>Ga0233423_10000497_pt1 | contig 20760 bp, 11 predicted proteins | sample Watercolumn_Mata_FD_180713 | JGI IMG/M metagenome (GOLD analysis project Ga0233423, IMG submission 180713) | Freshwater microbial communities from Lake Matano, South Sulawesi, Indonesia - Watercolumn_Matano_2014_112_MG | ecosystem: Environmental > Aquatic > Freshwater > Lake | place: Indonesia...
GCTTTAATTTTGTTTTTACAAGCAACATGATTTTATCCAAGCCACCTCAGCTTGCCGTGACGGGGCTCGTAAGCAACGCCGTCTTCAAGAAGCTTCTTAATTTCCTCGTTGATAATTTCAGCTGGCTCTTTTAACTCAAGAATAAGGTTCTCAATACTTACACCGCCATCTTTTTCAGCATTTTTTACCATCTCAATTATTTTATCCTTCAAGGCAAGAAGTTGCGTTTTATCAATCTTTTTTGGTTGTTCTGCCTCTATTTCCAGCTTTCTCACTAAAAGAAAAGCAGGGTCTCTCTTTTTGATTATCTCAGGCGATAAATAGACTTCGTTGTTCCAAGAGCGCACTAGGCCTATTACAATGACCGTATCACCCTGATTGAGAGTGTTGAATTTGTCAACATCTTCCCCGAAACACTTTATCTTTATCTGCCCAGTTGCATCATCAAGAGTAACAGAACCAAATCTCTTTTCACCTTCTTGAATATATTTATCTATTACGTTTGCGATTAGATTAACTCTAACGATATGATTTTCACCCAGTTCTAGAAATTTTAATTTCTCAGCTTCTATAATCGGTTTTCCTGCGAGAATTTGGCCTATCCTGAATTTATATGCTATATTTCGCTTGTATTGGTCTGTCATGAGATTCTTTATTTTTTCAGCCTTTTAAGTTTTTAGTTGATTGTATATGCTAAATTTTTTGGAGATATCCTTTTTTTGGTCTGAATAAAATGCCCTCTTTTATAAGAAGGTTTAAGATATCTTCCAATTCTACAGGAGTAAATTTGCCTTGAGTAATCTTTTCTAATTCTTCAATAGGAATCATTTTCCCAATTTTTGATTCTAATTGCGCTATGGCTTCTCTGACGATTACAGTTTTACTTCTTTTTGAAGAGGTAATCCCTGTTGTCATTTTATCTATATCAAAAGTTTTAGTTTCTTCGTCATATCCTACTTGAGTTAGAGAAATCCTCAGCAATTCTATGGCTTTCTTAGCATCTTCCCTCTTTACTTCCTTGCTAAGTCTCAGTTTTGCATGTGCTTCTGACAGCCGGACTATCCCCTCCAATTGTCTGGCGGTGATAGGAATCGGTTTTATAGCTGCATCGGTATTAACAGACTGATTTCTGAGCTTAACATAAAATCCCTTTATTTCTTCTATAGCTTCATCTGTCAATTTTGGTTTGAACTTCTGTCTGGTATAAGAAATATACTTTCTTATTAGCTTCGGGTCTATTACATCCCTGATTACTTCCTGTTTATGTTCTGCTAAAACGTGGGATGCTATTGCTTCATCTTGAAACTTATTTGGAAGATCTTTTATTACAAAAATAACATCAAAACGCGAAAGTAATGCGGGAGAAATATCTATTTGTTGTGTTATTGGGGTGTAAGGATCAAATCTTCCTAATTTTGGGTTTCCTGCAGCAAGAACAGTTGTTTCAGCACGCAAGGTAGCATGAATGTTTGCTTTTGAGACTGTTACGCTCTGTTGCTCCATCGCCTCGTGCATAGAGCTCCGATCTTGCTCATTCATTTTTTCTATTTCGTCTATTGCGACCATGCCTTTATTGCTAAGTACCATAGCCCCCGCTTCTAAAGCCCATCCCCTCAAAAATTCGTCTTTAACAACAGCAGCAGTCATTCCTGCTGCACTGGCAGCTTTTCCAGAAACATACCTGCCTTTTGGTGCAATTGTAGAAGCAAATTTTAACATTACTGATTTTGCAACTCCCGGATCTCCTACTAAAAGAATATGAATATCTCCACGAGTCAAACCCCCATCTGACTTAGTCTTCCTAACTCCCCCGAACATTTGTAGCAATACTGCCTCTTTTATTAAATCAAAACCGTAAATACTCGGAGCTATACTTTCAGTCATTCTTTTAAACAAATTTGAATCTGCTGCCAGTTCAAGAATTTGTTCAGTGTCTTCTTCAGTGATATCTAAATTTTCAAAAGTTTCTTCTAAGGGAATCACATTATTTGCTTCAACTGCTATATCAAAGCGTGTTGAGATTGCTCCTGTCTGCAATGGCACCGGCACTTCTTTTAATACTCCGTAAATTTTAACTTTGCTTCCAGGTGTTGTGCGCTCTTCCATCTTTGGTTCAACAAGGTCTTCTTTCAGAAAAACATTAATTCTGCGGGGTTGTTCACCTCCTTCCAAAGAATCGGGAGATTCTTCTATGATTAGCCTTTGTGTATCAACCATTTCCTTACTTAAAATTTTAAATGAGGCTTTCCACCCACATGTACAACGAGAAGGTTCTCTAAATTTTTTATCTATCTGGAGAACAGAAAGAATCGCCCCGCAATTCGGGCACTCAAATTTAGCATTCACTACTTGCGGTCTAACATCAGAAGCTTGGCGGACTATCCCCTCAATCCAGATTAGTTGATCTAAGTTTCTAGATCTTATTTCTCTTATTTTGACATGCGATATTTTTGGAATTTCAGTAAAACGAATTCTCGCTTTTTTTACTAATCCCGACTCTTCCAACGCAGTTTCCATTATCGCTATTGTCTGTTCAGGAATTTCAGTTATGGATTCCGCTAACCCTGGAGAGAATTGAGAAATTAACAAAAAATTCAAATAAACAACACCTTCTTCTTGCCTGACAGATTGAGCAAGCTCTTTTTTATGCGCATCGAAGAAGCTTTTAGCTTCTAAAATTAATTCTTCTTGCTTCTTTTTTTCCATAGAAATTTAGAGAAGTTATGCTTTATATGGTTTATGTCACTAAAGGTTTAATATCAAAAACTGTTGATATTGAATGCGGGAGCTAGGATTTGAACCTAGGAAAGCACTAAGCTACGGCACTCTGAATGCCGCCCGTTAGACCGCTCCGGCACTCCCGCTCAGGGATTTATCAAGAGGAGGTAGTTTAAAAATAATTTCACTCAGTCACAAATCATTTTTTTTGCGTTATTCATAAAATATTAAGTTTATTTGTGAATTTAATATAGTCAAGGACTTTGATACTTGAATAGAAAGTCGTTGACTATCAAGGGAAAGACATACTATTTTGTTCAATTATATATGTCTTTCACTATAGTTTTCTGAATCAAATTTATTCAAACAACTCACTTAAGCTCATATTTTTACTTATCCTGTATATTGCCTCACCAAAAAGGCTAGAGAAATCAATTACTTCAAGTTTTGCATCAAGGGTTTGCTGTAAGGTATTGCCTACAAAGAATCTATCAAAATGAGGTGTCACATAATCCACACCTTTTGTAAATAGCCCGTGTGCACAATAGCCATAAACATTTAATGCACCATTAGCCCGCGCTTCTTGGCTAGCTTTTATTGCTGTGCCACCAGAATCAACCATATCATCAACCAAGAGAATATTTCTGCCGCGTACATCCCCAGCAATTCTAAGCCTTTCAATTCTACCATCAGTTCCTCTTACTTTATAGCAAATCACAATATCTTCAATTCTGAGTCTTTTTGCAAAAGCCTGTGCTCTCGGTCCGCCCCCAACATCTGGGCTCATTACAACAACATTTTCCAAGATTCCAGAATGCTTCTCCTGCAAATATCTCACAGCTACTGGAAATGAGTACAAACTATCGAATCTTATCTCAAAAAAACCATCTATTGCAGGATTATGAATATCCATTGTAAGGACACCATGAGCATACAAATCAATTGTTTTTGCTATTGCTTTTGCGCTTATTGAAGTTCTTGGCTCGTCCCTTCTATCTTGCCTTCCAAATTTAAAATAACTAAAAACATCTATTATTTCTTCAGCAGAAGATTTTCGCAATGCCTGGTTAATTAAATTTAATTGAAGAAACCATGTAGCCGGCTCTAAATTTGAATCATGAATAAAAAAAACTCTTCTCCCGCGCACATTATTTAATATCGCCGGCTTTACTTCTCCATCAGCAAAATCCCTCATATTCAGAGTATCTAATTCAAAATCACCTGATTTCCCAGAAACATAATCAAAAACTCTTTGCGCAAAATCCCAGCTTTTTCCTTTGGGATCTGCAAGAATAGAATTCTTTTTCTCTGCCATAAAAATTTTACAAAAAAGGTGTTTAAAATCATTCTGGTTTTGAAATGTATATTTCAATCGCAGATAGGGAGAATATATAGAATACTATGATGTAAGATAAAAGTTATTCAATCGCAAACCTTAGAATCGCGCCAGCCCCCTTGGTGAGATTGTAGAATTGCTCTCCTTCTTGATTTTCATCAGAGATTATATAAACTTCAGAGCCAATATTTTCTGCAAGAGATTCTAATTCTTGCATCTGTTCTCTTGGAATTTTTTTAGCGAGTAGGAGAACTGAAACAGCCCCCCGCTCTAAGGCGAGTTTTGTTTTTTCATACCCATATGTTGCTTTTTCTCTAGATTTGCCTAGAGTTTCAAAGAACTTTTGAATTATAACTTTCTCTTTAATAAATTCTTGCTGGGCAATATCCTCTTGAGAAGCTTCGACAAGCAACTTAAGCCCATGCTCGTCTGTATAGCCAATGTCTTTAACAGCAGTAACTTTTTCTTTAAGTTTAGTTACTAGCTCACCTTGTTCTAAAAATTCTTCTTTTGTAGGTATCGGCCCCCCGACAAGTATTCCCGCAAGTTTTGGCATATTAAAAAATATTTCTTTCATCGCATCTGCAACCCTTCTAAAAAATTCCTTCGCCAGGCCTTCTGTTATTCTTTCAAAGCGAGCTGCGCTCTGACCCCCGGCCTTTATTTTTCCAGGTACGCCTGATGTTAAAGTTCTTAAAACTTTTATTTGCTTACCCTCCAACACCCCTATAGTTGCTTCACGCCTGTCCATTACGAGCAAGCCAAAGATTTCTGTAACATCCAACATTTCCTTAAGTGGGTCAATAACAAAAAGCTTGTCACATCTGTATAATCTAACATTAAGGGGTTTTGGCGGCTCATAAGCCCAAATCTTTATGTCCTGCACACCCTCTTTTTCCGATACATTCCCGCAATAAATTGCCAGCCCAGTTGATGGTGTTTGTTTATAATTCTTCAATTCGCGGATTATCATTTCTAATGCAGTTACAACCGCAGTTCTTGTTGCTTTTGATTTTATATTTTCTGCCGTACCTGCCTCAGAAGCCAATTGCGTAGAAACTTGGTGAATATTTGTTCCTGCGGGGATAAGAACTGTAACAAGTTCTGTATGGCTGCCCCTTATACTGCTAAGTAGCATAACTAATTCTTCTAATTCTTGCCTTTGCTTTTGTGTTAATTCTATTGGGCGATATTTTTCTGCCATGTTCAAGCTAAATTTATTCAGTTAATAAATCTAAGTGTAGAAGCTTAGAAGTCTAGTTTTCAGACTTTCTTTAGTTCTTTAACTATCTTCCCAATTTTAATATTCTTGTCTATGCGGTTTATTTCATTTAGAAACGTTTTAAAAGGATGCGGAGCAGTTAGTTTCTCTATTTTTTCTAGAGACTTTTTAGTGTATCTCTCTCCAATTTTTATTGCTTCTTGCACCTTGCGGAAATCAAGAGGCCTAACATGGAGTTTATCCAGTTCTATGTTTATAATCAAATCTGCTTTGCCGCCAAGTAAGTCTGCTTTTGATATCTCTGAATTCATTATTTGCAAGGCGCGCAAAATTGTTTCAAATATATTCGGTAGTTTTTTATCCACTTTTCTTGTGGCAGAGATTTCATTGCATTTCAGAGATTTGATTTTTATGAAACCTACATTAACTGCAATTATTATTTCTGCTCCTCTTTTTCTTAAGATTTCCGTGGGCAACGGGTCAACCACACCCCCATCAACTAAGATTCTACTATTATTTTCAACCGGAACAAATACCCCTGGAATGGAAATGCTGGAACGAACAGCCTTGGCAACATCGCCCCTACAGAAAATTACTTCCCTGTTATCTTCAATATCGAAAGAAGTTACAAATAAAGGAATCTTCAAGTCTTTGAACGTAATGTTTTTGAGTTTTTCCTCGAGAAATTTTGATATTTTATCGCCTTTGATAAGGCCGTATTTCGGAAAAGTGTAATCAAAAAGTTTGTTTATATTTTCACTCAAGATTTCTTTTTCCAGTTTTTTTGCATTTGGTTCCGCAGAATAAAGCGCGCCAACGACTGCACCAATGCTTGTTCCAGCTATAAAATCTATTGGGATATTATATCTTTCAAGAACTTTTAAAACTCCAATGTGTGCGATACCTCTTTCTCCGCCTCCGCTTAAAGCTAAGCCAACTTTTCTTCTTTGAAACATGCCTAAAAATGCAGAATGAAATTTATAAAGTTATGTTCTTATGTACGAGCATTTTTATAGTTCTCTTTCTTTTAGAAGGCATGAAAAAACCATTGCTGAGAGCGTATTACGGAGGTATCTTTTTTGAGTTCGTTTTGCAAGATAGAACAGCTGATGCTGTAATCATATTGCCGGGCTTTCCGGGAAGAAATGATTTTGGCGAGTTAATAGAATTATTTTTTGATAGAGGATACCATGTTTTTGTGCCGCGTTATAGGGGAAGCTTTCAAAGTGCGGGAAGCTTTTTGTCTAAAAATCCCGTTGATGATTTAATTATGTTTTCTAAAAATCTTAATAAGGGAATAGTCAAAAGTTTATGGGACATGAAAAAACAGAGCTTCAAAATTAATAAGAAAATAATTGTAACAGGCAGTTTCGGAGGAGCTATAGCATGTGGTTTAGTTGCAAAGCAGCCAGGATTCAGTTATTTAATTCTAGCTGCTCCGGTCTGGGACTTCGCAAGACACAATGAAAAAGGAGACGAAGAGGACTTAGTTAATTTGACCGAATTTGTGAAGCGTGCCTATAAAAATTGTTATAGAATAAATTTTAAAAATCTTCAGGATAAGATGTCTAAATTTAAAGAAGTTCGTCCCGAGTATTATCTGTCTACCCTTATTAATTTTCCAGTATTAGTATTTCATGACCCCAATGATAAAGTTGTGTCTTTTAAACATACTAAGGAAATGCTTCCCCGATTAAATAAAGCTACTTATATAGAGCATTATCTCGGGCATGGATTAAGTGACCATCTGATGATTGCTTTTTGGAAAGAAGTTGATAAATTTATTAAAATCAATTATCTAGGATAAGTGTTTTTCATTAAAGCTGAATAAAGAAATTGATAAAGTTGACAAAGATTTTGACAAGGTGAAAGAAATCAAGAGGGTTGGGGTTTAGTGTTAAATCGCAGTTTATCTGATCATCACTGACAGAAATGTTGATTTTAGAGTGAAAAATTGCTCCGGCGGTAAGATAATATATCAACAGCATATAATTATCATTTTTGATAATTATAAATAAACGAAATATTTATAAAGTTTGAAAGGTATTGGGTTCTATGAAAAAGATAAAGAAAATACAGCTTTTGAGGAAATTAGAGAATTATCCTATTTTCACATTTAATGAATTTGTCAGAATAGCTGGCATGCCTAAAGAATATGCACGCCTCTATCTATTTAGGCTAAAAAAAGACGAGCTTATTTTTCAAATAGAAAGAGGAAAATACACTGTCTTTGACGACCCCTTAGTATTTTCTTCACAGATAGCTACGCCTTCTTACATTAGTTTCTGGACAGCTTTGCGATTTTACAACCTTACCGAACAGCTTCCAATAGATGTGATGGTTGCCTCTTTTAAATCCAGAAAAACATTAGACTTTCAGGGAACCATGATTCGCTTTTATAAAATAAAACATCTATGGGGCTATAAAAAGGAGAGATATTCTAAATTCAGCCTTTTTATTGCAGAAAAAGAAAAAGCGATAATAGACTCTCTACTATTAAAGAATGTGGTCTTTGATGAAATAATAAAAGCAGTTAAGAAAAAAGATTTTGATTTAAAGAAACTAGTTAATTATGCAATAAAAACAAAAAATAAATCTCTTATGAAAAGAATTGGTTTTATTTTGGAATCTTTTCATTTAGATGCTTCAAAGTTCTTAAAGTATTTAGATAATAATTATATTCCTCTTGATTGTGGTGCTTCTAAAGATGGAAAAGCAGTTAAAAAATGGAAAATAATAGAAAATAGGAGAATACATGATATCAATTGAAGAATTGAAAAGAATAGAAAAGATTAAGGGCATTTATGGGCTTGGGAATGTGGAAAAAGATTATTTGATTGAATTGATTTTGTTTTCTATTTCAAAGAACACGAAAGACGAACTTGTCTTTAAGGGCGGGACTTGCTTATCCAAATTCTACAAACTGGAAAGATTCAGTGAAGATATAGACTTCACTTTAATGAAAGATCTGGATATTAATTTACTTATTAAGAGAATAGTCCTGGATCTTGGGGCATTTGGAATTGAGGCTGAAGTAAAGAAGAACAAGAAAGTCTTTGATTCAACCATGATAACGCTAAGAACTAAGGGCCCTTTGTATAATGGTTTAGCCAATTCTTTATCAAATGTAAGAATTGACATTAATGTAAAATCATCTATTAGCCTTCATCCAATAAACAAAGATTTAAACTCTCTTTATTCTGAACTTCCGCGGTTTTCTCTTGATGTTATGCAAGAAGAGGAGATTCTTGCAGAAAAAACAAGGGCAGTTATCAATCGTGTAAAAGCAAGGGATGTTTATGATATATGGTTTATTTTACAACAAGGAATTAATATAAACCTTAAGGTTGTAGAAGAGAAATTAGAATATTACAAACAGAGGTGGAATCTTGAAAAATTCCGGGAGAAGATTGAGGAAAAAAATAAAATTTGGCATACAGAAATGAAATCACTGGTGAAGATTGTTCCGGATTTTAAGAAAGTCAGGGACGACATTATTGGAGATTTTGAAAAAGCCTGAGGATTGGCTTTTATTTGTGCTAAATAGTCCTACTAATCACCAAAATGAAATATTCAGACGAACCCTACTTTAAAAACTCCTTCTTTAATTTCTTTGGCATTCAGAACAGCTTTCAAATCCTGCATAACATTTTTCAATAATTCTAAGTCTTCCTTCGGCAATGCAAGAGCAATTTCAGCTTTTACTGATTTTTTAGCCTCTGACTTTGCTTGCCTGACAGATGAAACAACTTCAATTAATTTTTGCCAGGTTTTATCATCATCTTTATTTCCAGTTGTTTTTATTGGCTCTGGCCAGCTTTCAAGGTGAATTGACTTCTTGCCTTCTTGCTTTCTAAAATATTTTTCATACAATTCCTCTGTTATAAAAGGAGTTATTGGAGCCATCATCTTGAGAATTGCAAGAAAAGTCTGATACAGGGTGTAAAATGCAGAAGCTTTTTCTTCTTCTGTTCCTTGATAGAACCTGTTTTTCACAATTTCCAAGTAATTGTCAGCAAAAACTTTCCAGAAAAATGAATCTGTTTCTGATTTTGCACGTGAGTAATTGTAATCCTCAAATGCTTCTGTAACCGCAGTTATTATTTTATTCAATTGGATTAAGAAGAGCCTATCTGTTTCCTGGAGTTTTGGCTGCTTTGGAATATATTTAAAATTAGTAAAGATAAAATTTGCCGCATTAAGTATTTTTGTCACAAACTTCTTGCCCGTGATAACATCTTTTTCTTGATAATCAAAGTCTTCTCCTAATTTAGATGAAGCTGCCCAATAACGAATCGCATCTGCACCGTATTTTTCAATTACTTCCTGCGGTCTAATAAAATTCCCTTTTGACTTCGACATTTTCTCACCTTCTAAAGTTACAAAGCCTGAAATTGCTACATTTTTCCATGGATTTTTGTTAAAATGCAGATGAGATTTTAACATTGTATTAAACAGCCAGAATGTAATAATATCATGTGCCTGTGGCCTCAAATCCATTGGAAAGAGTTTTTCCTGAATTTTTTTGTCTTTAATAAGCTGAGTTGCTATTTGCGGTGTCATTGATGAAGTAAACCATGTATTCAAAACATCTTTTTCAGAAATAAATTTACTTGATTTGCATTTTGGGCAGACTTTAATTGGAGGAGAATCTTTTTCAGGGTCAACTGGAAGCTGTTTTTCTTCTGCTATAACCGGCTCATCGCATTTTTCACAATACCAAACTGGAAATGCAATTCCAAAATATCTCTGGTTTGAAATAAGCCAATCCCACTGCAATCCATTGACCCAATTGTTATATCTATGTGACATATAATCTGGATACCATTTCAGTTCTGCGCCCCATTTTAACATCTCTTTTTTTAAATCTAAACATTTTACAAACCACTGCTTGCTTTTGATAAATTCTATTTCTGTACTGCAACGCTCATGGACGTTGACCACGTGCTTAATCGGCTTTTGGTTTTTTAGCAAGCCAGCTTCTTTCAGCTCTTTTGTAATTACCTTTCTAGCGTCTTTTATTTTCATGCCCCTATACTTGCCAGCAAGTTCAGTCATCTCTCCTTTTTCATCGATTGCGATTTTTATAGGCATATTGTGGGCTTTCTGCCATTCCATATCTGTCTGGTCGCCAAAAGTACAGCACATAACAATGCCTGTACCTTTTTTAGGGTCAGCTCTTTCATCTTCCATAATAGGAACCTCGATATCAAACAAGGGAACTTTTGCCTTTTTGTCTTTATATTTTCTATATCTTTCGTCTTTAGGATGATAAAAGATAGCTACGCAAGCAGGCAATAATTCCGGGCGGGTTGTTGCGATTACTAATTCTTCTTTTCCAACTTTGAAAACAATGTCATTAAAAATTGAATCAATTTCTTTGTCTTTTATTTCAACTTGCGCAACACCTGTCCTGCATTCAGGGCACCACATCGCAGGTGCATCTTTTCTGTAAAGCCTGCCTTTTTTATATAAGTCTGAGAAAGACCATTGTGAAACTCTGCGGGAGTGGGTATCAATTGTTGAGTAAAGGATATCCCAATCGCAGCTTATTCCTATGTTTTTCCAATCTTGAATGAATTTTAGAAGTTCTTCTTTTAAAAAATCCATACAAAGTTTAATAAACTCCCCGCGAGGCATTTCTTTTGCCTTTACATCTTTCTTTTTTTCAACTAGTCTTTCAGTTGGCAGACCATTATCATCTGTTCCAAAAGGATAAAAAACATTAAATCCTCGCATTCTTTTGTATCTGACTAAAAAGTCCTGTTGGGAGTAAGAGCAGGCATGACCTATGTGCATTTCTCCCGAAACTGTCGGGGGAGGAGTATCTACTGAATAAATTTTCTTCTTTGACTTCAGATCAAAAGTATAAATCTTTTCTTTTTCCCAGTATTCCCGCCATTTTTTCTCTATTGCCTTAAAGTCAATATCCGCCATGCTTCTATTAGCTTAGGAGGGGTTAAAAAGTTTAGGGTTTAAAGAACTTTGATTTAACGCCTAAATATGCCAAGAATCGCGCACGAACACATATAAAATATCAACAAGCATAGTTCTCGGTCACTTAAAAATTAAGTTTGCACAGCCTCTGCGTTTTAGTTCGTGAGAAATCAAACTCAATTTTTTTCAATCCAAAGCATACCTTTATATAACCACATTAAGTTATATAATTAATACAGATTATGCTAACTGAAAAGGAAATCCAGGTTCTGAAGCTAAAAAAGGAAGGATTGAACCAAAATGAAATAGCAAAAAAACTCAGGATTTCCCAGCCAGCTGTTTCTAATTTTTATAATAACGCACTTTGGAAAATAAAAGATGCTGAAGAAATCCTAAAATTAAAAAAAGAAATGAAAATAAAAAATGAATAGAAAAATTATCTCGAGGATTCTGCAGATGCCATTAGTATTAATTACAATCGCCAGCTTTTTTGGAAGTATTTATGCCGCAGTTAAAAAGATAAACAATATCAGCTGGGGCGCTCCATTTGTTCTTGGAATTGTTGTTGCGCTCTATTTTTACGGCAAATATTTGGAAAATAAACCAGAAAAAAAGAGGAAACATGCACATTAAAAAGAAAGATAACCAAAAAAGCATCTGGCTGATAATTTTTGCATTTGCAATGGCCATTTTAATTTCGGCAATAAATGCAGGGTCAGATAGCGGCTCTGAAACGCAAAGCATAAGTGAATGGACAATGTTTGGCAGAGATTTAAACAATACACGTTATTATCCTAATTACGCTCCTTCAAATATATCTTCAACACCTTACACAAATTTCACGCATAGTTTTTCAGGTAGCCCGTCCTCAACCCCAATTATTTCAGGAGGATTTATTTATGTTGGAAGCACAGACAATAAATTATATCAGATTAATGCGAGCAATTTAAGCCAGACATTTGCGACATTTACAGCAGGAGATGATGTGAGTTCATCTGCAGCTATTGCTTATGGCTATGTTTACATTGGAAGCGATGACTATAAGCTCTATCAGCTGAATGCAAGCAATGTAAGCCAGCACATAGCAAATTTTACAACTGCTGGGATAATCAGAAGCCAGCCAGCTGTTGTGAATGGATACGTTTATTTTGGAACTGGAGCGACTGATGAAAATATCTATCAACTAAATGCGAGCAATGTGAGCCAAAAAATTGCAAATTATTCTACGGGAGGTTATATTTTTGGCTCTCCTTCTGTTGTCGGCGAATATGTTTATACTGGCTCTAGTAGCAGCAATATTTACCAGTTTAATGCAAGCAATGTGAGCCAATTATTTGCAAGTAAGTATATCGGTCCATTCGCTAGTTATGGATACACTTCTGTTGCGAATGGATATGTTTATATTGGAACTGGCGGCGGCAGAGTCTTTCAGTTAAATGCAAGTAATGTAAGCCAATTATTTGCAAGTTATACCACTGGGAGCGGCTCGATACAATCAGGGTTTGCTGTTGCGAATGGATATGTTTATTATGGCACAGCTTCAGGTGGTGCAAATATATTTTATCAGCTAAATGCGAGCAATGTGAGCCAAAAAATCACAAGCTATGATTATGGATATGGTTTCGATTCTACTCCTGCTGTAACAAGCAAGTATGTTTATGTTGGAAATTGGAACAGCAAAGTTCTCCAATTTGATGCAAATAATATTTCAAATGTAATTACAATTTTCAGCCTGCCAACGGGCGGGGTGTACGGTGGAATCACTATTGCAAACAGCTATGTGTATGTTGTTAATAGCGCATTTGCTATTTTCAAATTTGGCTCTATAAATCCAATAGCAAGAGTTGTTTATCCTATTGGAAATCCAGATGGAACAAACCAGCAATTAGTTAATTTCAACTGCTCTGCAGAAGACAGCATTGGCTTGCAAAACATAAGTCTCTTCATAACAGATAATACAAATTCAAGCTTTTCACTTAATCAATCTGCCCAAATCACTGGAAATGAAAATTCAAGCAATTGGACTTTAAACCTTGCATTTGGCAATTATACTGTTAATTGCTTAGCGTATGATTCCGACAATAATTCTGATTGGGATGAAAACAAGACCTTTTATGTTGATAACATCTCCCCAAATGTAGTCTTAAATTCGCCAAATTATACGTACAATGATTCCGGAAGCCCGATAAACATTAATTTCAATTGTTCTGCAACTGACAATATCCCTCTAAAAAACATAAGCTTGTTTATAACAGACAATACAAACTCAAGCTTTTCACTTAATTCAACAACAAGCCTAACAGGAACGAGCAGCTCTGCAAACTGGACCTTGCGCCTCACGAATGGAAACTACACATGGAATTGCCTAGCGTATGATTTAGCAAGCAATTCTAATTGGTCTTCAAACATGTCCCTAGTAATAAATTATACAGACATATATCCGCCAATAATAAATATAACTTATCCAGCGAATAACACAAATTATACAATCAATGTCAGCAGATTAAATTATACTGCCAGCGATGGAGGCACATTAGATAAATGCTGGTGGAGCAATTCATCAGGTATATGGAATTCAACAAATGTTTCTGCTGGAGTGAATTGGACTAATCTAGCTTCAGTAGAAGGATGGAATAACTGGACAGTTTATTGCAACGACTCTGCGAGCAATATCGGAAGTGCAGTCGCCAACTTTTACAAAGATACTCTTCCCCCGAGTTTTGTTAATGTTACAAACCAGACACTGGAAGTAGGGAATGCTTTGGGATATCAACTAAATGCAACAGACGCTTCTGGAATTTCTTGTTTTACAGTGAACGACACAACAAAATTTAATATAAATTGTTCTGGCTGGCTAAAAAATAACACTTATTTGAATGCAAGCTTTTACAGAATAAACATAACTGTAAACGATACTTATAACAATAGGAATTCTGCTCTCATGTCAATTAATATTACTGACACGACTGCGCCAAATATCAGTATTGTTTATCCGCAGAATACTAATTATAATACAAACATAAGTGCATTAAACTATAGTGCAACAGACTTTGGGATTTTAAGCAGGTGCTGGTATTCAAATTCATCAGGAATTTGGAATTCAAGTTCTGTTGCAGCAGGAACAAACTGGACTGGATTAAACTCTACAGAAGGATGGAATAACTGGACTGTTTATTGCAATGACACTTTTAGAAATATTGGCAGTAAGTCTGTTGCTTTTCTTATAGATTTAACTGCGCCGCAAATTAACTTCACTGCCCCAACGCAGGTGAATGGAACAATTACAAAAACAACCTCAGCTGAGATAAACATCTCAATACAAGAACAAAACCTGAAATCTCTGATTTATAATTGGAATTCAACTAATTTCACTATTTATGATGATTCTTTAGTTTTAATGATGAATTTTGAGAATCTCTCTGCTCTCGGAGAAAACGACACCCGTGTTAGTGACTTAAGCAAATATGGAAATAACGGCACAGTCTCTGGCGCTGTCTGGAATTCCAGCGGAAAATACGGCGGAGCTTATAGTTTTGATGGGGCTGATGATTATGTCTATGTGTCAGATTCGGACATTTTAGATAATCCAATGAATAATTTTGCATTTTCGTTTTGGTTTAAAACAAATGGTTCTTCTAGCGGGACATATGCAGGAGTATTAATGAAAGGAGTAAATGCAAATGGGGGAAAAGGTTATGGTTTAATAATTGGTGGCACTTCTTATCCTGGTCAGCTTCAACTAAATTTTGGAAATGAAACTTCAAGAACACAGATTCTCACTACTTCCTCTTACAATAATAATCAATGGCATAATATTCTCGCTATATTTAATAGAACTGGAAATATGTCTTTATATATTGATGGCATTAAATATTCAACTGAAGCAGATATTTCTGGAAGTGCTTCAGTTGATATATCGAGTACGAGCAATCTGCTGATTGGAAATAGAGAAGCAAATATTTATTTCAACGGCTCTATCGATGAAGTCCGCATCTGGAACCGCTCTTTGTCAGCAGATGAAGTTTATCAGCAATATATCTCAAATCTCTACAAATTCAACCAAACGCAATGGCAATTATATGTAAATCAAAGCAAAAATGCGACAACAGGCCTAGGCGAGGGGCAGCATACTTATCAGGCTTACGTATCTGATATTGCAAGCAACCAAAATCAGACAGAAATAAGAACGCTTACTGTTGACACAACATATCCCCAGATAGAATATGCCTCAAATTCAGAGCAAAATGGAGCAAATATATCAAGAAGCAATATTTTTGTAAATGTTTCTGTGACAGAAACAAATTTTGCAAATATTTCTTTCACGCTAAATAATAACAGCGCAACAATAAACACAACATTCTATAATTCTTCAATATATTTTATTAATTGGACAGGACTTGCAAATGGAAATTATACTTATTATGTTAACATAACTGACCTTGCTAACAACATGAATTCAACTTCTCTAAGAATTGCAACTATTGATACTTCTTCTCCAAATGCAACTCTTATTTCTCCTCCGAGTAGCTCATATTCTGGAATCTCTTCGCCGAACTTCACAGCAAATATCTCTGACAATCGAGGAATAAAAAATGCGAGCTTCTGGATTTATAACGCAACTGGCTCTTTAATAAATGTAACTTGGATTACAGATTTTGCTTCAAATACGCTAAATGCAATAGTTGGAATTGTTGTTTATTTAGCAGACGGAGTTTATACTTGGTTTTATAAAGTGTTTGATTACGCGGGGAATATTTTTACAACAGAAAACCGCACAATTACAATAGACACACTCACGCCAGGAATAAACATTATTTATCCGCAAAATAATATTAATTACACTCTTAATATCAGTGAATTAAATTATACTTTAGTAGAAATAAACGAAAATAGTTGTTGGTGGAGCAATTCATCAGGTATATGGAATTCTTCTTCTGTTACAGCAGGAACAAACTTCACAAATCTAACTTCAATTGAGGGATGGAATAATTGGAGTGTTTATTGCAATGACTCTGCGAATAACACAAATTCAAGTTATATCCTTTTCTTTAAAGATTCAATAAACCCCGGATGGTCTGAGAATAAAACGAGTTTAAACAGTTCTGTTCCTCCCGGAACAAGTGTTTATTTTAACATAACTTTAAGTGATGCAAATCCGGGCAGATATATCTTCAGCTGGTATAACGGAACTATCTGGTCAAATGATTCTTCTGCGAATTACACCAACGGACAAGAAATAAGCATAACAAAAACAATAAATGCAAACGGAAGAACAATCAACTGGCGTTGGTATTTTAATGACAGTCTGGGAAATACAAACCAAAGTTCTCTTTTCAGCGTTCAGTTAGACATAAATGACTGCCATAACTCCAGTATAACTCCGATACCATTATGTACTTGTAATGATTTAAACAAAACAAGGCTAAATTTAACTGCGAACTACACACTCCAGAATAACATAGACTGTTCTATTACAACAAATTGGAGTTCTGGATTCTTGCCAATCGGAACATCTGGAAACGAATTTCAAGGAAGATTTAATGGCCGGCAGTATAATATCACAAATTTATTTATAAACAGAAACTCGACATCTTATGTCGGATTATTTGGAAGTATCAAAAATGCGCAGGTTTATAATTTTAGCCTCATTGATGTTAATATTACTGGAAGCAGTTATGTCGGAGCAGCAGTAGGCTATATAAATACTCTCGCGCAGTTAAGTAGAGTTTACTCAAACGGAAGCGTTTCAAGCAATTCAGATTATATAGGGGGGCTGGTAGGCTTTATTTATTCAACTGGAAATATTACTTATTCAGGCTCATCTGCAAGAGTATCAGGCAGCCAGAATGTCGGAGGATTAGTCGGAAAAGATGATGAAGCATATATTGGGTATTCATATGCAACAGGAAACATAAGCGGCGATTATATGACTGGGGGGTTTGTGGGGTATAATGAACAGGGAACTATTACATTTTCCTATGCAACAGGAGATATCCTTGGAGATAGAAATCTTGGTGCTAATAATAATGCCAGCGGAGGCTTCGCAGGTTATGGTTGGTATGGCCTTATAAATAATTCATATGCAACAGGAAATGTCAGGGGTGGAAATTATCTTGGTGGTTTCATGGGGGAGTGCTCTGAAAGCTGCATATTTAATAATTGCTTTTCAAGAGGGACTGTTAATGGCAGCGGCACGAGGGGCTCTTTTATGGGTTATGGATATCATCCAACAATTAAAAACTCTTATGCAACAGGATTTGTTAATGGAATGACAGAAGCAGGCTTTATTTATTGGGATTTTCCATCAGGATGCCAAAATAACTTTTTTGATAATGAAACAACTAATCAAACTTTAGCTGGAACATTATATGACAATACGGCCGCAACACCAAAAACAACTATTCAAATGAAAAATATTTCTACTTATACAAAATTGCCAACTACAGGGCTTACAAGCCCGTGGGATTTCGCTTACAATCCCTATAATGATACTGCAAACAACGAGATTTGGCAGATTAATGAAACAGTAAATGATGGATATCCTTTTTTAATTGGGGTGGGGATTGGTGCATTAACAGATGTTTTCGGTCCAGTGATAAACATAACATCCCCAAGAAACAACACAAATTATGCAAACATAACTGCAATGAATTACTCGCTAACAGATTTAACTGGAGCGCAAAGTTGTTGGTGGAGCAATTCATCAGGTATATGGAATTCTTCTTCTGTTACAGCAGGAACAAACTTCACAAATCTAACTTCAATTGAGGGATGGAATAATTGGAGTGTTTATTGCAATGATAGTTATAATAATCTAGGACAAAAAATAACAGTTTTTTACATAGACACAGTTCTTCCAGTTTTCAATAACTTAACAAACCAGACAACAACAAATGTAGTTGGCTTAAATTACCAGATAAATGCAACTGATGCCTATAATATTAGTTGCTTTACAGTAAACGATACAGCTAATTTTAACATAAACTGCTCTGGTCGTATAAAAAACAACACAGTTCTTTCTGCAGGATTGTTCTGGCTTAACATATCTGCAAGCGATACTTCGGGAAATGTAAATTATGCTTTGATGTTTGTGAATGTTTCTGATGCAATTCCCCCTATTTTCAATAATCTAACAAACCGAACAATAATGCAAAACGAATCTTTAGGATATCAAATAAATACTTCAGATGATTCAGGAGTTTCGTGTTTTGCACTAGATGATACAGCAAACTTTAACATAAACTGCTCTGGCTGGCTGAGAAATAATACCCGATTAGTAGGCGGAGCATATCAAATTAATGTAACAGTAAATGATACGTCGAACAATAGAAATTCTGCTTTAATGTTTGTAATTGTAAACAGCATTTCAATGCTCAACCTGACTTTGATTTCACCAACTGAGAATATAAATGTAAACCAAAGTGATGTATTTAATGTTTCTGTGAATATTTCGTGCTTAACTGCTGATTGTGGAGCAATTAATGTAAGCTTAGACCCCGAACAATATCCTTCTTATACTTTCACAACCTGCGGGCAGACAGGAATGCTTGGGCCAAACCAAGCTCAGTGCAACGCAAATTATACGGGAACAACATTAAATGAAAAAGTCGCAGTTTTTAGTGGCTACCAAAATTTTACTATCCCTGTTAGCGGGCAATATACAATAGATACAAGAGGTGCGCAGGGCGGAGTTCAGCCAGAATTTCCAACTGCTGCTAAGGGTGCAAGAATTGTTGGAACTTTTAGTTTAAATGCAGGAGATATCTTAATAATTGTTGTTGGGCAGGTTGGAGAAAATGCAACTGGCGATATGGACGCGGGGGGCGGCGGAGGAAGCTATGTTGTCCTAGTAAATTCAAGCTCTTCCTATAATATTTCAGGAGGAGTTAAAGTAACTCCTTTAATAATTGCAGGCGGCGGCGGAGGAAGCAGCGCTGACGGCGCTGCTGTAGGTGGCTCTGCAACAACTTCTTCCACAGGAACTTATGTAAATAGCGGAAATGGAGTTGGTGGAACAAGTGGAACAGGCGGCGGCGGCGGCGGATTTGTCTCAAACGGAATAAGCCAAAGTGGAGGAATTGGCGGGCAAGGTTTTTTAAATGGCTCGCGGGGCGGAAATAGCACTGCCGACGGAGGATTTGGGGGAGGAGCAGGCGGCTTTGATGAAAATGGCGCAGGCGGCGGCGGATGGAACGGCGGAAATGGTTATGACACCTCTTCTGGAACAGGCGGAGGTGGCTCTTACAATATCGGAACATCTCAAACAAATCTATCAGCAAATAACAGCGGGCAAGGACTTGTCATAATAACTCAAACAAGCGGCAGAATTTTAAAAACAGGGCTAGTTTCCATGAATTCATCAGAAACCCCCTTTTATACAACAACGCAAAATCCTTACAATTTAACTTTAAACAACGGGCAATCGCAAATTGTAACCTGGGCTGTAAATGCAACAGGCTCAAGAAACGACCCATATACTTTTTTTGCATATGCTAATTTAACATCAAATCTTTCAATAGGCAGCAAGACAAATTCATTCAACGTAACTATCATGGATGTGGTTTCCCCCGTGTTCAACAATTTAACAAACCAGACAATAGAATACAAAAGCTTGTTTAGTTACCAAATCAATACAACCGATTCTTTTGGAATTTCTTGCTTCACAGTAAATGACACGACAAATTTCAATGTAAACTGCTCCGGCTATTTAAGAAACAATACTGCCTTGAATGTCAGTTTTTATTTGATTAACATCACTGTGAATGACACTTCAAACAATAGAAATTCTGCCTTGATGTTTGTGAATGTTTCTGACACAATTGCCCCTGTGATAAACATCACTTATCCCATAAACAATTCAAATTATACTGCTAATGTTAGTAATTTAAATTATACTGTCAACGATAATTCAAGTCTGAGCAGGTGTTGGTGGAGCAATTCATCAGGAATCTGGAATTCTTCTTCTGTCACAGCAGGAACAAACTTCACAAATCTAACTTCGATTGAGGGTTGGAATAATTGGAGTGTTTATTGCAACGATAGTTATAATAATCTAGGAAGCAGAACGAACCGCTTCTTTAAAGATTCAATTTTACCCGTATTTAATAATTTAACAAACCAGACAATTACAGATGTCTCGGGCCTCTACTATCAAATTAATGCAACAGACTCAAATAGTATTAGCTGCTTCACAGTAAATGACACAACAAAGTTTAACATAAACTGCTCCGGCTATTTAAGAAACAATACTGTTTTAAGCGGCGGTTTATACTGGCTCAACATTACAGTGAATGACACATTAAACAATAGAAATTCTGTGCTGATGTTTGTGAATGTTTCTGATACCACTCTTCCAGTATTCAACAATTTAACAAATCAGACAATTTATCAAGAAAGGGCTTTAAATTATCAAATTAATGCAACAGACATCTCTGGAATTTCTTGCTTCACAGTAAATGACACGACAAATTTCAATGTAAACTGCTCCGGCTATTTAAGAAACAATACTGCCTTGAATGTCAGTTTTTATTTGATTAACATCACTGTG
>Ga0233423_10000499_pt1 | contig 20706 bp, 19 predicted proteins | sample Watercolumn_Mata_FD_180713 | JGI IMG/M metagenome (GOLD analysis project Ga0233423, IMG submission 180713) | Freshwater microbial communities from Lake Matano, South Sulawesi, Indonesia - Watercolumn_Matano_2014_112_MG | ecosystem: Environmental > Aquatic > Freshwater > Lake | place: Indonesia...
GTACTTCCATTGGCCAGCCATTCTACCGTGATTGGTTCAGTGCTTTGTATCATAATGACTGTTGCCTTTGGTTGGATGCACGTCCCTGCTCCGCCTTGAACCGTGACATCCAAAATTTTTGCCCTAAGCTCAAGGTCCCAAACAGCAACTTCGGAATCTTCTGTTGCGGATATGCGGAACCCGTAATCTTCCACTGAGTCCCAGTCGGTCGTTGATGTTGTAAAGAAGACTCTTCCCACGAATCCTCCTTCAGCTGAAGGCACAAAATAGTAGATTCGCCCGGCTCCTCGGCCCTGGTTCTCCATGGATTGGATCATGATGTTGCCCGTTGACTCGACCCTGTAGGATACATAGGTTTCTAGCCCCACGTCTCTGTACGAATTGGTTTGAATCGTATAGCTTCGTTCATCGCCGTTTTCATCGGTTATCGTAACGTCCGCTCTTTCCAACGCGAAGATTCTGTAGGACTCAGCTGGGCCTGATCCCGGGTTCCACGAAGCCATGAAAATGAACTCTTTCCCAACGTAAGCGCCGTCTACGCCAGCGTGGTACGTTTGTGGTATCGGGTCTCTCACGTTTGGAACTGAATTGGGGGGAATGTCCGGAAAACTGAGGAGCATGACGGACGCGTACTTGTCCGTTACGACTTTGAACATTGTTCCGTTCGGGAAAAGCACAAAAAGCTTCTGCATAGCGTCCAAAGTGGTCTGGGCGACAAGGCTGTTGTCGCTCAGGTTATAAACCGAAGTTTGTGTGCCGTTTTCTGTAGCTGTGACCGAGAGTAGAACTCGTGATCTTCGAGTGTCCACGTCTTCTTTGTAAATATATCCATATTCAGGCCTTGACGTGTCGTTCAGGACGTACCACCACATTTTATACGGGATGGCGCCAAAGTAGGTGTATTCTTCTTGAGCACTGCATTTTTCGATGGGTGTTCTAAGAAACAAGAGGGGGGCGGACAATATGACGAAAAATGACATGACCGAAATTACCAAATAGGATTTTTTTGTTAACAATCCGATGACCTTATTCTTAACTGATTGATTATCCGAACATCGTTTACATACATAAAACTTTTTACAAAAAACTGGCCGAACATCGTAAAAAAAAGACGCAATCATTCCCCTAATTTTCTATACGAGCAAGGTCTGGACTAGACATATCAAAATTCTCAACAACTGTTTCTTCCTGACCATCAATGTTACGTCTTTAGGGCTGGTTCGGCAGCTTGTACCTGAGGGTCGCGGCTATTCCTCCAAACGACTTCCACAGCATCTGCCCCTCCTCGGTCTCGGTCGAAATCACCTCGACGGTCGTGCCCGACTGCTCCGCCAGCTCAGCGAGCTCGTCGATTATGTCCTGCTGCTCAGCGACCTGAAGCGTGGGAGTCTGGCAGCTAGGGCACGGGGAGCCGACTAAAGACTGGTCGAAGATGGACACTTCGGAGGTCTTCATTGTCTGGTAGTAGGTGTGCCCGCATGAAGTGCAGCTAATTTTCACCCGTGTAGTCTCAAGAGCCTCTGATAGAAGAGCTGTGTCGACTAGGTTGGACTTCAGGGCTCTCCTCACGTCCCTTTCGCCGTAGGTCGCGAGTCCCGTGTCGTGCCCGATTTCGTAGAGGAACTTCTGGACGAGGTTCTTCTCCTCGACGTACCTGACGCTCTTCACGATTTCTGGCGCCCTCTCGAAGATTTCCTCGATCCCCTGCTCCCCCGTGTATGCCGTGTCGATGGTCGCCACGATTTTCTCTTTGAGCCTGTAGTCGAGGTACCTGCCCTTGTCGAAGTCGTACTTCGTCGGCCCAGGCCCGCCCAAGATTATGCCCTTCAGGTTCTGAACCTTAAGGAAGTCCTCGTTAGCGTGTTCGCCGATGCGCTTAAAGAATTCTACTACCTGCATCTCGCGCAGCCGCTCGAACCTCCTGGCTGACTGTCCGCCCGCGCGGTGCTTGCCTGGGATGCCCGACGTGATGTCTTCGACGATTTCGAGCCTGCGCCCGCGGAGGGTGGCGAAGGTCGCGGCGCTCGTGTCCACGAGGAGGATTCCTTAGGTCTCGGTCTCCTTCAGCAGGTCCATCAGGTGTTCGATGTGGAATTTGTCGTCGCAGCGGTACAGGTATATGCCGATGGGCTCAGGCGGGACAACAACGTAAGGTCCCTCTATCCTCTCGCTCCCTGGACCATTCTGAGGAATCGCGCCACAGAACAAGACAAGCCCGTTTTCCGGAACCGTCTTGAAGAGCCTCAGGCGCTGGGTGACCTTGACGATGGCGTCTTGGACGTTCTTGCGGGTCGTGTTGGACTTGATGTTGGAGGCGGTGCCCCACTCCTCCTTCAGCATCTGGGTGACCTCGCTTATCTGGCGCCCCGGAGGAACGTAGAGGGTTACGAGCTGGGTGCCCCTGCCCTCCCTCGAAGCCAGCGTGTCCAGTATCCTTTTCAGGCGGAACCTCTCGAGCGACGTCCTCTTCTGGCTCATTCTACGCTTTACACCTTGGTGTCGTCATGGACGTTAATGTAAAGATGACTTTGGGTCGGTTCAAAATATCCAAGACCAAACTAATTAAACATTTAGGCGAACAAAAATGCTATCTTGCCGTGGATTCTGCTCTGTCCGCCAATTTGTCGATTTCCCTTTCGACGCTTCTTAAAAGGGCGGGCTGAATAATCATCAGCACGGCGAGGGCGTGGGAGCACCTTCCCCTCCGGACGAAGCCTGGGCAGTTGCAGTTGACCGCGCCGTCGATTTTCTGGGCGACCGTGTATGTTCCGTGCTCTCCGACGACGTTGTAGACTCCGTCGCCTATGTGCTCCGCCTTCCCCTTCTGAATCAGGTCGTAGGCTTTCTCAATCATCTTGTCCACGGGCAAGCCCCTTCGCCAGCCTGAACCGAAGCTCGATGTTCGCCTAACTTTATGGGCGATTCGCTACTTAAGCCTGAGAATGGAAAAAACGAAATCGGCTTCTATTTTCACTCAGTCTTTCACAATTTTCTCAATAGCCCTATTGCTGCTTGTGCGAGCTTCGAACCCGCGTCTGGGGTAAAGACCGACACGGTCGGCTCGTAGCCTCCCTCCTTGAAGGCTTCGGCTGTCGGTACGTAGCCGATTGAGTCGTTCGCCAGCTCGCTCACGAAGGTGTGCTTTAACGGCGACTCCCGTTTGATTTCGAGCTGGAACTCCACGAAGACCTCGCTCGGAAGCCCCAGGATGGCTGCGTCGCTCAGCCGGAAGGCTTGGACTTCCGTGGTTATGGTCTTCTTCGCGAGGCGTTGGCGGGTCAGGTAGTCCTTCTCGCCGACCTTCGTCCTCCTAATCCAGTGGGAAAGGTCCTTCGGGATGTCCTTCCGTATTGGCAGACTCACACTGGACTGTTCAGCTTTCATGTTAGCCTCGGAAGTCAAGTTGGTCACTGACTGAAGGGTCTTCAGGGCTTCTCCGCCTAGGATTTGTCCGAGGCGCCTCGTTTCCCTCACTCTCTCTTCGGTGCTTTCGGGGAACACTGGGGGCGGCGGAGGCGAAACGTCAGGTCGGTCGAAAACCCAAGCTGGGTTGATGTTTGCGCAGCACCCGTTCACGAACATGGCTACGGTGTCTTCGCCGAAAACGTCCTCTAAAACCCTCAGGGCATGCCCCGGGTAGTCGCGGGAAATGTTAAGTTCATTAGGACCCAGCGTCACGGGGTGGCAGGCGTAGTTGACCAGAACGCCCATGACGCGCCTCGCTTCGTCCTCGATTCTGGCGACCGTGACCGAGGGGTCGATGACACCCTGGGGCCAGCTGTACAGGAAGTAGGGCTTGTAGGAGCTCTGCGGGTTCCGGCGGTTCATCCCGACGCGGCACTCCCCCGCTGCGAACCCGACTCTCGCGTTCTTCACGCGGTTGCAGGCTGCGGCGACAGCTCCCGCGGCTTGGGACTCCACGTTCTCGATGTAGGACTTGTCCGCCTGTTCGATGTCAGGGCCGTAGTGCGTGTGGATGGCGGTCACCATGACGTTCTCCTCTCTGATGCCAGACTGCTTCCGCACCTTCTTCCTGACGTCGCTTGCGAGTTTTCTTCCGACCCACAGCAGGTCGCACACGACGAGTGCAAGCCTCGTTTCACCGTCGTCGAGGACGAGTGCCTTAGCGTACAAGTCGTCGAGTACGCCGGTTGACGGCTGAGTTCTGGCGGAATACCCGCACAGCTTTGTTCCAACGGGCGGGGTGATAACGGCTTTGGCTAATCCAGCCTTAAGGGAACCCATGCGCACAAGTATCTGCTGTTGAGCATAAAAAAGTATTCCGCGCCCAGCCTTGTGCCGTGTGAATGGTTCAGGCGCTTGCCGCATCAATTATTTCCTCAGCAATTTTTTCTGGAGCTTGCACACCATCGTGTAGGCTGGGTCGAAGACATTTCCGACGTCGTACTCGACGCACTGCCCCAGCAGGATGTGGGCAGCGCGTCCGTCCAAGCCATAATCTTCTCTGAGCCACCTCAGCATCTCGGTAGTAGCGTGCTGCAAAGCCTCTTCCAAGGGACGGGCGTTGCCAACGGTCATGATGTGCTCCACTGTTTCTGCGCGCGGCCAGCCAATTTTTTTATTTTTGAGGAGCTTCAGCATGAACTGCGCGTCGAAGGAGACCTCGATTCCCGTTCCCACGATTTCTCCGTCTCCCTGAACGGCGTGCCCGTCCCCGATGAATAATAACCCGCCCGGAACGAAGACAGGCAAGTAAACAGTTACCCCGGACGTGAACCCGTTGTAGTCCATGTTGCCGCCGTACGGTCCAGACGTCGTGGACGATATGGCTTGTCCGTCCTCCGGCGCGACTCCGATGCACCCCAGCATGGGCTTCAGGGGGAGAACGAGCTTGCCGAGCTTTGTATCTGGACTCAGCAAAGTGGCTGTTCCCTTTTCAAGGTTTAGCTTCCACTCTGCCCTCACGCGCGGTTCTTTCGGTGGTAGTTCAGGAACGTAGTCTGGGTCAACGAGATGCGGAGCAACCGCCGTGGACGACCTACCCAGCTGCCTGTTCGGCCAAAGTCGGTCAAAGTGAACAACGAGGACATCTCCGGGCTCTGCGCCCTCGACAAAAAATGGTCCTGTTAAAGGATTCGGTCCAACGGTGACCTGCTTGTCAGTCGAGTCTCTTCCCGCGTTGTCGGCTGTCGACGTGGCGACTGTGTCTCCGTCCTTAATCTTTAGGGCTGGGTCGAATGAGCCGAAGTTCGTGTAATACTTTTTTGGCTGAAACCTGTGCGTCGTCAATTGTTTCATCCTTCATGTAAATTTTTTTTTCTACTTCATTGGCCGTTTCTGAGTTTCTCGTTAGGGATTGGTTGTTGGTTGATAGAAATATCTTTTTGGCTGGTCATGATATATTAAGTCTGAAATGTCGTCAGCTGACGTCGCTGTGAGTGTGTTCCGCAAGCTCGAGCCCGAGGACTACAGGATACTCTTGGCCATCGAGCTCGGCATGGGCAAGCACGAGTACGCGCCGGAAAGCGACCTCCCCAACCTCTCGGGGCTGACACGTAGAAAAATTATTTTCAGGCTTGACCGACTCGGCAAGATGGACCTTATCAGGCGGTGGGTCGGCTCGTACGTCGGCTACGTCCTCAGCACCGTGGGCTACGACTGCCTCGCCATCAACGCCCTGGTCAAGTCCGACGTGCTCGCGGCGTTCGGGAAGCCTCTGGGCGTGGGGAAGGAGTCCGACGTCTACGACGCCCTGGCTCCAGGCGACGAAAGGGTTGCGGTAAAGTTCCACCGTTTGGGAAGGGCGAGCTTCCGCCAGACGAGGCGGGTCAGGGGCTACGTCGCGGACCGGAGGCACATCTCGTGGCTTTACCAGTCTCGACTCGCCGCTGAAAAGGAGTACGAAGCTTTGAAGCTCGTTTTTCCGTGTGGCGTCTCCGTTCCCAGACCCGTAAGCCAGAACCGCCACGTGGTCGTCATGGGCATGATTGAGGGGGGAGAGCTTTACCACGTCCAGGAGCTCCCAGAGCCTGAAAAAGTATTAAACGAAATTTTGGGGAACGTGAAGACGGCTTACCAAAGGGTGGGAGTCGTCCACGCTGACCTCAGCGAGTACAACGTGATTCTGAAACCCGACCTCCACGTTCTCGTCATCGACTGGCCGCAGTTCGTGACGAAGGACCACCCCAACGCCGGGGCGCTCCTCGAAAGGGACGTCCGCAACGTCCTGCAGTTCTTCCAGAAAAGGTTCAGAATTAAACGAAACCTCGTGGAAACAATAAACTCCATTAAAGAGTAAAACGCACACAAATCTACCTTAATGCAATAAAGAAAATACTTGGTATTTCAACTTGGCGAAGGTGATAAATCCTTTTTCGCTTAATTTATAGGGCAAAACGGAGGACAACTGTGTGAAGAATTATAAAGCTGCTATTATTGGTTCAGGTAACCGTGGCAAAGGTCACGCGAGGGCCTATGCCGTTCACCCCGAAGCTAAAGTCGTGGCTTGCACGGACATCAAAAGGGAGAACGCTGAGGCGCTTGCGAAGGAGCAGGGACTGCCCGAATCCAAGGTCTACACGGACCACAAGCTCATGCTCAAGAAGGAGAAGCCTGACATCGTTAGCTTGTGCACGTGGCCTGGGACGCACGCCCAGATGGTGATGGACAGCGTCGAGGCCGGGGTTAAAGCCGTCTTCATGGAGAAGCCCATGGCGCCAACGTGGGGCGAGTCCAAATGGCTCTACCAGGCGTGCGTGGACGGGAAGGTTATGCTTTCGGTTTCTCATCAGCGCAGGTTCGCTCCGCCCTACGTTAAGGCTCGGGAGCTCGCGAATAATGGCACCATCGGTGAGCTGCACAGGGTCGAGGGGTACTGCCACAACCTGTACGACTGGGGCACCCACTGGTTCGACATCTTCAACTTCTACAACAACGACGAGCCCGCCGACTGGGTCATGGGCCAAGTCAGCTACGAGTGGGAGAAGCCGTTCACGATCTTCGGGGTTCCCATCGAGACCAACGGGCTCTCCTACATGAGATGGAAGAACGGAGTCTGCGGCCTCATGGTCACGGGACGAAACACGGGCGGCAGGTGCGCGAACAGGCTCATCGGCAGCAGGGGCATCATCGAGCTCGATGTGTTCTGGGACCACCAGATCTGGGGGCCGAAGAAGGAGTGACCGATCCTCCGCGTCTTGACCGAGGACTCGAAGGGCTGGTTGACCCCTGAGCTCAGGTACGCGTCGGGCGGTCTTTACCCGTATAAGACCAGCGAGCAGATGGAGGACATATTGGCCGTCAGGGAAGTGGTTGACTGCCTCAAGACTGGACGTGAGCCCATCATAAGCGGCAGGAGGGCGCTGCAGGCGACGGAGCTCATCTTCGCCACGTACGAGTCCAGCCGAAGGAGGGCAAGGGTCTACCTGCCACTTGATGTGGAGGACTCGCCGTTCCTTTCGATGCTCGAGTCGGGAGCCGTCGGACCAAAAACAAAGACGCCTTAGAAATTATTCACCAACCTAATCGTCGCGCATATCCATAGATATGAACGAGTAGGTTATTGACTAGCCCGGAGGGGAAAATGTATGACGGAGAATAATTCATCAATTAAAAATGGTCGTTTCGTTTTTTGACGCTGATTTTTTAGAGGGAAGGTTTCTTAAGGACGTGAATCCACTCTTGGGATTGGGGCTGCGTGTTTGGGTTTCAGCGAGTTGACGCCTGAAGAAAAAGTTAACCTAGCAATTAACATGACGGACGTCTGCGTCCGCATATGCGCTGAGGGCATCCGAGACCAGCATCCTGGAACCACCGGAGAAAAGTTGTTGGTGATGCTTCAGGAGAGATTAGCCTTCGGTAGGAAGCTTCGCGTGGAGTCCAAGAAATGGAGTCTTTTGAAGGAGTAATCAAGCGAGTCGTCAACGCCCTTAACAGCACAAAAATAGAATATTTGCTAACTGGTGCTTTGGCAGCCAGCCATTATGGGTTGCCTCGCACCACGGCTGACATGGACATTATAGTGAAGGTCTCCGAAGAGAATCTTCAGTCACATCTGCTTCCGGCCTTAAAAACGGCAGGACTAAAGGTTGAAGAAGAAAAAATTAGTGCCGTGCTCAAATCAGGCTACCACATAATCACATTCGAGGACAGCAGGTCGCCTTTCACTGTCGACGTCATCTTTTCCCGAAAGACTCTTAAAAAGAGGCAGAGTTCAGTCTTAGGACTTCCTACCTTTTATCAGACGCCGGAAGACCTGATCCTTGCGAAGCTACGAATGATAAAGGCGACGGTTCCGAAGGTCAGGGCTTTGAAAGACGTGGACGACATTAAAGCAGTCTTAAGGTTCTCCAAGGTTGACCTCAAAGCGGTCAGGAAGGGGGCGCAAAAGAATTCCACGTTGCCATTACTGGAAAAGATAATCAGTGAAACAGAAACCCATGATAAACAACACTCTTATGTTAAGTGAATGAAACGTCCAGCGTTCGGTCTTGGTCTTGAAAGAAGAAAAACGTCACCCATCTAAATTGTACCGAATTCGTCAAGGCTTCTTTAAAGTACCACGAGTAGGGGATTAGTTATGAAGATTCCCCGACTTTATTATCAAAGCCTTTATCAGGATTATCGCAGCAGGAAGGAGTATACTGCCAATCAGTAAAGCTCAACAAGCACTTTGTTCTGTTTTTTGCTCCGGTCCACTGGGAGAAGGCTGCCCGCAACGTCCTCGCCGTTCAGCCGCATCCTCTTCACGCCCTTGCCTTTCGCCCCGTTCTTGATCGTTATGTCGAAGTCCATTCCGCGGAACTTGCGTCTCACCCTGATGCGTTTCCACTTTGAAGGCAGGCAGGGGTCAATCCGTAAGCCTTTGTAGTCCGGTCTGATGCCCAGAATGTGCTGCGTAGCCGCATAATAGGACCACGCAGCTGTGCCGGTCAGCCAAGGTATGCGGCCAGCCCCGAAGCGTCGGCTGTATTTGGAGTGGGTCCATTGGCAGTGGACGTACGGTTCGATCTGGCGAATCTCGGCCTTCTTGTTGAAGGCTGCTGGCATGTAGGCACGGAAGTACTCGTATGCCCTGTCCCCGCGGCCGAGAATAGTCTCAGCCATGACGGCCCAGCCCTGGGTGTGGTTGAAGATTGAGGCGTTCTCCTTCATACCCGCGGGATAGACGACGCCGCCGTAGATGTCTGTTACCTTCCTGAACGGCGGCTCAAGCATGACCAGCCCGTACTCGGAAAACATTCGCTCGTAGACGCTGTCCATCGCGGATTTGGCTTGTTGCGCTGTCGCGGCGCCGCTGATTACGGCCCACGATTGCGCGTTCACGAAAATCGAGCCCTCGGGTTCAGTCTTCCTCCCGATGACGCGGCCGTCCTCGCGCAGCGCTCGGATGAACCATTCGCCGTCCCAAGTGTGTTTCTGGATGTTCTCATCGAGCCTCTTGAGCTGATTGTTGGCCCAAACGACTTCGTCGGGTTTACCGAGCATCTCAGCAATCTCGGCGTAGACGGTCAAGCCGTAGCGGATTTGGAACGCGACGAACACGGACTCCCCACGTTCGCCAAGGTTCAGGCAGTCATTCCAGTCGGCTCCCAGCCCATAGGGCAGACCGTGCGAGCCGCTGCGTTCAAGGTTGAACTCGATCGCGCGGCGCAAATGCCCAAAAACCGTGACCTCTCCCTTGTCGGCGTACGGCAGAACCTTCTCGTAGAAAGACGTGTCGCCGGTTTCCTTGACGAAGGCTGGCACCGTGTTGAAAAGCCATTGGCAGTCGTCGGAGCGGTAGTGAGTGGGCGTTTCTTCTTTGCCGGGATGGTGCTCAAACGGCTTGATCAGGGCCATTGCCCCTCCATTCGAGCATTGGCCAGTGATCATCAGTTCAAGCCGTTTTCGGGCTTCTTCTGGAATGGAGGACAGGGACCCCAGGATGTCTTGCACGGTGTCCCGGTAGCTCAGTCCGTCGCGCTCGCCGGTGTACACCAGCGACGCTGTGCGGGACCACGCGAATGTGAGGAGGCAGTTGTAGGGGTTCCAAACGTTGACCATGCTGTTGAAGTCGTCGTCGGGGGAATCGACGTTCAGCACGCCGAGGCGGCTGTGCCACTTCTGCTTCAATTTTTCGAAGGCATCGTGCACCTTGCCCATCGAACCGAATTCAGCCAACGCCTTTTTCCCGTCGTACGCCGCGCTGCCCACGCCCAGAACCACGGCGAACTCCTTGCTCTGCTTGGGGGCAAGCTCGACGTCTATCTGTAAAGTTCCACAGCCAGTGTCTCCGTAGGCGCGTGAGCCCGTGCATTTGCCCTTCTCAACAACAACGGGATTAGCGTAAGTGCGGTAGGGTCCTAGGAACACGTTTCTGTCGGTGTCAAAGCCCGAAGCCTTCGCGCCGACCAGGCCGAGGAAAATGTATTTTTCGATCACGCGCGAGTTCGGGTCAGCTGGGTCTCCGGCGAAGTTGGGGTGCATGACGTAGCTGATCATGCCCTCGGTCATGCCGCAGTCGATGATGTGCTGCGAGTACTGCTGGTTGAACGCCTCAGCGTAAATGTTCCATTCACTCGCAAACTCAGCGTACGTGAAGACTCTCAGATTGCGGCGTTTTTTGGACTTGTTGGTGATTTTCAGAACCCAGAACTCGAACAGCCTGTCGAGGGGCACAAAGTAGGTTGACTCGGAATTAATGCCGCCATAATCCGAATTGATTATGGTGTAGGCCGTGCCGTGGCAGCAGGTGGTCCTGTACTTCTCCAACGGTTTGCCGACGGGTTGCCAGCTGGTGGACCAGTAGTCTCCCGTCTCCTTGTCGCGGATGTAGAAGTAGCGACCCGGCTGGTCCATCGGGACGTTGTTGAAGATGATGCGCGTGAACCTGCCGCGCGCGGCGGAGCGCCAGAAACTGTACCCCCCAGCATTGTTCGTGATGACTGCGCCGTATTCTAGGGAGCCGAGGTAGTTGCTCCACGAACGCGGCGTGTCCGGTCTGGTAATGACGTACTCTTTTTTCTCGTCCTCGAAATGTCCGAATTGCATAATATCTTGTAGCTTTAAATTGTATTTAAAGCGTAAACATGGGATATGCTAAAAATGAATTCGAGAGAACGGATGCTGGCTGCTATAAACCATGAAAAGGTAGACCGCGTGCCCACGGATATTTGGGCGACTCCTGAGGTTTGGGGCAAGCTACGGCAGCATTACGGGTCAGACCACAACGTTCGAAGACGTCTACACATTGACGGAATGGCCAACGTCGAGCCAAAATATGCTGGTCCTCCCTTACCTGTCGTTGCGCATGATGAGACTGTTGATTATTGGGGTATCCGCACAAAGAGGGTCAGTTATGCAGCAGGCGTATATGACGAAATGGTGCACTATCCCTTATCAGCTGCGAGGAGCATTGACGATCTAGACCATTATCAGTGGCCGCGTCCGGAGTGGTTCAACTACTCTCAAATGCGGTCAATTGCCAAAAAAGGCTGCCAGAGGCAGATTACGATGTGCGGCTACATGGCAATATTTTTTCAGCACAATAAGCTAAGAGGGTTAAAGGCGTCTCTTCTCGACCCATTCATACGTCCAGAATTCACGAACTACCTTTTGAACCGATTGTCAGATTTTCTGTACGAACACCACCTTCGCATGTTCGAGGCTTGCGATGGCCTCATAGATGTTACTCAGGTTACGGACGATTTTGGCACCCAAGCTGGACCCATGATTAATCTCAAGGTATTCCGCGAGTTCTACGCACCTCATTTGAGGAGGTTTATCGATTTGGCCCACAGTTTCGGCATTAAAGTGTTTCATCACGACGACGGAGCCATTCGAACGTTTATCCCTGACCTTGTCGAAATGGGCGTCGACATTCTAAATCCGCTGCAATGGACTTGCCCAGGGATGGACCTGAAAGAATTGAAAAAGGATTTCGGCCAAAAACTCTGTTTCCATGGTGGTGTAGATAATCAACGTGTTCTACCGTTCGGAACGACCGAAGAGGTGCGGAAAGAAGTGAGGCATTGCATCGACGCCCTTGCTAGTGACCAAACAGCGTACATCTTGGCGCCCTGCCACAATATTCAATCCATAACGCCCTTGGAGAACATCATCGCCATGTACAGCGAAGCATGGAAATACGGAAGGTTTTGAGCCAAGGGGCACGGCGAATTATTCACATTCCAGAAAACGTCCCTTCTTGCCCCAAGTGCCACGCTTGGATAAGCGCTTTCATTATTGATTGTGCCACCAGAAGGATTCCGGTTTAATCCTGTTCCTTATCTCCTTTTCTTCGTTTCTTTCTTTCGCAGATAAAGCGAAGCTCTCCAATTCGCCGACGAGGCAATCTTCTTCCCATTGACCCAGCGTTGTCGCCCCAGGCACCACCGTGTCTACTGGCTTGTTGAGAATCCATTTCAGCGCCAATTTCGCTGGCAGAGCCCCCCAAGCCACCGGCTTCATTATTGACACTCCGACGCCTCTGTCATTGCATAGCGGGATGAGTTTCTCCAGCGGTTCGGGTTCAACGGGGTTCATTGGCACCAATATCGTTTCAAAATCAAAACGTTCTAGCGCCAACATTAATAGGCGGCTTTGGTGGCTCGTGCATCCGATGTGCCTGATCAATCCTCGATCGTGCGCTTCTTTGAGTGCTTCAAGTGCGCCTCCGGAGCCCAGTCGTACGTCGACGTCTTTCTCGTTTTCCAGCCCATGAATGTGATAGTTGTCTATATAGTCCGTTTTTAGGCGTTGAAGGGACTCGCGGATGTTTTCCCACGCTTCTTCTTTGGTCTTGGCCATGGTTTTTGAGGAGATGTAAACCTTCTCTCGGTCGTCGCCTAGACCCTGACCTAGCATAACCTCGCTGCCTGCGTAAGCATAGGCTGTGTCAAAGTAGTTTACTCCGTAATCCAAGGATTTTCGCACGATTTCGAACGGTTGCTTTGTTTTTACGGCGTCACCCAGCAAGCCGCATCCGAGACCGATTACTGACACTTTGAGACCCGTGCTTCCGAATTCCCGATACTGCAATGAGAACACCTCACCTTCTATTTTGTTTTCGTGGCATTAAAACGCATTGTAAGTTTTTACCGTTCACCGACGGCTGAAGATATTTAAAGGAAAGTCGAGGGCTTAGAGGCAAGTCAGCCGGTATTTTAGTTGCCGCACAGAACCGTCCAGTATGCTTGTCGCCATATCTGCGCATCTGACGCGTAATGTTCTCCCTCATATGTTGACTCGATGAGGATGAAAGGCATTGCTGGTGTGCGGATGTAATCAAAGAGTAATTTTTGATGAACAATCGCATAAGTATACGTTGTATTGAAGTCAAGCCACCCACAGCTGGAATATTGGTTAATCGTTGAGTTCTCTGGATGGCAGTGAGCAGTAAACAAATGGCGTTTATCATTCTCTTTGATACCGTTCGCGACCATGTTCACATGTTGCAACGTTGGTCCTGGGTTACGATCACCGCCAAGCAGTCAAATGATGTTGTTAAAATTTTGGTACTTACACCAAGGCATTCACTATAATTAAAGCACTTTTTCAGACTTAGGGCAAGCGTTTCGTCAATCCGCCCCCTCATCGCTGTCTACATACCCCAAATATAATGGTGCCAATAACACTTGAATACCGTTCTCAGCAGCCTTATTAATTACCCAGTCAATGTGAGTAAAGTATCTCTCGTTTGGAGTAGAGAAATCTCCAGGCGTGGTGAAAGGTTCATCACCATAATGTTCTTGGGAGGGGATTTACAGAACTTATGTTCAATAAGGTTTACCAGAATTGTGTTAAAGCCCTTTAGACGCCGATTCCTCAAGTATTGTTCAGTTTCTTCCCTTGTCAATCCCACTATTAATGCCCAAAGAGCATCTCCTTGAATAAGGAAAGGGACATTATTCTGATCAACAATGAACCTTTTGCCTTCGTTAACTTTAAGAGAAAAAACCACATTCTGCATATGAATTTAGACAGTTCCTTCTCTAATAAAAATCGACATTAAATTTTTCCCGCCAATAATTATACGATGCACGTTTTAAGACCTTAAAACCCTTTTTCTTTATATCAACAAATAATACATACCTTGGGTCTAGTGGTCAAATTGAAGAAAATCGTGAAAAATTATCGTGTTGTTTTTCCCACTCCTGCTGCCCTTGTAACCTCAGTGGATGAACAAGGAAAACCCAACATCGCTACAGCCGGAGAGGTATACATGTTGTCTCTGAATCCGCTAATCGTCGCTGTCGGATTTAGGTCTGTAACATACACGAATAAACTGATCCACGCCACGAAGGAGTTCGTCGTCAATCTTCCTAAGAAGGAAATTTTGAAACAGGTTGATTTTTGTGGATGCGTGTCAGGAAGAACAGCGGATAAATTCGCTGAGACAGGTCTGACTCCGCTCCCAGCCAAGTACGTGAAGCCCCCGCTCATTAAAGAGTGCCCAGTAAACATTGAGTGCAGAGTCCGAGATGTAATTCATTATCCCTACATGGACAGAGACGTCTTCGCTGGAGACACTTTAGCGGTCCATCTAGACGAAGAGATCATCAACGAGAACGGTTTCGCTGATTTAACAAAATTTAAGGCGATAGCATTTGCGTCAAACTGCTACTTCCAAATAAAAGACGTAATTGAGTGTCAAAATTTCAGTGTCAAAAAATAACCATCAAAAATTGATAAAGGATTGATTTCTATGAAATGGAAAACCATTGCGGGATCGCTTTGGATGTATGAGGATAGCTGTAATGTATATGCCGCAAGAGGGCCTTCGGGCATAGTTGTGATTAATGCTGGAACAGGAGAATGGATTAAACACCTAAACGAACTTCCAAACAAGGTGACAGCTGTTTTATGCACGCACTTCTTTCGAGATCACTCAGCCGGAGCTGCAAAAGCAGCGCGAAAAGGATTCAAAATTTACGCCCCCTATTGGGAACAAGAACAATTTTCTGATCCATTAGGTCTTTTTCAACGCAGAGAAACATACATAATCTATGATAACGTTTGGGACCTTTACACACCAATCGAGCCGATTCCTGTAGACCAATGGCTGAAGGATTGGGAAACAGTATCAATTGACGGTCTTTCTTTTCGCGTAATACCAACACCCGGCGTCACACTTGGAGCAGTAAGCCTTGAGTGCGAGCTTGAAGAAAAGAAGGTCGTTTTCTGTGGTGAAGTTATTCATTCCCCTGGGAAAATTGCTCGCATCGCACCGCTTCAATACAACTACAACGACCTTCCAGGCGCACTTAACGTGTTCTATTCACTGAGGATGCTTAACGACATTGATATTGACATTCTTGCCCCGAGTCTGGGGGTACCAATGATGAATGACGAAAAACATACCGTGATAGATGCTTTAGCAGCGTTGGAAGAAAATATTCGCTTCGCGGTCTCCGGTAGACCTGAATACAAACCTTATTTTGAATCACTGGATGCAGATCCGCTGATAAAAGTTTCCAACCACATTTATCAATCGCGATTTGGGGGGGCGAGTACATGGTTTATTCTGAGCGACTCTGGTAAAATCCTTTCAATCGATTATGGCTACCACATCCTTCATTCCTGTGGCTCGAGTTATCCGTATCCTCGAAACCGTAGGAGTATACTTCATGGTTTAGATGGCCTAAAAAAGCATTTCAACATTGAAGGTATTGATGTTGTACTTGTCTCGCATTTTCATGATGATCACGTGAATGGGATTCCATTGCTTCAACGCCTCTACGGCACTAGGTGTTGGGCAGGAGAGAACTTTGCGCAAATATTGGCTGATCCAATGTCTTATAATTTCCCTTGCACGTGGCCAGAACCAATTTCTGTGGAACCACGACCTTTGGGCGTCCCAATAAAATGGGAAGAATACACATTTTCTCTTTTCCCAATGAGTGGACACACCCGCTGGGGAACATTAATTGAGTTTAAGGCAGATGGGATGCGCATTGTAGCAACAGGAGATCAATACTTCTTCCAAAACTTCGGTGAACCAGAAAAGGTTCCAATAATGCACAACCACGTATATCGCAACGGTGCTTTACTTGAGAGTATTACCGAATCAAACAATCTAGTGTTTGACATAAAGCCTGACCTAATCCTGCCTGGACACGGAAATGCTTATCGTACCAATGATGCTTTCTACGAAAAACTTGGTGAATACAAAACCGATTACATCGAGCTACATAAAAGAATCATGCCCCTAAAAGATGAGAATGTTCACTTCAACGTGGACAGTAGGGCAGGATGGCTCATTCCATACCGAACACTCAGAGACAAGGCTTGTAAATTAAAGTATCAGGCCATTATTCGTAACCCGTACAATAAAAAAACAAAGATGCTTGTAAAAATCGTAGGACCAACAAGTTGGAAAAGTAGCTCATGCAGCATTTACGCTGACGCACGGGCTGAAACATCAGTCGAGCTAAGCATCACTCCCCCAGAAAAAACGAGATGCCGCCGTCAACCTATCGCTCTAGTGATGACCATTGGCAATCACAACTTTGGTCAGGTTGCAGAAGCTCTTGTCACTATTGGGTATCGCCTTTTCTGAGATTGAAAAATTTCAGTAGCCTCCGACATCGAATCTTCAGCACCGAATACGGGTTACCTATGACCAAGGTTTCTCTCTTAAAAAGACATATTTTGAAGAAGAGAAAAGAAATAATCGATATTGCCATGATCTGCTTCGTCGACATCGAGCATCCGAACGCGATTAACAGGGACGAGAACGCAAGGTCCCGCCACCTTGCCAGGGTGATGGAGAGGTGCTCGTTGTTCGAGGAGCTATCGGGCGTTCACTGCCTGCCCGTGCACTTCCTCCGCGTCAACAGGAGGGACCTGCTGGAGTCCAAGGTTCAGGCCTTGCTCATAAGTGGGTGCAGCACCGACTGGAAGGAGTACGACTTCGGAGGGTTCAACGAACTCTTCAAGCTGTTGAAGGAGGGTAAAATACCTACCTTGGCTTTGTGCGGCGGTCACCAGCTCCTCGCGTACGCCTTCGGTGGGGAATGCGGTTCACTGCGTCCGCTGAAGCTGGGGGAGGAGGACCCGAACCCGAACTATCATCCCGGGATGCTGAAGGAGTGGGGGATCAGGAAAGTCAAGATACTGAAGAAAGATCCCCTGTTCGACGGCTTGGGAGATGAAATTGCTGTTCCAGAACGCCACTACTGGGAAATCAAGAAAATGCCCAAGGAATTCGTGAACCTTGCCAGCACAGACGAATGCCAAATCCAAACCATTAAGCACAGGCAGAAGCCGATCTACGGGACCCAGTTCCACCCGGAGTCCTACGATGAGCAGCACCCGGATGGGAAAACGGTGCTGACAAACTTCTTCAGAATAGCTGGAATATAGGTACTCAAGCCATCTGAGAGTCTATTTTCGGGTTCTGGGGCACGCGACGAAGTGCAGTCTTGAGTTCATGACTCCGGTTATACTGTCGATCTCGTTCAGGTAGACCTTCTCGAGCTCCTCGATGTTCGCCGCCTCGATTCTGACCACAGCGTCGAAGATTCCGATGACGAGGTTCGCCTTTTTGACTGCCTTAATTTTCCTCACTTTTTCCAGGAAGGACTTCTTCGTTCCGGGCTCGAGGTTGAACAGGACGTATGCTACTTCCAATTCTTTTTCCTCCTATTTCAGGACCTTTTCGTTGACGCAGAGAAGCGTCACTGTCGATTCGACTCCCGCAATCATCGAAATCTCCTCGATGACAGTGTTCTCGATGTCATGGATTTTATGGGCGTTCAACTTCACAATGGCGTCGTAGTCGCCGAAGAGCAGCTGCGCGTTTTCGACGCATTTCATGCGGCAAATTTTTTCGACAACGGACCGGTTGTAGCCCGACTCTACCGTCTGCGTAGCAATCTTGACGAGGATAAAAGCTTCGACCACTAATCATTCACCTTTGCACATTCCTATGTTAACCTTATATAAAATATTTTTTTCAAATCCTTAACTTGGGTTTCGTGAAAAATTACCCGTAGCATCGGTGAACGCGGAGCCGTCATCTTTTAGTATTATGTAGAGAAACAATATTATTGTCTTTAAGCTTGCGTCTAGGGAAATTGTAGTAAAAGCGTTCACCATAGCTTAGGAGAAATGTAAAGTGAGCTGCGTAAAGCCGTCCAAAGCGTTCAAGGTTCAGATAAACGGAAAGGAAATCCCCGTCTACGACGTTCCCGTCGCAGCAATCTCCTCTTTTACATTTAAAGAAGAAAGTAAAGTTTCGGTCAAGACCCCATGCGACGTCAAGTGGGTGGACGTGCGCCCCCTGAGTCTGGGCATAAAGCCCTCCTTCGACTCGAACGAAATACGATTTACAATTAATGAACCGTGCAAAGTCAGCGTCGAGCTGAACCGTGACCTCGCCGTGAGTCCGCTTTTCCTCTTCGCAGACCCGCCGGAAGAAAGGTTCCCGAAAGTGGACAGTCCTGACACCATCTATTTTGGTCCGAACAAGGTCCACGAAGCAGGCGTCATACGCGTGGAAAGTGGGCAAACGGTCTACATCGACGAGGGAGCCATCGTTGAGGGTCGAATCATATCGGAAAAAGCCGAAGACGTCAGGGTCGCTGGGCGAGGCGTGCTTGATGGGACGCGGATCAACGAGTGGAGGGACGAGAAAAAACGGGAGAGGCTGCTGCAGTTTCAGGACTGCCGCAAAGTCGGGATTGAGGGCGTCACGGTCGTGAACAGCCAGACGTGGCAAATCGTGCCGATAAACTGCGACGGCGTGGACGTTCGCAACGTGAAGGTCGTGAGCGACAACGGGAGCGACGACGGCGTCGACGTCGTGAGGAGCAGGAATGTGAAAGTCGACGACTGCTTCATCCGCACAAAGGACGACTGCGTGGCAATCAAAGCGTTATGGGATTATCCGCCCGAAAACGGCGTGGAAAAGGTAAAGGTGTCCCACTCGGTGTTCTGGAACGCGCTCTGGGGGAACGGTCTCGAAATCGGGTTCGAGCTGAGGGCGAACAAGTTGCGCGACATCGTTTTCGAGGACCGCGACGTCATCCACGTTGAGCGCGGGGCGGTCTTCAGCATACACAACGGCGACTACGCGACGGTCGAGGACGTCCGCTACGAGAACATACGCGTAGAAGACGCGCGCCACAAGCTCTTCGACTTGGCAATATTCCTCTCGCAGTACAGCTTGGACAGCCCCAAAGACCCGGAAGAAGTGAAGAGGCGCTACCTCCACGGGGCGTGGGACGGCGTGCTCAGCGTCCCCGAGGACAAAAGAGAATTCCATGCAACGAACCGCGGGCGCATAAGGAACGTTCAGTTCAAAGACATCGCGGTGGTTGATGGTCCTTTCCCGTTCTCGATAATCCGCGGGTACGACGGAAGGCACCTCGTCGAGGACGTGTCGTTCGAAAACCTGACGATCCACGGTCAACGAATCAAAGACGCTGAGCAGGGCAGGTTCACCGTCGAAAACGCGCGAAACATAAAGTTTCTGAACCGTTAGCAGAATGGCTCGTTACTCAACATTAAAAATGACGTTGCGCTTCGCTTCATGTTTTATACTAATCGCGACATTCTATTAACGGCGGCGAAATGTTATGAAGGTTTCAAAAATAAGGACCTTTTTTGTGGCAGACTCCGGGAGAACATACTTCATAGTTAAAGTTGAGACCGACGAAGGCACCTATGGGCTCGGAGAAGTGGGCATCCGCTGGTGGGGAGCCGCGGTAGAAAAGGCGATTGAGCACCTGTCTCAAATCGTCGTGGGTCAGGACCCCTTCAGCACCGAACGCCTCTGGCAGCACATGTACAGGGGGAGCTTCTTCCCCGCCGACAAGGTCTACGCCTGCGCCGTCAGCGCCATCGACATCGCCCTGTGGGACATCAAGGGGAAGTCTTTGGGCTTGCCCGTTTACAAGCTCCTCGGCGGTCCCGTCCGCGACAAGGTGGTGTGTTACCCGCACACTTGGGGGAACACGGACGAGGAGCTGGTCAAGAGCTGCGAGCGCGCGGTGCGTGATGGGTGGAAGTTTGTCCGCTTGAGTCAGCCCGAGACCGGAGTAACCGTCAAGGGCAAAGAAAAAAGGACGCTTCTCGAACCCGCGAAGTCGATTCGGATGGCTGAGGAACAGACGGCTTTGGTCAGGAAGGCCGTCGGCGCAGACGTCGACATCGTCTTCGACGTGCACACGCGCCTCGACACGGCTGACGCAATTGCCCTGTGTAAAGCCCTCGAGCCGTACAAGCCCTTCTTCGTCGAGGACCCGCTGCGGTCGGAGAACCCCTCCAGCTACCGCACACTCGCGAGGCACGTGTCTCTGCCGATAGCCGCGGGCGAGCAGTGGGCGTCGAAGTGGAGCTTCAGGGAAGCCGTCGAAGAAGAGCTGATAAATTATGCCCGAATCGACGTCTGCATAGTCGGCGGCCTGACCGAGGCTCTGAAGGTCACCCACTGGTGCGAGACGCACTACATCGACATCGCGCCCCACAACCCGCTTGGACCCGTTAGCGCGGCTGCCTGCGTCGCCCTCTGCATGGCATCCACCAACGTCGGCGTGCAGGAGATGCCCCTCAAGCCGGGGAGCTTCGCGAACGACGTGTTCCCTGGGCAGATCAAGTGGGAGGACGGCTACGCTTTCGCGCCTGATGCGCCTGGCCTGGGGGTCGACTTCGACGAGGAGGCCGCGGAAAAGAAGCAAGCCGCGCCAACCGGGTGGCCGCCTGTGCTTCACCGCGAGGACGGCGCGTTCACCAATTGGTAGAAAACGAATGCGTTGGGGA
>Ga0233423_10000501_pt1 | contig 20656 bp, 32 predicted proteins | sample Watercolumn_Mata_FD_180713 | JGI IMG/M metagenome (GOLD analysis project Ga0233423, IMG submission 180713) | Freshwater microbial communities from Lake Matano, South Sulawesi, Indonesia - Watercolumn_Matano_2014_112_MG | ecosystem: Environmental > Aquatic > Freshwater > Lake | place: Indonesia...
AAACCATAGAGCAGAAAGTACACAGTATACCTTTTATCGTCCTCGGTTTCGGTATATTTCATTTCCACACTCCAGCACTGTTTACTGTACATAAGGCAGTATGAACTCTCCAGTGTTTTTCTGTCAAGCTCATTCTTTCTCAGCACATGCGTGAAAGAGAGGGATTTCGTGATTATTGCCTTGAGCGAGAGGTTTATCTCCTCGAGGGAAGACTGGGAATACCGATATCCTACAGTCAACGAATCTCCACGCCAGTCACTCAGATTCAGATCATAATTGGTCTGCTTCCATTCACCTGAATTCACACTGAATTTGTTGCGGGCCTGAAACGCAAGGTATTGAAAGGGTTTCACATCAAGTTCCATATCAACATCGCTGAAGGGCCTCTTCTCTCTCGGGGGAGAAATGTATTCCCGCCTTGCTTCTTTGAGATCATATGTCTGTGCGAGCTTGAAACGGAGAAATTCTTGGTAGCTTTTCCCGCCGGCCTTTTCCTTCAGTCTCGCGGTAAATGTATTGGTCAATGCATAGGTGATGGTGTTCTGCTCGGGAACTCTGGCAACAAAGTCGGGAAGATCATCCTGATTAGTATTGGGAATATAAGTATATGTTAATTCCGGTTTAATCGCATGCCTGATTTTTTCCACCTTTTCACCACCGACGTGAAAGATCCTGCTCACCTCTGAAGTGACATTCGCCCCGGCAATGTAGAGGGTGCGGTCGCCATGTTCACCGGCCGCCGCGGTATAATTGTCGTCCCGATCCCACAAAGTACCCTTCACACCCGCCAGTGGGGTAAACTTCAGGTAGTTGCCGAATTGAAGGGGAACGGAGAAAACCGGTTGAAGATCATAAAGATGCCCCTTCTGCCCCACTGACCGGTATTAGTAATTGTAGGAGGCATCAAATGCAGCATTGAAGGGAGTCCCGTACACGGGACGCTTGATCCCTTTGAGAGTGATTTCGGGGTACTTCTGCAGGGTCGAATCATTGGAGGCACTGGTGAAATCATCCGTGTAACGTACAAGAGCCGTCAGATTATACAACTGCCAGTTTTTCAACAGCCTGGCTGTAGAATCAAGTGAACCTAAAGATTCATTCCCGACAAAGGGAACTCTTTTGAATTTGTTGAGTTCCCGGGGTGAATAATTGTCCAAATAATAGTTATGCGAGGAAAAGTCCTTGAAATACCAGTTATCGGATACTTTCCTGATGTCAGTTCTGAAGGAAAACGAGGGATCGAATATCGTCTCGTGGTTCAGATAATACGACCATCTTTTCTGATCTGACTGCCAGTTCCTGGAAAGCCCGCCGGATGTATCGGTTACCCGTCCGCTGTCATTCATAAAGTCTCCGTAGAAAGTGCCAAAAGAACTGCTGCTGAGGAAGTATCTGAATTCAGCACCTTCCTTGAAACCTCTTTTGGACATATAGCGCTGATAAAATGTGGCATCAGAAGTAGTTGAAATCGCCCAGTAAAACGGCACCTCTACATCCAGGCCCAGCTTCTCCCGCGAAAAAGAAAGCCGGGGAAAAAGAAAACCTGACTGGCGCGTCGTCTTGGCAGGAAACAAAAGATAGGGGGTATAGAACACAGGAAAATCTTTCACCAAAAACTTCCCGTGTTTCAAGGTACCATAGCCATCAATGGTCACATCCAGCTCACTGCCGGTAAATTTCCAGTCCGGAGCATCCCCGTCACAGGTGGTCGCAGAAGCACACTCGACATGATATGTTTCCTCTCCGAGTTTTTCTATTTTCGATCCTGTGAGATAAAAATGGTTCTTTACCAGAAACATGCGGCCTTCATAGGCGACGCCGGTTTTTGTATCAATGTCGAACTTAACCCGGTCTCCTTCAAGAATATCACCGTCGCTCATCAGGAACACATATCCTTCCGCAAAAGCCTCGTTCGTTTGCCTGTCAAGGATCACCGATTCGGCCATCAGGGATCCACCGGTAAATGTGATGAGGACATCACCCTGCGCGTGGTAGGTATCCTTCTCCCGATCGTAGGAAAGCTTCTCCGCTTCAATGGTAACCGGCCCCTTTGAAATATCGGTTTTTCCGGGGGGACCCGCGGCCTTCACGGGAACGGAACAAAGAACGAGCAGCATTCCCGCAAAGGGAAGCCATCGCAGCATTCTCTGAGAAAAAAGTGATTTCATCGTTCCCCCGCGCATACTAATGGGTTCAACATCTTTTTTATCTCCCCCACTAAATAAAGGGATCCGGTCACGCATATCAGGTCATTTTTTTGGGCAATGGCAAGCGCCCTTTTCAAGGCATCACGCCCGTTCTCAACTATCTCCACTTCATTCCGGTACCGCTTTGCTGCTGACGCGACGTTACCGGCAGGCATTCCACGGCTCGTATCCGGTCTGGTGATGAGCAGCCGGTCCGCAAGAGGGGCGAGCCTCTTCAACATCGATCTGTAGTCCTTATCGCTGAGAACACCAAAAATGAGAATCAGCCTCTCATACGAAAAACCTTCTCTCAGTGTCCGTGACAGGGCGGAGGCTCCTGCCGGATTGTGGGCGCCGTCGACGAGAATAACCGGCTCACGCTGAAGCACCTCCATTCGACCCTCCCACTCCACCTTCCGGAGTCCCTCGCAGATACTCCTTTCATCAGTTTCAATACCACTCTCTGCGAGCAATTCTATGACACCGACTGCCACAGCCGCATTTTCAATCTGATGCCTCCCCCTGAGAGCACAGGTGAGACGAGGGTAACTGTTCCTGACACCTTTGTACGTAAAAGTTCCGTTGTTGTGATGGGTGACTTTTATCTCCCTGCCGATCCTGTAGAGTATCGCCTTTTTCCGCTGACAAATACCCTCCAATATCTCCGTTACCCGCTTCTGTTTCGCCGTGGTAATGCATACTCCGTTTTTTTTAATGATACCCCCTTTTTCCCGGGTAATTGCATCAAGACGATTCCCCAGATACTCTTGGTGATCGAGAGACACATTGGATACCACAGATACCACGGGCCTGACTACATTGGTCGCATCAAGCCTTCCTCCCATACCCACTTCCAGAACGGCAATGTCAACCTTTTGACGAAAAAAATGGAGAAAAGCGACCGCAGTCAAAAACTCAAAGTAGGTTATTTCTTCACCCATCTTTTGTCTTATTTCTTCCATCAATTGATACACTGCTGAGGGAGCAATAAGTTCACCATTTATTCTCACCCGTTCCCTGAAATCAATCAGATGGGGGGACGTGTACAGACCGACCCGTAACCCTGCATGGATTAAAATTGATGAAACCATCGCCGCGATAGACCCTTTTCCGTTGGTGCCGCCGATCAAAACTGTCGGGTACGCGGTATGGGGATTCCCGAGACGTTCAATGACCCGGGTGAAAGGACCGAGACCAAGACGGATATCCGTACTTTTCAATCCATAGAGGTATTCAAGGGGATCCTGCATTTAATTCAATGAAACCTGACCTCTTTCAAGATCAAGCCGCGGGAAATAGGACGGTATTAGATATGTATGATTTCGTTATCTTTTAGAATACGGATATTCCTGTCTCTGATCAGTGCGATTTCACGCTGGATTGAATCATGATACTGCAGTTTCATATGATAGAGATAAATGTCGGGATTGCGCGTATTCATCTTCTTCAATTCCATCTCCAGGGATGATGGCGTGAGGTGTCCCGTCAAATCCGCCACATCCCTCATATCATCGGGGAGGGAGGTTTCAATGAACACCGCTTTCAGATTTTTCATATTTCTTGCGACTTCCCACACTTCCTCGGTGGGACCGGTATCCCCCATAAAGATGATTGAATTCTCCTCCGATTCGACGATATACGCGAGAGTTTCCACCACATGATCAACCGGGATAGCCGTTATTTCAACCCCGTCAAGCGAAAATTTTTCCCGGGGAGTGATCGTTTTATACCTCAAAACCGGATTCCCGGGATCCGGGAGAGCAGAAAAATCCGGCCATATGATATTATTAAAGAGGTGTGTCCTCAGGGTATCAATGGTGAGAGGCGTCCCGATGACAATTAGTGGATGTTCCCGCTGAAGATAACAGATGTTATCCGCCAGAAACATGATATCCCTCACATGATCCAGGTGCGTATGTGTGACCAGCACGTACCTTATATTCACCTGCTCATCAACCGTCAGCATCGATGTGATGGCACCGGCATCAATGAGAATTTCCCCGTTGAGTAAAAAACACGTCGTATTGCAACCGGGAATCTGTGATCCATAGCAACCCAACACTCTGATATCCATATCGTCCTCACCTTTCGGCACAGCTTTCCCGCCTCATAACGACGGTGACGCGGGTTTCTGAAAATATGCTTTCAGGATAATTGCCGGGAGAACCTATCAATGCCAGCCCCCCCCAGGCACATTTTCTTCTGGCTGATATAAAGGGATCCTCCCAAAAGATACTGCTCTCACAATGTAACAATACTACAAAGAGAGAGCTATGGCATTGCACAGTGAGTGGTCATTCCGGAGTAACTTTAAACACCTCATCGCCGGGACGAACACGGTCGGAAACTTTCACACCGATGAAGTCCCCAACCACAGCCTGCTGTACCTTCTGATTGTTAATCTCCATCGATTCAATGATGTTCGTGATGTCCGTGGTATGACCGATTACTTTGATAGTATCCCCTACCTTCAACGAGCCCTCTGTCACTTTTATCGCCGCAACACACGGCTTTGCGAAAAATTTTACCACTTCACCTACCTTCTCCTCTGCCATGATGCTTCCTCCTTCCCTCATTGCTCACATACACTGAGTCAGAATGATGCCTTCCCTCGGATATTATACCATTCCCTTGAAAAAATGATACTCTGTGGATCAGATGCCGATTCGGCATGAAAGAATTCTTGTCCTTCCTTCATGCATGAATATGAGAAAAAAGTACAGATCGGTATAAAGTATATTTTTTCTCGCGGAAAATACAAGAAAAAAGAATACAAAAAAAGCAGGGTTACTGAAATCCCCTGCTTTTTTCCTGCATTTTATAGAGAAGATAATGTACCATTCACAACACTCGTCATAGATGGTTACACATTGTATTTGAGCTCTTGTGAGAGCACTTTGCTATTTCTTCTGTGAAACAACTTTCCCCTTCGACGGCGCTTCGCCAGGCTCCCGAATGAACTCAATCACCGACACAGGAGCATTATCACCGGTCCGATAACCTCTTTTTACGATTCTTGTATATCCTCCCTTCCATTCACGGTACCGGGAGGAGAGTTCATCAAAAAGTTTCCCCGCAACCTCCTTATCTCTCACATAAGAAAGGACCTGTCTGCGCGCATGAAGGTCTCCTTTTTTCCCGAGAGTCACCATTCTTTCCGCAACGCGTTTCAATTCCTTGGCCTTGGCATCAGTCGTGGTAATTTTCTCGTGTTTCAAAAAAGAGGTAACCATGTTCCTCAACATGGCCTCTCTGTGGCTTGTTGTCCTTCCCAGTTTCCTTCCCGATTTTCTGTGACGCATCTGTCTTACTCACTTTCCGGCAACTTACTCTTTCACGCCGTTTGTGTCTCCTTTTTTTTCTTCCTTGTTCCAGGGAGGGAAATCCAGTTTCATACCAAAACCGAGCCCCATTTCCGCGAGAATTTCCTTAATTTCATTCAGCGACTTCCTGCCAAAATTTTTTGTCTTAAGCATTTCCGCCTCAGTCTTCTGCACGAGTTCCCCGATGAGATTAATCCCCGCATTCTTCAAGCAATTAGCCGATCTCACGGAAAGCTCAAGATCGTCTACATGACGCAACAGGTTTTCATTGACGCTCTCTTTTTCTTCCACCTCTTCAGCGGCTTTCTCTTCCTCATCGATTTCATCAAAATTGATGAACACATCCAGTTGACCCTTCAATATCTTCGCCGCGTATGCAAGCGCATCCTCCGGAAGAACGCTGCCGTCTGTCCATACTTCCATCACAAGCCGGTCATAATCGGCAATCTGACCTACCCTTGCGTGGGTGACCGTATAATTAACCTTCTGAATCGGTGAATAGATCGCATCAATGTTGATAGTACCTTCAGGCTGATCGGGGGTTCTGTCCTTTCTTGCCGGCACATATCCCTTTCCTGTTTTTACGACAAGCTCCGCCCTCAACCGACTTCCTCCCGAGAGCGTCGCGATATAGTGATCGGGGTTAAGAACCTCCACGGCATCGTCAGTGATGATGTCACCCGCCGTGAGAGTACCTTCCTTCGTGGTATCAATATAAATTACCCTCGGACCATCCTGATGAAGTTTTAAACGAATCCCTTTCAGATTTAATATCAAATCGGTAACATCCTCTTTCACCCCGGAAATTGTCGAATACTCATGGAGTACCCCATCAAATTTCACGGAAACAATCGCAGCACCCTGTATGGACGACAGCAGGACTCTCCTGAGGGCATTCCCGAGCGTAATACCAAATCCCCTCTCTAAAGGCTGACAGGTAAATTCACCGTAAAAGCGTGAGTGGGTACCTTCGTCAATCTCAATCCGCTTTGGTCGTATTAAACTTCGCCAGCTCTTTTGCATAGTTTTAATCCCCTATGTGTTGGGTATATACACAGTACGTTTTTATTTTGAATAAAGCTCAACGACTAACTGCTCCTGGATTGGCATTACAAGTTCCTCACGGGTGGGGAATGTTCTTACCACACCTCTGAAATTATCCTTGTCCAATTCCAACCACTGAGGTATGCCCCGTCTGGCAACTGTTTCCAGAGCCTCAAGAATCCGTCCCACTTTTCTGCTCTTCTCCCGTACTGTGATTTCACTGCCAACCTTTACCAGATATGACGGGATATTTACCGGTTTACCATTCACCAAAAAGTGGTTATGCTTTATAAGCTGTCTCGCCTCGTTCCGCGAAGTCGCGAACCCCATGCGGAACACCATGTTGTCGAACCTTCTCTCTAAAAAGAGTAGAAGATTCGTTCCGGTAATACCTTTCTGCTTGTCAGCTTTTTCAAAATAACCCCTGAACTGCCTCTCTAACAGACCGTACATCCTTTTGAGTTTCTGTTTCTCCCTTAACTGGACGCCATAATCTGAATACTTCCTGCGAACCTGTCCATGGTCCCCCGGGGCGTACCCTCTTCTTTCAAAGGCGCACTTGTCGCTGTAACATCTATCACCCTTGAGAAAAAGTTTTAAGCCCTCCCGCCGGCACAATCTACATAGCGATTCTTTATATCTTGCCAAAAATACCTCCCCTTTTAAAAAATCTAAATTCCACTATCTAAATTCCAGACAAATCTAAAAATTAAATACCAAAATCCAAAAGGTTTTGAACATTTATAATTTCGTTATCGTGTCCGATTGAGGATTCAGTATTGAGGATTTGCTCCCCTTATACTCTCCTTCTCTTCGGCGGACGACACCCGTTATGGGGAATCGGGGTAACATCCCTGATAAGACTGATACTGAGACCCGCAACCTGCAGAGACCTCAGCGCTGATTCCCTCCCGGCTCCAGGGCCCTTCACATATACCTGTACTTTCCTCATTCCCTGTTCCTTCGCTTTTTTGACAGCGTCTTCAGCTGCCATCTGCGCTGCAAAGGGAGTACTTTTTCTCGAGCCTTTAAAGCCTTGAGTTCCCGACGAAGACCAGGCGATCACGTTCCCACTGAGGTCTGTTATGGTAACAATGGTGTTGTTGAACGTCGATTGTATATGAGCAATCCCCTCCGGTATATTTCTTTTCTCCTTCTTCTTCCCTGTTTTTCTCGCTGGTTTCGCCATCTCTCCTCCACAATAAAGATTCTCTATTTTTTCTTCCCCGCAATTGACCGTCTCGGTCCCTTTCTCGTTCTCGCATTGGTATTGGTTCTCTGCCCCCTGACAGGGAGTCCCTTTCTGTGTCTTAATCCGCGGTATGTGCCGAGATCCATAAGGCGCTTTACCGACATGGATACTTCCCGCCGTAAGTCTCCTTCCACCTTGTGTTCCTTATCGATAACGTTGCGTATGGAGGTTATTTCCGAATCGGCGAGATCATCAGTCTTCTTATCAAAACTTACTCCCGCTTTACCGAGAATGTCCCGTGATTTACTTCTTCCTATGCCATAAATGTACATCAACGCGATTTCCATTCTTTTATTTTTGGGTAAGTCTACCCCCGCAATGCGTGCCACCGATAACCTCCTCACATCAGTTCATTTCTTGTTATCCCTGTCTTTGTTTGTGCTTCGGATTTTCGCAAATTACCCGCAAGACTCCTCGTCTTTTGACGATTTTGCATTTATCACAGATTTTCTTCACAGAAGATCGCACTTTCACACCGTCTACCCCTCTTATGACGATTCACGGGAGCCAGTTGCCTCAGCCTGGATGTCAGGACAACCGACTGCATTCTGTCCACTGGGTTACTTGGTCCGGTATATAATCCTTCCCCGAGTCAAATCATAGGGAGAAAGCTCAACAGTTACCTTATCGCCCGGCAGTATCTTGATGAAATGCATCCGCATCTTCCCCGAAATATGAGCAAGAACGCGGTGACCATTTTCCAGCTCAACACGAAACATCGCATTCGGCAAAGGCTCTATTACCCGACCTTCAACCTCGATTGGTTCCTCTTTTGCCATGGTAATCAATCAATAAATAATCAATCATAATAAAAATTGCGTTATCAGGGTACCTCTTACTGCATGACACTCAGGATGTCAGGGCCGTTCTTGGTAATGGCCACTGAGTGCTCAAAATGCGCGGACAGCTTCCCGTCCTCCGTTACCACCGTCCATCCATTTTCCAGAACTTTCACCTTATACGTTCCTTCATTCACCATCGGCTCTATGGCCAGAACCATACCGGCTTTCAATTCTACTCCTCTTCCCCTCACACCATAATTCGGTATTTGTGGTTCCTCGTGGAGATTTTTCCCGATCCCGTGACCAACAAAATCCCTTACGACAGAGAAACCGGCGGCCTCGACGCAACCCTGCACGGCGGCGGAGATGTCACCCAACCGATTTCCCGCTTTTGCCTGCCTGATGCCCTCATAAAGTCCTCGCTCCGTGATTCCAATCAGCCGCGCCGCCTCCACGGAAACATCGCCCACGGGAACGGTTAATGCGGCATCACCGTAGTAACCATTGTAATACACACCGAAATCGAGACTGACGATATCTCCTGAAACGAGAGCTCTCTCATACGACGGCAGACCGTGAACAACTTCTGAATTCACTGAAATACAAAGAGAATAGGGGTAACCCATATACCCCTTGAATGCCGGTATTGCCCCCCTTTTCCGAGCGAGCTCTTCCGAATAGGTATCCAGTTCACCGGTAGTGATTCCAGGCTTGACCTTTTCCCTCAGCGTACTCAATATATCAGCTACTATATGATTACTCTCCCTTATTCTTTCAATCTCTTCGGGCGTTTTCAGAACGATCATCGTAATTATCGAGGTATGCAGTGACTGCTATCTCCTTCTTGCAATTCGACCCTTCTTCATGAATCCCTCATACTGCCTGGTGAGCAGATGGGTTTCTATCTGGCCGGCAGTGTCAAGGGCGACACCGACCACGATCAGAAGAGCGGTTCCACCAAAATAAAAAGGTACGTTGAAGTAACTGATCAGGATGCTGGGCAGGACACAAACCGCGGAAACATAAACCGCTCCACTGAAGGTCAGTTTCGACAAGACATCATCAATATATTCCGCCGTTTTCTTTCCCGGTCTGATCCCCGGAACATACCCTCCATATTTTTTCATGTTGTCCGAAACGTCTACCGGATTGAACACAACCGCAGTATAAAAATAACAGAAGAACACGATAAATACGACATAGAGCAACTCATATACCAGCTTTCCCGGTATCAGCATGTCCGATACCGCTTTCATCCATGGGTGATCGATGAAATTGGCGATCGTCGCCGGAAACATTATGATTGAAGATGCAAATATCGGCGGGATAACTCCCGCAGTATTCACCTTCAACGGAAGGTGCGTGGTCTGCCCCCCATACATCTTCCTTCCGATAACCCGCTTGGCATATTGCACGGGTATTCTCCTCTGACCGCTCTCGACGAACACAATAACCCCGACCACGGCCACCATCATGACCACCAGGATCACGATGAAGAAAATACCCATTTCACCCGCAGACAGCAGGCTGAATGTCTGGTATATCGCCGCGGGCCCCCTGCACACAATTCCCGCAAAAATGATGAGCGAAATCCCGTTGCCTATCCCCCTCTCGGTAATCTGTTCCCCCAGCCACATGATGAAGGCCGTACCTGCAGTCAGCGTGATCACCGTCATCATACGGAAGTTCCAGCCGGGTTCCATGACAATTGACACCCCGGTAGGACCGGCCATATTTTCCAGTCCGACGGAAATGCCGAATCCCTGGATAAGGCTTAAAATCACCGTTCCATAGCGGGTATACTGGGTAATTTTCCTCCTGCCCGCTTCACCCTCTTTGGAAAGTCTCTCAAGATGGGGAATCGCAACTGTTAAAAGCTGGAGAATGATAGATGCACTGATATAGGGCATGATACCGAGGGCGAACACCGAGAGATTGGAAAGCGCTCCCCCGGCAAACATATCAAAGAATCCCAGCAGTGAACCCTTCGCCTGCTCGAAAAAAGCAGCCAATGCTGCCGTATCGATACCGGGGGTGGGAACGTGTGCGCCAATTCTGTACACCGCCAGGAGGAGAAAGCTCATTAAAATTCTCCTCTGAAGTTCCGGTATCTTGGGTATATTTTTTAAGCCGTCTAACAAATCAGACAACCTCTATTACAGAGCCGCCCGCTGCCTCGATCTTCTCTCTGGCTCCGCGACTTACCATGTCAACTTTCAGCGACACAGGATAATCGATGCTGCCTTTCCCCAGAATCTTGACGCCATCCCCTCTTCCCTTCACCAATCCCGCCTGCACAAGCGCATCATGATCAATGATTGAACCTTCGGGAAATTTCGTCAACTGACCGATATTAATCTCAAAAATCTTCTTCCGGAAGGGGTTGCGAAATCCTCTCTTCGGTAAACGTCTTGAGAGCGGCATTTGACCGCCCTCAAAGCCGGGCCTTACTCCCCCGCCCGAACGGGCATTCTGACCTTTTGCTCCCTTACAGGAGGTACCGCCGTGACCAGAGCCTTCCCCTCGTCCAACCCTTTTTCTCTTTTTTCGTGAACCGGCCGGAGGTTTCAAGGAACCTAAATTCATACACTTTTTACCTCAAGTTCTTCAGCCGACACCAGGTGGCTGACCTTTCTTACCATTCCGCGAATCTCAGGTGTGTCCTGCAGCAGGACTGTCTTATTCACCTTTCCCAATCCCATCCCGCGAAGCACTTCCCGCTGTTTTTTCGGTCTTCCTATATAGCTCTTTAACTGTGTGACTTTAAGCATCTTCACCACGACTCAATCCTCTCACGCGAACACTAACCTTCCGAACTACCTTTCCCCCTCAATGCTAAGATATCTGCGGGGTTCTTCAATCGACACAGTCCGTCAATCGTTGCTTTCACCAGGTTGTGCGGGTTGTGTGAACCGAGACATTTTGTCAATATATTATGAATACCGGCAACTTCAAGAACCGCCCTTACCGCGCCACCCGCAATGAGACCCGTTCCTTCAGATGCTGGTTTCAGGAGAACCCTGCCCGCGCCGTACTTGCCGATTACTTCGTAGGGAACCGTCCTGTTGGCGATTGCAACTTTGGTCATGCTTTTCTTCGCTTTCTCCATCCCCTTCCTGATCGCCTCCGGAACCTCATGAGCCTTCCCGAGACCGGCACCTACAGAACCATTCCCGTCTCCCACGACAACCACCGCACTGAATCTGAACCTGCGGCCTCCCTTCACCACCTTGGCCGTCCGGTTAATCGCGATCACCCTGTCAAGAAGTTCTAATTCTTCCATATCCTCTCTCAGCAATTAAAACATCAATTCATTGAAATAATCTAAAATTTCAACCCCGCTTCCCTCGCTGCCTCAGCAAGTGCCTTCACCCGTCCATGGTAGAGGTAACGGCTTCTATCAAACACGGCACCCTCTATACCCACTGCCTTCAACCGGGCCGACAGCAACTCTCCCACTTTCTTTGCTGCATCAGTCTTCTTTAATCCGCCGAGTGCACCTTTCAGTTCCTTGCTGAGCGTAGAGGCTTCCGCCAGAGTCTTCCCGAGATCGTCCGCAATCGCCTGAACATATATCTGTCGTGCACTCCTGAATATTGAGAGGCGCGGTCTGGTCTGAGTTCCGTATATCTTTCCTCTCACTCTCTTCCTTCTTTTAATCCTTACCTTCTCAATCCTCTTTAATGCCAATGTGTTCCCTCTTACATACTGCGCGTTTTATGTCCAAGGAATTAAGCGCCTACGGATTTACCAACTTTTCGTCTTACCCGCTCACCAATATACCGTACCCCTTTCCCCTTATAGGGCTCCGGTTTTTTCAAATCCCTTATCTCAGCGGCAACTCTCCCGACAAGCTGCTTGTCGATGCCCGAGACCAGGATGCTCAGCTGTTTATCTACCCTTATCTCAATGCCTTCGGGTATCTTGTATTCAACGGGATGAGAGAGTCCGAGAATCAGTCTGAGTACACTACCGGTCTTTTCAACACGGTACCCCACACCTGAGAGTTCAAGACCCTTTTGGAAGCCGACACTGACACCCGTCACCATATTCGCCACCAGCGTCCTGACGAGGCCATGATATGATCTCCCCCTTCTGTTGTCAGAAAGCCTTTTGACCTCGACGGATCCTCCGTCTACAATAACGTCCACACCTTTGGGTACCGTCATGGACAAAACTCCCTTGGGACCTTGCACCGTGATAGACGACTTATCCTGACTGATTTTCACCCCCGGGGGAATTTCGATAGGTTTTTTACCAACTCTCGACATGAAACAATCTCCCGATTTTCTTCATCTGGATTCCTTTGCATCTACCACACACTGCAGAGAATCTCTCCACCGACATTCATGCCGCGTGCTTCTTTATCCGTCATAATTCCCTTGGATGTCGAAATAATCACCACACCATAGCCACTCAACACCTTTGGAATCCTCTCGCTTTTCACGTACACTCTTCTTCCCGGTTTGCTGATTCGCTGTATGCCTGTAAGCACGGCCGCTTTTTTCTCCGTATATTTGAGATATATCCTCAGCACCTGATGTCCCCGCGTATTTTTTTTGATATCGTAGCCGCTGATATATCCTGACTTCTTCAAGACCTTTGCGATATTGACATTTATCCGGGAGAGCAGCACATCCACGCTTTTAAAACGCACCTTATTGGCGTTTCGTATTCTCGTCAACATATCCGCAATTGGATCGGTCATTCCCATACGTTACTCCTCAACATGCTCTCACTACCAGCTCGATTTAATAAGACCGGGGATTTCCCCCTTCTGTGCGAGATTTCTCAAACATATTCGACACATATCAAATTTCCTGAAGTACGCTCTCGGTCTCCCGCACAGGGGACACCGGTTGTATACTCTCACCGAAAACTTCGGTTTTCTTTTTGCTTTCGCAATGAGGGATTTTTTTGCCACTCGTATTCCTCCAGATATCTTACCTTTTTCCGTATCAGTTTCTGAATGGTAAACCCATGAGCTTCAGAAGTTGTCTCGCCTCCTCATCCGTTTTTGCCGTTGTCACAATCACAATGTTCATCCCTCTTATTTTATCGATCTTGTCATAATCAATCTCCGGGAATATGATTTGCTCCTTTAACCCCATGGCAAAACTTCCTCTGCCGTCAAATGACTTCGGCGATATCCCCCTGAAATCTCTCACCCTGGGAATGGCAACATTGACAAGCCTGTCAAAAAACTCATACATCCTTTCCCTTCTTAAAGTAACCCGACAACCGATGGACATCCCCTGGCGAAGTTTGAACGTGGCGATCGATTTCCTCGCCTTGGTCACCACAGGTTTCTGCCCCACTATTAATGAGAGCTCCGCAACCGCACTATCCAGGGCCTTTATATTTTGAATCGCTTCACCGACTCCCATGTTGACCACAATTTTCTCAATCCTCGGTACCTCCATACGGTTCTTATAATTGAACTCTTTCACTAAAACAGGCACCACTTTCTTTTCATAATATTCTTTCAGTCTTGCCATTTCCCCTGACCTATGCGTCCAACGTTTCTTTGCATTTCCTGCACACACGTACTTTTCCGCCATCTTCCAATCTTTTATAACCTACCCGGACACCCTTCTCACATTTATTACAGAGAAACATCACGTTAGAGACATTGATGGGCGCCTCTTTCTCGATGATGCCTCCTTTTGCCTTGGCATCCGGCCTCTTATGTCTCTTCACCATGTTCAATTTTTCTACAAATACATGGTTTTTTTCAGCATCTATCTTGAGAATCTTGCCGGTTTTCCCCTTTTCTTTACCGGCGATTACTTTGACCAGATCACCTTTCTTCAGCTGCTTTACCTGCATTATAAACTCCCCGGTTCTCCCGTTCTTTCCCGCTTCAAATACACTGCACCATTTTTTTCTTTCTGCACTGCGCCTCAAAGTGCGATCCCTACAGCACCTCAGGTGCGAGGGAAACGATTTTCATGAATTGCTTCGCCCGGAGCTCCCGGGCCACCGGTCCGAAAATCCTCGTCCCTATGGGTTCCAACTGGTTGGTAATCAACACTGCAGAATTATCATCGAACTTCAGGTATGATCCATCGGGCCTTCTCACCTCTTTCACGGTACGCACAACAACGGCCTTCATGACATCACCTTTCTTTACCTTCGAATTCGGGAGTGCCTCTTTGACAGATACAACAATCACATCGCCTACACTTGCATACCGCCGTTTTGATCCACCAAGAACCTTGATGCATGCAACCTTTCTCGCACCCGAATTGTCCGCCACATTTAAGATAGTCTGCATCTGAATCATAACTATTACTCCACCCGCTCACTCACCGTTCTTTACCACCGGATCAAAACCTCGCACATTCGCGCTTCGCTATTTAGCCTTCTCGAGTATCTCCCGCATGCGCCATCTCTTTTCTTTACTCAGCGGCCTCGATTCAACAATGAGCACCGTATCACCTACATTGCAACTATTGTGTTCATCATGGGCTTTATATTTGACATGCCTTCTTATGTATTTATGAAAAACGGGATGTTTCACCAGTCTTTCCGCACGGACAACGATTGTCTTATCCATGTTATTGCTGACAACGATCCCTTTGATGGTTCTCTTGGTACCCCGGTTTTTCATTTCTCCTGACCCTCCCGTTCCCTCAATACCGTTTTGATCCGCGCAATATCTTTCCTCACGGAACGCATCATGGCCGGGGATTCCAGTTGCCCGGAAGAAAGCCGTATTCGAAGTTTGAAAAGTTCCTCAACAAGGTCTCTCTCTTTCTGCTTCAATTCTTCCGTTCCGAGATCTCTCACCTCTCTAACTTTCACCGGTCAACCCCCTTGACAGAAACTTTGTCGCGATGGGAAGTTTATGAGACGCCAGACGGAAAGCTTCGCGAGCCACAGTTTCTGCGACCCCCTCCATTTCATAGAGAACGGTACCAGGCCTTACAACTGCCACCCATCCTTCGGGTGTTCCTTTACCCTTTCCCATACGGGTTTCAGCCGGCTTTTTCGTGACTGACTTATGCGGAAATATCCTGATCCAGATCTTTCCACCGCGGCGCACATGACGGGTCATCGCGACACGAGCTGCCTCTATTTGCCGCGACGTTATCCAGCCACATTCGGCAGCCTGAAGTCCATATTCTCCAAAGGTAACGTAATCACCGCGCGTTGACTTGCCGCCCATGCGGCCTCTCTGCAATTTTCTATATTTAACCCTCTTCGGCGACAACATAATGTATCAACCTCTCCTCACGAACAACTCGTATTCGAAACACGATATGCGCAACACTCACCCTTCATAAAACCCGATTCACCAAATTCCTGGGATTTTCGATCTGAGGATTTTGAATTTATTTCTCTGAACCTTTCTTACTGGGAAGAACTTCTCCGTGAAAAATTAAGACTTTCACCCCGATAACACCATATGCAGTACTCGCCTCGGCGAACCCCCAATCGATATCAGCCCGCAGCGTGTGGAGGGGCACCCTTCCCTCTCTATACCATTCTGACCGCGCCATTTCCGCTCCGCCCAGTCTCCCCGCGCAATTTACCCTTATTCCTTTGGCTCCAAATTTAAGTGCAGAAGTGACACATTTTTTCATGGCCCTCCTGAAGGCAATCCGACGCTCCAACTGAAGAGCTACATTTTCCGCAACAAGCTGTGCATCAACTTCAGGCTTGCGGACTTCCAGAATGTTAATGATGATCTCACTGTGTGAAACTCGTTCGAGATCTTTCTTCAACTTATCAATCTCCGCACCCTTTTTACCGATGATAATCCCGGGACGAGCTGCATAAATGTTCACCTTGGCTTTGTTGGAGGCCCTCTCTATCTCAATCCTGGAGATGCCGGCATGGTACAATTTCTTTTTAAGGTAATGCCTGATATTGATATCCTCGTGCACCAAGTCACTATAATTCTTCTCAGAAAACCACTGGGATCGCCATGTTTTGATACCGCCGACTCTGAATCCGATCGGATTGACCTTCTGCCCCAAGATTACTACCTCCTCAAATAATTACTCTTCATCCAAGATTACCGTGATATGACTCATCCTCTTCCGTATCGATGCCGCTCTGCCCTGTGCCCTCGCCCTCCATCTTTTCAGTGAAGGTCCTTGATCGACAAATATCTCCCTGATGTAAAGGATACTTTCATCGATATTCGGATTCTGCTTTGCATTGGCAAGCGCCGACTTAAGTACCTTTCTGATAATCCCTGCCGCATATTTTCTCGTGTAATGGAGTATCTTCTGGGCCTCTCCAATTTTTTTCCCCCGTATTAAATCTACTACTAATCGCGCCTTTTGGGGTGAAATCCGAATATACCGTGCAACTGCTCTCGCTTCCATATTTCCAAACTCCAGAACGCTTATCTCTGAGAGAGGCGTTACCTGCGAACTTTCGTTTTCCTGTCACCGGCATGGCTGTAAAATGTTCTCGTGGGCGCAAATTCGCCGATCTTATGTCCCACCATGTTCTCAGTCACGAAGACGGGGATAAACTTCTTCCCGTTATGCACCGCAAAGGTATGCCCTATCAATTCAGGAGTAATCGTTGAGCGGCGAGACCATGTTTTTATCACACTCTTGCTTCCCGACTCTTCTGCCTTTCTTACCTTGTCGAGAAGTTTTTCGTCTACATACGCCCCCTTCTTAACTGAACGTGCCACCTTTTTAACCTCTTCTCTTTACAATATATTTATCAGATTTTTTGTTTGTCCGTGTCTTGTGCCCCTTTGTCGGAATCCCCCATGGCGTGCAGGGATGTCTCCCTCCGGATGATTTTCCTTCGCCACCGCCCATGGGGTGATCCACGGGATTCATGGCAACACCTCTCACCTTCGAACGTCTTCCCAGCCATCGGGTCCTTCCGGCTTTCCCGATGCTTATGTTTTCATGTTCGATATTTCCCACCTGGCCGAGCGTCGCCTTACAGTCTAAAAGGATTTTCCTCACCTCTCCTGAAGGAAGACGCACCTGAGCGTACCCCTCCTCTTTGGCCATGAGTTGTCCATATGTCCCCGCCGACCGTATTAATTGACCGCCCCGACCTATCTTGAGTTCCACGTTATGAATCAGCGAACCCAGGGGAATATTTTTCAAGGGGATTGTGTTTCCCGGTTTGATGTCCGCCCTGTCACTACTCACGACAATGTCACCCACCTCCAGTTTCGATGGGGCGATAATATACCTCTTTTCACCGTCGAGATAGCACAAAAGGGCGATCCTCGATGATCTGTTCGGATCATACTCAATAGATGCAATTTTTGCAGGAACTTCACTCTTATCACGCCTGAAATCGATTACTCTGTATCGTCTCTTATGACCTCCCCCGATATGCCTGCTGGTAATTCTCCCATAGCAGTTCCTTCCCCCCTTCTTCTTCAGGGGGCGGAGCAGGCTCTTTTCGGGGATCGCTGAAGTCAGCTCCTCAAAATCCGAACAAGTCTGAAACCTCCTGCCCGGTGACGTGGGCTTGTATTTCCTGATAGCCATCCGACTTACTCTCTCTTCCTCTATACCCCTTCGTAGATTTCAATTCGACTGCCGGGAGCCACGGTAACAATTGCCTTTTTCCACGAACGCTTCTCCCCCATTATCCTCCCGATCCTCTTCTTTTTTCCTCTCATATTCATCACGTGAACTTCCATGACTTTGACTTTAAAGAGTTTTTCCACCGCACCGGCAATTTGAATCTTGTTCGCCCTGCGATCCACTTCAAAGACATATTTATTATTTTCATCTTTCGCGATGGTGCTTTTCTCCGTGATCAGTGCTTTTTTAATAACATGATACATATCCATTATGATAACAACGCCCCCTCGATTACCTTCACACAGGGTTCAAAAAGAACCACATGCTCATAGTTGAGAAGATCATACACATTAATACTCTCTGATCGTATCAGCTTGACACCCGGAATATTTCTCGATGATTTTTCCAGAACAGGATTTGGGACATCCACAACAAGCAGGGCATTTTTCAATCCGAATCGATCAATAACCTCTCTGAATTTCTTCGTCTTGATTTCATCGATGGGAAAATCCTTAAGGACGAGAACTTTTCCCTCCTTCACCTTCATGCTCAAAGCGGAAACCAGAGCCAGTTTCCTGACCTTCCTGGGAACCTTGAAGGCATAACTCCTGGGCTCCGGTCCGAATATTATCCCTCCTCCCCTCCAGAGAGGGGATCGTCTCGTACCAACCCTTGCTCTTCCTGTACCCTTTTGACGCCAGGGTTTCCTGCCGCCACCTCTCACATCGTGTCGCTTTTTCGTTGATGCAGTACCGCTCCTTCTTGAGGCCATCTGCATTCTCACGACGTCATAAAGGACGGCTTCATTCACCTCTGCACCGAAAACGCTTTCACTCAGCTCGATTTCGGAAACTTTATTATTTTCAATGTCATATACATCAGTAACCGGCATTTCGATCACTCCAGATCCTTTTTGGCGACTTTTTTTACTGCCTGTCTGATAAGGACAATGCCATTCTTGCAGCCTGGAACCGATCCCTTAACCAAAATCAGATTGCTTTCCGGCCGTACACTCATCACCAGCAAATTTTGCGTGGTTTTTCTCACATCTCCCATATGGCCTGGAAGTTTCTTCCCTTTCAGCACCCGTGAGGGCTCTGCACTTGCACCAATGGCCCCGGGAGCCCTGTGAAACATCGATCCATGTGACGCCCTGCCCCCCCTGAAGCCATGTCTTTTCACACCCCCGGCAAACCCTTTGCCTTTTGTGGTCCCGACCACATCTACGTAATCACCGACCTGAAACACATCAACCTTCAGTTCCTGTCCTAATTCATAGCTGTTCACATCACCCCTGAATTCCCTGAGGATGCGAAAAAACCCTTTCTCCGCCTTTCTGAAATGCCCCTCAAGAGCTTTCGTCACTCGTTTCTTTCTGATACGGCCATAACCCAGTTGTACCGCCTCATACCCATCCGTTTCTTTTATTTTTTTCAGGGTAACCACAGAAGGTTCCGCTTCGATGACGGTAACGGGAACCGCAGCGCCGTCGTCCGCAAAAATCTGCGTCATACCGACTTTTCTACCAATAAGTACCTTTTCCATATTCTTCCCAAAATCATCACAAAACTACGTACCTGCCCGCTTGCGACACAGACAGATGGGGTTTTGACCTCTCCTCTCTCCACTGCCCTCCGTGGACTTTACAACTTTATTTCCACATCCACACCGGCAGACAGATCCAGTTTCATCAGAGCATCTACCGTCGATTGGGTCGGTTCGATTATATCGATGAGCCTTTTATGCGTCCTGATCTCGAACTGCTCCCTTGACTTTTTGTCCACATGGGGAGATCGATTTACGCAGTATTTGCTAATCTCAGTAGGCAAAGGTATAGGCCCGGCAACACGGGCACCGGTCCTCTTTGCCGTCTCAACGATATCTTCTACCGATCGATCCAACAGTTTGTAGTCGTACGCCTTAAGGCGAATTCTTATCTTCTGGTCTTTCATTTTCACATTCAACGATCACAGCACTCATTAAGCGATTATTTTGCTCACAACACCTGCACCAACGGTCCTACCGCCCTCCCGTATGGCGAATCTTAACTGCTCTTCCATGGCGATAGGGGTAATCAATTCCACCTCCATCTCCACATTGTCACCGGGCATCACCATTTCAACGCCCTCCGGTAATGCACAGATGCCCGTAACATCCGTAGTCCTGAAATAAAACTGGGGGCGATACCCGGAGAAGAAAGGTGTATGTCTTCCCCCCTCTTCCTTGGTAAGTACGTACACGGCTGCCTTAAACTTTGTATGAGGGGTTATGGATCCCGGCTTGGCCACAACCTGGCCCCTTTCAACCTCCTCACGCTTGGTTCCTCTCAAGAGGACACCGATGTCATCACCTGCCCTGCCTTCATCCAGGGTCTTGCGAAACATCTCAACGCCGGTGCACACTGTCTTATAGGTCGGCCTGAACCCGACGATTTCGACCTCATCACCCGTTCTGATAATCCCTCTATCCAGCCTTCCGGTGACTACTGTCCCCCGACCCGAAATGGAAAACACATCACCAATAGGCATCAGGAAGGGCTTGTCCA
>Ga0233423_10000503_pt1 | contig 20588 bp, 20 predicted proteins | sample Watercolumn_Mata_FD_180713 | JGI IMG/M metagenome (GOLD analysis project Ga0233423, IMG submission 180713) | Freshwater microbial communities from Lake Matano, South Sulawesi, Indonesia - Watercolumn_Matano_2014_112_MG | ecosystem: Environmental > Aquatic > Freshwater > Lake | place: Indonesia...
CCAGGCGAGGCCACATTCCTAACTGAAAGGAGGAAAGCAACTCGGTGACATTATCAGTTGATAAAACAATCCTGTTCAGTGACATTATCATTTGACTTGACAGGGTAGGGGTAACGGGCGTAACTATGGCCGCGCCCGTGTTGCGTGCTGCGTGTTCCGTGGGGAGACTCACACCCGCAGGGGCAGGCGCAAGCGGCGCAAAAGGATGCTCAGCGCACCACCGCGTGCCCGCCCGGGCGTGGCACCGCTGCCCGGCGCCTGATTGCCGTAGACGTCGTAGTGCACGATCTCCGTCAGGGGCTTACGTGGTGGCGCTGGTGGATCCTCGGCCGGGAAGCCCACCGTCAACAGCCCCACTACCTCCAGGTGCTCCGGCAGCTTGAGGATGGCGGCAATCTGCTTCCTCCCCGCCGCATCCACCCCGCCCACCCAGCAGGTGCCGAGCCCCATAACCTTGGCCTGTAACATGATCTGCGACCCGGCCAGCCCGATGTCCTCGTGCAGGTACTGCCGGTAGAGCCGCTTCCCGGTGTCGCCGCACAGGACGATGATCATGGGCGCCTCCGCCACGTGCGCCCAGCGGACGAAGTAGTAAGCCGCGTGCTGGCCGATCTGCTGCCGAATGGCCTCGTCCCGGACGACGACGAAGCTCCACGGCTGGCGGTTGCTGGCCGAAGGCGCCCAGCGGCCGGCTTCCAGTATTTGGGTGACCATCTCGTCCGGCACCGGGTCGGGACGATAGCGCCGGATGCTGCGCCGGCTTTTGAGCAGGGACAGCAGGGCGGCGGGGGAGACGTAGTTTTCGCCTTGAGTCATGGAGAGTTTCCTTTCAGAAAAGTTCGTAGCATAGGGCCTCTTGGGTTCGTAGTGCGCACTTGTAGTGCGCTGGTCAGGCGCTCAAGCGCCCACTACCAGCCAGTTTGCCGGATAGGCTGGCGGCCTACCACCAGGCGGATGCCGTTGAAGGCGCCAAACTCCCGCTGCTCGATGACTTCCAGCCCGGCCTGGCGCATTAGCACCGCCTCGTCCCGCATAAAATCGCCGAAAATCGTCCACAGCCTGGCCAGGCCTGTGCCGATGGGATTGCCATCGCCGGGAATGCCGGCGTCCACCAAGGCCAGCACGCCGGCAGGGCGCAGCAGGCGCGCCATCTCGCGCAGGGCGGCCAGGCCATCGGCGATGGCGCTGAAGGTGAAGGTGGTGACGATGCCGTCAAAGCTGTGCGCGGCAAAGGGCAGGTGCGTGGCCTCGCCCTGGATCAGGCGCACGGGCAGATCGGCACGATGCAGACGGCGCTGCGCCTCCTGGAGCATGCCTGGCGAGAGGTCCAGGCCCACGGCCAGCGAGTAGCGCCTAGCCAGTTGCGCCAGCAGCACACCGGGCCCCGGCCCAATCTCCAGGACTGCGCCGCCAGGCGGCAGCCAGGGTAACACCTGCTCGGTGTAGCGCCGCCACATGGGGAGCAGGTGCATGGCCGTGGCGTAGAGGGGCGCAAGGCGGTCGTAGAAGCGCTGGTAAGGGAAACTACTGCTCATGGCTGGGCCACAGGCTCTCGTGCCAGGATGCCGGTCAGGCAGCCGATGCCGCCGGCGGCCTGGCGCAGCTCGTCTATGGCCACGGTGTGGCAGGTGATGCCGGCGGCTTCGCAGAAGGCCTGGGCGATGGGGTTGCCGGCGGCCATGAGGATGCGCCGCGGCCCCAGGGTCACAAAGTTGAGCGCCATGCCGCGCACGGCTTCGCCCTCGTCCGGCAGGAAGAGGACGGTGTAGCCGTGCTGGCGCAAGGCAGTGACGGCGGCGTAGGGCACTCGTCCCGCCCGGACGATGGCCAGGTCGCGGTCGGCGAAGCGTATTTCTCCCATAAGGTGCATGGACCCGTAGGGCAGCCCGACCAGGATAACCTCGACGCCCATCTCGCCCAGCAGGCTCGCCACTTGCGCCGCGCCTTCGGCGTTGGTGCGCAGCCCCGTGGCCAGCAGGACGGTCTGCGGATCGAGCCAGAGGGCGTCTGCTCCTTCGAAGGTGCCCGTGCCACGCACGCTGCGCAGGATGGGGATGCCCAGGTCGGCCAGCCGCCGGGCAACGAAGCGCTCCTCGCCGGCGCGCACGGTGGAGGCCGGCCGCCCCAGGATGGCCCCTTCCGGCGTCATGAACATCAGGTCGGCGACGAACATCAGGTTGGGCGGCGGCGTCTCGGCCGGGGCCACGTAGTGCACGGCGACGCCGGCGTCCCGATAGGCCTGGGCGATGGCCTCGTGTTGCTGGCGCGCCCGCGCCGCGTCCAGCGGGGCGAGCATCTGCACGGCGTTGGGATCGGCCAGGTGCTCCAGCTCTGGCCCCGGCCGATGGAGCAGGACGGCCTGGAGCGGCGCCCACTCGGTGGCCACGCCGCACGCTCCCCACACCTGGCCGATTTCCTGACGCAAGGAGCTGGTGCGGGGCGACCAGCCGGCGCCGCCGTAGGCGGCAGCTTGCAACCTATCTTTCATAAGAATCCCCTTTGCTCTTGGTGAGGCCTTCCCACAGCAAAAACTCTCGCCTGATGACACGATAGGCTGGCTTGTAGGCGTCTCTGTACCCCGCGGAGTGATGCACGACGGGCAATCCTTGGGCCTCCACGCCAGCCCAGAAACTCAGCAGGTCGGTTTGATTGAACGGTAGGCCGCCCATCGCCGCCAGGCGCACGGCGTAAGACCAATAGCGCCGCAACTGCTCGCCCGTGCCGCCATGCTCTTGGGCGGTGCGGACGAAGGCGGTGAGCAGGGCGCCCGGATCGCCGCCAGCGGCCATGTACGGCCGCAGGTGCACACGCACGATACAGCCATCCGGCGATATGGTGTCCACGATGGGTTCTGGTGGGCCAGCACCCAGTTGGCTCAGCTCACGCGCCAGCCATTCCTGGGCGGCCGCCACGTCCGGGACGGCGTGCTCGGCTCCCAGCGCGGCCTGGTAGATGAGCTTGTACAGGTCCTGGATGGCCAGGCGGGGATAGCGCGTCATCTGGCGGGCCAGGATTTGCTGAAAGGCGGTTTCCTCCGCCGCCGACGCCGTAGAGACAGGAAGTGTCATTTTAGCTTATGAAAGGCGCTTGAGCACGCGTAGCGCCCGCAGGGTGACCCACTTGCTGGGCTGGCCCTTCTCCTCTACGTCCACCCACATCTTGCCGTTGTAGGTGTATTCCATCTTCCAGCGCCCCTGGGCGTCCTGCTTGCTGAGCACCAAGTCCAGCGCCTTCTGCAGGCGCGGGTCGCCACCGTGGCCCAGGGCAGTCAGCACCTCCAGATTCTGCAGCACGTCGGTCACGTAACCCAAGGGGTAGCCGAACTGAAACCAACTGCCGCTGGGCTTGGTGGCGTAGCCCATCGGATAGTCGGCTACGGCGGGATCGTAGCTGAGCAGGAAGTCTGTGCCGGCGGCGATGGCGGCCCGCATGGCCGGCGTGCGTGCGGCTGCGGGCACTTTGCTCAGGGCGAGCAGGGCCTTGACCGCCCCCCAGGCGCAGGGCAATTGGTTGTTAGCCGAGCAGAGGAAGCCGGGACCACTGTTACCGCTGCGATAGTAGCGCACTGCTGCCTCGCCCTTCGTGGCCGGGGCGATGCCCTCGCCGGTGATGCTGCGCGCCAGCCAGTCCAGGGCGGCGGCGAGCCGTGCATCGCCCAGCCAGCCCAGGTCGAGCAGGGCGGCGCCGAGATTGCCTTGCAGGCAGTGCACCAGGCCAGAGAGCATGGCGTTGGCGCTGAAGCCGCCGTATGCTGACCGCGCCTTATCCAGGACGTACTGGCAGCCAGCCCGCACGCGGGGCTCGTGGCCGTCGGCGCCCAGTTGGGCCAGGAAGATCACCGACCACACCGTGCCCCGGTACTTGGGGGAGTAGCCGGAGCCGGGCTTGACCCAGTAGCCGTCGGCGTACTGGGCATCCAGGATGGCCGGCACAGGGCCGCTGGTCAGCACCGCCTGCCTTGCCGCCACCACCTCTTGGTCATCGGCTGGCTTGTCCAGTAACTCTCGCAGGGCAAAGTAGCGCACGCCCGGATTCGCCGCGTCAGGCTCCAGCAGCCAGGGCAGGGCGGGTTCACGTTCCAGATTCCAGGGTTCACGTTTCATAGCACACCTACTCATAAAACTGGTTGGTAGTGCGCGCTTCCAGCGCGTTGCTGGAGCGCTCATGAGCTTTCAGAAATTGGCACCGTGAGCCGGCATGGCCGCAACCACAGACAACAACGAATTGAGAAAAGAGCGAACCAGATAAGAATTAGTTTGATTCTTAATTCGCTGTTGTCTTCGCCAGGGGAGCTGAAACAGCTTTCCAGGAATGCCTCGCCCCTCTAGTGAACCGAGGAATTCTCGGACGCCTATTCATGCCGGCGCACCAAAGGCCTGCGCGCCTACCGTCTCGTCCACTTTGTAGCGGATGTCGGCGTAGACCACGCCGCGTCGTGCCCGTTCCTCCTGCTCGCTGAGCCACTGCGCCAGGCCTACCGCTTGCCGGCGTCGGTTGTCGGCGATGAGGGTGGGATAGATGGCGTTCAGGGCCTCCAGGCGAGGGCAGGGAAAGTCTGGGCACTGGCTGCACAGCTCCAGGCTCCGCTGCTGGGCGCAGCGGCGAATCTGGCAAAAGGGCGGGCCGCCACCAGCGCGACAGCCACGGCAGCCGCCGTCGGCGTGCAGGCCCTTCAGGAAGCGCCAGAACTCGGCAAAGCCAGGGATGTCGGCTCCCCAAAAGGGCCAACCCTCCTCGGTCATTGCCTCCTGTAAGGCCGCCGCCCGTTTGGGAATGCGCCCACGCTCGGCGCACAATCCGCAGTATAGGCCACAGTAGGTTACGAACTCCAGTTGCTCGGTCATTGTTCCGCCTCCAGTCTCCTTACAGTGCTGTCAGCGCACGGGTGAAGGGCGTGTGCGTGCGCGGGTGCAGGAACTCGCCGCCCAGAAAGGCCCCCAGTCGCTGCGCCTCCCCGGCCAGCAGGGCCTGTTCCTCCTCACCTACCGGCGCAAAGAGACCGTAGATCACCCTCCCGTTGGTGCGCTGCGCCTCGCCACGCGCCTGGCGCTGTCCCCAGGCGCCCACCACCCGGCCATTCACCCAGACGGTAGGCAGGGCGTTCCCGGCGCGATCAAAGACCTTGCTGTGGTGCTCCGGGGCCAGAAAACGCCGGCGATCGTGGTAGCCCATGATGTAGGGATCGAGACCCGGCAGGAAGAAGACGCTGGGCGTGTTTGGCGGGGCGAAGTCGTTTAGCTGTGGGGCGTCGTCGGCCAGCAGGAGATAGCCACCACCCAGACCCGCAATGGCCACGTCCACCACCGCTGGCGCCAGCGTCTTCAGGGCTGCTGCGGTCTCACCCACGGTAAACCCGGTCCACCACTGCACGTCGTCCACGGTAGCGGGGCCAAAAGCGGCCAGGTAGCGGCGTACCAGCCAGGCCTGTGCCTCTTGTGGGGTGACGGATTGCAGATCAACGTCCGGCAGCCAATGGCGCAGGGTTGCGTACTCGTAGAGGTTGCTGCGCCAGGTGCCGCGCGGCCGCGTGCGGATGAGCAGCCCCAGGGTGCACATGCTGGGCACCAGGCGCGAGCCGATGCTCACGTCGCCCTCGTACGGCTTGCCCACGCCGTAGCGCACCGTGGCCTCCAGTTCCGGCACCGCCTGGCCGATCTCCCGGGCCGTAGCTGGCCCTTTCTGGGCCAACACGTCCAGCACTCGACGATGCAGGTGCTTCAGCATGGCCTCCACTTCCGCCTCCGGGCAGATACCGGCCGGCACCAGAAGAGAGCGCCAGTCCCAGAACTCGGCACGGGTGTGGCGCTCGACGTAAGCCTGGAAGAAGAGGGGCAGCTCCTCGCTGGGCACGGCGTGCAGCGTGGCGCGCATACAGAGTAGCTTGGCCAGCTCGCGGCGCGCGTAGAGGGCATCCTCTAGCGCCGGGCGCTGGAAGGCGGGCATCCGCGCCCAGAGGGACAGGTACGGGGCGATTGGCTCCGTAGCGTGCAGCGCCACGATGTCGCGGGTAACTTGCACTACGCTGCTGCGGCGAGACCCGGGCAAGAGATGTTGTTTGTGCGCCAGATAGCTGTTGACGGACGAGATCGGCAAGAGGTTCATGGGCGTTGGTTCTGGCGATGGAGCAGCTTGCGCACGCGCAGGGCGTCCAGCGTCAGCCACTTGTTGGGCTCGCCCGTCTGGCCGACGTCAATCGGTGGACGCGATGGGCGCTGCTCCAGAGGCCAGGTGCCATTGGCCGATTGCCGGCTGAGCAGATAGGCCAGCGCCTGGGCGATTTTGGGCTGCTGCGGCGTATAGCCGAGCCGCGCCAGGGCATCCAGGGCGCTGATGACGCTGTAGCCGAAGTAGGGGTACTCCAGGATCGTCCACAGATCACGAACGTGGTAACGCCCCATGCGGGGCTGCAGCAGCAGGTCGTAGACGGCGGCTGCGGCGCGGGTGGTGGCGGGATGGGCGGCGGTCGCCGCGTCCAGGACGGCGGCGCGCAGGTAGTCCAGGGTGGCCCGCAGGCAGCCGTAACGGCCACGACGCAACCAGTGGCAAAGCCACAGGCCATCGTCCCGCTGGCTGGTCAAGAGCCAATCTATGGCTGCCCGGGTTCTTGGGTCGTCAGCGTAACCAAACTGCAGCAGGAAGCGCACGATGCGGGCGTGCGTGCAATGCTCGGCCTGGGCCTCCCAGACGAGGCCCTGCCCCGCCACGCGCCGACGTCGGCAGAATTCACCGTCGTCGCGCTGGTGGGCGAACAGGAAATCGCAGCCCCGGCGGACGTGCTCGTTCTCGGCGGTCAGGCCCAGATCGGCCAGGGCGCTGAGCACCCAGAAGGTGCCGCCGTGCTTGGGCAGGTAATAGTCCTTACCGACCCAGTAGCCGTCGCTCTTCTGGGCGGCCAGCAGCTCGGCCACGGGCGGGGAGGTGGGGATGGCCGCCTGCGCGGCGCGCACCTCTGGATCGTCGGCCGGGCGGTCGAGGAGGTCACGCAGCGTCCAGTAGCGGACCGGGGGGTTCTCTGGCTCCAGCAGCCAGGGGAGGGCCGTTTCACGTTCCACGTTCCAGGTTTCATGTTCCGGGTTCTGGGTTCCACGTTCCGGGTTCTGGGTTTCACGTTTCATAGCACACCTACTCATAAATCTGGTTCGTAGTGCGCGCTTCCAGCGCGTGGCTGAGGCGCTCAAGCCCCGATACATTGCTTTACTTGGTGATGTATCGGGGCAAGCGCCCACTACGAACCAGGTTTCTTGGCCGCGTCACAATCTTTCACATGGGGTTTGACCGCCACGACCAGCAGGTGCTCGTTACAGCCGTGGATGCTGGGATCGGCGGCCAGGCGGTAGTTCAGGTCCACCCACAAGTCCCAGGCATCGCCGGAGAGGGTGTTCACCCCGGCCTCGATCATGCTGATCACGCCTTCGACGCCCAGGACGGTGACGACGGCGAACCCGGCCCCCTGGCACAGCGGGACGACCTCCGTGGGATGAGCAAAGTAAGCGACGAACCCTGGCTCGGCATGTGGGGGCTGTTGGCCGCTGGCCAGGACAAGTTCATTCAATTCTGGGTTCTCCAGCGGCCAGGTTGGGGCGTTGACGGCGGCCCAGCGCAGACCGGCGTAGCGGGTGATGAAGCTGGCAAAGAGCACGCCGCCGGGCTGCAGAACACGATAAGCCTCGGCCAGAGCCTGGCGCCGCTCATCCTTCTCCAGCAGGTGGTAGAGCGGCCCCAGGAGCAGGACGGCGGCAAAGCTGGCGTCGGCGAAGCGGGAGAGGTCGGTGGCCGTGCCGTGCGCGTAGGCGGCCAGGGTCACGCCGGCCGCGGCGGCCTTCTCCTCCGCCAGGCGCAGGCACGCCGCCGAGAGGTCGAACAGCGTCACGGCGTAGCCCAGGCCGGCCAGCTCGATGGCGTAGCGGCCGGGGCCGCCGCCGCAGTCCAGCACCCGCGCCGGCGGCGGGGGCAGGTGCTGGCGCAGGGCGCGCAGGGTGAGGGCGAGCTCCGTGCGGTGGCGCTCCAGGCGCGCCCACTCACGCTGGGGGTCGGCATCATAGGCGCGCTCTACGTGCTCACTGGTGGAGAGCGGTTGGCCTGCCAATGCGCCTCCTCTGCCTATCCCAGCTTTTCGACGACGACGGCCGTGCCGTAGGCCAGCACCTCGGTCATGTTTTCCGCCAGCTCGGTGGCGTCGTAGCGGACGCCGATGATGGCGTTGGCGCCCAGCTTCTCGGCGTGCTGCACCATCAGGTCGAACGCCTCCTCGCGGGCTTGCTCGCACAGCTCCACGTACTCGTGGATCTTGCCGCCGCCGATGGTGCGCAGGGTGGCGGCCAGTTGGCCAGCTAGGCCACGCGAGCGCACGGTGATGCCGCGCACCACGCCCAGGTGGCGCACCACGCGGTAGCCTTCCAGGTCGAAGGTGGTGGTAGTCATTCTAGCGTCCATGAAAGACCTCCTGCAAGCTTCAGAAAATGTGTTGATTTGCGGCTAATCTTGACTTAGGGTGGCCTTTGCGATATACTACACTCAGCAGCCAGCGGCTGCCACGGCCGGCCATTGCCGCAAATCCCCTCTGCTATTATACAGCAACAGGCCGCATAATGCTAGAGAGGGGGATGCAGCGGCCTCCGGCTGGCGCTCATCCGCCGCCCTGGTAGGCCGTAAGTCCCCGCCTCTGTTTGTGGCCAAGAGGTCCACCGCCAATGCCCAAGCCAGATCCAACTGTCGAATATCTGAAAGAGCGCGCCTGGCCGGAAGTGGCCGCTATCAATCAAGCCCTGAGGGAGGGGCAAATTGATGAAGATGGGTGGCATGAGGCTATGTCAGCGCTGATCAAGCCGGCATATCTGGCTGCCGAAAATCCCTACGCTCAGGCTGGGCATGGGGGTGACATCGCAACCTGGGAAGCCTCGCGAGGTTTCATTGCCGAGGCGATACACCGGAGCGGCACCTTCCTTGATGTTGGTTGTGCCAGCGGTATTCTGATGGAAGGCGTGCAGCGCTGGGGTGCCGCCAAGAACTTGCACATCGAACCATACGGTCTGGACATCGTTCCAGAGTTTGTGGAACTTGCCCGGCGCCGTCTACCACAGTGGGCAGATCGAATATCTGTGGGCAACATCCGAACGTGGCGACCGGCAGGCGAGCGGTTTGATTTTGTCTTGATACGCCCTGAATATGCACCCCCCGGCCGTTGCGCCGCTATGGTTAGCCATGTGATCAACCATGTGCTGCAGCCTGGCGGGCGTCTCATTGTCTTTGTAGGCACAGAAGAAGTGGGGTTGAGACGTGTTGAGGCCAGCATCACTGACCAGGGTTTTATGGTGCACGGTCGCGTGGAAGTACCGCACCCCAGAGATAGCCGTGTGGTGCGTCGCTTATTCTGGATAGACAAGCCCGTGTAGCTGCATTCGCCATGAAACAAGTCTACATCGCTTACAACCAAAACGACCATCCAGGGCCAGACCTGTTCCGGTATTGCCCCTGCTGCCGGGCGGAGTTGATGGTCAAGGAGATTGACCGCCGATTGAGGTCGGTCTGTCCTACCTGTGGATTCATTCGCTTCAGGAATCCGGCCCCTGCGGTCGGCCTTCTGATCGTCCACGACGAGCGAGTGCTGCTGGGGAAACGCCGCGGAGAGCCTGGGAAGGGAAAGTGGGCTATCCCCAGTGGTTACGTGGAGTACGAAGACGATTTCCTCACGGCCGCCGTTCGAGAAGCGAAGGAAGAAACGGGATTGGAGGTGGAGCTGAAGTCTATTCTCAACGTCGCTTCTTCTCTCCTGTCCCCGCGGTATCATTTTTTGTCGGTGTATCTGCTGGCCAACGTCGTGGGCGGGGAACTGGTTGCGGGGGATGATTTGGCGGCAGTGGCCTGGTTTCCGCTCTCGGGGCCATTCCCGGAGTTGGCCTTTGTAGAAGACGCGGACGTTCTCACGGCGTACTCCCAGACGCGGTTAGAGGGCCTGGCCGTTGACCCGGACTTGGCCAGGGCCGGCCACTGCACGGCATAAGTGTGAAGAAAATGTTCGGCGGGCTGGCTTTCCTGCTGAACGGCAACATGTGTTGCGGCGTACACGGCGATGAGATGATAGTCCGGCTCCCCGCCAAGAAGTGAGAGGAGGTGCTCCCCGATGGCTACGCCGGTCGTTGTGGATTTCCCCCTGCGCGGGGAATGGGTGTCCCCCAACACCCCCGGCAAGAAGGTTCCCAGCCATGGCACCGACATGCTCGGCCAGCGCTATGCCTACGACTTTGTGCGCACAGATCCTGCCGCCAAAGGGATGCGCTTCTATCGCTCCAGCACCTTGCGCTATCTGCTCCTCGGCGTCCCCTTGCAGGAGTGCTTCGGCTGGGGCCAACCCATCTATTCACCCGTCAGTGGCACCGTGGTTGACGCTCAGGACGGCTGGCCCGAACGCAACCCCGTCCATCTCGCCAGGGACCTGGCCATCGTCCTCAAGCATGCCCTGACCTTCGATCTGAGAAGCGCCACCACGCTCCAGCCGTTGGTCGGCAACTACATCATCATCGCCTCAGCCGACGGCTACGCCTTCCTGGCTCACGCGCAAGCAGGGTCGCTCCTCGTCTCGCCAGGCGATCAGGTCTCCGTAGGGCAGCCACTAGCCAGGGTCGGCCATTCTGGTAATACGACAGCTCCTCACCTGCACTTCCACCTGATGGACGACCGGAACCTCACGCAGGCCCAAGGCATCCCCTGCTGCTTCCGTGAGTACGAGGTCTACCGCGCCGGCGCGTGGCTGCCGGTGCGCAACGGCATTCCTGGTGACACCGACCGGATGCGCAAGCTGTGAGGCCTGACAACTCGCCGGATAGGCTTGCTGGGGGAGAGCACACCCGGCCAGCCAGGATTCCGAGCCAGATTGCAAGAGGAGGCTACTGCCAATGAAAGCACTGGTTGTTGACGATTCCTTCAGCTACCAGCCCACGACGCTGGAGATGGCCGCGCCGAGGTGGCGCGCCGCCCAGGAGGAACGGTGAGATGCAACCCCCAACACTATCTGAGAAGGCAGACGCCTACCTGCAACGGCTGTGCCGGGAAATCGAAAGCCGACGGGTGGGCAGCGCGGGCAACCGGGCAGCCACGGACCTCTTCGCCAGCGTCACCAGGTCCTGCGGTTTCGAGACGGCGTCGCCGGCTTTCGCTTGCATAGACTGGGTCGCTGGCGGCGCCGAGTGTATCGTTGACGGCGAGCACTTCGCGGTATTGGCCAGCCCGTACTCCCTGGGCTGCCAGGTCCGAGCGCCGCTCGCCATCGCCTCCACGGTGGCGGAGCTTGAAACCGCCGAAGTCAGTGCCAAGGTTCTTCTGTTGCGGGGTGAGCTGACGCGCGGGCAACTGATGCCCAAGAACTTCCCATTCTACAACCCCGACGAGCACAAGCGCATCATCCAACTGCTGGAGGCCAGGCGGCCACGGGCCATCATCGCCGCCACGTCACGTGACCCGGAGATGGTGGGCAGTGGGGTGTATCCTTTCCCGCTCATCGAGGACGGCGACTTCGACGTCCCTTCCGTCTACATGACGGACGAGGAAGGGGCGCGGCTGGCCGGGCATGTCGGCCAGGAGGTGTGGCTGGAAAGCCGGGCCAGGCGAATCCCCGCGACCGGCTGCAACGTGATCGCCACCAAGGGCGGCCGGCAGGCTCGCCGGGTGGTGTTGTTCGCCCACATTGACGCCCGCCTGGGCTCGCCGGGGGCATCGGACAACGCCAGCGGGACGATCGTCTTGCTGCTGCTGGCGGAGTTATTGGCGGACTACCACGGCGGGTTGGGCATCGAGCTGGTGGCCATGAACGGCGAGGACTACTTCTCCAATCCAGGGGAGCAGCAGTATCTGGCGCTCAACGCCGGCCGGTTCGGCGACGTCCTGCTTGGCATCAACGTGGATGACGTGGGCTATCGCCACGGCAGGGTCGCCTATTCCCTGTACGATTGTCCCGCCGGGATGGCGGGCGTCGTGCGTGAGGTCTTGGCGCCTCGCCAGGGCCTCGTGGAAGGCGAGCCCTGGTATCAGGGCGATCATGGCCTGTTCCTGATCCACCAGGTACCGGCGTTGGCGCTGACGTCCGAGCTGCTGGACGAGCTAATGGGCGGGATCACGCACACGCCGCGAGACACGCCGGAGATCATTGCTGTCGGCAAGCTGGTGGAGGTCGCGGAAGCGCTGCGCGACCTGTTGTTGCGCCTCAACGAACTCAGTGAACGCGCCGCCACAGGGCAAACGTGAGTGCATTGCAGCGCCGAGATTGGAGGTCCCCATGTTCGAGTTACCCGAATACATCACCCTGGCCCGGCAGATCAACGAGACCGTAGCCGGCAAGACCGTCCGCAGCGGCAGCCTGGGCAATTCGCCGCACAAGTTCGTCTGGTACAACCGCACCCCCGAGGAGTTCGCCGGGCTGGTGGCGGGGAAGACGGTCGGCCAGGCGCACGTACGGGGCAGGTGGCTCTTCCTCCCGCTCCAACCAGGGTACGTCCTGCTGCTCGGCGAGTGCGGCGGCCGGCTGCTCTACCACGCGCCGGGCGCCAGTCTGCCGGACAAGTACCACCTGTGGCTCACGTTGGACGACGGCTCGGCGCTCACTGCGCTGACGCAGATGTGGGGCGCCATGGAGCTGTACGAAGCGGGGCAGGAGCTGGAGCGGCAGTACGTCAAGGGTATGCGCCCCACGCCGGTCGAGCCGGCCTTCACCTTCGACTACTTCACGGCCTTGATCGCCGGGCTGCGGGCGGGCGAGAAGCGCAGCGTCAAGGCGCTGCTCACGCAAGAGCAGCTCATCCCCGGCTTGGGCAACGCCATCGCCCAGGACATCATGTTCCGTGCCGGGCTGCACCCCAAGCATCCCAGCGGCGAGCTCAGCGAGGCGCAGCAACGGGCGCTGTACGACGCCATTCGTCTCACCCTGGAGGCGGCCATTGCCAGGGGCGGTCGTTACGATGAGTTCGACCTCTACAATCGGCCCGGTGGGTACTATCGCCTGATGGACAATGCCGCCGTGGGCCGGCCGTGTCCCACCTGTGGCACGACCATCGCAAAGACCCAGTACCTGGGCGGCGCGTGCTACTTCTGCCCCCGCTGCCAGGTGTGAGCAGAAAAGTGGTGCTGGTCTTCAACCAGATCGTCCACCGCGGTGACCGTTTCCGCTCGGTGCTGCGCCGCACCCGTCTGCCCGTCGAAGCAAGGAGGCTCCTATGCCGAATGGTTTCTGGGGGAAACTGCTCTTCATTGACCTGTCCACCGGCACGATTCGCAGCGAGACACCGCCGGAGGCACTCTACCGCGCCTTCCTGGGGGGATATGGACTGGCCGCCCATTACCTCTACGAACGCCTTCCCCCCGCGGCGGACCCGCTCGGCCCGGAAAATATCCTGGCCTTCATGCCCGGCCTGCTGACCGGCTCCGGCGCCCAGTTCGGCGGCCGCTTCATGGTCGCCGCCCGCTCTCCGCTGACCGGCGCCTGGATTGACGCCAACTGCGGCGGTGACTTTGGCCCGGCCCTGCGCGGCGCGGGCTGGGATGGCCTCTTCGTCTCCGGTCAGGCCTCCGAGCCAGTCTACCTGTTCATTGACGAAAAGACGGTCGAACTGCGCAGCGCTGCCTCACTCTGGGGCCTGGACGTGCGCCAGACCGAACAAGCCCTGCAGGAGAAACATGGTAAGGACGCCAAAGTGGCCGGCATCGGCCCGGCCGGGGAGAAACTGTCCCTGATTTCCGGCATCGTCAACGACGACGGCCGGCTGGCCGCCCGCGGCGGCGTGGGGGCGGTGATGGGCGCCAAACGCCTCAAGGCGGTTGTGGCGCGCGGCCGCCTGCGCCCGCCCCTGGCCAATGCCCCCGCTTTCAAAGCCGCTTCTTCCCCATATCTGCAACTCTTCCGCCGCAAGCCGTCCGGCATGTCCGGCCGCATCCCCCGCTTGATGGCGCACTTGCTGCCCTGGTTCCGCCGCCTGCGCACCCAACTGAGCGGCGGCCCGACCGACATGGTGATTGATACCTATCGCCGCTACGGGACCTCATCCGGCACAGCGGTCCTGGTCGAACTGAGCGACACCCCTGTGCGCAACTGGACCGGCATTGGCTACCGCGATTTTCCGCTCGAAAAATCCGAAGGCCTGAGCGATCAGGCTGTGGTACGACCACTCAAGCGACCGTACGCCTGTCACTCCTGCCCGGTGGCCTGCGGCGGGATCGTCGAACAGCCCGACGGCGACCTGGCCCACAAGCCCGAGTACGAGACCCTGGCCTCCTTTGGCCCGCTGGTGATGAACGCCGATCTGCCGGCGGTCATGACCTGCAACCAGATTTGCAACCAGGCCGGGCTGGATTCTATCTCAACCGGCGCGGCGGTTGCCTTCGCCCTGGAATGCGCCGAAAAGGGCTGGCTGCCTCCCGAACTGGCCGCCGAACTGCCGCTGGTCTGGGGCGACCCGGCCGTACTCATCGAACTGACCCGCCGCATCGCCGCCCGCGCTCCGGGCCTGGGCGACTGGCTGGCCGACGGCGTCCAGCGCGCGGCCAGACGATTGCCGCCCGAGGCGCAGCAGGCGGCCGTGCACGCCGGCGGGCAGGAACTCCCGATGCACCGTGGCTTGTATGAACCCGGCGTGGCTGTCGGTTACGCCCTGGACCCGGCCCCCGGTCGGCACACCTCTACCAATGCCGGCAACGCCGGGGTGGCTGCCTTTGCCCCCTACTTCGCCCTGCACGGACGCAAACCGGCGGGGCGTTACGACTACGCTGAAAAGGGCATCACCCAGGCGATCTCCATGTGCCTGTACCGGGCTTTTGACTGCTTGGGCCTGTGCCAGTTTGCCCTGCTGATGGGCCAACCGCCTTTCCTGGCATGGGTCAATGCGGCCACCGGCTGGGGTATGGATGAGGCGGAACTGTTTCGCGTCGGCAAGCGCATCCAGGTGCTGCGCCATGCCTTCAACGCCCGTCACGGCCTGCCGGCCCAATTTCCGCTGCCCGGCCGCGAACTGGGAGAGCCGCCGCAGGAGGCCGGCCCGCTGCGCGGGCTACGCCTGGACATGGAAGCGATGGCCGAGTCCTATTTTGCCTTCATGGGCCTCGACCCGCACAGCGGCCTGCCCCTGCCGGAGACCGCCCGCGAACTGGGCCTGGCGATTCAAGCCAGCGAGGAGTCACGATGAGCACTCGTTACCTGATGGGCTTGGACGTGGGCGGCGGCGGAGGCCGCTGCTTGCTGGTCGACGTCGAAACCGGCGAGTGCACCAGTACCTTCCACCCCTGGACGCTCCCGCCGGCACCGGAGCTCGGCGGTTTCGCCTACAAGATGGACACGACCGTGGTCTGGCGCATCCTGGGGGAGACCGTCCGCCAGGCGCTCCGCCAGGCCGGCGCCGCCCCCAGGGAAGTGGCCGGGATCGCCGCCGCCAGCATGCGCCACACCACCTTCGTCATTGACAGGAAAGGCAGTGTGCTGCTGGCCGCCCCCAACCGCGATGCGCGTGCCGCCGCCCAGGCCATGCAACTGGCCGCCGAGCGCGGCGATGAGCTGTACCGCATCACCGGCCGTAGTCCCAGCCCGATCTTCCTGGCCGCCCGCTTGCAGTGGCTGAAAGAAACCCAGCCTGAGCAGTACAAGTCAGCGGCCGCCGCCCTGTGCCTGAGCGACTGGGTCGGCTACATGCTGAGCGGCGAGCTGGCCAGTGAGCTCGCCCAGGCCGGCGAGAGCCTGCTGCTTGACCTGCAAACCCGCAATTGGGCCGGCGAGGTGATCCAGTCACTCGGGCTGGCGGAGACGCTCCTGCCGCCGCTCAGGAAGGCCGGCGCGAAGCTCGGCAGACTGACCAAAGACGCCGCCGAAAATCTGGGGCTGATCCCCGGCATCCCGGTGGCGGTGGGCGGGCCCGACACGCAGTGCGGTCTGCTCGGCGCGGGCGCTGTCGCCCCCGGCCAGACCGGGATCATCACCGGGACGACCACTCCGCTGCAGACGATCGTTGACCGGCCGCTGCTCGACCCAGAGATGCGCCTCTGGACGGGGCTGCACGTCATCCCCGGCCTGTACGTGCTGGAGAGCAACGCCATCCAGATGGGCTCGACCCTCGAATGGGTCGCCCGCCTGGTCTATGCCGGCGCGCCCAACCCGGTCGCCAGGTTGGTCGCCGAGGCGGAGGCCTCCCTGCCCGGGGCGCACGGCGTACTCTCGACCATCGGCGCCTCAGTCTTCAACGCCTCCGCCATGGAGCCGCCGGTGGACACGCTGACCTTTTCCGCCCTCGTCGCCCGCCCCGGGGACGAAGGTCGGGCCGACGTGGCGCGCGCCGTGCTGGAAGGCATGGCCTACGCTGTGCGCGCCAACCTCGAGCAGATCCAGAAAGTCTCCGGCGTGACCGGCGGCGAGGTCCGCCTGAGCGGCGGGATCAGCCGCAGCACCCTGTGGACCCGCCTGGTCTGCGAGGTGCTGGACCGCCCGGTGGGGGTCAGCGCCTCGGCCGAGGCCACCGCCCTGGGCGCGGCCATCTGCGCCGGGGTCGGCGCCGACCTCTTCCCCGACCTGGCAACCGGCGCCGGGAAACTGGTGCGGCTGGCCCGCGAGCATGTACCCGGCCCGGAGGCACCCGCCTACCAGGCGCTGTACGCCGGCTGGAGGGAATGGCGCCGCGCCTGCCGCCCGGCCGACATCGTCGCCGTCAACCAGTGCACCGAGGCGATAATGGCCGGCCTGGAAGGCGGGGAGGGCGGCACCACACAGCCAGCGGTCATCCGTCCGCGCATCTACATCAGTGCCGAGGTGGACGAGACCGCCCTGCAGAGACTGGGCGGAATCGGCGAGGTGACCTACAAACCCTACCGCACGGAGGGCATCCTGCTCACCGGCGACGACCTGGTACAGACCTTACAGGGCTACCAGGTCTTGGTCACCGAGGTGGACATCGTTGATGCGAATGCCTTGCTCAAGCTGCCCGACCTGCGCCTGATCGTCGTCTGTCGCGGCAATCCGGTCAACATTGACATCCAGGCCTGCACCCTCGCCGGAGTGCCGGTCACCAACACCCCGGCCCGGAACGCCGACGCCGTGGCCGACCTGGCGGTGGGATTCCTGTTGATGCTCGCCCGCCGGCTGCAGCCGGCCACGGCCTTCCTGCGCCAGCCCGGTGGCGAGGCCGGCGACCTGGGCCGCATGGGACAGGCGCACGAGGAATTCCTGGGGGTCGAGCTGTGGCGCAAGACCATCGGCCTGGTCGGCGGCGGCGCCGTCGGCCGCAAGGTCGCCGCCCGCCTGCGGCCCTTTGGGGCACGCCTGCTGGTCTACGATCCCTTTCTGAGCGAGGAGCAGATTGCCTGCCTGGGCGCCGTCAAGGCCAGCCTGGAACAGCTTCTGGCCGAGAGTGACTTCATCAGCCTGCACGCGGCGGTCACCGATGAGACGCGCGGCATGATCAATGCCGCCGCTTTCTCCCGGATGAAACCTGGCGCCTATCTGGTCAACACCGCCCGCGCTGCGCTGGTGGACCAGGAGGCGCTGCTCTCCGCCCTACAGTCCGGCAAGCTGGGCGGCTTCGCCACGGACGTTTTCCCGGTCGAGCCGCCAGCCTCCGACGATCCGCTGCTGGCTTTCCCCAATGTGATTGCCACCCCGCACGTGGCCGGCAACACGCGTGAGGTCGCCGCCCATCAGGGTGAGATCATCGCCGATGAGCTGGACCTGCTGCTGGCCGGCCGCCGGCCGATGTACCTGCTCAACCCGCCCGCCATGGACAACTTCCGCTGGAGCGGAACCCGCCAGATGGACGAGGCGTTGCTACGCCAGCGCAGCGCCGCCCCTGGTCCCGGCGCCACCGACCTGGATGTGGCCGCCCAGCGCGAAAAGGCCGCGGAAACCCCGACCGCTCCCCCACCCGCCGCAGTCCCGCAGCCGGCGGCGCCGGCGGAAAAAGCGCCGGGCATGGCGACGAACACCGTACGCCAGAAAGTGGCCGCCGTTCTAAAGGGATTCACCGCTCGCTTCACCGCAGACAAGGAGATGGCCAGCGGCGCCAGGGGAAAGGGCGAGGCGCGTGCCGGGGTAGGGCCGGTTGCCAACCGGCTCTACACAGAATCCGACGTCCCGGCCGCGCCTGCCGCTGCGCCAGCCACTGCGGCCCCGCGGCCATCCACCCTCGCCGCGGTCGCGCCTCCGGCGGTCCCCGCCGCGCAGAGCGCCGGCCGCCAGAAGATGATCGCCATCCTGCAGGAATTCACGGCAGGGATCCGCAGCGATAGGGGCATGGCCGACTTCGCCAGGGGCAAAAACGTCGTCTTCCTGTTCACCGTCAAGGACCTCGACCAGGCCTTCTTCCTGAGCTTCATCAATGGCAAGGTGGATGCCGGCCTGCAGACGCCGCCGCGCGAGCCGGACGTGAAGCTCAAGATGGTCGCCGACATCCTGGACGGTATGTTCACCGGCCGCGTCAATGCCACCAAGGCGGCCACCAGCGGCAAGCTCTCCTTCAGCGGGGATACAGGCAAAGCGATGGCCTTCATGCGCATCCAGAAGGAGATGGGCCGGCTGTACAGCGAGGCGCGTCAGAAGGTGGGCGACCCCGGCGACCTGACCAAGATCGGCGCCGCGCCCGCTCCCCCGGCTGCGCTCGGCCCAGGCCCGGTTCCGCCGGCAGCCGTCCCTGCTCCAGCCGCCCCCGCAGCGGCCGCAGGGGCAGCGGTCGTCTATGCTGCCGCCGTCCCGGCGGTGCCGAAGACCGGCGACGTGCGCGACCAGATCCTGATGGTGACCAACGAGCTGTATGCCAAGGGGTTGATCACCGCCACCGGCGGCAACGTCAGCGCCCGCTGCGACGACAATCCCCACGAGATCTGGATCACCCCGAATGCCATCTTCAAGGGCGACCTGCACGCTGACATGCTGGTGCGCGTGGACCTGGATGGGCGCATCCTGAACGAGACCGACTACAGCGCCTCCAGCGAACGGCGCATGCACTGCGCCATCTACAAGAACATGCCAGAGGTCACCGCCGTCATCCACAGTCACGCCGAGCAGGCCACGCTGATGGCCCTGACCGGAACGAAATTCCAGCCCATCTCGGCGGATGCGGCTTTCTTCGGTGAGATTCCGGTGGTGCCCTTCATCATGCCGGGCACCGATGAGCTGGGCAACGAAGTGGCCAGGGCCATGCTGATCAACGGCATCGCCGTGCTGATGCAGAATCACGGTCTGGTGGTGGCTGGCTCCAGCCTGCGCCGGGCAGCGGACATGTCCGAGATCATCGAGATCACAGCCCGAAAACTGATCACCTGCCGGCTGCTGGGCGTCGAGCCCGCCCTACTCCCCGAGGAGATGGTCAAGACGCTCCAGGAGATCGGCGCCAGCATAGCTTGAGAGTGCAGACCGGTGTTCTGGCTCTTGCCGATTCCTCGCTTGCACAGCGTCCGGCTCCCTAAGTCTATTTCAAAAGGGATCTATGATGACAGACATAAAACCATATCTTCAAAGAATCACGAACCGCTTCACCAATCTTGATGTTCAGGCTGCCTTGAAAGGCTTTACAAGAGCCATTCAATTTTCATTCACCGACACCGGCGAATCATGGCTAATCAGGGTGATTGACGGTCAAGAGGCCGTACTGAGCCGGGAATTGTTTGAGCAGCCTGACATCCGGGTCACCAGTTCCACCGAGATCCTGGCGGGCATCATGGACGGAAAAATCAGCGCGACCACTGCCTATTTGCAGCGGAAAATACAGGTCAGAGGTGCCATGGAAGACCTGATTAAGATGCAAAAAATTATGAGATAACCACCCTCTGAGACAAGGCAGATTCCCAGGAAACGATCGAGACGATGATGAAGGCATTGCCAATCCGATTGCCATGATCTGTTCAGGGGCATTGCTGCTTGAGCATCTGGGAGAACCAAAGGCTGCCAGCCTGATCGTGAAAGCCATTCAAGCAACGACTTTGTCTGGTATCCTGACACCTGACCTGGGAGGAAATGCCAGCACAGCACAAGTAGGTGACGGAATTGTCATTGCCCTTCAGCGTGTGGCCAAACAATCCCAGGATTGAGCGCGTAGTGAGGAGGCCATCATGTCCGGAAGCTACTTCTTAGGAATATTCCTTGCCATACTGGCTGGCTCCATGAACGCTGTGGGAGCGATCCTGCAAAAAAGTGCCATTAATCGGATTACTTCCCGAGCGCAAAAAGGTAGCTTTACCGCGAGTTTTGTCCGTGATCCCATCTGGATCTCCGGGCTGGTTGTGAGCATTGGCGTGGGAACCATCTTCAATTTTGCAGCGCAGAATCGTATCGGTCCGGCATTGGTGCCCGCATTGACAGCCTCCGGGATGATCATCCTGGCTTTTGGATCTGCAAGAATATTGAATGAGAAGCTGAAACCATCCGAGTGGCTGGGAATCTTCTTCCTTGTTCATGAATCTGGAATTGCACCTTAAAAAGTAGCTTCCACTTTTTGTGGAAGAGAGGGGCTGGGTAGCACTACAGGACAGCGTGGAGTGGCTGTTTGGATGGTTTGAAGAGCAGCAGTTCCCTGACAGACCAGGCGTGATCGGTCAGACCGGCAGCCATAGTTGGTGTACCTCCCAAACTACAATGC
>Ga0233423_10000504_pt1 | contig 20564 bp, 11 predicted proteins | sample Watercolumn_Mata_FD_180713 | JGI IMG/M metagenome (GOLD analysis project Ga0233423, IMG submission 180713) | Freshwater microbial communities from Lake Matano, South Sulawesi, Indonesia - Watercolumn_Matano_2014_112_MG | ecosystem: Environmental > Aquatic > Freshwater > Lake | place: Indonesia...
CAGCAGAAGAGGGTTTGATCCCCCAGCAACACGGGATGCCACGCCCCGTCCACGGGTGCGCCCTGATACTCGGGCCACTCGTCCCAATCCGGCCCGGAACGCAGGCTATCCGCAATCCCGATTTTATAAACGCGGAAACGCGGATCGCTGTCCCCGTAACGCTGGCCGGAGCCGTCTACAGCTCCCGGTACCGCGTCCGGCGAGAACCAGGAAGCCATGACCCTCGCGGAATCTCCGGTTTGCGCGCCGATGAAAAGCCCTGCGGTGAACAGCAGCCAATTTTCAGGCTGCTCTTTCAGGAACATGCCTGGACGGTACTCCCCATCGGCGAACAGTCCGTTGTTTTTGACAAAGAACACGAGATTGTTGGCGTCCATGGAGCGGGTGGAGAAAGGCGGATCCGGAGTCCCGGAATTGAGGACCGTCTCTGCTCGGGAAAAATGAAAAAACGTCAGCACAGCGAGGAGCGGGATCATGAAAAAGCACCTTTTAACAGAAAGTTGTAGGATCATATGTCCTCTCCTGTCTCCGAATGGGCAGAACGCTTCTCCACAACCCTCAGCCGAACCTGGCCCGGGAGACAGCGTCCTCCACGGTTTTTATTCCAGAAATTCCTCCAGAAGCCTGCCCGCTGTAAGAACGAATAGCGGGCATTGCTTTTGAAAGACCCCCTCTTCCCGGGCCTTTTGGAGTTCATCCGGATTTTTCATGTCTATCCGAATCAATTCCCTGCACAGCACGGATCCGTGCTCTTTTCTGAATCCATCCAGCAGCCGGTCCGCCTTTTCATAGGCCTTCTCCCGGGATTGCGTATCCGCCGGGTCGAAATTGCCGAAAACCTCTCCTAAAATCAGGACCGCCCCGAGCAGGGCGCCGCAAACATGGCCGTTGCGGCCGATGCCTCCGCCCAGCGGCGCAGCCATGCGAACCAGGGCGTCCTCCGCCGTGCCGGTCAGGGCGGAAAAGGCCTTGACGATGGACTGGGCGCAATTGAAGCCCGTTTTCATGTATTCCGCCGCATGATCTGCCCGGTTCATGTCTTTTGTTCTCCTCTGGTTCATCTCGAACCCCTCCCCTGGATTCCCGCCAAAAGATTGCGGGAATAACAGGGGTATGGATGGGGATCAAAATCCCCATCCTTTTCTGAGCCTGCCCTGAAACCCGATCCCAGGAATCAAACCCGGCGAAGAATTCTTTCATTCGTCATTCGTCATTCGTCATTCTTAATTCTTCATTCGTCATTTTCATTCCGGCAACTGCGGCGGAACGCCGCCTTCCGAACTCGCCCATTTTTTATTGGGCTTTGCCCCCATTTTGAATTCCAGTGTCCCGCCTCGCAGGATGTCCCCATGGCTGATCCAACTTCTGTCAAGAGGCTTTCCGTTCAACGCCGCGGACTGGATATACCGGTTTTGGGCAGACTGATTCCTGACGGAGATCCTGAATGTTTTCCCTCCGCCTGCATCGATCACTGCCTCGTCCACGGCCGGTGACCCGATCGCATATACGCCGCCGCAGGGATTGACCGGGTACAATCCCATGGAACTCAGGATGTACCAGGCTGACATCTGGCCGCAGTCCTCGTTGCCCGATATGCCGTCCAGCGTGTTGTTGTACTGGGTTTCCATGATTTCCCGGACATAGGATTGCGTCATCCAGGGCCTTCCGGTATAGTTGAACAGATACGCAATATGATGGCTCGGCTCGTTTCCATGCGCATACTGGCCGATCAGGCCCGTGATGTCCGACTGATGCCCCTCGATTTCGGAGCTCACTTTGAAAAGGGAATCCAGTTTCTCCGCGAAACGGTCCGGTCCGCCCATCATCCGGATCATGTCCTGAACATCCTGCGGCACGTACCAGTTGTACTGCCAGGCCGTGGCTTCGGTGTAGGAAGTCCAGTCGATGGCGTACGGGTTGAACGGTGTCTTCCAGGAACCGTCCGTGTTCCTGCCGCGGAAAAATCCGGTGGAAGAATCGTACAATTTGCGGTAGGCCCGGGAACGGTCCAGGAAAAATCGGTAATCCCCGGTCTTGCCGAGCTTTTTCGCCATCTGCGCAGCGCACCAGTCGTTGTAGCAGGCCTCCAGGGTCCGGGAGACGCTTTGCACCTCCCGGTCGGCAGGAAGGTATCCGACCCTGTCATAAAGGGTCCAGGGCGAAAAGAAATGGTCTTCGGTCAGGCTCGTTTTGACCGCCTGATAGGCTTCCTCCGGATCGAATCCGCCGATCCCCTTCAGGAACGCGTCCGCGATGACCGGAACCGAATGGTTGGCGATCATGCAGTTGGTTTCGTCGCCCCAGAGCGTCCACAGGGGCAGGAATCCGTTGCCCTTGAAGCTATCCAGAAGCGACTGGATCATGCCCGGCACCCGGTCCTGATGGATGATCGTGAACAGCGGATGATTCGCCCGGTAGGTGTCCCACAGGGAAAAGGTCGAATAGAACCTGCCGGAATCCGCCTTCCTCACCTTGTGATCAGGGCCGATGAAATTGCCCTGGTCGTCCGCAATTTGATTGGGCGCGATCATGGTATGGTAAAGGGCTGTGTAAAAAATTTCCTTTGTTTTTTGAGAACCCTTGATCCGTATCTTGCTCAATTCCCGGTCCCAGGCGTCCCGGGATTCCCGCCTGATCCTGTCGAAATCCCAATCCGGGATTTCCCTGTCCAATGCGCGCTTTGCTGCCTCGCCGCTCACCGCAGACAGCCCGATTTTCATCAATACGGTTTCGCCGGCGCCGGCCTTGAAGGACAGGACGCATCCCATGCCCCCGCCGCTTTTCAGGCGCCTCATGGCGCCCCAGCTCTGCGTCTTCCCTTCCCCGATGCGGGTGTAGATATGGGAGTCCTGAAACGGCCTGGAGAAACGTGCATAGAAATAGACGAATCTCAGGGGCGCCCAGCCGGAGGTGCTCCTGTAACCTGCGACTGTGGAATCGTCGACGAAATGGATTTCGCTGTCCTTCACGTCCTCGCCGTGTATCTTGTGGTAAAGGTCCAACAGGATGCGCGCTTCACCGGATGCGGGGAAGGTGTATTTGTGGAATCCTGCATTGGCCGTTGCGGTCAACTCGGCCCTGATCCCATCATCCTTCAAATCGACCCTGTAATATCCGGCCTCCGCCTCCTCCGCATCATGGGAAAAGCTGGAGCGCCATCCCGAACCCGGTACGGCCTTGTCCCCAGCCGTGTACCTGATCTCGCCCACAAACGGCATGACGAGCACGTCTCCCAGGTCTCCGCATCCGGTTCCGCTCAGATGCGTGTGGCTGAATCCCATGATGGAACTGTCGCTGTGATGATAACCGGAACACCAGTCCCAACCCTTGTTGTCCGTATCCGGGCTGAGCTGAACCAGGCCGAACGGTCTCGCGGGGCCAGGAAACGTATGCCCGTGGCCGCCCGTCCCGATAAAGGGCTTCACGAAATCGACCGGCCTTGTCCCTTTGGCCGGATCCGGGCCGGAGGGATGGGATAGGCTGTCAGCAGTCAGGATGACGATAATGGCCAAGGCCATCAGGCATAAAAGAATGCGATGCATGGCTGCTCCTTTTCGATCATATCGAAATACGATGGGGGTCCAATCCCGATGTACACCCCGGGGTGCTTCGTATGAGTCCAACCCCGGGGTTGATCCCGGGGTTCGGAGGTCATCTCCGGAAACTCTCCGGCGGGCCGAGATAACTGGGTTTGAGCCCGCCCGCATCAACTACCAGTTTTTGAAGCACGATGCCCGTGTCGATCATCCAGAATTTCAGGATATGCGGACCCGGCTCATGAATGACATGCCGGGTGGCCATTTTCTTGATGGCATCGCCCACCGCCTGATTCCAGGACGGCGGGTACTTCCAGTCCGGGATCGTATCATTCATATGCATGTTCACCGCCTGAGGCGGCTCATCGTCGAACGATACGGCATAATGCAATCCATCCCCTGAACGGAAGTTCTGCGTCGGAGACAGATAGGCATGAACCTCCACGCTGCCGCTGTCGAAGAGGACCATCTGGTATTCCAGGCAGGGGCTGTTTTCCGTCAGCGCCCGGGTGGGCGCAGTGACCGGAAAAGGAGTCATGCCGGTAGATGTGCGGCCGAATTCGGGTATGCACACCCACCTGATGGAATCCGATTCCACAGCGGCGGAATAATGATGTGCTTCCATGGAAACGACGCCGTCGCCCTCGAAGTGTCCTTGTACGCCCCCCCATTTTCGCCCATCAAAATGACGGATCGCCGCCTTTACAGTCACATGGCTTCCGGCAGGGCCGGAAATGACGACCGGCACGCGATGACTGCCGGGCGGCGCCTTTTTCCAGTTTACTGAAATCCAGACGCGCGTTTCCCTGTCGATTTTACCCCCGTCCGGCGACACCCGGACCCACGGCGCATCCGGTTTGACCGAAAACTCGAATGGAATGGATCCGCGGTTGAAAATCTCGACATAACGGCTCTGTTTGCCGGAAGAATCCATCTCCGGAAGCACGGCCTCGCCTTTATCATCGGGCCACCAGGCCTCCGATCCCTCTATGGCCACGCCCATATCCTGAACCGCCGGAATCTCAATAACCCGGACTTCAGGCATCACGTCCTTTTCCGGCTGCTGCCAGGTGTTGTAGCTGATATGGGTTTGGTCCGCCATGTGGCTCCACTTGCCGCCTGCGAGCGTCTTGTTCACGTAATCGGACAATTCCGCATCCCTGGCGAACAGGCTCCTCGCCCTTTCCGCAAGATCACCGGTTGCCGCCCTGCCCTGGCGGGCATAGAGCCGGTTTCTCTCGACGGTGACCCACAAATCGTTCAGGTTCGCGCATGCGGCGGCAGGATAGAGGACGAGTTGATAAAATGCGTCCCGGTATCCAGCAGGCAGCCTGCGGTAAATTCGTTCCGCATCCTGCGCCAGCCGGTTGTATTCCCCGACCACCGTTTCCGCCTCCCGGTAATTCGCCAGGCTGTAGATGTCCGGGCCCAGCATCTCAGGCTTGCGGCGGCTGTTGAACCGCGTGTATCCGTGCAGAATGGACGCAATCGCAGGCGCATGGCCAGCGCCGAACTGCTGCTCCGCCCATCGCAGGGTGTATTCTGGAAGATGATCCGGCGTCCACCGGTCCGGATCCCAGGCCATTTCCAGGAAGAATGAAATCGGCAGATCCATGGGCTTGATGTCGCCCACGTTTACGATCCAGATGCGGTCCACACCGTGCCGGTAGGCCAGATGCATCTGCTCCCAGATGCGGGAGATTTGATTGGTGTTCACCCACTTGTAATTCCGGGGGCCCCCCACGAAATCGAAATGATAGTACATGCCGTATCCGCCTGTCCTGGGCGGTTCATCGGGATCCGGAAGCTTCCGGACATTCCCCCAGTTGTCGTCACAAAGAAGGAGGGTGACGTCGTCCGGGACCCGCATGCCCTTGTCGTAATAATCCTGCACTTCCTTGTAAAGCGCCCAGACCTGGGGGATCCCGGCAGGATCCCCGCCTGTGACCTTTTCCAGAATGTCCCGCTGGTCCCTCACGATCCTCTCCAGCAGCGCGATGTTGCTCTCCTCGGTCATGGGCATATCGCCGTCGCCCCGCATGCCGAGCGTGACGATGCTCTCATGGGAGCCCATGCGCCGGATGCCCTGTTCCCAGAACGCCTTGAGGGTTTCCTCGTTGTGATCGTAATTCCATTCCCCTTTGCCGAAACGCCTCCACTCGTCATGCGCACGCATCATGGGCTCGTGATGGGACGTGCCGATCACGACTCCGTATTCGTCCGCCACTTTCGGATTCAACGTGTCGTCCGCGTAGAACGCCCTGCCCCACATGGCGGGCCAGAGGAAATTTCCCTTCAGGCGCAGGATTAACTCGAAGACCTTTTCATAGAAGGCGTGGTTGAAGCCGCCGAACTTCTCAAAAACCCATCCAGAGAGCACCGGGGCTTCATCGTTGATGAAAATACCCCTGTAGCGCACAGCCGGTTCGCCGAGCGTATGACGTCCGGGCCTCACATAAAGGTTGCGATGCTTCTCTGCCGGCACATCAGCCCACCAGGTCCACGGCGACACCCCGATCTGCGCAGCCAGGTCGTAAAGCCCGTAAATCGTCCCGCGTTTGTCGCTGCCTGCAATGACGAGCGCGTGCCGGACCCCCGGGAACGGTTTTTCGATCGACTGGATCAGGAACATCTCGCGCCTGCCCGCCAGTTCCCCGGCATCCAGCTTTTTTTCCATGACCAGCCTGTCCAGAATCCCGCTTTTCCCAAGCGTGCCTGCGATCACCAGGTTTTCGGCCTGGGGCAGGGATGCGATGGAAAGCCCGGGTTCCTGACCCGTCACGCGGCCGACATCTGCCTTGAGATCGCTCAATGCCCGAAGAACCCCGGGGTGATCCCCGGGGTCCGCGACCCAGGGAGCGGGAAGGCCCGAGGAGCAAAGGGCGAAACACCCTTTCCCCTTTTTAAATGAAACATAAGAAGGATGGTCCGTGGGATTTTGTGCACTCAGGGCGTTCCAGCCTGTTCCCAGTAAAATCAAGATGCCAAGCGCCGGCATCAGGTCCGGAACCCTGATTCTCACCTTGAAACACGGTAGGCGAAGCTTTTGACCGACTTCAGACATGCCTGCCTCCCAGCCGGAAAACGCGTCTGCACTTTTCCGGCCGCATTTTTTATTATACTTCATGTAATCATTCCGGAAACCGGATGCGTCATAAGGCTGAAAAACCCGGTCACCGAAAAGATACCAGAATCGGAATCAAAAGGCAAGCTGAGAATGAGGGGACAACCGAACGTACGACATCACGCAGCCGGTCGATTGGAGGTCGCGGAATTTCGTAATTTGCACCGCATAAGCGGACCTGCCGGCCTGCAGAAGGAAGCATCCATATGGAAAACCCGTTATTGGACCGGAACGGAGCGTTCATGAAAATCGAAAAGATTGCGGTCTTTGCGCTGCTCGCCTTTCTTTCTCTGTCCTGGGAAGCCGTTCATGCAGCCGGGCAGGGGACTCCTGCCTCCAAAGCCTGCCGGATCACGCCCATGGAGAATGTGGCCGAGGAGCTGAAGGATCTGCTCGGCAGGCTGGCGGCAGCGTCCGGGCATGATCTTTTCCGGCATCACTGCTCGTCCATCATTTCCGTCATCGATGCAAAGCCCCGCCTGACCAAGACCGACACGCTGCTCCTGGCTGAGGTTTACCGGGCTTTTTCCGACACATCCGTATTGTGGAACGCCGGCGCGCTTGAATCCTATCTGGAGAGGAAGCGTCCCTTCATATTGGCATGGACCTCCGCCACCGATGGAACCGCATCCCTTGCCTGGCTGGTTCCTCCCGAAGATTGGGATCCGGACCGGGAATATCCTTTATACGTCAGGCTTCACGGGCTCTCGAGCATTTACGACAATCCGCTCGAATACATGAGCCGATACCTGGTCCCGGCCCGGTTTTATGAGGGGACCTTCGAGGATGGTTACACGCTGCTGCCCTGGGGCCGCGGCAATCTGTGGTACATGGGCATATCGGAAACCGACATATTCGAAAGCATCGAGGAAGCGGAATCCCTGGTCTCCGTGGATCCGGGAAGAAAGTACATGACTGGCTTTTCAATGGGCGGTTTCGGCGCCTGGTCCATCGGACAGAACTCGCCTGAAACCTGGGCTGCCATCGGTGTTTTCGCGGGCGCGCTCTGGTACGACGCCGGAAGCACGCTGACACGGGAAGCGGTCCGGAACCTGGAGGGCATGCCCGTTTACTTCGTCTGCGGCCTGAGCGACGGCCTGCTCTCAAGCAATGAGACGGCATACGAACTCCTGCTGGAAACGGGCAACCCGAACACAATATTCGAAACCTTCGACGGCGGTCATGAGGCGCCCCTCGAGCAATGGCAGGGCATGTACCGGTGGATCCGGAATTTCTCAAGGGATACCTTCGTCACGGACGGGCATGCCGGGCCCTCCTTCGTCTCGCTTGCCGGCAATTATCCGAATCCGTTCAATATGCAGACGACCATCCGGATCTTCCTGCGATACAGGTCCAGGGCAGAACTCGTGATCTGGAACACGGCAGGCCGGAAAATTCGGACACTGCTTGACGGCGAGGAGCGCATCGGAGAGCAGGATGTCTGTTGGGACGGCTGCGACGATTCGGGCATGCCTGTGCCGGGCGGCGTGTATCTCTGCAGGCTTCGGGCTTACAGGACCGATTCCGTGCATAAGATGCTGTTGCTGAAATAGAGAACGGGGCGGCGTCTTTCTGAAAAATGGATACAGGGACAAGGAGAATCCCGGGATGAACAAGCTGGCTGTTTTATCGTGCACCTTGTTGCTTTTTGCCGGACCGGCCGCCCATGCCGGGCCGGGGAGGGATCCTGAGGCTGTTGCACAGGCTGTCCTGGAAACCGTGCCGGGACCGGCGGCGGAGGATTTCCTCGTAAACGACGATACGGCAGGCGGATGCAAGCAGGGTTCCCCGGCTGCTGCATCGGACAGCGCGGGCAATGCCGTGATTGCCTGGGCGGACCAGCGGAACGGTTACGCCGGTTACTGGGACGGGATGTATTATTTCAGCGGGTGGGACATCTATTTCCGGCGCTTTGACGGCGCAGGAAACCCCGCCGGGCCGGATCAGAGGGTGAATGATCCCGGGAAACCCGCGGCCCATTCGAATCCGGAACATTCCGTGGCCATGAGCCCGGGAGGCAGGTTCGTGATCGTCTGGCAGGAGATGACCGCTTATCCCCATTCGGTCATCAGCACCTGTTTCCAGGTTTTCGATGCGTCCGGGAACCGGATTGGACCCAACAGGCAGGTCCCGCATTGCGCTGCGGATCACATGCCGGTCTCCTCGTCGGCCGCCATGGACGGAAACGGCGGTTTCGTGATCGCCTGGACGGACAGGAGCGAGGACTATATGACGCATGAACTTCATTTCCTGCGCTATGATCCGGACGGAAACCCGATGGTTACAGGCACGGAGTCAGGCCTCGCGACAGTAACCCATTTCGCGCAAGACCCGTGCATCGGCATGGCTCCGGACGGCCGCTTCGCAATCGCCTGGACAGGATCCTTCCCGGAAAGCTGGAACAATGACCTCTGCGTGAAATGCTTTGACGCGAACGGTGATTCAGTGGGACTGACCCAGAAGGTGAGCGACGATACGATCCATGTCGGCCAGGAATCCCCTTCCATTGCAATGGACAACCGGGGGGCATTCGTCATCGCCTGGGAGGACTGCCGCAACCACCTGTACGAGGATGTAGACATCTTCGATGTCTATTTTCAGCAATTCGATTCCTCAGGCCAAATGATCGGATCCAACCGCATGGCCAATGACGACGGAGGCCGGGGGGGCAAAAATCGCCCTGCGGTAACGCTCGACAGCGACGGCCGTTTCGCGATTGCCTGGGACGACAAACGCCTCTCGGACCATCCAAGGATTTTCTACCAGATTTACGGCCCGGACGGCGCAACGCAGGGAAACAACCAGCGGGCAGGCGTGGACGAGGGGACCGGCTCCCAATTCGCCCCCTGCGCAGCTCTCACCCCTCCAGGAGGTCTTTTCCTGGCCTGGGAAGACACGCGCAACGGCGCCGTGGACCAGGACGTCAATTTCCAGCACATCGATATCTCCGGAGGTTCCGAAGGCAGCCCGCAAAGAGTCATCGATGATACGGGCAGCTGCGAACAGACTGCCCCATCCATCGCGATGGCCGGCAACGGTGCTTTCATCGCGGCCTGGACGGACGACCGCGACGGAACCGACCTTTTATACCCCACCTATGATGTCTACATGCAGTGCTACGATGCACAGGCCGGACCCGTCGGGCGGAATGGAAAGGTGAACGACGGATACAGGCGGAACCAGGATCCGCCCTTCCCGGTCGTCGCTGCTGACTCGAGCGGCAGATTCGCCGTGGCTTGGAGGGACGAACGCAATATCAAATGGGATATCTATTGCCAGTTCTACGATGCGGCCGGGCAGCCCTCAGGCTCCAATCAGAAGGTCAACGACGACGCGGGCGAATCGCTGCAGAGTTCCCCATCCATTGCCATGAACGCAGGCGGGGATTGCGTCATCGCCTGGAGCGATACCCGCGGAGGGTCCTTTAACGAATGCGTGTACTTCCAGCGCTTCAACAGGGACGGGGATCCGGTGGGCAGGAATCAAAAGGTGGAATACGCCTCGCCCGGATCGCTGCCCGCAGTGGCGATGGATGATGCGGGCAGCTTCGTCATCGCATGGTGGATCGACATGTTCATATCGATCGGCGGGAATTCCCAATCGATCTCGGACATCTGCTTCCAGCGTTTCGACAGGAGGGGCGATCCGCTCGGAAAGAGGCGGAAGGCGAACGACGCCGGGGAGGGCGGCCGGCACGGACCTTCCATAGCCATGAAACCGGACGGCGGATTCGTCATCGCATGGCAGGACAGGCGCAGCGGTGATCTGGATGTCTATTTCCAGTCTTTTGATGCAGCAGGTATTGCCGAGGGTCCGAACCGCAGGGCGAACGACGATTCCGGAACTGCGGCCCAGTATGCGCCGACCGTGGCCATGGACAGAACCGGGCGTTTCGCCATCCTCTGGTCGGACGTCAGGTTCGAGGCAGGCCCCAGCCTCGTGGGGCAGAGATTCAATGCTCAGGGGACCCCGGCAGACGGGAATTTCCGCATCACCTCAGAGGGTTCCCATTATTATCCGGCCGCCTCGGCGGACGAGGAAAATATCGTGATGGCCTGGCAGGACAACCGCAGGTCCAAAGGGTTCGACATTTTCGGAAAAAGGATCAGCTGGGATTGGGAGGGGATGAGCGACGTCGCCCTGGAGCCGGAACGACCACTCGACTTCGGGCTGCTGCCGAATGTTCCAAACCCGTTCAACCCCGAAACCCGGATCCCCTTCCTCCTGCCCTCTGCCGGCAGGGTCCGGCTCAGCCTGTTCAACTCGGCCGGCCGCTGGGTCCGCGATCTCGTACACGGCGAGCAGGACGCAGGCCTGCATCAGGTTCTCTGGGACGGGACGGACCATACGGGATTAAGGGTCAACAGCGGGATTTATATCTGCAGGATTTCGACGGAATCCGGCGGCAACCGGTTGCAATCAACCCGGAAGATATGCCTGGTCCGGTGAAGCCGGCTTGTTCAATCACCCCCGGGAGGTTTGCCGACAGGGGAGGTCAAAAACCTCCCGGAGGTGATCGGGGCGGAGGCAACGGATCATTTCCCTTCTCTTAACATTTCTCTTGTATTTATATAATTCATCATTTATATTATCCCTCAGCATTCCAGCCATCCACCATCCCACACGCTTGATTTCGAGGAGCGACCGATGCGCTTCGTCTCCCTTCCCGTCGCCTGCATGGCCGCCGTGACCTTCTACGTGGGATTTTACCACCTGTTCCTCTATTTCAAGCGCCGGGGCGGCCATGCCGAGGACCTGTCCTTCGCGATCACCTGCTTCACCATGGGATTTTATGACATCATGTGCATCGGGGCGTACAACACGACTTCCGTGGCGGACGGATTCCGCTGGCAGAAAAGCCAGGTTGCCTTGCTCTCCCTGACCGGGGCGGTTTACACCTGGTTCATCACGGATTACGTGGGTCTCCTCTCCAAGAAGACGCGCAACCTTTTCATGATCTTCTTCTGCATTTCCGCCCTGCTCGTCCAGTTTGTTGAAAAGCCGTTCTTCTGGCATCCGGACCGGCCGGCCGTCAAGCGCATCCCGCTGCCGATAGGATTCGAAATGGTCTACCATGAAGTGGCCCCGGGACCCTACACGGACTTTCTGGGTGTCATGGGATTGATGGTTTTCGTCTATGTCTATGCCCTGTATGCCCGCCGGCCCAGGCAGGACCGTGCCAAATACTCTCCGCTTTTTTATTCCAACACGATCTTCTGCATCGGTCTGGTCAACGATGCGCTGGTTCATTCCAGGGTTTATTCGTTCATCTATACCATTGAATTCGCATACATGGCCGTTGTGCTCCTGATGGCCAAAACGCTGTCGAGGGCGGTGGTGGAAAGCGCCATTCTCAAGGATGCCTTCGAAATTTCCGAAAGGAAATACAGGGACCTGGTCGACCATTCCCAGGTCGGCATTTTCATTTCACAGGACCGCATCATCCGGTTCTGCAATGAACGTTTTGCATCCCTTTTCGGTTACGCCCGGTCTTCCGAGGTGGTCGGATTGCCAACGGAAAAACTGATCCCCGCTGCAGACGATGCCGGTAAGAACATCCGGCTTGACGAAAAAGCCGGGATGATGCGCGGCAGCTTCGAAGCCAGGGGTACCCACGCGGACGGGACGCTTGTGGATCTGGAAATCATGGCCGGCACCATCCGTTATGGATCCGGCCCTGCCGTGCAGGGATCCGTCATCGACATCACGCAGCACAAGAATACCGAAGCCCGGATACAGCAGGATCTGCGTGAAAAGGATGTCCTGCTCAGGGAAATCCATCACCGGGTGAAAAACAACCTGCAGATCGTCTCGAGCCTCCTGAATCTCGAACAGGTGAGATCGAAGGATCAGAACATCCGGCGCACCCTGCAGGACTGCAACCGCCGCATCCAATCCATGGCCATGATACACGACCGCCTCTACCACACGGAACGGCTGGACCGTATCGACTTCAGCGGCTATGCGCAGATCCTGGTGCGCGATTCCCTGGTCTCCTTCGGTGTCAGCAACCGGATTTCCACCCGCGTGAACCTTGAGAGCATCGCCCTCGGCATCGACACCGCGATCCCATGCGGACTGATCCTGAACGAAATGGTGACCAACGCCATCAAACACGGCTTCCCGGACGGGAGACAGGGCACGATCTCCGTCCGTTTCATCAAACAGCCGGACCGGTTCTATGAGATGAGTGTGACGGACGACGGCGTCGGACTGCCGCCGGAAGGCGAATTGGACAAATCAAAGTCCCTGGGCCTGACCCTGATCGATGTGCTGGTCCAGCAGCTCGAAGGGACATTGAGGATAGAACGGGAAAACGGCACCCGGTTCACGGTGAGGTTCAAGGGGCCGGATTAAAAATTTCGAATGATCAGGGCTGTTTTCTCCTGAGCCCCGCCTAGTACCAGGAACGGATTGAGACCTGCCGGTGCGACACCCCGGCCCGGACCATCCGCCTTAACCCTCCCCAAGCGTATCCCGCGTCTGAAGGTTCAACGCATTTACAGAAACCTGCAGCTCTCGCATGGCAATCCCGAGGGACAGGAGCAGCAGGACCAGGCTCAGGCCGAAAACGATCTCCCCGGCGGTGACCTGACCCAGAAAAAGAATCAGCATGCTCAGGACGCAGAGGAAAAAGGCGGCCACGCCCAGAAGCTGCATATTCTTGATGAGGCCGATGCGGTACTGGAGGTTCTTCATCTGCGCGCAGATCCCGGGATCGGGCTTGCTCTTGTACCTCGCATGAAGGTCCCTCAACAGGGACGCCAATGCGTGAAAACGATTGGAGTAGGCCAGAAACAGGAGGGAGATGGCGGGGAAAAGAAGCGCAGGCGTGGTGATGGTGATTCGCATGTTGAACTCCGTAAAATTGAAGACTCCTGCCGGACAGCATAACTGCCACGCATAACTGCCACGCACTTTAAAGTTTCCGAAACGATAGATTGAAAATCGGCAACCAGCCGCCGCGAAGCCTCCATCAACGCCCCGTTCTCAGCAGCGGCGCGTTTTTAACGATTGGCGGAAACCAGGCCAGGCTGTCGCTCGCGGAACTCCATCGCGTGAACAAATGGCCGAGCATGGCCGGATTCTTCAGACCCAGGCTGTATTCGATGAGGGCGCGGCTCGCTTCCACGTTCCTCCAGCTGGCCGGGAGCACCCGGAAACCCTTTTCGAGGAACATCGGCACCGAGGGATAGGATGCCCTCGGTTCGTAATGCCAGTCGCAGATGATGATATCCCTCGGGACGAGATCCACGGCTGGAGCGGTCCCGTTCATGGACGCTTCCCATTCCCCGTAATCGTAGACAGTCGCGTCGATGAACCGGTCGCCCCACATCAGCATGGTCACGCCCTTTTGATCGAGGTGGCCGTGAAGTTCGTTCACGACCTTGGCGAAAACCTCGGCCGGATTCAGGCCCCTGGTCGAAGGGGATTTTTCGTTCCCGATTAAAAAAACCTCGTCCATGCCCACGTGCAGGTATTCCGAGTCGAACGCGTCTATCAGTTCGTCAAGCAGAGGGAAAACGATCTCATTCACACGGGGATTCATGGGATCCCATTCCCTGCAGTACAGCCCCTCATTGCCTGGGAAGGCTCCGGGGGCGATGTCGAGCTCGGGATACTTCGTGAGCAGCGCGTAGGTCTCCTTGGCCCAGGACTGATGGCCCAGGCATTGGAACTGCGGGATGAGCCGAATCCCGCGGGCCCGGCAGGCCTTGACCAGCCGCCCCGCTCCGGCCTTGGTGATCGTTCTTTCCGTCTGCCTGAGCTCGGGATGCGACTGATAGGTGAAATGATAGTCCACTTCCAGAACAAGCGTGTTGATCCCTGCTGCAGAAAGCTGCGGGAGCTGCTGCTCCAGTACGGCCAGTGTGGAATCCGTGTAAAAACCCAGGAGATGCAGCCCGCACCACGGCTCAACGGCCTTTTTTTCCGGAGCGCGGCGAAAGGTAGCGCAGGATGACAAGAGGAGCACCGACAGAGTCCAGATGAGCTTTGTTTTCATGGTCACAACCTCAACGCGCGGCCCCTGCGCTGAAGCCAGGCCGTCAGGGCTGTAGCCAGAACCGCAAAGACAAGTGAACGGAACAGGCCCGCTGGGAAACCCCCGAGCCAACCCCAATAAAAATGCTTCCCGCCGATCGAAAGCGGCAGCCATCCGATGAGAATGTAGGCGATAGGCCCCAGGATGAAGGCGAATAGCGCATTCTGCCCTGCCGAGGCGATCATTCGCGTGCCGAACCCGAGGCCCTTCACATCCACGAGAAAGTACAGGACGGCGAATATCAAGGCGGTCCATGCGGAACTCAGCAGGCACCAGGGCGGCGTGGCTGCGTTCTTGTTGTAGATGAAAATCCGGTGCACGCCGTTCAAGGAATGGAGCAGCACGGCCGCGGCGGCCAGGACGCCGGCAAACTTCAGGATGGAACCAATACGGGAGCCATGCGTCCGGCCCGGCTGAAAGAGGACGATCCCCAATAAGGCGCCGGATGCCGTGACTGCCGCGTGCGAACCCAGCATCGAACCGATGGAAATGAAGTTGTTGAAAGAGCCGAGAAATCCGAAAAAGCCGGCCGCATCCGCGGCAAACACGCAGTACAGCAGACTGACCCCAGCGGCGAAACCAAGAGCGTCCTTCCGCAGGGCCAGATAAAGCAGTGAAGTGACGAGATAAGCCCATCCGATCAGCCCCAGGATGCCCCACCACTGCGTCCTCAAGGGGACAAGATCCGGCTCGCCGCGGTAGAGGAAGACGAGCACGATCAACATCGCGGCCCCCGCAGCCCTTCTGATCCATACCAGGATGCGCCTGTCCTTGGAAGGCGAAATCCAGACCAGGCACAGGGCGGCATAAAGGAGAAGCTGCCAGATGCCGGGGTTCAAGGGCCCCTTCCCGGAGATGTTCTCCGTGTTCACCATGAATACGCCGATGACCAGGAGGGCGAGGGTGCGCGTCAGGATATGCCCAGCCGCGGACAGACGGCCTTTGCCGAGGCGGCGTTCAAGCGCCAGCGGCAGGGAAAGCCCCACGATAAAGAGAAAGGCGGGGAACACCACATCCACGAACGTCATGCCGTCAGCGGTGGACGGAAAAACATGCTTCATCCAGGCTGGAGCGTCCGCCACTCCCGCAACGTCGTTGACGAACAGCATGACCAGGATGGTCAGGCCGCGGAGCACATCGATGGACCGGATGCGGTTCGGATCGGGCTTCGGATTGGGCTTCGGATTGGCGTCTGGCATATTGAGATCTCCTCAAGGTATTCTTGAGACCTCCGGGAGGTAAAAAACCTCCCGGATTTCCGCCTGATTAACTGCGACGCACCTTGAAGGTGCGTCGCAGTTTTCTGTTCAACGCGCCAGTACCACTGCAGTCGCCGGTTCCAGGCCCTCAGCGGTCGCCGTCACCCGAATGGTCCCGGCCTTGCCTGTGGACCTCACGATGACAATCGCGCGGCCCCTGAAAGTCCTGCAAGCCGGCTGTTGAAAACTCACCATGTCATCCGGGCCCGCGTTTCCGGCCGCCTGGAGTTCACCGGGTCCCTTGATCTCCAGCTGGACAGGAATGCCCGCTCCCGGCAGGATCACGCCGTTCCCATCCGCCACCTCAAGGCCGATGAATTCCAGTTCCTTCCTGTCTGCAGGAATTCTTGCCCTGTCGGGTTTCAACAGGAGGCGGCTGGCTGGCCCGGCGGTCCTCAGTACTTTTTCCGCGGCCGTTCTGCCGCCCTCCAGGCCTACGGCCTTCAATTCCCCGGGCTGATAGGGGACGTCGAACACTGCGGTCAGTTTCGCATCCGCCGGTATGTTCTGCTCGCCTACTGTTTTTCCGTTCAACTCCAGGCGCACGGCAGGGCAGGAGGAATAAACCGAGACCTTCAATCTTTTGCCGTCCTGGCCGGGCCATGTCCAGCTCTGCATTTCATCCGGCCATCCCCAGTAGCTGATCACCTCCATGCGGCCTTCCGGCACCGGGGCGTGCACAGCCATCTCCAGCCTGCTCTGCCCCCACAACACGTCGCGGTAATAGGACTGCGGTTTCTTTCCGCCGCTGATGTCCAGATCCCCGCACCAGGAGTTGAACCAGGGCCATGGCATGGCGAATTCATCCTTCTGCCCTTCCGCAAGATATTGGGTATGTCCAATGCCGGATTCGCCGAGATAATCCATGCCGGTCCAGACGAAATCGCCGATCACATAGGGATGGCGGAGCACCTGTTCCCAGTTTTCGAAAGCCTCCTTCGGGACGGACTCCGTGCCGATCATGATCCGTCCGGGATGCTTGGCATGGTCTGATTCGTACTCGCGCCACTGGTAATTGTAACCGTGCACGTCCATGCCCTCAAAGGCAGGCGCTGTATTATCCCACTTTCTACCCGGATGGTCCCAGAAGCCGCAAACGGCCTGGGTCACGGGCCGCGTCGGATCCATCGCACGGACGAATCCGGCCAGCTCCTTCGCAATGCGCACGCCGCTGGTGTCCGCGCGCTCGTTGATCTCGTTCCCGATGCTCCAGATGATGATGCTCGGATGATTGCGGTCCCTTTTCAGCATGGCTTCCAGGTCGCGTTTCCACCAGTCTTTGAAAAAGCGGTGATAGTCCTCCGGATTCTTGGGCCTTTCCCAGTGGTCAAAAGCCTCGTCCATGACGAGCATGCCGAGCCGGTCGCAGGCGTCCAGAAAGGCTTTCGATGGGGGGTTGTGACTCGTCCGAACGGCGTTGAAACCGCTTGCCTTCAGCCTTTCAATGCGCCGTTCCTCCGCCCTGTCGAACGCTGCCGATCCGAGCAGGCCGTTGTCGTGATGGATGCATCCGCCTTTGAGTTCAACAGGAATCCCGTTGAGCAAAAAACCCGCGTCCGGCGAGAAACGGATCGAACGGATCCCGAATGGAGTGACGTCCCTGTCCGAAATACGGCCGTCGACGGCCAGCTCGGTCTCAGCACTGTACAGGTCCGGATTGTCCACGGACCAGAGGGCCGGATCTTTGACTTCCAGACCGAACTCCACCTCGGATTTCGCCAGGCCGGCCAGGGAACACTCACGCTCAGAGGCAGCCGCGACAGCCCCGTCCGGGGCGATCAACCGGATCCGCAGCGTCGTGCGTGCTTCCGCGGAAGAAGCGTTTGCCAGCGCCACGGCCGCCCTGACCGAAGCCCGATCGCGGCCCGCTGCCGTTGTGGTCACAAAGATGCCCCAACTGCAGACATGAACGGGATTTTTGACCGTCATCCACACGTGCCTGTAAATGCCGGATCCGCTGTACCACCTGCTGTTCTTCCCGATATTTTTCACCCGCACCGCGATCACGTTTGCAGTCCCCGGTTGGTTCAAGTACGGGGTGATGTCATAATAAAAAGGTGTGTATCCGTACGGATGCATCCCGGCATGCCTGCCGTTGATCCATACATCGGACTCCATGTACACGCCGTCGAATACGATTTCAACGGTTTTCCCCGCATCCGATTGATCCAGAACGAATGATTTCCGGTACCAGCCCGTACCGCCGAGCACATGCCCGGTGGGCGGGCCGCCTGGGCTCTGCCTGGAAAACGGACCGATGGATTCGGGGCCCGGGCTGTCCTCGATGCTCCAGTCATGAGGCAGGTCCAGGCGCCTCCAGGCAGAATCATCAAATGAAGGCTGCTCCGCCCCAGGAGCGTCGCCGCGCTGGAATTTCCATCCGTAATCGAACAGCCGGTCGCGGTCCAGGCCATCCGCGGTTCCCGGACCGCAGGCTGTATTCAGGCACAGGATGAGTCCGGCGCAGATCAGCAGAAAGATCGGAACGGATCTTTTCATGGCTGACTTCCTTTCATGGCTTTCTAAAAACCACATTCCCGCCCACGATTGTGTAAATCACCCTTGCTCTCAGTATTTCCCCGGGTCCTGCGCTCAACAGGTCGCGGTCCAGAACCGCAATGTCAGCCCATTTCCCCGGTTCCAGCGTTCCCTTTTCCGTCTCCATGAATTCCGCGTATGCGGATCCCAGCGTATAGGCTTCGATTGCCTGCCCGACGGTCAACCGCTGCTCCGGATGCCACCCCCCTGCAGGATGTCCCAGGGTGTCGCAGCGCGTCACAGCCGCATATATCCCGACGAGAGGGTTGACCGGAACCACCGGCCAGTCCGACCCGAATGCCAGATGCCCGGATTGGTCGAGCAGGGATTTCCATGCATAGGCGCCTGCGCTGCGCTGCGGGCCGATGCGCGCCTCGGCCCAGGCCATGTCCCAGATCAGATGGGCGGGCTGCATCGAAGGGATGACGCCGATTTCCCGGAATCTGGGCAGGTCCTGCGCGGACACCACCTGTACATGCTCCAGCCTGTGGCGGTCCCCGCCGCCGGATTCGCGAGCCAGTCCGTACGCGTCGAGCCCCATGCGCACAGCGCTGTCACCGATGGCGTGCAGCGCAATCTGGAACCCCTCCCCGTCGGCCTGCAGCACCGTTGCATTCAACCGCTCCTGAGTCATCTGCGGCAGGCCGCATGTGCCTGCCTCGTCCGAATAGGGTGAGAGGAAAGCCGCGGTGCGCGCGCCCATGCTGCCGTCAAGAAATCCCTTGAGCAGGCCCAGGTGCAGCATGGGATGGCGCAGCGGCTCCCGCAGGACGCGGGCATGTCTGAGATCCCCGCCGAGCATCGGCCAGAACGAAATGCGGCAGGTCAGGCGGCCCGCCTCCAACAGGCGGCTGTACGCCCGCAGCACGGAAGGATCGCTGTTGTCCTGTACGCTGGTGATGCCGAATCTTCCGACATGATCGAGCGCTGATTGAACGGATTGGATCAGCGCTTCGTCGGATGAAACCGGTATGTGCCGGGACACGAGGCCCATGGCCTCTTCCTTGAGTATGCCGTTCGGCTCGCGGGTGCCTGCGATGCGCATGATTTCTCCTGCAGGCGGATCCGGCGTCTCCCTGCCGATTCCCGCGATGCGGAGCGCTTTTCCGTTGACTAAAACCGCGTGCCCGCATATACGGACCAGATAGACGGGGATGTCCGGTGCAATGGAATCCAGCAGGGCGCGCGTCGGCCACCCCCCGTCCGGGAAAAGGCCCTGGTCCCAGCCCCTCCCGACGACCCAGGAAGCGCCCGGACGCATCCGCATGTGTTTTTCCACCCGGGACTGCATCTTCTCCCTGCTGTGCACGCCGCTCAGGTCCAGTTCCCCCAGGCTCTGCCCGCCTGAGAGCAGGTGGAGATGCGCATCGTTGAAACCGGAGCAGGCGAAATTCCCCTCGAGGTCCAGCCGGACCGTACGGGGTCCCTGGAACCGCATCGCATCATCATTGCCGCCGACCGCCAAAATCCGGCCGTCCCTGACCGCCAGCATTTGAGCAGAAGGCCGGTCCGCATTACCGGTGTAAAAATTCCCGTTGATAAGGATCAGGTCCGCCTGCCCGTCGTTGCCGGAAAGATGCCCGAAACCAACGAACAGAGTCGTTATGAAAACAAATATTCCGGCATTTCGATGAGGTTTCATTCTGCACCGTTCGCCCATGAAAGTCCAAACTCTCGACAGAATCCGCATGGCCCTTGATAACTTACTTCAATGAAATGGATCCCGCATGCGGTTTATTATAAAATTGATTCAGCACCTTGAAAAGCCGACCCGGCTTTTCGATGTAAGGGAAATGACCCGTTTTTTGAAGAACAACGATCTTTGACTGGGGTATCGCCTTTTGTATGGCCAGTGCGGATTCCAACGGAACGGGATCCGAATCCCCATGAATGACAAGCGTTGGACAGGCGATTCGGGCTATTTCCGCCCGGAGGTCATATTCTCCGAGATCCTGCCAGATCCAGGTGTTCACTTTCCCCCTGTTTCTGGAAGTGTTTTCGGTCATTGCCAGGTTTAATTGCACTGCTTGAGACGTATCGGAAAAATATGACTTGAAAAGTGT
>Ga0233423_10000506_pt1 | contig 20548 bp, 27 predicted proteins | sample Watercolumn_Mata_FD_180713 | JGI IMG/M metagenome (GOLD analysis project Ga0233423, IMG submission 180713) | Freshwater microbial communities from Lake Matano, South Sulawesi, Indonesia - Watercolumn_Matano_2014_112_MG | ecosystem: Environmental > Aquatic > Freshwater > Lake | place: Indonesia...
GAAAAAAAGTTATGTAGAATATATAGGACACGTTACTATAAACCCCCTATATCAAGAAAAAATAGTAAATGATGCAGGAAATATAGTAAACAACCCGATAACTGAAATTTCTTTAGAAGCAAGACTAAGCTTAGTTGAGGGTGCAATAAGGGGATTTTGTTACGATTACGCTGGATTACAGATATATCGTAATAAAAGGAGTTAAAATGATTGAAACAATTTACTTTGCAGGAAAAGCATCTGAAGAAACTAGGACAAAACTCAGAAATCTTTTTGATTATCTGAGAAGTTCTGTTAGCATGATTTCAAGTTATGCTATTTGGGATATTGAATATTCAATTGAAGATGAAGAATGTGCAAAGATTGTTGAAGAATTGAAAAAAAGGGGATTCAAATCAAGAAGAGGAGTGGCAGTGGGTTATGTTGATGTTTGTAACCTTAGAGATGAATTTAGCAAATCTAGAATCCCTAATGTCTCTCTTGAAGGAAGATTAGAATTAGTTCAAGAATTTATAGCATCTTTCAAAGCTCAAGTTGATCTAAATGAAACAGACGGATTAAAAGTTTATAATCGGAGTTAAAAAATGACAAAACGAACAAAACTCCCAAAATTTTATGGAAGAACTCCAAGATTGAAATTCAATTTCTTGCGAGGAAGATTTGGAGAAGCTGTAGACAAAGAAGTAAAGCAAAGATATACTGATACAATCGCTGCAACAGATGAAATTGGAGAACATTTTGATGTTCACAAGCGTATTTATGGAACAAATCCATTTTACGTTGTTGCAGTCAATGAAGTTATCAGACCATATGGATTATGGACAATGGGTGTTCGAGATTTTAGATTCTTAGAATATTGGCAAACAATTGAACACGAGGTTGATTTAAAGGATTTAGCTCCTAGAAAAAGTTATCCCATTGATATTTCACAACATCTTGTAGATGTAGCTTTAGTGCTTAAAAGTCATTGTGGAATAAACAGTTATTTGACCAGAAAGCTAGTTGGAGATGACTTCCAATTAGGCAGGAAAAATCAATGGACAATTGATTTGAATCAATTAACTCTTCAAAAAGATGAAAATTCTCCTTATGGGCTTTCATTTGAAATGTTAAATGGTGGAAGACAAGATTATAAAGATTATTCTGAAATAAAATCAAGAGGTTCAAGTCTCGCTAGATTATGTGTAAATGAAAGAATGTTGCTAGATTCAACACTTGGTCTATCAATGACTCCAAGATCAGGGAGGATTGTGATTGTAGGATTAAAATGACTGAAACAAACACCAAACCGTTAACATTAGAAGAATGCATTGCGTTAGCAAGACAAGTACCATTAATAAAATGGGGGAATAACCCAGATGTACGAGAAGCTTTTGAATGTATATATAGTAATTTTAAGATTGAAGTTTATAGACACACATTTACGGTTTCAAATATAATTTATGGGGTAAGAGTTACTTCTACTCATAAATCCCAAACAATAATAGGGGAATATGCAAAAGATTTTATTGATGACAAAGGAAAAGATTATGAAAAAATAAAATTGCTTTATGGAAAGATAAATACTGCGGTTAAATCATTAAGGGGGATAACAGACAGCGACACTCTTGTGCCAGAGCTCGCAAGAGCAAGAGCCCTGCTCAGGACAAGAAAATGACTGAAACAAACCCAAAACCACTAACATTAGAAGAATGTGTTGCTTTAGTAAAAATGGTTCCAATAAACAAATGGAACGAGACAGATAAAACATATAGAAACTTTTATAGTTGTTATTCAGCAAGCTTATATCATCTTATAATTGAAGTAAGTTCACCAACCCGTAGTTTTCCTTATGAAGGGTTTGGGATAAAAGTAACTCGGGTTGGAGAAACTAAAGAATTAGCAGCATTTTTTTGCCATTCAGATAAAAAACTAAACCCTGATAATCAACAACTCTATAAAGATCTAGAAGATACAGCAAAGTGGTTAAACGAAGTTTATAAAGTGTATCATAGTGAAAAAGAAAAAAAAGAAAGAGAAAGATTTAGAAATGTATATCTCGCAAAGGCAAGAATTTTAGCTACTTTGCCTGTAGAAGGGCAAATGTTAATAGATTATTTTAATGAAAGTCTAGCAAGTAAATCTAGGGATGAAAATTAAAATGACACTAAAATTATTCATAGATTGGCAGGAAAGAGTATCTGGAATTAAGGGAAATCTTGTTTATGGAGTGAATGTCAATTAATATTATAACTTACTGATGCCCAGTATGCTATGATATCTTTTTTTTAATAAATTAAAAAGATTATACTAAACTTCCATAATCTTTTTAAACTCCTACATCCAAGAATTAAAATCAAAAAAAGGTAAAAATGGGTAGCGAAGAAAAAATAAAGATAGCTATGATGACAGCTGCTTCTAAAGCTTTAAATTACAGGAAAATTAATCCAAAAGCAGATACAGAAGAAATCATGCAGTTCATTATGTCTGAACTGAAGATGAAAGGCCAGGAAAAGATAGGGGCAATGGCAGCAGCAGGCAAAGCATTGACATATCTTGAAAAAGAGAAGCTTTCAGACAAGCAGATAATGCAGAAAGTCATGAATGACTCTGAAGATATTTTAATGACAATGTCTATTGATTGATATCTTATATTAATACATCTACAAGAACAACTTCTCAGACTTTAATCTAATATATCAAACTTTTACCTACATAAGTGCATAATCGAGGTTTTTCCAGGTTTAATGATGAAAACAACTAATATTAAGATTTTTAACTTAACACATAATACATTGATAATCAAATAGTTAGTCGGTTTAGATCTAATTATCATCCAAAAAAACTTGACAAACTGATAAATAAAACCCATAATTAAAAGCTATATCTTGATTATAATAGCATTAGTTACTTTTTTAAGCATATAGAAACTTAATAATAATGGTATATTGCAAAACATGTGGAACAAAGCTTACAGAAGGCAAGTGTAAACACTGTGGAGCTGATTACTCAGACAATAGACCCAGAGAAATGAAGCACAAAATCAAAAGAAATATAAAATCCAGATTCTATGTTCCACCTGTGACAAAGACAGTTATTTTAGTTGTAATAATCGCATTAGTAATCCTAGTCTCCTATCTAGCATTCTCAACTCCACAGCAAAGAAGTAATTCATTGGCAGTGTTACAGCAGGATTTCAATTCAAATGCATCAAAACTAGTGAATGCAGTATCAACAGAAACACAGAACTTGAAAGAAACTGTCTCAAAGCCAAATCTTAGAGTTTATCATCAAATGGTCAACCAACTTGGATTAAATGAAGGGTGTTTTGGCAGAGTAGATGGCGGAGTCACAAATCTCGGAGGAGAACAAGCCTATGATGTTACTATTTTTTGCACAACAGATGATGGAGTTTCTGTCCAGAAAGACTTAGGAACTCTAAAGCCATTGGAAACAAAAACCTTCCAAGTTCTTCTGAACTACGAATGTGATAGAATGCACACAGAAGAATGTTCAGCTAACTGCAACAATTGCTGATTTCTTAATATGTAGTCAAATTATAAAGAGTAACTATATAGTAAAAACATTTAAAAGGAATTACATGTTATGAAAACATGGCCCAAGTGATAATAAACAGCGGAACAAGGATTCTTCCAACAGGGATTCCAGAACATGTTGATGCAAAAAGAGACTTGGAATCTATTCTTATTGAATTAAGGAATCTTCATAAGCAGTTTATGTCAGTAGATTTAAGGGATAAATATCAAGTCAATGGATTTCAAAAAAGAATAGCAGTAATTCAAGATAAATATCAGGAAGTCTTAAGAAAATGTGAAGAATCTTTAGAAAAATTGACAGAAGGTTCAGAAAAACAAAGACAATATTATTTTCCATTGATGAGATTTTTGTTCAGAGCTTCAAATGCACACTCAATTCTCCCATTTTCAAAGTACCTAAAGTTGCAAGCAGATAACTTGGATATAGGCAAAGAAGGAAATATCTTTACAAGAGAATCACCAGTAACACTATCAGATTATCATGATTTCATTTCAATGAGGATTTCAGAGGCCAGTGATACTTGCGACTCTTATATAACATTATTATCCCAAACATTAAACAAACCAATTGAAAAAACTGATTTAAATGGATTAGTTGGAAGAGCATTAAGGATTGCAAGAAGAAGAGCTCAGCTTCAAAGTATGTATTGTGACTTAAATGAAATAACCAGAATACAAAGGCAAATTAGGGACAAAAATCCAGGAATAACCTGGCAAGAGATATTAGTGCATTCTGATTTACAAGAATATGAAAAGAGAGTAAGAAAAGAAAATGTAAAAATATTTGAACAAATAGAAACATCCACCTCAATGTATAATAGTTTTTACGGCGAAATTTATTCAATTCCAAGTTTAGTTTTTTTCTACTTAGTGAACACTTTTGGGAATCACTTTAAAGCAGCACACCAGATTTATTATAAAGCAAAAGAAGATTCCTCCGAATATTTTCAAAGATTTCAAGAGCCAAGATTAGATGTAAAAGTTGAACTTTTTAATGACGAATATGTTCAAGTCACATCAACAGATACTGGTTGCGGCATGAATAAAGGTTTTTTAAATCATTTATTTGATGAAAAAAAACCAAGATATATGAAAGGAGTTATTTACCCTAGCATGTTCATAGTAGGAAATGGAAGCACACTAAAAACCTATCCTTTGATTTGTGACATGTTGCATGCAATAATTGAAGCAAAAAGTCAGGGTCCGTACAAGGGAGCTGAATTCAGATTAATTCTTCCAAGAGACTTAGAAAAGCCAGGTAAAATTCCAGAAGAATTATTGAAAGTTTGATTATTTGTTTCTAACAAACTTATTTATAATGATAACCGAAAAAATAGCATCACTCCAGAACAGCTTTAATTCTTCTGACACCAGCTGCAACTGCTTCTTCCTTGATAATTCTGAAATACCCTAAAGAACTTATGTTCTCTACATGAGGGCCTGCACAGATTTCACAGGAAAAAGGCTTTTCTTTTTTGTCTTTTCCGCAAATCATGTAAACAGATACCTTGTCACCATATCTTTCCTTGAAAACAGCTTGCGCTCCTAACTTTATTGCTTTGTCCACATCCATTTCTTTTCTTTCAACATCAAGTCCTTCTTGAATTTTTTTATTAACAATATACTCAACTTCTTTAAGTTCCTGTTCAGTAAGCTTCCTGTCAAAATTAAAATCAAATCTAAGTCTTTCAGGCGTAATATTAGAGCCTTTCTGCCTAATATCTTGCTTGAGAACTTGCCTTAAAGCCTGATTCAAAAGATGAGTAGCTGTATGCAGTTTAGTAGTCTGTTCAGAGTTATCTTGTAATCCTGATTTAAATTTTCCTTGTGTAGCTTGTCTTGAAAGTTCCTGATGCTTCTCAAGTTCTTCTTCAAATTCTTTTTCATCAACTTCAAGATTATGTTCATTGCATAAATCTTTAGTGATTTCCAAAGGAAAACCAAAACTCTGATACAACAAGAAAGAATATTTTCCTGAAAACATTTTTCCTTTATGCTCATTATACATTTTCTCAAATTCTTTTATTCCTTTCTCAAGAGTTTCCTTAAACTTAAGTTCTTCTTTTTCAATCTCAGTTAAAATAAATTCTTCTGTTTTTTTGAATTCAGGATAACTTTCTCTATAATAATCAATGTACAGTTTTGCTAATCTCTTGCAGAAATTTCCTTCAACATTCAAGAATCTAGCAAATCTTATTGCTCTTCTAATTAACCTTCTAAGAACATATCCCTGCTCTGCATTTCCAGGGGAAATATTCTCATTCAAGATAAACACAGAAGCTCTTATATGATCAGCTATAATCCTCATAGATCGTGTAATCTCTTGATTTAAACTATATTTTTTCTCAGAAAGATAACAGATCTCATTAATAACAGGTAAAAAACACTCAGACAAATAATCATCTTTTAAGTTATTTAAAGCACAGAGTGTTCTCTCAACCCCCATTCCAGTATCAATAACTTTTCTTGACATTTGTTCATATTTTCCTTCATTATTCTTATTATATTCCATAAAAACATCATTCCAAATTTCACACCATTCATTTTTCTTAGATTCAGGATTAGAACTTTCAGATGGTTTTGCGCTGCCAATAAAATAAAACATCTCAGAACAAGGCCCGCAAGGTCCTGTTTTTCCAGCAGGCCCCCAAAAATTATCGTCTTTGCCTAAAAAAATAATTTTCTTATCACTTATCCCTAAACTTTTCCATGTCTCAGAACTTTCTTCATCAGATTTGATGATTTTATCACCATTAAAGCACGTTACAGATAATTTTTCTTTCTGCAATTTTAAGACTTCAGTCAAAAACTGAAAACTCATCCTAATTGCTTCTTCTTTCCAGTAATCTCCTAAACTCCAGTTTCCTAACATCTCAAAAAAAGTATGATGAAATCCATCTCCTACTTCTTCAATATCCTGTGTTCTTATGCATCTCTGTACAGAAACTAATCTATTCCCCAAAGCATGTTTCTGCCCTAATATGTAAGGAACAAGAGGATGCATTCCAGCTGTTGTAAAAAGCACAGTAGGATCGTTCTCAGGCAAGAGACTTGCATTTGGCAATAAAGCATGTTTATTCAACTTGAAAAAATTAAGATATTGTTGAATTAGCTCTTTTCTTGTGATCTTTGGCATAAATAGTATAATAAAAGAAGTTTTTAAATTTATATAGAATAGCACAAATCTCTCAAGGTCTTGGCAGCTACATTAGGGCTCAATACCGGGTTTTTCATGATACATGAACCAGAAGAAAAAATATTAAAACCAGCATTATAAAAATCTTTAACAGTATCAGCATTAACAGAACCATCAGCGATTATATCAATGTAAGCACCTGTCTTTTCTCTTATCTTCCTAATCTCCTCAGCTTTTTTAAGACATTCAGGAATAAGTTTTGCATGATATTGCCCTGGTTTGACAGCCATAACCAAAACTTGATCAACTAAAGGAACATCTCCAGAAAGTTTTCTTTTAAAAGAAGTTAAAAGCGGCTCAATAAAACTGACTGGAGTCCCAGGATTTATGGCAATTCCAGGTTTACCAAAACCTCTAGCCAAATCAAGAGAAAAACAAATTCTAACAAGGTTATCTGACTCAACATGAAATAAAAAAGAATCAATACTAACTAAAAGCCCTGGATTGAAAGTTTCAAGATTGTAAATCCATTGTTCAGGATGAAACCCCATCATATGGAGATGATATATTTTGGAGCTTTGACGTTTATGAGCAGGAAGCCGAGTAAAACTTTCAAGAAAATCTAAAGATTTATTGGGAACAAATTTTCCATCCATGTAATCGAGATGTATGATATCTATCTCAGGACAAGACTCCAATATAATCAATTTATGCTCAAGATCAATAGGATTATCAGCGATTATATTCCCGCATATTTTTATGTCATTTCTTTGATCAGGCATAAATGAAATATGATTCAGGATTTTTAAGCATTTATGTGTTAAATTATCATGGAAAACAATCGAATGTCTCTCCGTTCCATCCATCAGAAGTCTGATACCATATAGGAACTCTAGGATATCTCCCAGAACCAGCAGCATAACCAAATCTATAGACTCCTAATCTTATAGAACCATTTTCCAGAGTCATTGGTCCAGGGTCAAGTTTGTGAATATTATCCCCATCACTTGAACCATCAACTTGAACAGTTGCGCTTCTTTCTTTTTTTGGTCCCCAAACCTCTCGAATTTTAACAGTTATATCAGGATGATTGACCCTGTCAATATTAGTGAATTTAAGTCCTTTGAAAGCATTCAAGCTAATTAATTTCGTCATAAAAATGCAGAAATTGAGGATTTTTAAATCTTCTCAACTTTAGCAGAAAGTCCTGTATTCTCAAGTGTATCTTTAATATTCAAAACATTAAAACCAGCTTTTTTTAAATCATCAATAAATTCATCTTTAGTATAGAAGTAATAATATCTTAAGTTTCTTTTTTCATTGGCTTTTCCTTGATTAGTTACCCAAGCTAAAAGAATCTCTTTTTTGTTCTTGAACCTCTTGAACGCAGGATGATTAGTGCTCCACACAGAAATCAAAGCTATTCCTTTTTTCTTCAAAACCCTATAAATCTCTTTTAATGTCTTGTTTCTTTTCTTTTTATCTAAGCAGTGCAATGTCGCTATGAAAAGAGCATTATCAAAGAAATTATCTTCAAAACATCTTAAATCAGAAACATCAGTCTTAATCAGCTTAAATTTTAATTTGAGTTTTTTTGCTTTTTTTTCCGCAAGATTTATCATATTCTGGGAAAAATCAACCAAATAAAAAATTGAATTTTTATTTTTAACAAGATTTCTTCCGCTTCCACAACCCAAGTCAAGAAAATTTCCTTTACTTTCTTTAACAAATTTTAGGACAATAGGGCCAGGAAGTCTTCTTCGTTCATTCCACGATTCAGCAATCTCATCCCAGACTTGTTCTTGATCCGGAACATCAAATGATTTTGGTTTTTGATTCATATATACTAAATTACAGTTAAATTTTTAAAGGTATTTGTCTCAACAAAACATGGCAGAAGATACTCAAGGTTATGTAGGAGTCAAGTTCAACATGGAAAGAGTTAAAAACAAAGCCCCAAAAGACAGTAGGATAGAACTTCTTGCAACTTGGTGTCAAGAATTTGACAGACGAGGGTTAGCTCCTCCATATGACGGTGGCTCTTATGAAAATCTCAGTTTAAGAGTAAAAATGGGGCATCCAGAATTTATAATAACAGCCTCAAAAAGTAGATTATCTGATTCAGATACACCTGAAAAGTTTTGTTTAGTTTATGATGTTAATTTTGCTGAAAAAAAGGTGTATTTCTCAGCAGTTAAACCAAGAGAACCATCTTCAGAGTCAATGGTTCATGCCTTAATATATAATATGCGCCCAGAAGTTCAATATGTTTTTCATGGGCATTGTATGGAGATTACAAGATTATGTATTAAAAGTCGCGATCAAGCTGAAAAACTAAAGATATCAGTTACAGAACATGAAAAGCCTTATGGAACCTTAGAACTTGTAGATGAAGTCAGAAAAGTCTTGAAAGATAACAAACATACAAATTTTATTGAGATGCTGAATCATGGTTTTCTCTCTTTTGACGAAACAATGGACCTGGCAGCATTATTACCCTTCGGAGTAAAAAAACAATGCATCTATCTTCTAGAGTAAAAAATTATTTTTAAGTGTTCAATTTTAATTCTAACTCGCATTAGTTTTCAAGTTGACGATGAACACATAAAACCCAAACCTCAATTACAACACATACAGACGTTTATATGAGTGGTTAATAATTTGAAAGTCAGATGTTTTCATGTTTGAAAGAGAAGCGAGGTTAAACACATACAGACGTAAACTATACTCTAAGTTTCTCAGAAATCTTTTCCAACATCTCATTTGTCATTCTGCTTAAATCATAATCAGGTTTCCAATTCCAGTCCTTTCTAGCAACAGCATCATCTAATTCTCTCGGCCATGAATCAGCAATTTTCTGCCGAAAATCAGGACTATAGTTACAATAAAAATCAGGAATATGCTTCTTGATTTCATGATAAAGTTCTTTAGCTGAAAAACTCATAGCAGCAACATTATAACAAGTATGTTTTAATTTCTCAAAATCAGCACTCATCAGCATTATTATTGATTTTATGCAATCAGGCATGTACATCATTGGCAGCATAGTTTCTTCTGAAACAAAACAATTGTATTTTTTGTTCTTGATTGCTTCATAGAATATCTCGACAGCAAAATCTGTAGTTCCGCCTCCTGGCAGAGTCTTGTAACTGATAATTCCAGGGAACCTTAATCCTCTAACATCAATTCCAAACTTATTTCTATAATAAGTGCATAGTAATTCACCTGAAACCTTTGTAATGCCATACATTGTGCTGGGTTCTAAAACAGTTTCTTGAGGAGCTTTCTTCGGAGTTGTAGGCCCAAAAACAGCAATAGAACTTGGCCAAAATATCTTTAATTCAAAACCCTTATCTTTTCTTTCTTTTGCAACTTCAAGAACATTAATCAAACTATTCATATTAATATCCCATGCTTTCATAGGATTTTGCTCACCAGTAGCAGAAAGCATTGCAGCAAGATGATAAATCTCATTTATGTTATGTCTTTCAACAAACTCAAGAATCTCTGACTTGTTGCAAACATCAATGCAAGCACTAGGCCCATCTTCAAGTTCAGAACAAAGTTTCTTGTTATGAAAACAGGAAACAACATTGTCTTTTCCATACAAGTTTCTTAACTCAGGAACTAGTTCAGAACCAATCTGTCCTGCTGCACCAATCACTAAAGCTCTTTTATCAACCATTTTTTAATTTCATTAAAAAAATCACGAACTTATAAATATATCTAATATAAAGAATTAATTCTTCATAAGATTCTTTATAATAACCCCAGCAACAAAAACTTCAAGTAAACTTAATGGAACTGAGAAAATTAAGATTCTCAAAGGAAAAACCTGCAAATTATAAACAACAATCCACATTAAAACAAAGGAAAAAAGCCATGAAATAGCAATTGTCTCAAATAATGAGAATTTCTTCAAAAGCACAAACATTAGGAAAACAAGTATAAAACTCCAAAAAAGCCACAAAATACCATTAAAAGGAGTTGTAACAAAAGCCAATCCTAAAGACATAAAATGATTAATCCAATAAACTTTTAACAAAAACTCATTTCTAATATATTCAGATATAGCTACCCAAATTCCAGCTAAAAGAACAGCCAAAAGATTGTTTTTCATAATTAAGATATCCTATGAAGTTTAAAAATCTTCTTTATTCAAGATCAATTGTTCTTAAAATTCCTGGAATCATCTCTTCAAGAGCACTCGATGATAAGGCAGAATCAAGATTTTGAACTGTTACATCAATTCCAGGATTGTATTTAGGAGTAGAATCAGAATATTTTACTGAGAAGAGAATTTGCTCACCAGAAGGAGGATTAACATAGACGCTAGTAGTATAATGCCAATATTTACCAGTAGGAGTAGTCATAAATCTCTCCCATCTACCTTCAATTCTTGGGGAAGAACCAATAGGCAGTTTTCTAGCTAATAATTCAGCAATCTTATCAAAATATCTGGATTCAGCAGTATTAGGACTAGAATCTGCGCCAAAAGATTCTAACTCACTATGGCAAATTAAGACAAGATAAACACTCAAAGTTTTATTTTTGATTAATACCATTTTTAACAATTTGATATATAATTAAATATTTAAAAAGATTATTGTGGTAAATAGTATAGAAATCATATAATCTAAAGATGAGAAAACCAACAAAAACAATTTCAGGCGTGACTCCAGTAGCCATAGTAATAAAACCAATGAAATGCAAGCATGGAACATGCATATATTGCCCTTCTTTAAATGTTCCCCAAAGCTACACTCCTCGAAGTCCTGCTATAATGCGCGCAATGTGCTTGAATTACGATGCATTCAAACAAGTTCAAGCAAGAATAGAATCCTTTAAAGTCATGAAACACCCGACAGACAAAATAGAATTAATTATCTTAGGAGGAACATTTCTTTCATATCCGATTAAATATCAGTATTCTTTTATTCTCTCATGTTACAATGCTCTTAATGCTACCACCTCCCTGAAATCTAGCAAAAGCCAAAATTCAGACTATACACATACAGGCATTGATAAGTGTTCATTTAATAATTCTGAATTACAGTCGACTTCCAATATAAAAAATAAAACTATGCTGAGACAACATGAAAGTCCAAATAACAAAAACTTATCGAAAATTTCCCTTACTTCTCTGAAAAACCAACTTGCAAAAGCAAAAAAAGTAAATGAAAAAGCAGAGCACAGATGCATTGCATTGTGTATAGAAACAAGGCCAGATGTTTGTACTCCCACATTAATTAAAAGAATGCTTGAATTTGGATGCACTCGAGTTGAACTTGGAGTTCAGGCCCTTGATAATGAGATATACAAAAAAATACAAAGAGGCCACACAGTAGAAGATGTTATTCAAGCAACAAAAAGGTTAAAAGATGCTGGTTTCAAGGTTGGCTACCATATTATGCCAGGCTTGCCATACTCAAATTTCAAAAAAGATAAAGAAATGTTTGAAGAAATTTTCAAAAACGAAGACTTTAAGCCAGACCAGCTCAAGATTTATCCATGCCAAGTTATTAAAGGCTCTGCATTGGAAAAACTCTACTACAAAGGAAAATACAAAACATACACAGAACAAGAACTAATCAAACTAATAGTGGAATTTAAGAAGATTATTCCAAAATATTGCAGAATCATGCGAATTATGCGAGAAATTCCCCCAGAATATATGATTGCAGGGACAAAAAGAATTGACTTAAGGAAATTAGTTCATGAAGAAATGAAAAAACAAGACAAGAAATGCAATTGTATAAGATGCAGAGAAATAGGTTTTGCAATTCGAGATAAAAAACTTTCTGAAATTGACAAAAATCTAAGGTTAAATGTAATTATATATCAGGCATCACACGAAACAGAGTACTTTTTGGAAATCGTTAATAATCACGACACAATTTTTGGATTAATTAGACTAAGATTGTTAAAAAATTCAAAAACACTTCTTGTTCGAGAACTTCATGTTTATGGTCCTGCTCTAGAAATAGGAAAAAAAGACAAATTCAAGCAACAACATACTGGTTTAGGCAAGGAATTAATGGAAGAAGCTGAAAAAATAGCTAAAAAACATAAGCTAAAAGAAATCAAAGTAATCTCAGGAGTCGGTGTCCGTGAATATTACAAGAATTTAGGATACAAATTAAAAGGTGATTATATGGTTAAGAAAATTTAAGATTTTCCATATCTTTTATCATATTCTTCATGAAATGTTTTATGATATTCTGGGTCACAGATTAAAACTTTTAAATTGCTTAAAGAATATTCCAAACATCTTCTCTTAAGCTCTTCCCTCATATACGCAATCTTATGTGAATTGCCCATGATTTAGAACCTTTAATTTGAACAGAATTAGTGTATTGGAGATTGTCTTGTTTAGTATAACAATCTTTAAATATAAACAGAAGTAATCTCTAAAATGACCCCAGCAAGAACATGCAAAGATTATGAAGGATTACTAAAAGAAGCTAAAAAACAGAGAAACGCAACTGAGAAAAAACTTCATGAAGATGAGAAAAAAGTTGAAGTTCTTGAAGAGATTTGTGCAGCTTTCAAAGGATTAAAGAAAACAGAAGAAGAATATTTGATAAGCAAAGGCAAAAAACCAAAACCATATCCCTCATGGTATTTTTATCCGGGAAAAGACACAACAGCGTATTATTATGCCCAGGATATATCAGGAAATTCAATAAAAGAAGCGAAAGATTTTAAACCGCATCTATATCATTCTTGCGGAACATGTAATCAACAAATTCCTGTGATGGTTTCATATGAACAGACCTACGATTCACCAGAAGGTGATTTGTGGACAACAAGAGCATTTATAATCTGTTGTGATAAGATTCAAGTTCTTAAGGAAAAGACCCATACTTAAAAAAGTTAAATCTCAATAATTCTTCCCTTTCTGCCGACATTGATTACTTTTGTTTTTCCAATTTTTTCCTCAATGCCTTCAGCTTCATGCACATGAGAACAAATTGCAACATCTGGCTGAAGTTTTTCAATAGCTCTTCTTACTCCATCAGAACCAGGAACTAGATTAGACAATTTAGCTATCAATGAATCAGAAGGATGAACATGTGTAACCATTATCTTGATTTTAGCATCTTTAATTTTTTCAAAACCCTTTCTTAATGCTTCGTAGATTTCCTTCTCAGTTAAATGGAACAAGCCTATATTAGCCCCGCCAGCAGCAAAAACTCCTGCATTTTTGACTTTTTCTCCATCAGCATGCAAGTTCTTTGCATAAGGCCGATACCTTTTTTCAAGAAAATTAGCAGTAGCCATTGTCTCGTGATTTCCTGGAATAAAAACAGTATTAAGTTTGTGTTTAGCAAAAGGTCCTACAAGATAATCAACAGATTGCTCAGCAAAAGTCAGGTCCCCAGAGAGAACAACTAAATCAACTTTTTCCTTGACAGCTTGTTCAGCAAGCTTCTGTGCCTGCCTTGAGTCTCCATGCAAGTCTCCGACAGCAAGAATCTTGATATGTTTATTGCCAGCTATCTGTTTGTTAGTTTCTTTAGTATCTTTTGATTTTGTTTTCATTTTTTAAAAGACAAACTTATTTATTAACAAGTTACATACATTATTTTTATTAAGTGAATTAGTTATTTATAAAAAACATTGATATTTAAAAATCTATCATATGCTTAACATCATTACATACATGGCGAGGATACCTCGGCTTTCAAGCCGATGGAAATATATTTAGCATCTGCGCATTCGCTTTTCAATTCGTTTGAACATTTTAACTCCATAAAAAATCATGTGATTTTTGTGGTGCAAAAAATTTCATATTTTTTAGCATATAGATACCTCGCACTTTAGGGCGAGGAGCGTCATTTTACTGTTTCGTAACAAAAGATGATATGGGCCTTAGTTCAATTTTAGCAAGAGGAAAGTCAATATCCATTTCTTGGTACTTTATTGCAACTTCTCTCCCATTATCTAAAACTTGGTTATACAAAAAAACCAAATCAGGAAGCAAAAATTTATTTAAAATAGATAATCTCTCAAATCTTATAACAATTCTTGGGTTTTTCCCATGAATATATTTGCCATAAGCTTTTCTTTTATCTTTTCCATCAGCAGGGAAATAAACATCAACTCCCTTAGGATCTGTAAAAATCTTCTCACTTTTAACAAGTTCTTCAAGCTCTATTCTTGAGGATATTCTTGGGATCTTATCAACAGCCAAAACTAGATAATTAAATATCTGCTTGTCATATGTCTCAATAAAATTGCTAGATTTTCTATAACCCCCTCTTGAACAGATTGCATATGGGCTGTTATTAGGAAAATAGACACTCAAATTAAGTCCATCATTATTAATGTCAACACCATAGAAATAAAAACGATTTCTTAAAGGAATATCAATTTCAAGTGGAGAAAAAGATAGTGTTAATGTTTTACTTATATCATCTGAATCTGAAACTAAAGTAAAATATTTATCAGGCAAAAGGCGTTCTTTACCCAAAAGATAATTAATACTTATAGAATTTTTAGATACAATTGGTGCAGCACCTAAGTAAGATAAAAATAGTCCTAATCCAACTAAAGTTCCTTGTAATTTTCCCATCTTAACTAAAACAATAAAGAAAAATAGTTTTTAAGATTATGTGTGACAATTTATGCAATAAATCTATACAACATAAAACAAACGACAAATATAACAAATCTTACTTCTTTAAGTATTAGTTCTCTATCTTTATAAAGATTTCATGAAAAGCAGATAAATAATCTCCTAAAACCATCAACACAGACATAAACTTAAACTAAACATATAATAAAAAAGAAAAAAAATAAAAAAAAGGTTTTATTTGCCCCAAGCCATGATTCCTAACAAAATCCAACCAACAATAGGAATTATCATCAATATTCCCCACCATCCTGGTTTTCCGACTTTTTCAGCTGTTTTCCAGTACAAATAAATCATTCCTAATCCTACTAGAATTCCGCCTACTACAGGAATCACAGAAAGAAGAATCCCTAAAGTCCACCATCCAGAAATCCCAGCAATCTGAGTCAATAGATAGATGTTAGCAATAGGAATAAAAGCAAGCCAGCCATTATTTGTGTTGGTTTTCTTTGCAATAGCCATCAAAGCCAAAGCAGTATAAATATATACAGCCAAGCCAAATATTACATAAACTAATGCCAATGCACCTAAAGCAGCCCAGTTAAATGTTCCCGTAGGATTCATTAAACTTGTGTAATCAACCATTTTTTAACCTCCATTTGTTTATTTAAGATTTGATTATTTTTTCTTCTTTGTTTTTTTGGTTTTTTGTTTCTTAGCTGTTTTCTTTGCTTCTTTTTTGTCAACTTTTCCCAAAAAATTCTTTCCAATATACTTAATTAAAGGTTTTGGCACAGTCACAGAACCATCTTTATTCTGAAAGTTCTCTAAAATTGCAACCATGGGCCTTGGAGTTGCTATCATTGTATTATTAAGAATATGAACATAATGTTTTTCGCCCTTATTATTTATGTATTTTGTATTCAGCTGAATTGCCTGATATTCCTTGCAATTGCTTGCAGAACCTTCTTCCATGTATTTTTCCTGTCTTGGCGACCATAACTCAAGGTCATACTGCTTTGCCTGTTTATTCCCTAAATCTCCTGAACAGATTTCAATTGTTCTAAAGGGCAAGTCTAAAGTCCTGAACAATTCTTCTGAAATTTTCTGCATTTTTTCAAGCATTTTTTTAGAATCTTCTGGTTTGCAGAAAACAACTTGTTCTACTTTATTGAATTGATGCATCCTAAAAAGTCCCTTAGTGTCAATTCCATGAGCACCTATTTCTTTTCTAAAACAAGGAGTATAGCTAGAAATCATAACAGGAAGTTCTTCTTCTGAAAAGATTTTGTCTTTAAACAAAGAAACTAAAGAATTCTCAGCAGTTCCAATTAAATAAAGGTCTTCTCCTTCTACTTTGTATATCATATCCTTAAAGTCATTTATGTTAATTGTGCCTCCTATAGCTTCTTTTCTAAGCATCATTGGCGGATTAACTAACTTAAATCCCTTGGATTTGACAAAATCCAAGCCATAATGAACCAAGGCCAAATCAAGTTCAGCCATGTCCCCAATAAGATAATTAAAACCATTCCCTGTATTGAGCCTTCCGACATCAAAATCAGCTCCTAATTTTTCAGCAATCTCAATATGGTTCTTGATTTCAAAATCAAAGCTCTTTAATTTCCCAAATTTTCTAATTTCTTTATTTTCAGAAGCATCTTTGCCTTTAGGAACATCTTTATCTATAATATTTGGAATTTCCATAGTCAGCTTAGAAATCTCAATCTCAAGTTCTTTTAACTCGAGTTCTTTTTGTTTAAGCTCTTCTGGAAGTGACTTTGCCTTTAGTATTAATTTTTTAATATCTTGATTTTTCTTCTTAGCTTCATTGATTTTTTCTGAAATTACATTCCTTTCATGCCTTAATTCATCAACTTCCTGTTTCAAGGGCCTGAATTCAGAATCATTTTTCAGTAAATTATCTAATATCTCAAGACTCTTGCCCCTTCTAAGCATTGAATCACGAATTTCCTTCTCATGCTCTCTTATGAACTTTAAATCAAACATGTTCAAATAAATCAATCCCATTATATAAAGATTGCTTTAAAAAACATAAGATAATAACTACTTAATAATTACTCTAAAAGAAAAGTCTCTTAAAAAAATTATCTCTTAAACAGTGCTATAGCACCAGGATATTTGTCTTCAACACCAATTGAAAAATCGTGTCTTGAAATATCATAGATTTTTCCTTCATTCAAAACATTATGCCAGAAAGTAGGATCCCTGCAGTTTTTAATAGCTTCTTGCCGGATTTGGTTATAATGGTCATTTGATGTATTAAATAACTTAATTGAAAGAGCATGCAAGTCAAATAAATCATCAAACAAGTCTCTCTCATCTTCAACAGGCCATATATCAGGAACATGAAAACCAAATACTTCTGCTCTTTTAACTACATTATGAAAAGTTGAGTCTAATCTATAGGGCATTTCTCTATCAAAAGACAATTGTCTATCACCAGGAACCTTAAAACCGCATTGTAGAAGAATTGAGGTAGCCCCATACCTTTCATTTCCATGCCTGTGAGGAGTATCTGACTCCTTAACCCAATCAGTCCTTTCATGGTAAGGGTCTCTGTTAAATTCTTGGAGCCTAAAGCCATCATGCAAAATCAACATATCAATATCTCCTGGATTGGTCGCACCTTTAACAGTTGAACCAAAAAGAAGAACATCTTTTATTTCTACTTTGCTCCAAGATTTTTTAAGAATCACCTCAGCTACATCTTTCGCAACTTCAAGATATTTTCCATCAAAAAAAGTAGTCCAAGGTTGAACTAATCCAAGAAAAGCATTAACTGATTCAGAATTATTCTTCAAAGAATAAATTCCTTCTGTTTCAGAAACCATCTGAGTTTCTTGAAGAATCCTTAAGGGGGTTGAAAGTTCTCCTGTCCTGGAGTGCATTGAAGAAGCTAATTGTTCTAAAGTCATAGGACCTTTTCTCAAACTCATCATAATATTAAGATTAGTATACACCAAATTTGTTTTGAATATTTACAATAATAAATAATTGACTTTTAAAGCATATATGTGCTGAAAAATATATATTAAGAAAATAAAACAAAAGGTTTTTATGAATTATCAGACAAAAATATTGAACAAAGCAACAATTCCTGTGACAGCTAATGTAACAATTATTCCTGCAATCAAAACTCCAAGAGAAATAGCTAAAAAAGATTTTTTTCTGTCAAGTTTCAACAGCCATGCAATCAAAGCTCCTGTCCATGCACCTGTACCAGGCAACGGAATAGCTACAAAAATTCCCAAAGCAATAAACCCAAATTTGTCTATATTCTTTTTTACTTTCTTACTTCGGAATTTAGCTCTTTCCAGTAAAAGATTAACAGAATTCTTGTACCATGTATAAGATAAAAGCCAAACATGAATCTTATCAAGAAAAAAGAAAACAAATGGAGTGATTAAAATATTGACAAAAACACACAAAATAAAGGCATAGAAAGGGCTGATTCCAGTCAAGATAGCCATTGGAATTCCTCCCCTAAGCTCAATAATAGGAAGAAAACTAAATACAATTGCTAACAAAAGATTCCACCACGCCATTTTTCAATAAATAAAAAACAATATAGTATTTTTATAACTTTCTCTCAATACCATGATCCTCAATGATATCTAATGTTTTAAGATATTGTTCTTTTGGTAGTTCGCTGATTTTTCTTACATTAGATCCACAATCTATACAAGTGTATCTAACACAAGTAGAAGTACTCTCTTCATGAAGCTGCGAACCATCATAAAGCAAATTTTCCTTAACACATTGATAAGTTCCTTTTGGATGTGACATGAAAAACATGATAAATCTGTCTTTATAAAGATTGTCAACATTTAGTATATCCTTCAAAAAGATTATGTGAATAATAAAATGCAATAATGCTTAAATACTAAAAAACGTATCAAAAAAATGCCAAATACAATAATAGGTTTAGAATACAATTCTCTAATAAGCAAGATCCAAAGAGAAGAAGACCTGATTTATATATTCTCAGCATTAAAAGATTATTATGATAAATTCAGAAAAGATTTCAAGATATTAACCCCAAAAAATCAAGTAGTTAATTGTTTTGGAGAATTTCTTGAAATAGCAGTTAATGATCCATCTTATGTAATTCTTTCTGGCAGTGGAAACATAGGTGGATTAGAATTTAAAGATGCAAGAATAAAATATGATCTTTCAGAAGTCAGAAGATTAACAAGCTGTTGGAATGAAAGAATATCATACTGTAATTGTTGCAGGAATTATGAAGGCGAAAGAGTTGATATAGATGAAGTAAAATGGGGGTGTAAAATTAAAACCCATTCTCCTGATGGCCAATGCGATTCATTTGATGGAGCATCAATACGTGGTTTGAATGATTCGCCAAAAGCAAGGCCACTAGAAGCAATAATTAGTGATTTCTATTCTCTATAAATAAAAATCATAAAAAAGCAGCAGTTCCCAGGAATTGCTCATAAGAAAACTAAAAGTTAATCCTAAGTCATTCTCCGCCCTGTAACCCTGAAAGCGTTCACGCAGTAGGTTAGGGCTGCCCTCTTCCGAGACTGACCCGATTAGCTAAAGCAGAACCAAACAGGACAAGACATCAACGTTTGATATAGGACTTTTAATCCTCATAATCACGCATCCTGTTAAGCCCACCATAAAGTCCATTTGTGGGATAGCATGGGACTAGCATGCAAGCTCGAACTGCCAAATTAAAATAGAATTGTCAATTTTTAAACTTAATGTTTTATCTCTTTGTTTCTTTACTCGCAAATCCAGAATTTCCACCTTTTGTGATTTTCTTTTGCTTGCCAGTTTTATATAAAAAACCAGTAGGATAAGGAGATACCTTTATAGGCTTCTGATAAGTTGAGGAACAAATGCTTCTCACAACATCAAAACAATAAGGCTTCTTATTCAAAACACACATCCCGCAGACTTTAAATTTTCCTTTATCATCATAAACTCTAGTCATCCTCGCCCATGTGCAAACATCAGCTGTCCTTTGATATTCTCGAGAACCTTCAGGAATAGGCATAGTTGCTTCATTGCAATTAGAACAAACATAATTCTGAGTTACAACACTAGAATCTTTAACAAAATCTGGAATGCCCTTGGTTTCTATTTCAGCCCAACAACATCTGCTTATAAGATTATTATTCATTTTTAATCGTCCCGTAAGAAATCCTTGGCTTTCAAGCCAAGAATGAATTACGGAGCATATTTATTTCTCAAATAATTATGAATCAATGAGTTAGTTGTAACTCATTGAATACAAAGCAATAGTTAGAA
>Ga0233423_10000508_pt1 | contig 20422 bp, 18 predicted proteins | sample Watercolumn_Mata_FD_180713 | JGI IMG/M metagenome (GOLD analysis project Ga0233423, IMG submission 180713) | Freshwater microbial communities from Lake Matano, South Sulawesi, Indonesia - Watercolumn_Matano_2014_112_MG | ecosystem: Environmental > Aquatic > Freshwater > Lake | place: Indonesia...
CGATTGCACGGGGAGATCTGCATCTTTCGGCGTCAGGCGTGAAACGTGGGGCGTCGAGCGTTCTTCTGGACGCGGCGGGGAGGAAGGTGATGGAGCTTCACGCCGGCGCGAATGACGTGCGGCGGCTCGCACCGGGAGTCTACTTCGTGAGAGAAGCCCAAGCGCAAGCTCAAGCACAAGCACGAGCAATACGGAAGATAGTGGTGACGAGGTAGGTAGAAGAGGTTGAGGTTTAGGCTAAGGTAGAGACAGAGAGAGCAGAGCAGCAAGCGGCGGGGGCGGGCGAGAGCCCGCCCCTTGCGTGGCGGAGCATCGCGAGACCTACGGCGTCGGGACAGAGGCGTCGAAGACTTCGGTGCGGATTCGGGCGAGGATGGCTGGGTCGAGGCCGCGGGAGGACCATTTGTCGAGCAGGACCTGGGCCTGAAGCGCGAAGCTCTCGCCGGAGATTCCCTTCTGCCGCGAGAGCTTGTAGAGCTGCCGGGCGTAGTTGAGGTAGGCAACATAGAAGATGGTATGCACGCCTGCGGCGTTGAGCGTCTGCCGGGCCTTCACTTCCATCTCGCAGAGGCTTGTCACGGCGGCCTCGTAGCGCTTGAGCATGTCCGGCCTCAAGGTGTCGAGCGTTTCCTTCATCCTGGTAGTATCGGTCTTTATCTCCCAGTTCATCCGTCGCTGATTCGGGTCAGTCATTGCTTCTCCTCTCTGATCTGTTTGGGTACAGCCACCGTTTTCCTCAGAGGAAAGCGGAGGCAGTCCCTTCGGTTAGCGGTCATTCCGGGGGCGCCCCTGTGGGGCGGCCAAGGCCCTTCACATTTCTATGTGGACACCGGAACGCGATCTGCTCAATAGTCTACGTCCTCCGGCGCAGACGGGCCTCGTACGCACCGGCCCCTATTACTTATAGCCCTTGAGGTGGCCTACCTGTGAAGAGAACGTGGGGGCAATTTGACGGCGTTTTCACAACTCGCTGTGCTACCAGATGTTGGTCGATGCACGTGTTTGGAGATGGCTGGAACTGACGCCTCGCGAGTCGCCCTGGGAACCGTTCCGGGAACGGTTCAGGAGGTGGTTCGGAAGGCGACTTTCGACAGTATTCGGACGGCGACTCTGGCCGGCACTCGCCGGGGCTTTCGCGGGGCGAGTTGGGGACGTACGTGCGGGGCGATTGTGGCGGCGATCTGCAGGGCGAGAAGGAGCGTGACCCGCAATGGGATTGTCGGCGCGATTTGCCGTGTGACTCTGAGCGCGGTCTGCGGAGGGACTGTGGCAGTCAATCTCCTTGGGAATTGGGACGTGACTGAGCCGCGAAAGCGGGGACAGTCCCTCGGAGCGCGCGGACGCGCGGTACAGTCCCCGTTTTCGCGGGCGACTCTTACGACCCCTTTGCAGGAAGGTAAGAGGGGTGAGGAGTGAGGACTGAGGAGCAGGCTTGTAAGTCTATAGTCAGGTTGACGTTACGCGAGTCATCATGCTAGCGATTATTCTCTTGCGCTCGATGAATTGGCGTGTATAATACCTTTGACTTTCAGCGAGGGTTGTCTATCGTACAATCGTAGGTAGTAACCTTCGCCCTGATGGTTTTCGTTCTTTGACAATTTGGAGAAGAGGCAGGCTGATATTCATCTCAAGCTACTAAGAGCGCATGGTGAATGCCTTGGCAGTTGGAGGCTACGAAGGGCGCAGTCAGCTGCGATAAGCGTCGGTGAGCTGCAAACAAGCTTTGACCCGGCGATACCCGAATGGGAGAACCCGTATGGAGTCATGTCCATACATCGTCGAGTGAATACATAGCTCGACGAAGCCAACCCGGTGAAGTGAAACATCTCAGTAACCGGAGGAAGAGAAAGAAAACTCGATTCCCTCAGTAGTGGCGAGCGAACGGGGAACAGCCTAAACCGATTCCAGTGTCAAGCCGGCAGGCGTTGCTGGAACGGTGTCGCGGGAGCGGCCTGGTCTACTGCCGTGAGATCAAGGAGTTACAAAGGTTGTCGGTTAGTCGAAGACCCCTGGAAAGGGACACCAAAGACGGTGACAGTCCGGTAGGCGTAAACTGACAACTCTCCTGGCCGTTTCCCAAGTACCACGGGGCACGAGAAACCGCCGTGGGAATTTCGGACGACCACGTCCAAAGGCTAAACACTACCAACTGACCGATAGTGCACTAGTACCGTGAGGGAAAGGTGAAAAGAACCCCTGGCGGGGAGTGAAATAGAACCTGAAACCATGTGCTTACAATCAGTGGGAGCGGTGGCTGCTTTTCCGCAAGGTTTGGCAGCAGCCGTGACCGCGTGCCTTTTGCATAATGATCCGGCGAGTGTGCGTATGCAGCAAGGCTAAGGTTCAATGAACTGTAACCGTAGCGAAAGCGAGTCCTAATTGGGCGTCAGTTGCATGCGCCCGGCCCGAAACCCGGTGATCTACCCATGGCCAGGTTGAACTCTCAGTAACATGAGAGGGAGGACCGAACCGGTGATCCTTGCAATAATCTCGGATGAGCTGTGGGTTGGAGTGAAAGGCTAATCAAACCGGGTGATAGCTGGTTCTCTCCGAAATGCCTTTAGGGGCAGTCTGTCGCGTTCAGTTGCGGAGGTAGAGCACTGGATGGGCGCTCTTTCACAATGTGAGAGAAAACCCGACCAAACTCCGAATGCCGCAACTCCAGAGCGATGGAAAGAGGCTATGAGCTCTAAGGTCCATGGCCGAGAGGGGAATAACCCAGACCGCCGGCTAAGGCCCCGAAGTGTATGCTAAGTCGAAAAAGAGGTGAGGCCACTCAGACAGCTGGGATGTTGGCTTAGAAGCAGCAATCATTTAAAGAGTGCGTAACAGCTCACCAGTCGAGTGGTCTTGCGCTGAAAATTCATCGGGGGTCAAGCATACCGCCGAAGCCGCGGACTCGTAGCAATACGAGTGGTAGGAGAGCGTTCTGTTGTAGGTCGAAGGCGTACGGCGACGTGCGCTGGACGAAGCAGAAGTGATGATGCCGGAACGAGTAGCGTTAAACCAAGTGAAAAACTTGGTCACCGAAAGCCCAAGGTTTTCTGGGGAAGGTTAATCCGCCCAGAGTTAGTCGGTACCTAAGCCGAGGCTGAAAAGCGTAGGCGATGGAAATCCGGTCAATATTCCGGAACCACCTTGGCGCCGTTATGAGCTAAGGGGTGACGCAGAAGGAAAGGCCCGGCCCCGTGTTGGATCGGGGTCTAAGCCATGGAGATGGGGCGTTGGCAAACCCGCGCCCGTAAGTCTCTGTGGCGAATGGGACGCTCCCGCAAGGGGGCGGAACCGGGCCAGACCGACTGCCGAGAAAACCCTCTGTGCCAGGCGTCCGGGTGACCGTACCGTAAACCGACACTGGTGGGTGAGGAGAATATCCATAGGTGCTCGGGTGACCTCTTGTTAAGGAACTCGGCAATCTAGCCCCGTAACTTCGGAATAAGGGGTGCCGGCGCAAGCCGGCCGCAGTGAAGTGGCACTACCGACTGTTTAACAAAAACACAGGTCTCTGCTAAGCCGTGAAGGCGATGTATAGGGACTGACACCTGCCCGGTGCCGGAAGGTTAAGGAAGGGGGTCAGCCGCAAGGCAAAGCTCTCGACCGAAGCCCCGGTAAACGGCGGCCGTAACTCTAACGGTCCTAAGGTAGCGAAATTCCTTGTCGGGTAAGTTCCGACCTGCACGAATGGTGTAACGAGTGGTGCGCTGTCTTGACAAGAAGCCCGGCGAAACTGTAGCGGCGGTGAAGATGCCGCCTGCCCGCGATTGGACAAAAAGACCCCGTGAACCTTTACTATACCTTGTCATTGGATTCTGGCAGGGCATGTGTAGGATAGGTGGGAGGCTATGAAGCCTGGGCGCTAGCCCGGGCAGAGCCAGCGGTGAAATACCACCCTTGTTCTGTTGGGTTTCTAACACCGCGCCGTAATCCGGCCGGTGGACAGTGGCAGGCGGGTAGTTTGACTGGGGCGGTCGCCTCCCAAATTGTAACGGAGGCGCTCGAAGGTCGGCTCAGCACAGACGGTACTGTGCGTCGAGCGTAAGGGCATAAGCCGGCCTGACTGTGAGAGCGACGGCTCGATCAGAGACGAAAGTCGGACCTAGTGATCCTGTGGCTCTGCGTGGAAGGGCCATAGCTCATCGGACAAAAGGTACTCTGGGGATAACAGGCTGATTTCGCCCGAGAGTTCACATCGACGGCGAAGTTTGGCACCTCGATGTCGGCTCATCGCATCCTGGGGCTGAATAAGGTCCCAAGGGTTGGTCTGTTCGCCCATTAAAGCGGTACGTGAGCTGGGTTCAGAACGTCGTGAGACAGTTCGGACTCTATCCATCGTGGGCGTAGGAAACTTGAGGGGAGTCGTCCATAGTACGAGAGGACCTGGATGAACGTACCTCTGATGTACGAGCTGTCCTGCCAAGGGCACTGCTCGGTAGTCAAGTACGGAAGGGATAACCGCTGAAGGCATCTAAGCGGGAAGCCCACCCCAAGATTAGGTTTCCCGTGTGACCCCCGCAAGGGGAGTCACCCTGAAGGCTCCTGGTAGACTACCAGGTAATAGGCCACAGGTGGAAGCGCAGCAATGCGTGCAGCCGAGTGGTACTAATCAGCCGTGCGGCTTGAGATTTCGGTCTGCTTCTTCTCCTTTTACATTCTGGAGTTTGATTTTCCCGGCGGTGATACCGGAGGGGCCACACCTCTTCCCATTCCGAACAGAGACGTTAAGCCCTCCAGGGCCAATGGTACTGTGCTGGTAACGGCATGGGAGAGTAGGTCGCTGCCGGGTTTTTCTTTTGTCCGGCGCCTGGCTACCCGCCGCGCCGGCTGGCGGAAAAGTGCAGAGCAGCGGGCCGCATCGCGGCCCGCAGTTTTTTTGTTGACATGAATACCGAGGGGGGTATCATCTCCGCGAGTATGGCACTCGTGAAGTGCTGTTATAGTGCAGTCCGGTTGATTCCGGAGTGTAGGCAGTCCGTCGTGGGTGTCAGCTCATCCCAAATCCAAAAAAGAGAGGAGGTGAAACCCAAAAATGAATAAGAAGGGCTTCACACTGATAGAACTTCTCGTCGTCATCCTGATCATCGGTATCCTGCTCGCCCTCATCATCCCGAACTTCGTGCTGTTCCAGGAGCGCGCCCGCCGTACCTCCGTCAAGAACAACATGCACGTCATCCAGACCTGCATGGAAGCATACGCCACCGACCACAACGGCAACTACCCGAGCGAGGAATCGGACTGGACCGATCCCGAGGACATCTTCTACGCATACTTCCCGGGCGGAGACCCGATCGGAGTCGACGGTGAGCCGATCTACGGCAACGCGCCGCTCAACCCCTACACCGGCATCAAGTACAACTTCGAGGACGAGGACCTGCTGTATCTGACCGACATGCTCGACGAGCAGGGCATGGCTTCCCAGATCCGTAGCGACGACGAGGCTTGCCCGTACGCCGATCTGCCTGCGGAGAACGAACTGCAGGGCACGATCATGGTGCTCGGCTACATCCCGGACACCAACCCGCTGAACGTCGTACAGGAGTACGGCATCTGCGGATACGGCCGCGACATATCGGAGCCGATGTTTGACCGCGACGAGGTGAACGAAGAGTTCATCTACTTCGTGCTTCACAACTAGTGCTCTAGTAGCGGTGTGTGGGCGGGGCTTCGCGGCCCCGCCCACGCTTTCAGCGGCGGCGCGGTTCCTGGCCCTGCCTGGCTGCGACCAGCTTGACACCGTTGCGACCACTCATATAATCGCACTGCCATGTCGAGCTACCCCGAACCCGTCATCAGCGTCACCCGCGTGAGCAAGGTCTATCGTTCCGGGCTGCGCATGAAGCGCGTCCAGGCATTGACGGACATCAGCTTGGAGGTCGAGCGCGGGGAGATATTCGGATTCCTCGGTCCGAACGGCGCCGGCAAGACGACGCTCATCAAGATCCTGATGGGCCTGACCGAGCCGACATCCGGTTCCGCGCTCGTCTTCGGGCGGCCGCCCCGCGACGCCGCGGCCAAAGCCCGGTTGGGGTTCCTGCCTGAGTCGCCCTACTTCTACGACCACCTTACGGCCAGGGAGTTCCTTGGCCTGGCCGCGAGGCTCTCCGGAGTACCGAAGTCGGAGGCGGCGGGCCGCGTCACCGGGCAGCTGCGCCTGCTCCGCATGGAAAAGGCGGCCGACGTCCAGATGCGCGGGTTCTCCCGCGGCATGCTGCAGCGGATGGGAATCGCCCAGGCGCTGGTCGCCGATCCCGAGCTCGTCGTGCTGGACGAGCCGATGGGCGGACTCGACCCGATCGGCCGCAAGGAGTTCCGCGACATCATCGTCGACCTGCGCGAGCGGGGCAAGACCATCTTCTTCTCCACCCACATCCTCTCCGACGTCGAGATGATCTGTGACCGCGTCGGCATCGTTATCGAGGGACGCATGGTGGAGGTAGGCCGCCTGAGCGAGATACTGACCAGCGACGTCGAGTCGATAGAAGTCACGGTCAAGGGCGTGACCGGCAAGACGCAGAAGGCGCTTGAACGGGTCAGTCAGAAAGCCATCAAGTCCGGCGACCAACTGCTGCTCACGGTCCGCAACGAGGATGACGTTGACCGGGTGCTGGCAATCTGCCGGGAGATGGGCGGCATCCGGGTGGTCGGGATCGATCCGCACTGCCCGACGCTCGAAGACTACTTCATGGCACACGTGGCGAAGGCCGGGAGGGCGTCGTGATCGAGCGCGTTTCCGGAATCGCCCTGAACACCTTCCGCGAGTCGATACGCGACAAGGTCCTCGTTACCCTCATAGTCTTCGCCGTGCTGGTCATGGGCAGCGCGCGGGTGATCCAGCCCCTGGCGCTGGGCGAAGAGGCGAAGATAGTTAAGGACCTCGGACTTTCGGCCATAACCCTGTTCTGCGTGCTGATATCCATACTGGTCGGGGGCCGCATCGTCTACCGGGAAGTCGAGAAGCGCACCATCTACATCATGCTCGCCAAACCGGTCCGGCGCTGGGAGTTCATCCTCGGCAAGTACCTCGGGTTGATGTCGGTGCTGGTCGTGAGCCTGGTCGTGATGACCGCAGCCTTCTACTTGATCCTGCTCATCCTGGGCGTGGGAGCCCCGCTCTCCCTGCTGCTGGCGGTGCTGATGACGCTGTTCGAACTTGCCATCCTGACCGCGGTCGCCGTGCTGTTTTCTACCTTCTCGACTCCGATCACCGGCGCGGTGTTCACGTTCGCCGTGTACTTCGCGGGTCACCTGTCCCGGGACCTGAAGCTACTGGCGGCGATGAGTCCTTCCCCGGTCGTCAAGGCCGCAAGCTACCTCTTCTATTACCTGCTGCCCAATCTCGGCAATTTCAACATCCGGCCCGAGGTCGTCTACGGCGTGCCACTGGATCCGTCCGCGCTGCTCTTGTCCGGGTTGTACTCCCTGGTCTACACCGCGACTCTGCTCCTGATCTCCGCGGCCATCTGCAACCGCAAGGAGTTCTAGTCCGGTGCTGACCGAGGTCACCACTCGACCCCGACCGGCCGGCCGCGCGGGCCCGCTGGCCGGCATCCTGCCCGCGGTGCTGATCGTCTGGGGATTCGTGGCAGCCTATCTGATCCAGCTCTCGATCGACCATGCCGGCGAGAATCGCATGCGCGAGAAGGCGGTGGCGGAAATGGCGTACTTTCCGTCCGGCCGGTTTGTCAGCGAGTCCTCCATCGAGTTCCAGAGCCTGGCCGCCGATCTCATCTGGTTGCGCGGCATACAGTACTACGGCTACCATCTGATGTCTGACCGGAAGTACGAGTGGCTGGGCCACGTATTCGACATCCTGACTTCACTCGACCCCGGTTTCGTCGGCGCCTACCACTTCGGGGCGATCACGCTGGCCTGGGACGCGGGCAAGCCACACGAAGCCATGGAGTTCCTTACCAAGGGCATGAGGGCCAACCCGATGAACTGGCAGCTGCCGTTTGACGCCGGTTTCATCTGCTACATGTTGCTGCGCGACTACGCTCGAGCCAGCACGTTCTTCGAGGTGGCATCGAAGATGCCCAACGCCTGGTTCATCCTTGCCCGCTGGGCGGCACTCGCCAAGTCAAAGTCCGGTGACTACCAGACCGCGCGGGAAATGTGGCTGGACATACTCAAGGGTACCGAGAACCGGAAGCTGAAAGAACTGGTCCTCCGGCAGCTCACCAACCTCAGGCTTGAAGAGACCATCGCCCGGCTCCAGAAGGCGGTTTTCGAGTTCCAGGAGGACAAGAAACGACTGCCGGCGGACAGCGGGGAGCGCTCGTTCCTGGACGAGTTGCTGGAGGCCGGGTACATTGAAAAGACGCCGGAGGAGCCGTTCGGCGGCCGTTTCTATCTCAAGGACGGCAAAGTCTTTACGAGCACGCCACCGAACCAGAGGGAGCAGTAGCCGCCTTCCTTGACAGGTTGGCATTATTGCCCTATAACTGAGGGGAGGAGAAACCATGCGCTACCAAAACAGAGGCTTCACGCTGATAGAGCTGCTAGTCGTCATCCTGATCCTAGGAATCCTGATGGCCATGACCGTTCCCAGAATCGCCGGCGTGCGTCAGCAGGCCCGCGAGGCGGCCATGAAGATGAACCTCCACAATGTCCAGGTGGTCATCGAGGAATTCCACGCCGAGAGGGGATACTATGCCGAGGACTTCTATGAGGACGGCTACGGCGCGACCTTCCCCGGTGGCATCTTCGACCAGCAGATTGGCATGCTGCCCACCAATCCCTGGACCGGCCGACAGATGGACCCGGATGAATTCAACCCCGAGGACTACGACAAGGAAGCTGACCTGAGCGATGACACGGAGGGCGGCCCGAACGACCAGTACGACTACTCCTACGGAGAAATCGTCTATGGTATCTGGACGCCGGTTGGCGCCGACAACCCCACGGGGTACGGGCTGGTGGGAATCGGACGGGGCGGAGTCTCGATCCGGACCTTCAACCAGGACGAAGAAGCGGTTATCTTCCTGCTGCACAGCTAGGAGCACTAATGACCCGGTCATCCTTGACACTGCTGAGGCGTGTTTCTATAATTCACGCAGTGAGCAGCACTTCACGCGGAGCGCGCGGGTTCACGCTCGTAGAGCTACTGGTCGTGATATCCGTGTTGGGGATTATTCTAGCCTTCTTCGTTCCGCCCATCGTCGGTCGGGTCACGACCAACGCCCGTCGCGTAGCCACCCTGCAGGAAATGAGAATGCTTCGTGATGCCATAGCCGGCGACCCGGACATCAGGATGGCCGGAGAGATGGTTGTCACCGGCTTCAAGAACGATATTGGCCGATGGCCGCGCGATCTGGTAGAGCTTGCTACCAGCGACCCGGACACGGGGATCTACGTCGGACGTCCCTACCCCGGGAAGACGAAGCTGCCGGCCTGGGACCCGTACCTGAAGAAGGGCTGGAACGGTCCCTACGTGCGCGAGGACGGCAACATGGGCTACACCGAGGACGCATGGGGCGTCGACTACCGCTTCTACGTGAAGGGCACTGAAACGCTGGGGCTGCAGAGCGCGGGTGCGGACAACCTCTTCTACAAGGTCGACCCCGGCGCCAATGACAGCGACGATGTCTGGGTGATGTTCTGATGTCTACGAGAATCGACCGTAAGTCCCGCGGCGTGACCCTGCTCGAACTCCTCGTCGTGCTCATGATCCTGAGCATCATCCTTACCGCCGCAGTCAAGACCTGGGACGTGACGTTGGAGCGGGGCCGGGCCCAGACCACGGCCAGCAAACTGCAGCAGCTCGTCAAGGTCATAGTCGGTGACCCTGAGTACATAGTAGCCGGCCAGCGCGTGGACTTCGGCTTCGTCGGCGACGAGGGACGCCTGCCCGACTCCTTGTCGGAACTCGTAGTCAGGCCGCCCTCGGACAGCGTCTGGCGCGGGCCGTACATCCGCTCAACCTTCAATCAGTCGGCGGACGGCTACCGCATCGACGGCTGGGGCGATTCGATCGTGTACGGTCGCCAGAAGTATCAGAACAACGACAGCCTTTTCGTCCGCAGCTACGGCGGCCGCGGGCCGGCGGACCTCAGCCGATGGCAGACCGTGAACTTCCCGTATTCCTACAAGGCCCTGGTTGATAACCAGGTGTCGGGTCGCATCGTGGACATACGAGGCGACCCCGTGCCGCTCGGACGCCCCGTCATTGTTGACTGGCTGATTGTAAGGCTCTTCACACCCAAGGCCGGCAAGATCACTTTCGACCCCGAGATAGGGGCGGCAGCAGCCGACTTCAGGTACACCGGTGTCCCGCAGGGGATACACCGGATTGAGGCGCTCTTTGTTAGAACCAATCCGCTGCCACCGGAGACGCTGAGGACCGTTCAGAACATACCGGTCTACCCCGGTTCAGGGGTGAGCGACATCATTCTGCGGATTCCTGTGGATTGGGACGATATCCCGTAGACTGGGACGAAACATGGTGGCAAGGGAGCGTGACATGAAGGGCAGACAAGGATTCACCTTGATGGAACTGCTGGTGGTGCTGCTCATCATCGGCATTCTGAGTACGGTTGCGCTCCGGACGATTGACGCAACTCGTGACCGGGGGTTGTTCGACCAGACGACGAAAGAGATGAACCAGTTGGCCCAGGCCCTGGTCGGAAACCCCGACCTGACCTACGACGGCAGGCGGGTAGACTTTGGGTACTACGGAGACATGGAGGAGTTGCCGACTGACCTCAAGCCTCTCGTTCAGAACCCCGGCGACCCCGCGTGGAAAGGGCCGTATCTGCGAATGACCGCGGCCATTGAGGACTCCGGCTATCTCTATGACGGGTGGGGTGTGAGGTACGTTCTCAACCCCAGTTCCGGCACCATCACGAGCAACAACGGGAAGTACCAGATGACCGTGAGGATTGTCGATTCCATCACGCAGCTGTGGAAAAATGCGATCGTCGGCACGATCACGGACATCGACGGTGCGGCCCCCGGCGACTCGACCGTGACGGATCTCAAGGTCAGGTTCTACTACAACAATCCCAGTGCCCACGGCGGAGCCGACTCCGTCGAAGTCCGGCCCAGCGCCGGCGGATTCTATGAGATTTCTACCGATGTGCCCGGCATCAGCTCGGTACCCATCGGCATCCACAAACTGGTGGCGTTCACGCCGACCGAGTCGCTTGTCCGCTACGTGACGGTGGTGCCGCGCTCCAGGACGGTAGTTGATTTCAAGTTCACGTCGTCGTTCTGGAACAAGCTGCGCATGATCGGCAAGCCGAGACTGACGAGCGACAGCTCCGGCTTTCTGATAAAGCTCATCAACGATGAGCCCGAGCCCGTCACCATCAACTGGCTGGCGTTTGCGAATACTCCGGTCAATGCGTACATGAGGGATTTCTACATTGACACGGACAAAGCCGGCTACCCGATTGGCAGCGGGCTACCCGGGACTGGTCCCGGGGACACCGTCAATTTCCTGGTGCCGCACACTATTGCCCCATTTGGGGCGCAGGAAGTTGAGATCGCGTTCCTGGAGTTCTACGTCGATGAGTACGGCGCGGGCGCGAAGGTCAACGTGCAGGGCAAGACATTCCAGTTCCGCTTCAGTGACGGCTCGGAGATAACCGTCAACCCTTGAGGTTAAACATAAGGAGGAGTATTGGCAACCGGTAGCATTTCTGGCAACCTGTTCGGCGGGGGCGGCAAAGGCACGCTCTGTATTGATATCGGTTCCAATTCGGTGAAGTTCGTGAAGATGGAAGGCGGTCGCGTCACCGACTACGGCCTGAAGGAGATCGGCGAGGCCTTCGACGTGCCTTCCATTCTGCGCGAACTGGTCAAGGACTACAAACCGGGTGAGGTGTTCAGCTTCGTGTCCGGGCCGTCGGTGAGTCTGCGGCAGGCCCCGTTCCCGAAGATGAACCGCCGCGAGCTCAAGGATGCCATCATGCTCCGGCTGGAGAAGTACTCACCGTTCACCGCCGACGAGGCGATACTCGATTGCAAGGCCCTGGGTCCAGTTCGCGAGGCCGGCGCCATCAAGGAAAACGTGATGGTCGTCGCCGCGCGCAAAGACATCGTCTCCGATCACATCTCGACGTTACGCAAGGCCGGGCTCGAGCCTTCGGGCATCGGCGTCATTCCTTTCGCCCTGCAGGCGGCGGTGAAGAAGTACGGCAAGCTGCAGCCGGATGAGACAGTCTGCCTGCTCGACATCGGCGCCGAGTTTACCGACATGGTGTTCATGAAGGGCGAGCGGCTTGACCTGGCCCGCACCATAACCACGGCCGGCAATGCCATCACCGAAGCGATGACGGTTGCCATTACTACCGAGGAAGGGCAGCTGGCTCTCGATGCCTACGATGCCGAGAATATGAAACGGAAGTTCGGGTTGCCGTCGGATGATTCCACCGAACGGCTGCCGTCCGGCATCATGGTCAAGCGGTTGGCGACACTGCAGCGTCCCGCGCTGGAGCGGTTTGTGGCCGAAATCAACCGCTCGATCGACTACTACCGTCGCGAGTTCGGCGAGACCAAGCTCGACCGGCTCCTGCTCTGCGGCGGCACCGCGGCTATGAAGGGCCTGCGCGAGTACATCCAGACCAGCCTCGGCATTACCACCCAGCTCTTCGACCCCTTCAAGGAAGGCGCCATCTACAAGAAAGGCACGGCGCCGGAAGGCGAAGTAGGCTACCGTCTCGTGACGGCGCTGGGTCTTGCCTACGACCACACGTCGGTGGACCTGTTGCCGGTGGAGATGAAGGAGGGCAAGTTCATCGCCCGCGACATCCGGCTGGCGGTCATCGGCGGCGTGCTCTGGGTAGGGATTCTGGCCGTAATCTACGTCACGGTGGCCGGGTCGGCGCAGGCCAAGGCGATGGAGGTCAGCCGACTGAAGCGCGATTTGAAGGCGACCGAGGACGCGAACAAGGAGTATTTCGCGCTCGAGACCCAAGTGAAGGATATGGAAGCCAAGCAGCGCAGCCTGACTGGCGTCGTCGGCGAGCAGATCATCTCGGTGCCGGTGATGGCTCAGGTTACGCGGATGGTTCCCAACAACATCCAGCTCAATTCCCTGGCCCTGACCGGTCAGAAGAACGTGAAGATGACGGGTGTGGTTTCAGCCGACCCGTTCCTGCTAGACATCGACCTCTCCCAGTTCATGATTGACCTCGAAAACAGCCCCGGATTTCAACAGGTTCAGCTCGTTTTCAAGAACCGCAGTGCGCTCCAGGGCGAATCGGTCCTGGAGTTCGAAATCCAGTGCGTAACGGAGTGAACCATGGCATCATTTCTTGAGCGACGGGTACTGATCATCGGGCTGGCGGCATACGTGGTCCTGGCCCTGCTGGCGATATTCCTGCTGTATCGGCCGAGAATACAAGCCAGGGCAGAGAACTCCGCGCAGGCCGTCCAGATGCAGAAGCAGCTCGATGAGACGCGCGCCCGGGTCAAAGGTATCGGCAAGCTGCGCGAGCGCGTGGCCGAGCTGGAGCAGGCCAATTCCCAGTTCATCGCGCGGGTCATACCGCGGTCGCAGATGCTTTCGATGCTGAGGCAGCTGGCGCAACTGGGTGCGGATCGCAAAGTCCGTTTCCTGGAAATCGCGCCGCCATCGCTTGACTCGCTGCTGCAGCAGGAGAATCCGGCCGTGCCGCTGCGCACGGTGCCGTTCATGGTGACCGTGCAGGGGCGCTACATCGACATCGGCCAGTACGTCGAGAGCCTCGACAAGTTCCCCTACTTCGTACGCGTGCCCGATTTTGAGGTCAACGCGCGCGAGGACGTCCGCCCCGAGGTCGAGGCCAAGCTCCTGGTGAACCTGGTGACTTCGAGCCTGGCCATGGGTGGAAAACTATGAGAAGGATTGTTCTCGTCCTGGTGCTGGTCGGCGTGCTTATCATTGCCGGCTACCTGCTGCTGCGACCCAAAGGCACGGCCGCGCGGGCAAAGGCAAAGGTGGCGCTCGCCGATTCGCTTGCCGGCGATGCCGCCAGCACGGGAGCCAAGGCCGTCCGAACGACCGGGGCCCGGACAGCAAAGAGCGCAGGCAAGGTTGCCGGAAACCTCAAGTCGACCACATCGGCCGAACGCCGCGCGAAGGCCAAGCAGATCCGGGCGGCGGAGAGCGCCCGCAAGAAGGCGTTGAAGCGGGCAGAGCGGGAGAAGAAGCGGTTGCTCAAGCAGTCGGCCCGCGTCCGCCGCGGCCGTACGGGCCGCAAGGGCGGCGGTATCTACGTTCTCAAGGCAATTGTGGCCACGGGAAGCGACAACTACGCCCTGGTAGATGCCCGCAAGGTGCAGATCGGTGATTTCGTGCTTGGACGGAAGATAGTCGGGATCAGTCTGGACCGCATTGAGATTGAGGCGTTCGGCAAGCGCAGCATAGTCCGCGTCGGGGAGAGCCTGTTGCCTCCATCGTACAATCCGATGAGAGTCAGGTAGATTGATGCGGTGTTTTGAAGCGTTCTCTGCCGGCATGCTGATGCAGAAAGGGGTATCTTGAGACACAGGATTCTGGTTCTTTTGGGCATAGCCGTGGCGGTGCTGGCGCTCTACACCTTCGCCTTCCGGCCGCAGCCGGAGCTGAGGGGATTGAGCGCGGCGGCGGCCGAGGCGACTGGCGCCAAGACCGAGGCGGTCCAGCCGGCACCGACAGCCACGGAGACTGCTTCCAAGCCCGCGGAGGCAAGCGGCGCGCTGACGCCGAAGGTGCTGCCACCGGAGACCTGGGACACGGACCCGTTCGTCCGCGACTGGGTGATGGTGAACGAACTGGCTAATCTCAGACTTAAGGCAATCACGCTCGGAGGCGAGCGCCCGTACGCCCTGGTCAACGACCAGATCCTGCAGGTCGGGGACGAGATCAGCGGCAAGCGGGTCGTCAAGATCGAGAGTGACAACGTAACACTGGAGCAGGGCGGACGGACGTTCACCTTGCTGCTGGGGGAGTGAAAATATGACCAGGAAAACAGCAATTCCATTCCTTGCAGTCTTCTGCCTCTGCTCGGTGCTGCTTGCGCAAGAGCCCGTCAGCGTCACTGATGTTGCGGTAGACAAGCTGCTTGACAATGTCCGCGTGACCATTGTCTGCAGCGGCAACCCCAACGTGAGCTCGTACGTCACCACCGATCCTCTGGCGCTGGTGGTCGACGTCATGGGAGCCACCTCCAAGCTCAAGCAGGAGCGGATTGAATCGGCATACTACCCGGTGACCGGCGTGAACGTCGCGCAGAGCGAAGCGGCGTCGGGGCTGCGGGTGTCGGTCGGCCTGCGTGATCCGGTCGAGCACAAGGTGACGGTGGAGAACGGCCTGGTAGTCGTCGAACTTGGCATTCACCCGATCGCGCCGGTGCCGCCCCTGGAAAGCCGGGATAACTTCGCCGGCAAACGCCTCACTCTCTACGTCAAGGATGCAGACCTGACCGACATTCTGCGGATGATTGCCAGCCAGTTCGACCTCAATATCCTGGCGACGCAGGACGTGAAGTCACTCGTTACCGTTCGTCTCAACGATGTGCCGCTCCGCCAGGGCCTGGACGCCTTGCTCAAGGCGGGCCTCTGCAACATGGTCGAGGACAAGGAAGGCATCATTGTTGTAAAGCCTGAGAAGAAGCAGATGTTCGGCGAGACCCAGGCGCGCGTGTTCGAGTTGAACTACGCCGAGGCCGTTGACGTAGTGAAGATACTGCCGAAAATGCTCTCGACGGTCGGGACGGTGGACGTAGGCTACCGGCGCGTGGCGGACGGCAGCGGCTCGAACCGGACGAACCTGGTGGTTGTAACCGATATCCCCGAAGCCCTTGACCGCGTCGGCGAGTTCCTGGCCGAGTTTGACCGTCCGCTGCCGCAGGTGATGATCGAGGCGAAGTTCGTCGAGACGACCCTGAGCGCTGCAGAGGTCTTCGGCATAGAGTGGAAACTCGGCATCGCAGCCAAAGCCGGCGCCCCGGTCATCGGCACCGACAACGCGTTCCCGCTGATCGTCCCGAACGGACTGCTGCCCGGGCTCAGCAATGCGGTTATCGGGAAGATCGATTACTCCGGGCTGAGCGCGGCGCTGGACCTGCTGCAGTCGCGCGGCAACTCGCGAGTGCTCGCCAACCCCAGCACGCTGACGCTCGACAACCATACGGCGACGGTCAGCATGGGCACCGACGTCCCGGTCCGCGAGGTCAGCTCCGATCCTAAGACCGGGCTGGTAGTGGCCACGTGGCGGACACGCTCGGTACCGATAGCGCTCGAGGTAACCCCGCACGTAACCTCGGACGGCCGGGTGAACATGAAGGTGAAGCCGAGTGTTGAGGCCATAACCGGCTGGGCCGGAACGGCGGACGAGCAGCGGCCGATAGTGTCGCGCCGCTCGGCCGATGTCGACATCTCCGTAGGTGATGGAGAGGTGGCAGTGATCGGTGGTCTTACTCGTGACGAGGAAACCAAGACGATCGGGAAGATCCCGCTGCTGGGCGACATCCCGATCCTGGGACACCTTTTCCGAAAGACCATCGTGAACCACACCAAGAGTGAACTGATCATATTCATCATCCCGCACGTCGTGCCGTCGGAGGTCACCACCTCCCAGGGCCCCGGGAAGTACTTCGCAGACTGACGCCTCGCGCCCGACGTCGTACACCAATCGGGTTCGACGTCGGGCGCTGCGCTTTATAAGTTCATGAGTATTGACGAGCTGCTGCGCTACGCAGCAAAGTACGGAGCCTCAGATCTGCACATAACGGTCGGCAACCCGCCGATGATCCGGGTCAACGGCAAACTCAAGAAGATACCCGGTCCCGCCTTGTCGGCCGACGATTCACAGTCTTTGATCTACTCCATACTGACGGACGAGCAGCGGGCGGCGATCGAGCAGCGGCGCGAACTCGACCTGTCGTATACGTGGGGGACCTGTGCCCCATCCGGCAGCCTGGCGCTCGAGTACACGACGCCGGAGCGTGTGCGCGCTCGGGTGAATGTATTCCTGGACCTGTCCGGGGTCGGCGGGGCATTCCGCATCATCACGGCCAAGATCCGGACCCTTGAGGAACTCCCGGCGCCTGATTCAGTCGCCGAGCTTACTCGCTGCCTGACCGGGCTCGTCCTGGTGACCGGGCCGACCGGCTGCGGCAAGTCAACGACACTGGCGAGCATGATCGACATGATCGACCAGAAGCGGCAGGACCGGATCATCACTATTGAAGATCCCATCGAGTACATCTTCAGGGGTCAGAACTGCCTTATCAGCCAGCGTGAGATCGGCGCCCACTCACGGTCGTTCGCCGACGCGCTGCGCGCCTGCCTGCGCGAGGACCCGAACGTCATCCTGGTCGGCGAGATGCGCGACCTCGAGACCATCCAGCTGGCGCTGACGGCGGCAGAGACCGGCCACCTCGTGCTCTCAACCCTCCATACCAACAGCGTGGCGCAGACGGTCGACCGGGTCATTGACGTCTTTCCGGCGGACCAGCACGACTACGTGCGGCAGATATTCGCGAACGTCATTCGCGGGATCGTCTCCCAGACGCTCCTGCCGCGCAAGGACCAGCGTGGTCGCGTCGCGGCGATGGAGGTGTTGGTCGCCACACCCGCGGTCAAGAACATGATCCGCGAGAGCAAGTCGCACCAGGTCGCGTCGCTCGTTCAGACCGGCTCGCAGCACGGCATGCAGACCATGGACCAGTGCCTGGCGACGCTGCTGCACAAAGGGCTGATCACGATTGAGACAGCCCACGCGGTGGCTACCGACAAGAAGCTGTTTGCGCCGCCGGAAATGCAGGCCGAGTCCGGCACGCGGTGATCTGGGTCCTGGCAGCCCTGCTCGGGCTGGTTTTCGGCAGCTTCTTCAATGTTGTCATCTGGCGGGTCCCGCTCAAGAAGTCGATCTCCTCGCCGCCGTCTCACTGCCCACGCTGCCGGAAGCCGATACGTCCGTACGACAACGTCCCGGTCCTCAGCTGGTTGCTCCTGCGCGGCCGGTGCCGCGACTGCGGCAAGCCGATCCCGATTCGGTATCCGCTGATCGAGGCGCTCACCGGGCTGCTCTTCGTCGCGGCCTACGCGCGTTTTGGCTTCAGCCTGCTGACAATCAAGGCGATGGTGTTCATCTCGCTGCTCATCATCACGGCGTTCATCGACCTCGACCACCAGATTCTTCCCTTCGGATTCAGTGTCACCGGGCTGGTGGTCGGATTGCTGGGGGGTCTCGTCGCTCCGCCGCCACAATTTGTCCGGGCACTCTTCGCCGCCGCAGTCGGCGCCGGCTTCATACTCTTCGCGATCCTCCTTTGGCGGTACGTGCTGGCCGGGGTGTTCCGTCGGTTCGGGGTGGACCAGAAAGAGGGGATGGGCTTAGGCGACCTGCCCTATGCGGCGATGATCGGCACGTTCGTCGGGCTCAAAGGGCTGGTCGTAACGCTGGCCGCTGCCGTGGTCTTCGGTGTCATCATCGGGCTTGTCGCCCGCTCAACCGGTCGGAACCAGCGCGGCCAGCCGATTCCGTTCGGCCCCTTCCTGGCACTGGGTGCGCTGGTTGGTCTCTTCTTCGGTCCGCAGCTCTTCCGCATCTACGCCCGCTTTGCCGGCCTGGCCTGACAGCCGGCGCACAGAGACTGGGGAGAACGTTCCGGCCGCCAGTTCAGGCTACCAACTGGCGGCCAGTCACGCGCACCGTGGACGCATCCAAGCTCCATTAAGATCTCGCGGTCGAGCATCGTCGAACGCTTGCCGGAGGGCTCACTCTAAGGCTGCGGCCAATGCTCTGCTCAGCGCTCAAGACAAGGGTCAGGCCATCGCATCCGACACCTCGGACCTCGGCTTGGCGGCTGTCGGCGCCTCCGACAGCGCTTGGATTGCTGTGCGGAGATGGACGCCGGACAGAAGCCTGATCATTCCCAGCGTCGGCATTCGGTAGGTCACTCCGTGATTCAATCCGCAGGTGATTTGTGGAATCATTCCTAGAGCGATTCGCCAACTGAACCCCCAACTGAACTCCCACGTGACCGGTAGAGTCAATCCACAGGTCATCCAGTAACTGACCCTCCGATTCACTCGTGGATCCAGTCGCAGATTCAGTCCTTAAGTCATTCCATTAGTGACTCCTGGGCTCACTAGGCAAGTCGCCCTGCAGTTCAACCTCCGACTCAATCCCCTAACCACTCCGGGTACGACTCCGGGAGTGACTCCCCCAACGGTTCCCTGACTGAATCCCAGAGTGCTAATCGTAGCCGCCTGTGGTATGCCATAGAACTTGCCCTGCGATGTATCTTGCTGAAACAAAATACTTTATGCCGTGAGTGCCAATTCTGGGCGGACGTATGCAGCCAAGTGCTAGGCTACAGGTACGGCAGAGCCCTCACTTACGGGCCAGTGACTGATCCGCGCCGCCTCGCGTCTCTCATGCAGCGCTGATTCCGGAGCTCCTTGCGGCACATCTATGGTCGCCCCGGTCGCGGCACGGAGAACGAGGCCGAGCCTGCTCGGCCCTGCAAAGTGGCAACTGGTCACTCGCGCCTAAGGCGCGAGGGCCTTCACCTTGGCCGAGAACAGCTCCTCGCCGTGCAGTTGGTGACTCATTGCCGATGCCAGTCACCGGCAGCTTGACCCGTCAGTCGCCGATGACCTCGTTCAGCCCTTCAATGACGAGGGCCAGCTCTTCAGGCGAGACCCGCGCAATCCTCCGGCCGAGGCGCTCGGTTGAGAGCGTCCGTATCTGGCTGATCTTCACCCAGGACTTCTTCGGCAGCCGCGGACTGGTCAGCTCAAGCGTGAGCGGGAATCCGGCCGGCGGGGGCTGGCTGGTCAGCGCCACGGCTATCACCGTGCCGGAGTGCTGGTTGAAGACCTCCTGACTCAGAACGAGAACCGGCCGCTGGCCGGTCTGCTCCCGGCCCCGAGTCGGGTTCAGGTCGGCCCAGACTATGTCGCCCCTCAGTACTCTGGCCACTGCTGCGCGTCCTCAGCTATGCCTTGCTCGGCCATCGCCTGCTCGGTCTTCCTGTCGAGCTTCGCGCACTCCTGTGCCAACCGGCTGCGCTCCATGCGGGCGAGCTTCTCGCTCACGGCCTCCTGAACCGCCCGGCTGCGATTGGCGAACCTCCGGCTCTTGACCAGGCGGTCGAGCCGGCGCAGCGTCTCGCGGTCAATGGTGATTGCCACTTTCGCGGTACTCATGTTGATCTCCTTAGGTATGACATCTTATCATACCACCGGTCCGAGGTCAAGGCCCCAAACCCGATACTGAACCGCCAAGGGGTCTGTCATTCCGACCGCGTTCTGGGCCAACGTCCTGAGCTTGCCGAAGGGGAAGCGGAGTGGAGGAACCTTTCCGACACTGCAACCTGCAAACTGGTCACTGGACACTCGCGCCAACGGCGCGTGGCCTTCACCTTGGCCGAGAACAGCTCCTCGCCGTGATGCCCTTGTCCGGCATGGCCACCATCATCCTTCGTGATGCTGTCCTTCGCGGACGCGG
>Ga0233423_10000510_pt1 | contig 20384 bp, 18 predicted proteins | sample Watercolumn_Mata_FD_180713 | JGI IMG/M metagenome (GOLD analysis project Ga0233423, IMG submission 180713) | Freshwater microbial communities from Lake Matano, South Sulawesi, Indonesia - Watercolumn_Matano_2014_112_MG | ecosystem: Environmental > Aquatic > Freshwater > Lake | place: Indonesia...
AACATGGTTACGCGTTCATGCCGGCAATCGTGAACAACGAACAGATTATTCTCCCCGGCATCGGCGGAAGGCCGCCCATTGAAATTGACAAGAAGCTGCTCTGTAAGGTGATTCAGCCGCGGATGGAGGAGATCCTGGAAATCGCGTCGATGGAGATCAAGCGCTCGGGCTATTCCAAGCATCTCTCTGCCGGAGTTGTACTCACAGGCGGCGGATCTCTGATCAAGGGAACTGCTGATCTTGCTCGCGAAGTACTCGGCATGCCGGTGAAAATCGGAATTCCAACCGGCTTCGGCGCCGGACTCGTTCGAGAAATCGAGAATCCGATTTATGCCACAGGTGTCGGGCTTGTCATGCATGAATTCAAGCATCGCGACCGGTCAGCGATCACCGCTTCCGTCACACCCGAGAAGGGGAAGGGTTCCGTGAAGAACATTTTTAACAGGATGAAGACGTGGTTTGATGAGCTTTGAGGAAACGCAGAGTTTACAGATTGCAGATCACAGTGGACAGACGGAAACTGTTGATACAAAGGGCCAATGAATGCACAATTTTCGGAAGTTGAAGGTCTATGAGAGACTTTGGACTTCACGAAAAAAGTGCGGGCGACAACCAAAAACTTCCCAAAGGATGAACTTTTTTCATTGTCTGCACAATTTCGTCGCGCTGCTGATTCTATTGTTCTGAATATTGCAGAGGGTGCAGGTAATCGTTCTGACAAAGAGTTTGCGAAGTTTCTCGACTACGCAATTAGGTCAGGACACGAATGCATGGGCTGTGTAGATATCGCACTCGTAAATGGGTTTATCTCGGAAAAGACTCATTCCGATCTTTTTAGAGAAATCGATGAGATGGTCGCGATGTTAATCGGTTTTCAACGATCACTCTTGAAGTAGCTAGTAGTCTTCTTGGCATTATCAGTCTGCCTGCTGCAATCTGCAGTCTGCTGGCTGAAAGTGAACTTGAAAGTACAGGTAAACAATCCAAACCAACTAACCAAAGGAGATGTCACCGTGATTGAACTTGACACCTTAGCGGACCGCGGGGCAAAGATTCGTGTCGTTGGCGTTGGCGGCGGCGGTGGAAACGCTGTCAACAGCATGATCGACAAAGGATTGACGGGGGTGGACTTCATCGCCGTCAACTGCGACGTCCAGGCGCTGGAGCGCAACAAGGCTTCGCAAAAGATCCAGGTCGGGAAGACCCTGACCCGGGGCCTTGGCGCAGGCGCCGATCCGACGATCGGCCACCGGGCTGTAGAAGAAGACCGTGAAGAAATCGCACGCGCTATTTCAGGAAGTGACATGGTCTTTGTCACGGCCGGGATGGGTGGCGGCACAGGAACGGGCGGCGGACCAATCGTCGCGAACATCGCGAAGAGTCTCGGCGCCCTTGTCGTCGGCATCGTCACAAAGCCCTTCAACAGTGAAGGCAAACGGAGGATGGGTCAGGCAGAAGAAGGAATCGATGAGCTGAAGAAGCAGGTCGATACGCTGATCGTCATCCCCAACCAGAAGTTGCTCGACATCATTGACCGGCACACGCCGCTCCTTGATGCGTTCGAGCTGGCAAATCAGGTGCTTCACAATGCAACGCGCGGAATCTCCGAGCTCATCACCGTTCCCGGCCTTATCAACGTCGATTTTGCAGACGTGCGGACAGTGATGCGCGAGATGGGCGACGCGTTGATGGGTTCCGGTACGGCGACGGGAGAAAATCGTGCTGTTGAAGCAGCTCATGCTGCGATCTCGAGCCCGCTTCTCGACGGCGTCTCCATCGCCGGTGCCCAGGGAATCCTCATCAACGTCACCGGCGGCAAGAATATGTCTCTCGTTGAGGTCGACGAAGCGACGAGCGTTATTCACGATGCAGCCGGCGACGACGCAAATGTTATTCTTGGCACCGTGATCGATGACAACATGAAAGATGAAGTCATGGTCACGGTCATCGCAACCGGCTTCAACAAGAAGGCAGTCGCAGCGAAGCAACCGCCCAAGCCGGCGACGAAGCTCATCGACCGGATTCCTTCTGGCCCGGGCGACCTTCAGAAGTTCGATGAGCCAACCTTCCTGCGACGCGGGATCGACATTTCGATTCAGGCACAGCGGGAGCAGGAGAAAGGCGACGAGAAAATCGACAAGGCCGATCCGGAAAAACCGGCGTTCTTGCGCAAAATCATGGACTAAAACAAGAAGGTGACCTTCATCTCTCGTCGTCGAGAGGTGGGTCACCCTGTGTCAACCAAAAGCTGTGGTCTGCCGCGGGCTTCCACCCTTGCGGCATGTTCGATCACGGATTCACCGACATCTCCATCCCCGCGGGGATGCTAAGGCCTCGCGGGGATTTTTATTGCCTTCCCTCACATCGCCGACGCCGCTGCTCTGCTGTCATGATGCAGTCTCCACGCACTGAATTCTTCGACCCCCGATGCCGCGTGAGACTCGATCAATTCCCTGTGCAGCAACCCTAGTGCACGTTCAAGATCCACTGCGTCGATGATGAACGCTGTACTGTGCACCGAAATTCCTTCGTAACTGAGGTGCACTGGTATCCCCGCACCCGTCAGAATTGCATGCACCCGTGACTGAATCGGTGTCTCGCCTTGCGCATAGGTTCCAACCACGCTCACCACCGCCTCTTGCTCGAACACCTCTGCTCCTTCATGATGACGCAGTTCGCCCAGCAATGATGCGTTGTATTTGTCATCGCTGGTCACCAGCAGAACCCCACTCTCCGAACTCGAGACGAATTCAACTCCCTTCTTGAACCTCTCCAGCACATCGAAGATGTGATGAATGAAGCGCACCGTATTCAACTGCTTGTTCTTTCTCAGCGCAATCGAGCAAACGCCCTTCCTCCCTGTCACCGATTTGACGCCAAGATACTTCGCGTCGTGAGCATGGCTGACAAGTGTGCCGGGATGGTGTGCATTGCGGGAGTTCAGAATCCGGACCGGAATCTTGCTCTCGGTTGCCGGCGCCAGAGTGCTTGGATGAATGACCTTCGCGCCATAGTGCGCCAGTTCCGTTGCTTCCTCGACTGAGATTTCCTGGATAGAAAGCGCGGCAGGCACAACACGCGGATCTGCGCTCAGAATTCCATCCGTATCCGTCCAGATTTCAATCTCCTTCGCACCAAGTGCCGCCCCAACGATGGAAGCGGAGTAGTCCGAGCCGCCCCGGCCGATTGTGGTCACGCGACCATGGAGGGAAATTCCGACAAACCCCTGAGTCACCACTACAGTGCCAGCGTCGAGATGGGGCTTCACAACTTCCGGTGCGCGCACATTGATAATATCAAAGAGAGGCGTCGCGTTGGTGAAATCCTCGGTCGTCACCATGTATTCCGTCGCGTTGACCAGCACGGAGGCTATTCCATTCTCTGCCAGTGCGTGAGTGAGAATATTCGAAGACCAGCACTCTCCGTGTGACACCACCGCATCGGATTGACCATCGGTTACCTTCGCTTCCCTGGCAATCTTCTTCAGCGTCTTTTCAATCGCACCGACGTCAGTGCGAAGCAGGGTCGTGAATTCACTTGCACGATGCTTTCCAAGAATTTTCCTGGCAATGGATTCGTGCCTGTCGTGCAGCGCTTCAAGATCCCGGATTGCCTTAGGAAGCTTCCCCTCCGAAGCTGTTCGCAGAAGAGCCAGAAGCGCGTTCGTCACGCCCGCACACGCAGATATCACAACCACCAGCGGCTCGGTGCATCGAGATTGAATGATCCTCACAACGTTCCCGATTGCCTGTTCATCCTGCACTGATGTGCCACCGAATTTCAATACCTTCATCGAAGATTCCTGTCATTTGCTTGAACATGTCTCATCACCCCACCGCGTCATTGCGAGGCGCTTTCCGCCGTCGCTCGCAATGACCCCGGGGGCATGTCTGCTACTGTTGCGGCCTCTTTGCTCAGCCGGACATACTTCTTCATCCCAGGAACTGCCTCACCAGCCTGTTCATTTGCTCAAATTCTATGAGAAACGCATCATGTCCGTAAGGTGAATCGATCTCCTGATAGTCCGCCCCGGGAATCAACGCCGCGATCTCCCGCTGTTCTTCAGCCGGGTAGAGCACATCTGTCGAGATGCCGATGCAGAGCGTCCTCGCTCTCACACTGCCCAGCGCCGTGGCCAACGAACTCCGTCCACGAGATACATCGTGCGAATCCATCGCCCTGGTGATTCCGACGTACGTTGCAGCATCGAACCGTTCCACTAGTTTCTCGCCTTGATAGCGGAGATAGCTCTCAATTTGATATCCCACCGGTGACAGATCCTCAAACATCCCTCTTCCTTTTTGCTCACCCTGGAGTGCGTGACCGAATTTCCGCTCAAACGATTCGCGACTCCGGTAGGTAATCATCGCGATCATTCTTGCGAGCGCGAGGCCGCGTTCAGGCTGTGAAGAGTACTGTCCATCGTTCCAATCCGGATCTGTGAGAATCGCGAGCCTCGCGGCTTCGTTCAGTCCAATGCACCACGCAGAATGACGCGCCGCAGTCGCAATCGGAATGATCGCATCGACGAAGTCAGGATACAACAACGGCCACTCCAGCACCTGCATGCCGCCCAGCGATCCACCGATGACAGCGCGTAGACGCCTCACTCCGAGTCGTTTCAAAAGCTCGTGTTGCACGTGAACCATATCGCGCACGGTCATCTGTGGAAACGATGCGCCGTAGGGCCTTCCTGTCCGTAGATTGATGCTCGTGGGACCGGTGGTCCCATAGCAGCTTCCCAGGAAATTGGAGCAGATGATGAAATGCTTTGTGGGATCCAGAGCCTTCCCTTCTCCAATGATTCCATCCCACCAACCTGGCTGTCCGTCGGATGACACGCCGGCAGCGTGAGCATTGCCCGTGAGAGCGTGGCAGACGAGCACTGCGTTCGTTCCGTCGCGGTCCAACGTCCCGTACGTCTCATAGGCAACATCGACGGGGGCAAGGAGCACTCCCGACTCGAACTGAAATGGGTGAGATTCGTCATACAAACGAATACTCCTTTTCCGCTCTGCAGAAACGTCTGTCCGTTCTGCTTCCAATCTTGACACTGAAGATTCTCGCATGGTATTCACACATTAGTCCTTATTGAACGGGAATTGTGGACGCAACAGCCCGAAGAGCCTGATCGAAGTCTTCTTTGATGTCTTCAAAATGCTCAATGCCTACCGACACACGGATGAGGTCCGGCGTTGTGCCTGACTCTAGCTGCTCTTTGTCCGTCAGTTGCTGATGCGTTGTCGACGCAGGATGAATGACGAGGGTCTTCGCGTCGCCAACGTTCGCGAGGAGACTCGCAAGTTTCAGATTGTCAATGAAACGCCGGCCCGCTTCGCGGCCGCCCTTGATTCCGAAAACAACGATTCCTCCGTAGTGTCCCGGGCGGAGATATTTCTCCGCAAGCTCATGGGACGGATGGTCGGGCAGGCCCGGATATGCAACCCACTCCACCTGGGGCTGGTCTCTCAGCCACTCCGCGAGTGCGAGCGCATTCTGGCAGTGGCGTTCCACGCGCAGCGACAACGTCTCAAGTCCCTGCAGCAGCAAGAACGCATTGAACGGACTGAGGCAGGGACCGAAGTCTCGCAGTTGCTCGACGCGCGCTCTGATGATGAACGCGATGTTCCCGAAGGGACTCTGCGTGCCGAACGTCTCCCAGAATCTGAGCCCATGATACCCGGGGCTGGGTTCTGTGAAAACCGGGAAATTCCCGTTCCCCCAGTTGAATTTCCCAGAATCGACAATCACTCCCCCGATTGAAGTGCCATGGCCTCCGATCCATTTTGTCGCTGAATGGAGGACAATGTCGGCTCCATGCTCAATCGGCCGGCAGAGGAAACCGCCGGTGCCGAACGTATTATCGACGATGAGAGGGATACCGTTGTCATGTGCGACCTGCGCAATCGCTTCAATATCGGGCACACTCAGTCTGGGATTGCTGATAGTTTCAATGTAGAGCGCCTTCGTTTTCGAATCGATCTTTGTACGGAAATCGGCAGGTGTGTCTCCTTCCACGAAGCGCGTTTCAATTCCAAGTCGCGGAAGTGTGACCTTAAACAGGTTGTAGCTTCCTCCATACAGCAGGCTGGTTGAAACGATGTTTTCTCCCGCTTGCGCGATTGTCGAGATCGTCAGGAATTCTGCTGCCTGTCCGGAAGAGACAGCCAGCGCCGCAATGCCGCCTTCAAGCGCAGCAATTCGTTCCTCGAAGGCAGCTGTCGTCGGATTCATGATTCGCGTGTAGATGTTTCCGAACTGTTTCAGTTCGAACAGCGACGCAGCATGATCCGCATTGTCAAACGTGTAGGAAGTTGTTTGATAGATGGGCACCGCACGCGCATTCGTTGCCGAATCAGGCTTCTGCCCCGCATGCAGCTGCAAAGTTTCAAACCGATAGTGCCGCTGCTTTCCATTGGCGCTCATGTGAACTCCTTCTGTGAACTGTGAATGTGTAGTGTGATTAAGATCTTCTTGAGCAATTCGACTGCCACCAAGTCTTTAAGACACGAAGTGAAGAGACCTTTTGAGCCTGTCTGTGATTCTACGTTGTGACTTCGTGGCGAAACACCGAAAGTACTTCAGAAGGAGCTTAAGCAGGTGTGAATTGAGCGGGTGGCGTTGGAAGAGGCTAGAAAGCAAAAAACCTCTTCCGGGTAGATGCCAGAAGAGGTAGTAGGTTAACTCTCCGAGCTCATCTTTCCCGGTGACTGTGTCACCAGGTAGGAATTAGCACCTGACTCCTGATCGCTCAGGACGGTTGCTACGGCTTCATCGGGCCTGTTCCCTCAGCCGTTCTTGATAAGCTACTTCTACAATCAATATACTATCGGGAGGACGGTTTGTCAAGTACTCTCATCGAAAATCCCCTCCGTCACATTCAAACCGATATCGTTGCTTATCAGATCGCCTTTGGCTACTTTTTCATTGGAGTGCGGCAGTATCATCGAAGGGAAATCGGGATAAATCGTCGAACGATGGCAAAGAGATTAGGCATGCTTGGATCAAGATCAGCTAGAAGCCGGCTCCTGCAAGTCGTTTTGTTGCTTTGCCTCGTTGTCCTGACTGCGGACGCACAGTCACGGATTGAAAGTCAGGTCCGGATTGCGCGCCTGAAATACAGCGGCGGGGGCGATTGGTACAATGATCCATCGGCAGAGGTCAATCTCCTGAAGTTCATCAAAGAAAATACAACGATCGATACGGATCCCCGATATGAATTCGTCGACCTGGCCAGCGAGAAGTTGTTTTCATATCCGATTCTCTTCATGACCGGCCACGGAAATGTGGTCTTTTCGGATTATGAGGTGCAGCGGCTGCGATCGTATTTAACGAACGGTGGATTTCTGTACGTCGACGATGATTATGGGTTGGACAAAGCATTTCGTCGGGAATTGAAAAAGGTGTTTCCGGATCAGAACCTTGTCGAGCTCCCGTTCAACTACGGACTGTACAATTGTCATTTCAGTTTCCCAAACGGCGTCCCAAAAACGCACGAACACGACACGAAACCTCCACAGGGATTCGGACTGTTCTATAAAGAACGCCTGATCGTCTATTATACGTTCGAGTCAAATCCGAGCGACGGTTGGGCAGATCCCGAAGTACACGGCGATCCCGAGCCGGTACGGCAGCAGGCACTGAGGTTCGGGACAAATATTGTGGTGTGGGCCCTGAGTCACTGAGCCCGGGAGGATCTGCGAGACCGGTTAATTTGTGATTGGTTAATCAGTAAGTGGTAATTAACGAATTAACCATTTAGCCAATCACCAAACTGCATATCGATTTCGACTGACTGGCGGACCAGAATTTCGTTTCTTGGGGCATGCCAGGATATAGTTTTGAAGATTTGGAGGTATACCGAGCGGCAAGAGATTTTCGAAAAAAGATTTATGTCTTGATCAAGAAACTCCCCGCCGAAGAAAGGTACAATCTTATCTCACAGATGAGGCGTGCGGCAACCTCTCTGACGAACAACATCGCAGAGGGACATGGACGGTTTCATTACCAAGAGAGTATTCAGTTCCTTCGCCAATCGCGAGGTTCCCTAGAAGAACTGCTCGATGACATCAACATCTGTATGGATGAAAGATACGTTGAAGAGCCAGAGCTAATTTCTCTCAAAGGTGAAGGATTCACATTACTCCACAGGCTTAATGGCTACATAGCCTATCTGCGGAACAGAAAATCCCAAGAATCCAATTAACCATCCAACCAATTAACCAGTTAACCATTCAACCAATTAACCAGTTAACCATTCAACCAATTAACCAGTTAACCATTTGACCATTCAACCAATTAACCTATCAACCCTGCGACTCCCATACTGACAGACATTCTCGAGCGAATCGCGCTTACACGCGCGAAGCAAAATTCCACCACCTTACTCTCAGGTGCGATGGTCTTTGCCGCGGTGGTCCTCCTGGCGCTCACCTCGACGGGGCTCACAGAGATCGCATTCAGGCTCGACACCGGTGGCAGAACCGCCCTTTTCTCTTTTCTGGCGCTCGTTCTCACGGGCAGCTTTGCATGGCACGTCGCCCGACCTCTCCTACGATCGTTCGGGCTGCTCCGTTCTTCGGACAATTTTGAACTCGCTTCAATCATCGGTAAGCACTTTCCACAGATCCACGACCGGCTTCTCAATATTCTCCAGTTGCACCAGGATCTCGACAAGGGGCAATCACTCTATTCTCCTGAACTCATCGATGCGTCATTTGCCGATCTGGCAAAGGAGATCGAGAGTCTCGATTTCTCCCTCTCCATTGACACGAGTCCCATCAAGCGCTCATTCAGACTTCTGTCCGCAACAGTGGTCGGGACTTTCTTGCTCGTTGTTGCATCACCGGCTGAAGTTGCACAAGCGCTCACGCGCATTATGCATTTTCGAACTGCATTTGCGGCCCCATCGGAATTCCTGTTCGACGTCTCGCCGGGAAATGCAGAAATCGTCAAAGGTCAGAGTGTTCAAGTCTCGATTCGAGTTCAACCAACAGGCCCGGCCGTTCTCCTGCGGCAACAACAACTCACTCTGTTCTGGCGTACTGAAGGGACGGAATCGTTCGAGTCAATCGATCTCCATTCAGATTCCACGGAAACATTTCGCACATCCTTTCAGGGGCTGGCCAACACGACGGAGTACTATGCGAGGATCCGTACCACCGAGAGCGATCGCTACATGTTGACAGTTGTTGACCGGCCGGTTATCAGGACCTTCCAGGTTCGTCTCGAATACCCCGGATACACAAAACTCCCGCCTCGGGCACAGCCGGAGTTTGTCGGCGACGTCACTGCGCTTGCAGGTACTTGGGTCACCCTCAATGGCACCGCGAGCAAGGCTCTTGCTGAAGGCAAAATCGTTTTCAGCGCTGGCTCGTCGGTTCCCTTCGTCATCGACAATCAGAGGTTTACAGGATCGTTTCGGCTTGAGAAGGACACTGACTACCACCTAGAGCTTACAGATGAAGAGCGGCTCACGAATGCCGATCCTGTCCGTTATCAACTCAAGATTATTCCGGATGAGCCTCCTTCCGTCTCTGTTGTTCTGCCAGGCAGAAATGTCGATCTCGCTGGTGATAAATCAATCCGGCTCGCGCTTCAGGCCAGCGATGATTTTGGCTTCTCCTCTCTCCGCATCGGATACAGACTGAGCCATTCCCGCTACGAGAGACCATGGGAGGCAAACAAGTTTGTCAGTATTCCTCTTCCCTCAGCGTCGGTAACAGAATTCGAGTTGCCATATACCTGGGATCTGACGCCGCTCCGGTTGGCGCCTGAGGACGTGGTCGAGTACTTCGCCGAAGTGTTTGACAACGATGCCGTCCGGGGTCCAAAAAGCGGACGCAGTCAGATCTATCTCATCCGGCTGCCATCCCTCGACGAAGTGTTTGCAGAGATGGACAAGGCACATGAGTCCTCCCTCGACGATCTCTCTCAGACGTTACAGGACGCACAACAGCTGAGAGAGAAGATTGAATCGATCAACCAGGACATCAAGAAAAACAAGGAGATGGATTGGCAGCAGAAGAAGAAACTTGAGGAGATGGCGAAGAAGTATCAGGATGTACAGAAGAAGCTTGATGAAGTGAAGAATCGGCTGGATGAGATGGTCAAAAAAATGGATCAGCAGCAGGTTCTCTCCAGCGAGACAATGCAGAAGTACATGGAGCTGCAGCAGCTCTTCGAGCAACTGAACTCTGCCGAGCTACAGCAGGCTCTGAGGCAGATGCAGCAGGCGATGCAAAGTGTCAACCAGCAGCAACTCCAGCAGGCTCTCCATAAGTTGACCTTCTCCGAAGACCGGTTTCGCGAGAGTCTCGAGCGAACGATTGAGCTCCTGAAGCGAATTCAGATTGAGCAGAAACTTGACGAAGCGCGCAAGCGCGCGGAAGAGATCGAGAAGGCACAGCAGGAGTTGAGCAACGAAACCAGGAAGGCATCCGAAAACAGTCAGCCAAAATCCGAACTGGCCAACAAGCAACGTGATCTCGCTCGGAAGCAGAAACAGCTGGAAGAGTCGACACGCGACGTGGCAAAGCGGATGGAGGACTTCTTCACAGAAATGCCCGCTGACCAGATGAACCAGCTCAGCTCCCAGTTGGAACAACAGAAGCTTGATGAGCAGATGGATCAGGCCGGTGATCAGCTACAAGCCGGCCAGATGCAGGGGGCGCAGGAAACGCAACAACGGCTTTCCCGGCAACTGCAGTCCCAGTCAAAGCAATTACAGTCGATTCAGCAAACGATGCTGCAGAAACAAATGCAATACACTCTCAACGAACTTCGGCGGGCGGCAAACAACATGCTCGAGTTGTCGAAACGCCAGGAGTCGTTGAAGCAGGATGCGCAGAGTGCTCCGCTCAACTCCCCGCAACTCCGCGAAAACGCCCAGGATCAAATGCGGGTAATGCAGGACCTGCAGAATGTCATTCGCGGCCTCAGCGAATTATCGAAGCGCTCGTTTGCAGTGACGCCTGAAATGGCACGCTCCATCGGTGAAGCTCTTGCGCATATGCAGAATGCCATCGGCGCGCTCGAGACCCGCAACGGTTTCATGGCTTCCCAGGAAGAGGGCCTGGCAATGGAGTCACTGAACAAATCGGCGATGCAGATCCAGGGTGCGATGCAGAATATGTTGCAGCAGCAAGGAAGCGGCGGCATGGGCGGCCTGATGGCCCAGTTGCAGATGATGGCGGGGCAGCAACAATCGATAAACATGCAGACGCAGAGCATGCAGGCTGCAGCGGAGGCTGCGCGGCTGGCTGTGGAGCAGGAAGCTGTTCGCAAATCGCTTGAGCAGTTGAACAAAGAAGCGCAGGCAAGCGGTGAGCAGAGGAGGTTGCTCGGCGACCTCGAGAAGGTTGCCCAGGACATGAAAGAGGTCGTGCAAAGTCTTCAGCAGAACAATGTGAATCCCGAAACGATTCAAAAGCAGGAACGGATTCTTTCACGTCTGCTTGATGCCTCGAAGTCAATGCGTGAGAGGGACTTTGAGAAGAGGCGAAAAGCCACCACAGGAACTGAGATTACCCGCCGCAGTCCGGGCGATCTGGACCGCGAAACCCTTGAGGGGAGAAACAAACTCCTCAAGGACCTCCTGAAGTCACTCGAGCACGGTTACTCGAAGGATTACAAGGAATTGATACGGAAGTACTTTGAGGAACTGCAGAAGCTCGAGGGGCAGAAGAAGTAGCGTCGGCAGAAACGAAACGGCGTCATGAGATCAGAGCATCCCGTCGGGGCGTATAGCGATACGCCCCGACGGGTTACGCCGTTTCGTTTACTACTGCACCTTCGGAAAACCCTCGAAAGACGTTATCTCGGCTCAAAATCAATCGGCAACATGTCGGCAAAGCGCCGGGCCGACCAGTAGCCGTATGTCCACAGACCGAGCGGATCTTCGATGTGACCGTTGGGATACACCACCAAACGCGGTCGGTTCATTTCGATAAGCGAGACTTGCGGGATGTTGCCTGTGTAGTAGATGACCTGCAGGATATCGGGAAAAGAAAGGATGCTCTGAAACGGATGTTGTCCCGATTTTAGAAGTGTATCGGCATCGACTTCAAATCCGATCGGCCGGGCGAACGCGTTGCGTGCCTGGTTCTTCTTGATGCGGTTGACCTCAAATCCTTCCACCTTTGTATTCTTTCTCAGGAGGCTGAGCAAGAAATGCCGCTGCGATCCCCGAAAGGTGGCAGTGCGGTTTTCATTCCACTCTGCCTCCTCAGCCTTGTCCTTCGGAACGAGATTCTGATACGAGGTGAGAACAATGAACTGCATCGACGTCCGCGAGAAGCCATAGTGAACGAGAACGCAACGTATGTGGTAGCCGAGCGCCCTGTTCTCTATTTCCAACTGCTCCCGGGCACGCGCCACCATGTGGGGCGACTCTTCAAAGAAGTCCAAGACCTCCGGATTGAGAATCGTGCACTTCTTTGCGTTTGACGTCGTGCCGATGAATTCCTTGAGGAAATCATCAAGTTGCTCCCTCCATTCTGCCGGATCCTTCGCTTCAACTTCAACTCCCGGCAACTGAACAGCGCGGGGCTTGAGCCTGATCTCAACCGTCATGAGCGTCGAGTCGACAAGCCGAACTGCCACGATTCCAGGTTGATAACCCACAAGAGAAGCAACGACCTGATGAGAACCGATCGGAACTCCTTTCATCTCGAACGCCCCATCATCCTTTGAAGCAGCGCCGATCGTCGAGTTGGAGATGAAGATGTTCGCCAGCGGAAGCGGCGAGCGGGTGGAGTCATCGAGAACGCGACCCTTTATGGAACCGCGCGGCTGCGCCTGCAAGGTCAAACCGTTGACGAGCAGGAAGCAGAGGATGAGAATGAAGGGTCGGAGGGTCATGGTTTGTGAGATCCCCGTGTTCCCGTCACTGGCGCGCCGTGAAGAGAAGGGGATCACCAGGTTTACCTGACGAATTTTTCCAGAGTCTTTTCCAGCTGGTCGCCAACGAGGTCGGCGCTGAGCGCCACGATCTTTCCATCAGCATCAACGAGGATGGGCCTGGGTATGGCCACAACTTCAAACGCCCTTGTGAGCTCTTTGTCGTTCGTCACGAACGCATGAAGCCACGGCATGTTCCACTTATCGGCGCGGAATTTCCTCACGTCCTCCGGTTTCTGATCGAGTGAGAGACTGAGAATCTGGAAGTTCTTCGATTTGAACCGCTCATACGCCTTGTGAAGATTCTCCATCTCTGCTACGCAGGGCCCGCACCAGACAGCCCAGAAGTCGAACAGGACCACCTTGCCCTTGAATGTGGAATTTGTGTATACGGTCGATGGATCTCCCAGTGCTTTCACACGGAATGCCGGAACAGTTTTTCCGAGCGCGATGCGAAGCGTTCGCGAAAATTGTTGTTTGACCGATATTCCGAACGGCGTCTCCCCCATGTGCTGCATGACGAGATCGTAATGTTGCTGCAACCCCCTCTCATCCCCCTGCATCTTCGCACTCACAAGAGCGTTCATCAAAAAGCCCTGCTTGAGTGATTCACTTGGGTGCTTGTCGATAAAACGTCCAAGATAAGCTTCATAGAGCTTCACGTCTCTCGCCAGGTCACCGGCAACCTTGATGAGCGGAGTTGTCGGGGCCATCCAGAGTTTTGAGTCGGGCGGGATTTCTTTCAGCGCCTGCGTCCCAATCGCCGGATCACCCTCCGTTCCGCTCCTCGCCGCTATGTCGAGATAGTCGAGGAGTAATGCTTGCCGCACAAGTGCAGCTTTCTCGGCCTTCAACTGAGCGACGATTGATTTGAGTTGACCCGACCAGTCGGGCTTGGGATCTGTTCGACCGGACGCCAGAAGCTCCGCTCGTGTCAGCATCCCCAGCTGTATGAGTGCTACCTTGGCGACGGGATTGTCCTGATCCCGAAAGACAATGGAGTACTTGACGGACGATCGGACGAGTCTCCTCGGATCGAACACAATCCTCGCCTTTCCGTTCCTGGCAGAAACAATTGATCGGTAGTCTCCGGCATCATCAAATTCATACGATTCAGATTGGGTGCCGTTGATGGCACGATTCGTCCCTTCAACGCCAAAAAGCTGGTATGCGACCTTTGCCCGCGGGGTTTGAAGGGTAAGCCTGTATGTACCATCGGGTTGCTTTGTCATTCGTTCTGCCTTTTCGAATGCAAAGTCCGTCACGTCGGACAACACCGTCACTTCCTTGAAATCGTTGAGATACTCGTACGTCTGCAGAGTCACGGTAACCTGAAGGCTCGTTGGTTTCTCAATGATAAGGGGCACATCGAGAGCCCTGTGGTTCACTCCCGTGAATTCGACAATCAACGTACCTGTCTCCCTCGTGCGCACTTCAAATGATCCGTCCTCTTTTGCCGCTGCCTGGGCAATCGGTTTTGGATTCGGGAGTTTGAGGATGTGAGCATGCGCGATCGGCATCGGCTTCCTCTCAAAGCCGAGGAGCTTGCCCGAAATGATGGTTTCCTGGCCAGCAAGCAATGTGCCCGCGGCGAACAACATCAGCCCTGTCAGCGAAGCCCTCATAGGTGTCCTTTGCACTGGGATGCGTATGGAAAACGAAATCGATGCGACTAATGTAGGTAAAATCGGAGAGAAAAAATGAAAAGATGTGCCGATAACGCGAAGATCCGCTCCTAGTGCCTTGATATCGAATCTTTGTGGGGGGGTGAGAAGAGAGACTAACGTTGATCGCCAGCTCTCTTCCTCACTTTCAGCCACACCCCAAATGCTGCTCCTCCACATCCGAGCAGAAACGAAAGAAGCAGAAAGAGAACGAGCCACAGAAGGACAATGAGAACCCGAAACTTAGGAGGCAAGATTGCCCAAGTTGAGGTACCGAACATAAGTGTAAGCACGTACAATACAGATGCGGCGCCAGACTCAATAATTGTGACGGATCTGGACTGAAAACCTACATATGCGCTCATGAACACAATGCCAGTAGCCAACCATAGGAGTATAGGCCATATCGCAGAATATCCCCTGAAAAAAATATCGTTTCCCCGAAAGAACGTTATCGGCAAGCCGCAAAGGAATGAGGGAAACAGGTGGAAGAGAACGAAGAAACAGTACGTGACCGTCAACCACCGAACATCAACACGGGTCTTGAACAGCATTCGAATCGATTGCATACTCTATCCTCGGATTAGTATAGCTCAAGAGTAACTCTAGTGGAACTTTCCACCAAAGATCCATCCGTTCATGCGTCCTGCACTGTCGATGGTCACCTCGACCCAACTGTCAGCGTAGCGTCGGGACACAGCACGTACATGAATGTTGGCGGCTTCAATTCTTGATGTGTACATCGCCTCAGCCGACTCTGCCAACTCAGGACGTAATTGATAGCTCAAAAGTGTTCTGTTCCCACCGCCCAACTCCTCTGGCAACACGAAGAACTGGGCGGCGTCGATGCTGATCAAGTTCATTTCATTGATGATCCGGTCTCTGCTGTTTTGCGGTGCCTGCGCCTCACGCAGACTATGTCGCACTTCCTCACCTCTGATCGCCATGTACGGGATCGCACATGCAAATACAAGCACGAAAGCCGTGCACAGACCGAAAAGGACATGCGAGATATGCCAGGGCTGAAGTTGCTGCCAAAGATTCTCTCCGATAGATCGACGCCGCAACCCAAGAAAAACCACCGTCGGGCCGACAACGAACAGAAGCAGACCGACGATCGCCTTCGCCTTCGCCACAGCCAGAATGACCGGCTGTTCGCCTGAGAAATCTGACAGTCCGTTTGCGATCGTCTGGCCCCCGGCCACTATCCATGGCAATAGAGCAGTTGTAGTCTCAACCCTGGATCCAAATACTTGGATATTCAGAGGAAACCCGCTGGACAGCAGGAATACAAGTCCTAGTGCAATGATACAGAGGAGGACGACTTGCCAGAGAAATCCGCGGGCAAATTCAGGTGTGTCAGTTGTCTGAGACATGCTCAAGCCCCCTTTTGGTAAGAATGAACCTTTCCTGAACCATCCCGACTCTTCCATTGAGATTTCGGAATTGCGGCTCCTTTCCTAACATAGACCTCTTGTGAAACCAGGACTATGCGGTCTGGATTCAGTGTCTCAACGACGACTGACATCGAATCGCCTTTCCACTTTGGTTGATAGATGTTGACGCCTACCACAACTCCCGAGTGCATCTTCTTGAATACGTCGGCCAATGAAGATTTCTTGTTCCGACCCTGCCGATGGTACTGGTCAAGCGTTACGAGGAGGGGCTTCGACATCTCCGACCGCATGATTCCCCTTCCGATGGTAGCCCGAATGTCAGACAGCATCCCTGCCTGCCAGCGCGTTTGATCTTCCATTCGCACACAGGCGAATACGGTGATCACGAGGACCACAACAGTTGCCGTGACGACAGCGATTCGTGTTTTGCGTGGAACCGGTTTTCTGAGAGAATATCCAACGAGCGCGATCAGATACAAGATCACCGCGATGCCGCCTGCATTTACTGACGCCCAGAGATCCACTGATTGTGAAGCGATCAGAAAAGTAGAGGTCACAATAATCATTCCTGCAACAATCCAGACAAGTGTTATCGAGACTTCCCGCTTAATTTCGAATGTAATAGTTTCCTTCTCCATTCCAATGTTCTCCCTAACGGTTAGAAGGGTTGTTGGAGAAAGCGTGACACGCCGTGATTTAGCTCGGGGGGAAGTTCACGCGTCTGAGATTGACCTCCCGCCACAAACGGCGACAGCAGCAGGCTGCTGAAGATAATCAGCAGGAGAATTGAAGCCGCGGCAGGCAACGGGATAGAGACATTGGAAAACCAAAGCGTTGTATGCAAAGGCTTACGTTCGGACGCGACCCGGTTTTCTGAAATGCTGGTCGCAATGCGCTGCTCCACGGATCGAGGCACTCGCAGAAGCCTTTCCTCACTCCAATGAGATCGGACCCGCTTCATTACCTTCATCATATTTCTACACTCCCTGCACTCCGCCAGGTGTGCAAAAACGATGATTGAATCATCATCATTAATCAGTCCGTCAATGAGGAGGCTGACTTGCTCTTGAAGTCTCCAATGTTCCATCATTCTACTCCTTGAAGTACGGTATTAGTTTCTCTGTCAGAGCACGTCGGGCCTTGAACAGGCGTGATTTCACCGAGCTTTGTGTTGTACCAGTAATATCCGCGATCTCTTCGTATGAGCGTTGCTCAAATTCCCGCAGGAACAGAACCTCTCGATACTCGATCTTCAACTTACCAATACAGTTCGAAACTATTTCCTTGGCGTCCGCCTGCTCAACGAGAGAAAACGGCGTTTCGTCGTCCCAAACCGACTCTACATCCAGGAACCCGTTTCTCCGACTATGACGAAGTTGGTTGTAGATGTTGTTTCGGGCAATCGTGAACAACCACGAGTGGAAACGGTTGGCGTCATGTAGCTCATCGATGTTGCGATAGAGACTCACGAAAGTGTCATGCGTAACATCTTCGGCCAGCGAGTGAGCGCCTGTCAGTTTAAGGCAGAAGGCATAGATGTGTTCGCTATATCGACGGTAGAGAGCATCAAAAGCCTCACGATCGCCGAGCTGCAAAGCGTGCACAAGCTGTTCGTCGGTTTGTGTTTCCAAAGGGGACCTTCAGAACCCCCCGTGATGGCGGGATTTTGTCATAAGACACATCAAGAAGCAAAAAGTTGCTGTGAAATGAGGGGTGGAAGAGACGGATCGAAAACCCTGGACGGCAACGGTCTTTTGAAACGCAGGAAACATCAGGTCTGTAGGCTGGCTTTTTTTTCCCTCCGTATCCTCGCGATTTTTCCAATGACCACGCCAACCGCACAGAGACTGAAGAAGAGGAGCAGATACATGAGCTTCAGGGGCAATGACGGTACGAAGCGCAGAAGGGCCTTGCCACTTCCCCGATAGATGCCAAAGACCGTCAGCATGTACAGAACCGCGATAGACAATGACTCCAACATTGGATATCCTTTGGATCTCGAACCAATGTATCCTCCCACGATGGCAACGCCAATGCCCATCCAGATGAGGTAGATCCCGGTCATTGCTGAAACAGGTGTGCGCCTCATTCCAAACAACGCATACGACGGAAACAACTGAAACAGAATCAGCGCGCAATATCCGACAACCAACCATCGCCAATCAAAGACAGGACGCTGATCTCCAACCATATTCACGAGCACTCCTTGTTTCTATTCGGGGAGATACAAACTGAGCTGCGAGGGAGCGCACCCGGCGCCCACGCGCCTTATCACCCAGACCCCCAATTCCCCTGCATTAACCAAACGGGTGTTTTCCCGTTGGGGTCGAGTTTTACCGTCATGCGATCCGTTTCACAGAATGCCGACTCAGCGACATACGATACCGTATCTGCGCTCACCTGGGCTGTGTATTCGGCTACATCAGTCCGGGCCAACGTATCCGGAATCCCGTACCCGAGGTACGATCCCCCTCCCCCGCCTTCAGCTTTCGGAAGTATCCGATACTGAAACGCACTCGCCGTAAGAACATCTATCTCGTGCTGAACGTTGTACCGAAGCAAGCGTGCATTATTGTTTTCGCAGCTGGAGACGTAGCGCGCTTGTTGGAAGACAGTCACAGGTCCAATAGTGATCACCATGAACATCGTTGCTATCATACTGAACACGTAGGCGATCGAGCCCATTCCAAGTGACCGCAAAGGCGCTGCCACTCCATGTGCCCGATCGAGCCGGCGACTTCGCCATCCAAAGAGAAAGACCGTCGGAAATACGATAAAGCTCAGCAGCATGCTCGAGAAAATGATAATCCGATTCGAGAGCGGCAGCAATCCGGGCTCATCAAGCCACGAGATGGAATTGATAGCTCCGATCCACGTCAGCAAAAACGGTTCGTTCGTCAAAGACCTGCGGTACGTCGACAGACCCAAGCGTTCAGCAAAAATCATCACGAGAACGGCAAGCAGCGCCAGGACCGATATCTGAACGAGAAATGTATTTGTGAACGATTTTGGCTCGTTCTGACCGGATATCGCTTCAGGCTCAGTTTTCAGATTCATGAACGATTCCTTTTGGCGTCAACGTCAACTTTTCCTGAATGAGCCCCGACTTGCCGTTGATATTCCCGAATGACTGCTCACGACCTTTGTTGTAGCCATCTACACCGACGAGAACGATCTTGTCGGCTTCGAGGGACCGAAGATACACTCGCCTTGTCATGAAGATGTACGACTCGTAATCGTAATAGGCCGACTTGAGCGGTGGAGGCACGATCTGGCCGACGGCAACAGGACCGAACCGATTGAGGAAGACCTCGCGGAGAGTGTGGTTCTTGCTTTTCGCCGGTCCGTGGAATTCCTGCAGCGTCCGAAGAAGCTGCGCAGACATTCCTGAGAAGAGAATGGATCGCGCTCCAGTCTTCTGAAGCAGAATCTGACTCTCCCGCTGTTCTTTGACGTACGATTGCGATCGAACCCAGGAATAGGTGGTCACTCCTACGACGAGAAGACCGAGGCAGATCAGTGTAACGCGGAAGAGGAAACGAAGCGGCTTCCGCGCAACATAGAAGAGGAGCGCAATGAGATAGAGTCCTGCCACCGCGCCAGCCACATTCAAACTTATCCACGGGCGTGAATACGGCGAGAGAAAGAACGCTGCGCTGACAAGAACAATACCTGTCAGCATCCAGATAAGCATGATCGTCGCGCTGGTTGTTGGCTGGTCAGATGAAGGTTGGTCGTCCATAGCGATGCAGCCTCAGGCTGAAATCGAGGGAAGCAGGGAACACAGGCAGGAATGCTCCTCCAATTTGGGGAATCTGCAGGTGAGATGCAAAGGAGGGCTAACAAGGAAGCCTTCGGAAGGCTCAGAAGAATCGCCTTTAACCTTCCGAAGGCTCAGGGGTTACAGGGGAGGCTATTTCTCTTTCTTTCCCTCAGCAAGTTTGAACTTGAAGGGGAGCGTCACGGTGGTGCTTACGGCCTTACCGTCTTTCATCGCCGGTTTGAAGACCCACTGTTCAGCAGCGTCAATGGCAGCCTGATCGAACACCTTTGAGTCACTTTTGATGACGCTGACACTCGTCGGCTTTCCCGACTCGTCAACATCGACACGGAGCCAGACCGATCCTTCGAGACCCTTCTTCGATGCTTCTTCAGGATACTTTGCCTGAACCATTTTGATGACTTCGGGCGCAGCGTCCAGTGACTTTGTCGTGCCTGGATCTTTCTCCGGCGATTTTTTTGGAACTCCTTTTGAGGGTGTGACTCCTTTTCCCTCGCTCAACTTAAACCGAAACGGCACGCTGATCTTCACCGCGACCGGCTTTTCCTTCGCAAGTGCGGGCTTGAACACCCACTGCTTCGCCGCGTCAATCGCTGCTTGATTGAAAACTGCGTTTTCGCTTTTCGATACTTTCACATCTAA
>Ga0233423_10000511_pt1 | contig 20376 bp, 17 predicted proteins | sample Watercolumn_Mata_FD_180713 | JGI IMG/M metagenome (GOLD analysis project Ga0233423, IMG submission 180713) | Freshwater microbial communities from Lake Matano, South Sulawesi, Indonesia - Watercolumn_Matano_2014_112_MG | ecosystem: Environmental > Aquatic > Freshwater > Lake | place: Indonesia...
CCTTGGGAGGCTGGGACAGCCAAAGGAAGCTGGGGCGCAGTCTCAAGCTCAGGCTCCGGTGGTCAGCCTGTTTCCCACCTTGGCGGAGGTGCGCGCCGAGTTGGGGGATTGCCTGCGTTGCAAGCTGGCCGCTAAGCGAACCCACATCGTCTTTGGGGACGGTTCGCCCCGGGCCGCGCTGATGTTCATCGGCGAGGCCCCCGGGGAAGAAGAAGACTTGCAAGGGCTCCCTTTTGTGGGGGCCGCCGGCCAGCTTTTAAACAACCTGTTGCACAAGTTGGGATTGACCAGACAGGAGGTCTATATCGCCAACGTGGTTAAATGCCGCCCCCTGGGAAACCGGGACCCGGAGGCGGATGAAATTGCGGCCTGCCTGCCTTTTCTGAAAAAGCAGGTCCAGGCGGTGCGCCCCCAGGTGATCGTCACCTTGGGCCGCATCGCCACCCAGGCCCTCCTGGGCACCCAGACCCCCCTGACCCGGCTGCGGGGGCAATGGCAGGGGTACCGGCAGATTCCGGTGATGCCCACTTTTCATCCTTCGTACCTGCTGCGCTTTCCCAAGGAGCGCCACAAGACCTGGGAAGACATGCAGCAGGTCATGGAACGGTTAGCGGCCCATGAGGAACTTTAAAGCATATTTCCTGGTCTTGGCCTTGCTGCTGACCTGGGTTGCTGCGGCCGGGGCGGCTTCCCGCACCGTGCTGGTCTTGCCCGCGGTGGGCTCCATCAACCCGGGGTTGGCGGAGTTTATCCTGGACGGCATCCGGGCCGCGGAAAAACAGCAGGCCGAGGCCCTGGTGATCAAGCTGGACACCCCCGGGGGCCTGGACGCCTCCATGCGGCAAATCAGCCAGGCCATCGTCAACTCCCGGGTGCCGGTGATCGTCTATGTCTCTCCCCGGGGGGCCCGGGCCGCGTCCGCCGGCTTGCTTATCACCATGGCGGCGCATGTGGCGGCCATGGCCCCGGGCACCAACATTGGCGCGGCCCACCCGGTGGCTGTGGGTACCGGCAAGCTGGACAAGGTCATGGGGGAGAAGATGGTGAACGACATGGCCGCGTATGGCCGTTCCCTGGCGTCGGAGAGGGGCCGTAACGCCGACTGGGTGGAAAAGGGGGTGCGCCAGAGCGCCTCCATCACCGCGGTGGAGGCCCAGCGGCTCAAGGTGGTGGAGGTCCTGGCCAACGACCTGGAGGATTTGCTTCAGAAGGTCGAGGGCCGCCAGGTGCAGGTAGGAGGTAAACCGCGGCTGCTGCACACTGCCGGAGCCACCGTCAAGGAGATTCCGGAAGACTGGCGCACCAAGGTGCTCAAAAACATCGCCGACCCCAATATCGCCTTTATCCTGATGATGCTGGGGCTGGCGGGCCTTTACTTTGAGCTGGCCCACCCCGGGGTGGTGCTGCCGGGGGTGGTGGGGGCCCTGTGCCTGCTGCTGGCCTTTTTCGCGTTTCAGACCCTGCCCGTCAACTTCATCGGCGTATTGTTGATCCTGTTGGCCTTTATTTTTTTTATTCTGGAAGTCAAAGTCACCAGCTACGGACTGCTGTCCCTGGGAGGAGTGATTTCCCTGTTTTTGGGGTCCATCATGCTGTTTCGCCGGGGGGACGCCACCATGGATATTTCCTGGGGGGTTTTGATCCCCACCGTGGTCATTGTCTCGTTGTTTTTTATCATCGTGGCCGGCATCGCTTTTCGCATCCACCTGCGGCGCGCCATGACCGGCAGCGCCGCCCTGGTGGGGGAACAAGGGCAGGCCTACACCGACCTGACCCCGGAAGGACAGGTGTTTGTGCATGGGGAGTACTGGCGGGCCCGGGGCGAAGAGCACATTAAAGCCGGAGAACTTATTGAAGTGGTGAAAGTTATCAACTTGAAGCTTCTGGTGCGCCGGGCGCGATGATTATTAGGGGGGCTAAGTAGCCATTAGGCTCACTTACAATCCTCCTGCAAACCCCTTCCCCCAACCTCTTGTTGGTTATTATCTGGCTGTTGAAGGCGGGGCCAACGGCCCCGCCTTCAACAGCCCCTTACACGGGTTGGGAGGGGGGTGTGGGGGGAGGGCAGGGACTTTAAGTCCCTGGCCCTCCCACCTACACAACTAAAGGAGTTAAGGAGGCGGACATGACCCAGATTCTTGGCAGTTCCACTTTACTGATAGTTATCCTGGTGGTGTTCTTTCTGATGACCGCCATCAAGATTTTGAACGAGTACGAGCGGGGGGTCATCTTCCGCCTGGGCCGGGCCCTGGACTACGCCAAAGGCCCGGGCCTCATCATCCTCATTCCCATCGTGGACAAGATGATCAAGGTCAACCTGCAACTGGTGACCTACGATGTGCCCTCCCAGGACATCATCACTCGGGACAACGTCACGGTGAAGGTGAACGCGGTGGTTTATTTTCGGGTGATCGACCCCCTGAAGGCGGTGATCGAGGTGCGGGACTACTACAACGCCACCCAGCTTCTGGCCCAGACCACCTTGCGGAGCGTCTGCGGCCAGGTGGACCTGGACGACCTGCTTTCCGCCCGGGAGAAGGTCAACGCCCAGTTGGCGGAAATCCTGGACAAGCACACCGACCCCTGGGGCATCAAGGTGACCCTGGTGGAACTGCGGGCCATCGACCTGCCCATCGAGATGCAGCGGGCCATGGCCAAACAGGCGGAAGCGGAACGGGAACGCCGGGCCAAAGTGATCAACGCCGAGGGGGAATTCCAGGCCGCGGCCAAGATGGCCGACGCCGCCCGGGTGCTGGCCACGGAACCCATGTCCCTGCAACTGCGCTACCTGCAGACCTTAAGGGAAATCGCCGCGGAAAAAAACTCCACCACCCTGTTCCCCATCCCCATCGACCTGGTGAAACCCTTCATCAAAATGGCCGAGAGGTTGGAGGCGGAGGAGAAGGGGTAAGGAAGCGGTCAGCGGTCAGCGATCAGCAATCAACTATCAAGGGCAAAAGCCAGCATTTGGATATTTTTGTCTTAAGCTGAAAGCTAACGGCTGAAAGCTGTTATTTCCAAAGGAGAACCACAATGGCGAAAAAGGAGCGCAAGGAGAAGAAAGAAAAGCCCTTGGACAAGATGACGGCCACGGAGCTGCGCAAGTATGCCCTGGAGTTGGGAGAGATTGTCGGCGTGCACGGCATGAACAAAGAGGAGCTCATCGCCGCCATCAAAAAAGTGAAGGGCCTGGCCGAGGAAGGCAAGAAGCACGTGGAGAAAGTAAGTATGCGGGACCTGAAAGAAAAGGCCAGGGAGATGCGGGCCCAGAAGCTTGCGGCCATTGCCGCGGGCGAACCCCAGCAAAAGATCGACATCCTGCGGCGTCGGGCCAACCGCCTAAAGAAGCGCACCCGCCGGGCGGCTTAAAAAATATGGGGGGGCGGCCTAAGGCTGCTCCTCCTCCCGCGAATTGGCTGGATTTCTCAACGTCCATAAACTTGAGATTATCTAGAGCCGAGGGCTTCCCACTTCGTCCGGGAAGCCACCTGACCTGAACCCATGCCTCCCTTTTTAAAACTGGAAGATTTTCTTGCTCCCCCGCCGCTGCCCGCCATCATCGCGGTGTTGATGACCCTGGGGTTCAAATACCTGGTGAGGCGCCTGGCTGCGGCGCTTTTTCCTGAATCCCCCGACCCTCTCCCGCAAGCCGCGGGTTTTATCATCGTCACCGCCCTCATGGCCGCGGCTGTCCATCTTCTGGCCTTTTTTAAACTAGCCTATCTCTGGCCCTTGAGGGTTATGGCCTGGCCTCTGGCCGCCCTGGGAATCTTGGAGCTATCCCGGTTGAACCGAGAAAGATTGTCGCATTTTTGGCGGCAGATGCGTCTGGTTTTTCAAGAGCAAGCCTTCTGGGGCCGGGCCGCCCTGGTGTTACTGGGGATAACCTTGCTGGGCTTCGCCTTGGGGGCATTAGGGCCACCCACCGATTATGATTCGCCCCGCTACCATCTGGGCGTTCCCCTGGAGATTTTGCGCCACCACGGCGCCGATCCCCGGCCGGACTGGCTGTTTGTCCGGCTGGTAGGTTTGGGAGAATCTTTGAACATGTTGGGGCTGGCTGCCGGGACGGACAACCTGGGGGCCTGTCTGCAATTCGCCGGCCTGTTAGCGGCACTGGCCGCGATCACCAGCTTGGCCAAAAATAACTTGCACCGAATCATGCTGGCCATGGGTGTAATAGGTTGTCCGGCAGTGGCCTCCCTGATGTTCAGCCAAAAGCCACAAATGCTGCCTCTCGCAGCCAATACCGTAGCCCTGGTCATGATTGCCCGGCGTTTCCACACCATTGACCGTCTGACGTTACTGCTGGCCTTTGGCTGCGTCTTTTTTGCCATGGCCTGCAAGTACACCTTCCTGTTGACCGGCTCCATAGTGATAGGCGCCGGGCTGGTGGCCGCTTATCGGTCCGGACGCCTGGGCTGGGCCCTGGGTATTGCCCTGCCAGGTTATCTGGTCTTCGTTTTTCCGGGTCACTGGCAAAAATATTTATTTTACGGCGACCCCATTTCCCCTTTTCTGGAACGGTTTCGGCCCCAGGGTGATGTGACCATCACCAGATTCGCCTCATATATGAAGTATCATTATGAGGGAAGCTCCTTACTTTTTCCGGTAAAACTAATCGTCCCTGATTCTCCGGGGGTTATTACCGAAAGTTTGGGCTTGGGAGTCTTACTAATTTTTTGGGTGATAAAAGACCTCAGGTATGTAGGACCTCCAAGAGTTTTCTTGATCTGCGCCTTGTTGGCCATCTTTTTTATGCTGACTTTGGGGCAACCTCTGTATCGGTTCTTGCTGGAACCGTACTATTGGATATTCGCCGCCGCGGCCACGGTTAGCTGGCGGCCGGCGCTGGGCTATTTTTTCCGGCTCATGGTCTGCCAGATGTTAATGATGGCGGTTATCGCGGGATGGGGAGGCATGCTGTTATTTCCCGGCGCCTTAACGGCATCGACGCGCCACAAGGTTATGCACCAGGCAGCCGTTGGTTACTCTTATATGCGGTGGCTGGATGAAAAGCTGCCGCCTGATGCTGTGGTTCTCCTTCCAGATCTGGGTTTGGAGGCCCTAATGCCCCGCCCTTTTTTTACCACCTGGGGTATCATGTTTTACAACATAAAGGACCCTGGCGAAGCAAAGAAAGTCAGAGCCATAATTGCCTCATATAAAGTTAACACGCTGGTGGCCTTCCTCCCAAGGGATACAGACTTGGTGAAAATTCTGGCTCCATATTTGGGGGAACGCTTGGCCGGGCCTCAAGAATTTATCCTCAAGCCAAGGAACCCATGGAATAGCGTGACGGTAGTCCAAATTGTCGTGTTTCGGTTGAAGATGGACCATCAGGAAGACCCCTGCAAATGAGTCGAGGGGACGGGCCGCCAGCCTCAACCCCCCTGGCCAGACCTAGGGAGAAAAGCCACGAAGGACATTGGAGCCTTACCGGGCTTCTGGAGCGGAAATTAGGTCATAATAAAGCTTACCCCCAGCCGGCACTTTAATTTTATTCTATGACTCCCTTCCCAAAGCTGGAAGATTATCTAGCCCCACCGCCGCTGCCGGCAATTATCGCGGTCTTGATGACCCTGGGGTTTTTATATCTGGGCCGGCGTCTGGCTGCGGCCCTTTATCCTGAATCCCCGGACCCTCTTCCCAAAGCCGCGGGTTTTATCATCGTCGCCGCTCTAATAGCCGCGGCTGCCCATCTGCTGGCGTTTCTTAAACTGGCTTATCTCTGGCCCTTGCGGATTATGGCCGGGTCTCTCATGGTCTTGGGGGTTTTAGAGTTATTGAGATTAATAAATCGCGAAAAACTTTCTCACTTCCGGGGCCAGATAATCCTGGCGTTTGCGGAGCAAGGTTTCTGGGGCCGGGCCGCCCTGACCTTGCTGGGCCTTAGCCTGCTGGGCCTGGGTCTAGCCGTCTTGGGGCCGCCCAGCGACTCCGATTCGCTAAATTACCACCTGGGAGTCCCTCTGGAGGTCCTGCGCCAGCATGGCGCCTTTCCCCGGGCAGACTGGCTTTATCCGCGCTTAACCGGCCTGGGAGAGTCTTTAAATATGTTGGGACTGGCCGGAGGTACTGACATCTGGGGGGCTTGTCTGCAACTGGCCGGGCTGCTGGCGGTCTTGCTATCCCTAGCGGCCATGGCCCAGGATAATTTTCAGCGGCTCTGGCTGGCCATGTTCGTCCTGGGGTGCCCGGTTATGGCCTTTTTGGTGCTCAGCCAAAAGCCGCAAATGCTGCCCATGGCGGCCAGTACCGTGGCCCTGGTCATGATTGTCCGGCGTGGTCAAATCATTGACCTGCCGACGTTGGCCCTGGCCTTTGGCTGCCTTTTTTTTGCCATGGCCTGCAAGTACACTTTCCTGTTGAGCGGCTTTATTGTGGTTGGCGCGGGCCTGGTGGCCGCCCATCGGGCCGGACGCCTGGGCGCGGCCCTGGGCCTGGCCTTGGCGGCCTACCTGCTCTTGGTCTTTCCGGTGCACCTGCAAAACTATCTGTTTTACGGAGACCCCCTTTCTCCTTTTCTGGAAAGATTCCGCCCCCAGGGCGACCCGGAATTAATACAATTCGCCGCTTTCCACCGGGAATATGCCGATTTTCCCGGAAGCTGGTTATTCCTGCCGGTAAGGCTCGTCATCCCCGGCTCCCTGGAGACTCTTACCGATACCCTGGGGGTGGGGGCCTGGCTGATTTTGGGGGTAGTAGGAAAAATCAAGGAACCTGGCCCGCCAAGGGTGCTGATTGGCTGTGCCTTCCTGGCCGTGGTCGCCACCCTGGTCCTGGGGCAGATTGGCGGGCGGTTTTTTTTAGAACCATACCTGTGGCTGGTCGCTGCCGCGGCTCTCGCGGCCTGGGCCCCCGGGAAAAAATGGCTGTTCCGACTCATGGTCGGCCAAATGCTGCTCATGACACTCATAAGCTGGTTTTGCGCCGCCACCCTTTTCCCCGGCGCTTTAACTGGTTCATGGCGCCACAAGGTCATGGCTAGGTCGGTTTTTGGTTATGCCGAAACACGGTGGCTGGACAAGGTCTTGCCTCCCGAGTCGGTGATCTTGACCGACCTCCCCTACACAGCTTTGTTGCCCCGGCCTTTTTGGGTGATGTATCCAGTCAGTCTGCAACGCCTGGCCAAAGAACTTGCCCAGCCAAAGGACCACGTCACCCGCCCCGGGGGGCGACCAAAACCTGATACGCTGGTGACCTATTACCCTTTGCATGAAGAATTTCGCCAAATTCTGGACCGGCGTCTGGCTGGACTCCTGGCCGGGCCGCAAACGTTCCCCACCGCCACCAGGAACCCGGGAAGACAGGTGCAAATGAATCAAATTATCATCTATCGCTTGCGCCCCCACTAGGGGGGGAATAAGGAAGTGGCGTCGAAAAATGTTCCGGAAACACGCCCGCGGCACCCTTGAAGGCAGGCGAAGGCAAAGAGCCGGGCAAGTTAAGCCAGACGTTTTTCTGGCGTACCCTGCGCTTTAATTTTCAGGCAAGGTTGCAGAAAAATGACCTGGGTCTGGCCCGTAAAAAAAGGCCGGAGCAGCGATGCCCCGGCCTTTTATGGTTAAGTCTTGGATAATTGGTTTAGCTGGTAATGATTTTAGGCCTCAAACTCCTAATGGCCGGTCAGGTCTGGGAGCAGGCCGCCTCCTCCAAAAAATGATGACCCCGCCCGGTTTACAGCCCGGGGAAGATTTTTACTGAATTGACCGCGGCATTATAGAGAAAGCCCGGGAAGATGCCGATCAAGAGCACCCCCACCGCGGTGACCAGCAAGACGGTGGTCAGGGCCGGGGTGAAGGCCACCGGCCCCAGGTCGGCCTCGGCGGGTTTCATGTACATGAGCACGGTGATGCGCAGGTAATAGAACACGGACACCAAAGAGTTCATGACGCCGATGATGGCCAGCCAGATGTAGCCCGCCTGCACCGCGGCGGAGAAGATGTAGAACTTGCCCACAAAGCCGGCGGTGGGCGGGATGCCCGCCAGGGCGAACATGAACAGGGCCATGGCCGCGCCCAAGGCCGGGTGCTGGAAGCCCAGGCCGGAGTAGTCGTAGATGCTCAGGTAGCTGTCCTTTTTGCGGCCCACCAGGATGACCACCCCAAAGGCCCCCAAATTCATCAACGTATAGGCCAGCAGGTAGTAGAGCAGGCTCACCGCGCCCAACTGGTTCATGGCCACCAGGGCCACCAGCAGGTAGCCGGCATGGGCGATGGAGGAGTAGGCCAACATGCGTTTGATGTTGGTCTGGGCGATGGCCACGACGTTGCCCAGGGTCATGGTGGCCACGGCCAGCACCCAGAGGACCATGACCCAGTCCACCTTGAAGGCCGGAAAGGCCAGGAAAAAGATGCGGGCAAAGGCGGCAAAGGCCGCGGCCTTCACCCCTACGGCCATGAACGCGGTGACGGAGGTGGGGGCGCCTTCATAAACGTCGGGAGTCCACATGTGGAAGGGCACCGAGGCCACCTTGAAGCCAAAGCCGACGATGAACAGGGCCAGGGCCAAAAGCGTCAGGGGCTGGGTCAGGGCGCCGCCCGCAGCCAGGCGGGAGGCCAAATCGTCCAGATACAGGGTGCCGCCGGCGGCGCCGTAGAGCATGGCCATGCCGAACAGCAGAAAGGCGCTGGAAAAGGCCCCCAAAACCAGGTACTTCAGCGCGGCTTCGTTGGACTTGGGGTCCTCCCGCAAGAGCCCGGCCAGGACGTACACGGCGATGGACATGACCTCCAGGCCCAGAAAGATCATGATGAGATGAGCGCCGGCGGCCATGAGCATCATGCCCAGGGTGGCAAAGAGCAACAGGGCGTAATACTCGCCCAGGTCCTTGCCGTAGTCCTCCAGGTAATGGCGGGACATAAGCACGGTGAGCGCGGTGCCCAGGATAAAGACGGCATAGAAAAACAGAGCGAAGTTGTCAATGTACACCATGCGGGCGAAATCCAGGCCCCGCTTATTCCACAGGCAAAAGGTTTGCAGCAGGGCGACGGCCAGGCCCAACAGGGCCAGTTGCGGGAAATAGGCCTTGCGCCCCTTGGGGGAGAGGGCGTCCACCAGCAGAATGAGGATGGCGGCCCCGGTGAGGGTGAGCCAGGGCCCGATATTGCTCAAGGTGAAGCTGGGGATGGTGAGGGTCATGGCGCCTCCCCCTTAAAGGCTTGGGATAAGCTGACCTTGGTGCCTTTGGCTTTGTCCATCATGGCCAGGAAGTTCTCCGTGGTAGCCTTGGTTTTATGTAAGAAGGTGTTGGGATAGACGCCGATCCAGACGATGAACAGCAACAGGGGCGCGAAGATAGCGATCTCCCGCAAGGAGAGGTCTTTCAGGTTGCGGTTCTTTTCGTGGGTGACTTCGCCGAACATCACCCGCTGGAACATCCACAGCATATAGCAGGCCGCGAAAATCACGCCGGTGGCGGCGATGGTGGAGTAGATCATGTTGGCCTTGAACGCGCCCAACAGGATGAGGAACTCGCCCACAAAGCCGTTCAAGCCCGGCAGGCCGATGGAGGACAAAGACACCACCATAAAGATGGCGGCGAAGATGGGCATGGGGGTGGACAGGCCGCCGAAGTCGGCGATCATGCGGGTGTGCCGCCGCTCATAGACCATGCCCACGATCAAAAACAAGGCGCCGGTGGACAGCCCGTGGTTGATCATCTGGATGATGCCGCCCTGGACCCCGGGCATGGTGAAGGTGAACAGGCCCAGCATGACAAAGCCCAGGTGGCTCACGGAAGAAAAGGCGATGAGCCTTTTCAGGTCCTTTTGCATCATGGACACCAGGGCGCCGTAGACAATGCCGATGAGGGCCAGGACGCTGAACAGGGGGACGAAGTACCAGGCGGCCTGGGGGAACAGGGGCATGTTGAAGCGCAGGAAACCGTAAGTGCCCATCTTCAGGAGCACCGCGGCCAGGATCACCGAACCTACGGTGGGCGCTTCGGTGTGGGCGTCGGGCAGCCAGGTGTGGAAGGGGAACATGGGCACTTTGATGGCGAAGGCCAGGCCAAAGGCCAAAAACATCCAGAACTGCATGTGAAACGGGATGGCCACTCCGTACATCTTGAGCAGGTCAAAGGTATAGGTGCCAGTGGCCTGGCCGTAGTGGAAATAAAGGACCAAAATGGCCACCAGCATCAGCAGGCTGCCGAACATGGTGAACAGGAAGAACTTGATGGCCGCGTAAATGCGGCGGGCCGGGTTGCCCCAGACGCCGATGAGCAGGTACATGGGGATGAGCATTACTTCCCAGAACACGTAAAAGAGAAACAGGTCCAGGGCCACGAACACCCCTAACATGCCGCTCATCAGGGCCAAGAGGCAGATCATGAACTCCTTGACCCGGTGCTGGATGTCTTCCCAGGTGGCCAGCACGCAGATGGGGGTCAAAAGAGTGGTGAGCAGGATCAAGAGCAAGGAGAAACCGTCCACCCCCACGTAGTAGCTGATGCCGTAGGAGGGAAACCAGGGGTAGCGCTCCACGAACTGCATGGCCGGGGTGTGGCTGTCGAACCGGAACCACAGGGGCAGGGAGAAGAGGAATTCCAGCAAGGACAGGCCGAAGGTGACGCCCTTGAGCACCTTGTGATTCTTGCGGTCCAGGAAACACAGGAGCACGATCCCCATGAGGGGGAAGAAAACCAGGATGGAGAGGATGGGTAATTGCATAAGCCCCTCTGAAACTTAACGGCCGATGAGGTAGCCGGTGATGATCACCACGCCCACCAGAATGGCCACGGCATAATTTTGCACAAAGCCGGTTTCCAACTTGCGCAGGTGGGCGCTGAGCCAGGCGACGACGCTGGCGCTGCCGTTCACCGCGCCGTCCACCACTTTGTCGTCCACCCCGAGCCACAGGAAGTCGGAGCCGGCCTTGATGGGTTCCACCACGGTGGCGTCATAGAGTTCGTCCACGAAATACTTGTTGTAAATGTATTCGTAGATGACCGGAAAGCGGTTGGCCATGGCCGTGGGCAGGTCCGGCTTGACCAGGTAAAACTTGTAGGCGGTGTAGATGCCCACCGCGGCCACGGCCATGGAAAAGATCATCATGAACACTTCGAAGCTCACCGCGTGGTGCCCGCCGGTATGGGCCACCGGGGTGATGGAGGGGGCCAGAAACTCCCTGAAGACGTGGGCGCCCTCGATGATGGGAAAGCCCACAAAGCCGCCCACCACGGAGAGCACCGCCAGAATCATCAAAGGAATGGTCATCACCGGCGGCGACTCATGGGGATGGACATGGGGGTCCACCCGGGACTCGCCCAGAAAGGTCATGAACACCGCCCTGAACATATAGAAGGCGGTGATAAACGCGGCGATGGTGGCGATAAGCCAGTAGCTGACGCGGCCGTCCACCAGGGAGTGGAACAGGATTTCGTCCTTGCTGAAGAAGCCGGCGAAGGGGAAGATGCCGGCGATGGCCAGGGTGGCCAGCAGAAAGGTCCAGTAGGTGATGGGCATGTATTTTTTCAGGTGGCCCATCTTGCGCATGTCCTGTTCGCCGTGCAGGCCGTGGATCACCGAGCCGGAGCCCAAAAAGAGCAGGGCCTTGAAGAAGGCGTGGGTCATGAGGTGGAAGATGCCGGAGATGTAGGCCCCTACGCCGCAGGCCAGGAACATGTAACCCAACTGGCTAACGGTGGAATAAGCCAGGACGCGTTTGATGTCAAACTGGCACATGCCGATGGTGGCGGCAAAAATGGCGGTGAGCACGCCGATGGCGGCCACCACCGTCAGGGAGAGAGGGGCCAGGGAATACAGGGCGCTGCAGCGGGCCACCATGTAAACGCCGGCGGTGACCATGGTGGCCGCGTGGATCAAGGCGGACACCGGGGTGGGGCCTTCCATGGCGTCGGGCAGCCAGGTGTACAGCGGTATCTGGGCCGACTTGCCCGTGGCCCCCACAAAGAGCAGCAGGGTGATGGCGGTGATGACGCCGCTGCCCACCGGATATTTGGCCGCCAGGGTGAAGACTTCCCGGAAGTTGACGGTGCCGAAGGTCCAGAAAATCAGAAAGATGCCCAAAAGGAAGCCGAAGTCGCCGATGCGGTTGACCACGAAGGCCTTTTTGGCCGCGTCGGAGGCCGACTGTTTCTCATACCAGAAGCCGATGAGCAGATAAGAGCACAGCCCCACGCCTTCCCAGCCCACGAACATCAGCAGGAAGTTGTTGCCGAACACCAACAGCAACATGGCAAAGACGAAGAGGTTGAGATAGGAGAAGTAGCGGTAAAACCCCGGGTCGTCGTGCATGTAGCCCGCGGAGTAAATGTGGATGAGGAAGCTCACCCCGGTGACCACCAGCAGCATGATGAGGGACAGGGGATCTATGAGAAAAGCAGCCTGCGCGGTGAAAGTGCCGGAGGCGATCCAGGTGAAGACCACCTTCTCCACGGGTCGGGCGGCGGCGGGCAGTTTGATAAATTCCAGGAAGATTTTGATGGTGACCAGAAAGCTCAGTCCGATCACCCCGGAGCCGATAATCCCCACCACATTTTTGGACAGCCTCTGGCCCCACAGGCCGTTGATGAGAAAGCCCAGGAAGGGGAAGAAAGGAATCAGCCAGACATAATCCATCATCATGGGGTTTGCCTCACCACTTGAGGATGTTCAGGTCGTCCACGTACACCGTGGCCCGGGTGCGGAAGATGGCGACCACCAGAGCCAGGCCCACGGCCACCTCGGCCGCGGCCACGGTCAAGACGAAAAACACGAACATCTGGCCGTCCACCGCTTGGAAATGGTCGGCAAAGCCGATGAAAGCCAGATTGACGGCGTTGAGCATCATCTCGATGCACATCAGGACCACCAGGGCGTTGCGCCGCACTATCACCCCGATCACCCCCAGGGCGAACAGGGCTATGCTTAAGGCCAGATAATGAGATAAGGGCACTACCATCAGGGATTTCCCCCTAATTGCGTCTTGGCGCCTTTGCGTCTTGGCGTGAAGAGATGCGCCATTTCATTTAAGCCGAGTTTTGGCCAATACCACCGCGCCGACAATGGCCACCAAAAGCAGGACCGAGGTGACCTCGAAGGGCAGCAAATAATCGGTGAACAGGCTGCGGGCAATGGATTCGGTGTTGCCCAGGCCTACAAGGCCGCCTTCCTTGACGGGCGGCAGTTTGGCCAGGGAGAACCCGTAAATCAGGATCAGGGCGGTGAACCCGGCCAGAGCGATGCCCAAAATCTTTTGGCCGATGTGGGGGGCTTTGCCTGCCTCCTCCGGCAGCCTCAGATTCAAGAGCATGATGACGAACAGGAACAACACCATGATGGCCCCGGCATAGACGATCACCTGGACGGCGGCGATGAACTCCGCGTGGGCCAGAAGGTAGATGCCGGCCACCGCAAAGAAGTTGACGATGAGCCAGAGAGCGCTCCGCAAGGGGTGTCGCTGAAAGACCACCAGGACCCCGGAGATCAGGGCTACCGCGGCCAGGATGAAAAAGATGATCTCCATCCCTCCTAATATGGGAAGCCTTATCATAGCCAATCCGCCATTCTGAGTTGTGACTTTTCCTGGGTGGCTTTCTCTATATCCAGAATAAGCAGGCTCTTGTCGTATTGGGCCAGCTCATACAGGTTGTTCAGCTTGATGGCCGCCTTGGGGCAGGCCTCCTGGCAGAAGCCGCAGAAGATGCAGCGGGTCAAATCAATGGTGAAGGCCACCGGGTATTTTTCGTGATACTCCCCTTCCGCGGGCTCAATGCCCCGAATGGCATTGGACGGGCACACTACCATACACAGGGTGCAGGCCACGCAGCGCCGGTCGCCGTCGTCATCGATCACCAGCTCCGGGTGGCCCCGAAAGCGCGGCGCCACCGGCCTTTTGACCTCGGGATACTGCAGGGTGATGGGCTTGCTAAAACAGGCCTTTAAAGTGGTGGCCAGACCTTTGAGCAGAGGAATAATCATGGATTACCCCGCAATAAATAAAATGACCGCCCCGGTGATCAGGATGTTGAGCAGGCTCAAGGGCAGCAGCACCTTCCAGCCCAACTGCATCAGCTGGTCAAAACGCAATCGGGGAAAGGTGCCCCGCACCCAGATGAAGAAAAACACCAGGGCAAAGGTTTTGATGACAAACCAGGCAATGGGCGGCAGCAGCGGCCCGTGCCAGCCGCCTAAAAACAGGGTGGTGGCCAGGGCCGAAGCCACGATGATGTGGGTGTATTCCCCCATCATGAACAAGGCCCACTTCATGGAGCTGTATTCCGTCTGGTAGCCGGCCACCAGTTCGTTTTCGCACTCGATCAGGTCAAAGGGGGTGCGGGCGCACTCGGCAAAGGCCGCGGTCAAAAAGAGCACGAAGCCCAGAGGCTGGTAAACGATGAACCACACGGACTTCTGGGCGTCCACGATCTTCACCAGGCTTAAAGAGCCGGCCAGCATGAGCACGCCGATAACGGACAGGCCCAGGGCCAGTTCATAGGAAATCATCTGGGCGGAGAGGCGCAGGCCCCCCAACAGCGAATACTTGTTGTTGGAGGCCCAGCCCCCCAGCACCGCGCCGTACACTGAGAGCGACGCCACCGCGAAGATATACAGCAGGCCCACATTGACGTCGGCGATGACCCCCTGGTTCAGGCAGGCCACGGTGAGGTCCACCTTGTGCCCATAAAGGGAAATGGATTCTGGTAGCAGTTGGGAGGCAAAGGGGATCACTGCGAAGGGCAAAAACGCAGTGGCCGCGGTGATGATGGGCGCCATGACAAACAGCACTTTGTTTACGCCCGGCGGCGTGAAGTCCTCCTTAAATAAAAGCTTGAGCAAGTCGGCCAGGGGTTGCAGCAAGCCCCAGGGACCCACGCGGTTGGGGCCGTAGCGCAACTGGATAAAGCCCAGGACTTTGCGCTCCAGGAGCACCGTATAAGCCACCGCGGTGAGAAAGACCACCAACACCAAGAGAATCTTGACGGTGGTGAGGACTACAAGCAGGGGCAGATTCATCGTATCAACCTTTTTGGATGGTGACCCGCACCAGGTTGGAGTTGAGCGTCAGGCGGTGCGCCGGCGGCTGGGAAAAATGCTCCGGTAAAAACACCAGGCCTGCGGGCAAGTCCAGGGTCAAGGTGACGGGCACGCTGATTTCTCCCTGGGAGGAAGTGACTTTGGCGGTGTCGCCTTCGGCCAGGCCCAGATTCTGGGCGTCCGCCGGGTTCAGGGCGAGGCGCGCCTGGTTCGTGATGGTCAGGGTGCCGCAAGGCTCGTGGGTGGTGAAGGACCCGGAATGCTGCAGGGACTTGCCCACCAGGAGAATAAAAGGCCGGCGCCCCGGCAGGGAGATGTCCGTCTCAAAGGGGACAAACTGGCCGGCCACCGCCGCGGCCCAGGCCGGGCTGCCATTTTTGGGGGCCATGCCGGCCCACAGAGGCATGCCCAGGGCCAGTTCTTGGAAAACCTGCTTGGGGCTGGCGTAAGACATGGCAAAGCCCATTTTGACGCCGAGCTGGCTGATTATTTGCCAGTCGGGGCGCACGCCGTTGACGGGCAGGGCCTGGGGCAGCAGCCCCAAAGAGCCGTCGCTGGAGATGAAGGTGCCTTCCTGTTCGGCGTGCACCGCCACCGGCAGCACCACCTGGGCCAGTTTGGCGGTGTCGGTGAGGAAGGCGTCCTGCACCAACATAAACGGCACTTTTTTCAAGAGCTTTTCCACCCGGGTGCGGTGGGGCAAATGAAGCAGGAGGTCACCGCCCAGCAGGTACAGGGCCTGGGGGGCCTGAGGGTCGTTTTTCTCCAGCAGGTCCAGCATCTCCGGCAGGGTGGGGCCGGGTTCGGCGCCCTCGAGAGGCAGGAAACCGGGCAAATATTCCGGCAACACCCCCACCTCGCACACGCCGCGGCTGTTGTTTTTCTCCGCCACCGGGTAAAGGGCGCTGCCCGGCGCGCCGGGGCGGCCCACCAGCAGGAAGAGGTTTGCCAGGGCCAGGGTATTTTGCAGGCCCTGGTCCTGGCCCAAAAGTTCGGTGCCGAAAATGATGGCCGGGGCCTGGGCCTGGGCCAGAAGGGCCGCGGTCTCCTTGAGCAGGTCCTCTTTCACCCCGGTCTTGGCGGCCACTTCCTTGAGGCTGACTTTGTCCAGACTTTGCTTGAATTCGTCAAGGCCGTTGGCGGCAAAGGCCGGAGTCCACTCGGGGTTGGCGGCCAGAAACACCTTGATCAGCCCGGCGATGAGCAGCCGCTCGCTGCCCGGCTTGTAGCGCAAAGACAGGTGCGCGCGGCGGTCAAACTTGGTTTTGCGGTTGTTGGCCAGCACCAGGCGGAAGGCGTCGTTGTCCAGGGCGGTGTTCAAGGCCCAACCCAAAGGCGGCAGTTCCGGGGTGACGTCCGCGCCCACCACCAGGGCCACATCCGCCTGAGGCAGGTCCTTAAGTTTCCCCAGCACCAGGGGGAAGCCGCTGGCCGTGGCCTCCGCGGTGGCGGTCAAAGGCGAATGGTAGGGTAGGGGGGGCTTGTCGGCCTTTTCCACCCCGGTAACCTGGGGTGAGCCGAAGACGGCAGCCAGACCCTTTAGGGCCGGCACATAGGTATAACGCCCCGGGTTGTCCATATGCTGGGTGCCAAGCCCGCTGCGGAAAAATTTCTGGAACAGGTAGTTGGCTTCATTGGTGGCCCGGGGAGAGCCCACGCCATAGATGGCGGCGGGACCCGCGACCGCGGTGATTTCCTTGAATTTGGCGGCCACCAGGTCCAGGGCCTCTTCCCAGGAGGCCTCGCGAAAGCCGGCTTTTTCGCGGATGAGGGGGGTTTGCACGCGGTCAAGCGACTCCACCACGGGAAAGCCGAAGCGCCCCCGGCCGCAGAGCAGCACGGAGTCATAATTGGTTACCCTCAAGGCGCGGGCGTTTTTAGTCCACAGCTCATAGTTGCAGCCGCCGCCGCAAAAAGGGCAGACCATCTCGGTTTTGGTCACTTCCCAGGCCCGGGCGCGGTACTTGAAGGTCTTGTTGATCAAGGCCCCCACCGGGCAAATGTCTACGCAGGAGCCGCAGAATTCGCAGTCCAGGGGCTCGGCGCCGGAAGCCAGTTCCGTGAAGTAGCCTCGCAGGGTGAAGTTGATGGCCAGGGCCCCCACCCGGTCCCGACAGATGCGCACACAGCGGCCGCAGGTGACACAACGGTCCGGGTGGCGCTCAATGAGCCGGGAAATATAGTCCTTGTGGGGGGGAAGCTGCACGGCCTCCAGGTCCACCAACGGCACCGCCAGGGAGTGGGTCAAGTCCTGCAGCTCGCATTCCCCGCCCTTGTCGCAGATGGGGCAATCCAGGGCGTGGTTGATGAGCACCAGCTTCATCAACTCCAGGCGGATGGCGTCCAGCTTGGGGGAGGAGGTGACCACCTCCTGGCCCTCGGCGACGTAAGTGGCGCAGGCGGGCAGAGGCCGGGGCGGGCCCGGTTTCACTTCCACCACACAGATACGGCAGGCGCCGATGGGTTTCAGGGCCTGGTGATAGCAGAGGTAGGGGATAAAGATGCCGTGCTCTTTGGCCGCTTCCAGGATGGTGGAGCCTTTTTTGGCCTGGAAGGCCCGGCCGTCGATGGTCAGATTAACCATAAGCAGTACCTGATTGCCTTTATTTCCCGTTTAATCTTTGCAGCGCTTTCACCCGGTAGCCTGGGGAGGCGGCCTCTGCCTTTTTTACGCAGGACAATTTTACTTTGCGGCCTTTCAGGGCATCGAGGTTGGCAATAAGTTGCCCAAACTCGCCGCCGGACCTGATCTCCTGGTCAGTGGCCAAGCCAAATTTGGGGGCGTCCTCCAGGCTGATTAAAAAAACATTCTGGGGATATTCAGCCAGTCTCAGGACGATCTCAAATTTGCCATTGGCCACCTGGGTGTTGGCCAGGGTGACTTTGCCGGTAAAGTCGGTGCTCTTTTGCGGATAAGCCCCGGGGGCCAGGGCGACCAACAGCAGAACAGCCAGGATTACGGTTTTGCGCAGCATTTTTACCCACCTCGAGTGTCGGCTGATTTATGGTGAGTGGCGCCCACCTTCTATATTAACTGGCAAGCCCCGTCCTTAATGCGCTAATCTTTACCGTTGACCCTTTCCAAAGACATCACCTTATAAATCGGCGCGGTGCGGGGTCCGTCATATCTCTTGTCACAGGTCAGTTTTACCTTCCAACCCAGGCCCTTATTCTTCTGGGGGGTCAGTACCCCGGAGACGGCCGTCTGGTCGATGAGGCCAGAGCGCACCGCCTCGTCGGGAGCCAGCCGAAATTGCGTTTCCGGGTAATTATCTAACTTCACCACAAAAAAAGTGTCGGTTTTGCCGATGCCCAGGCTGGCAGCCTTGGCGATTTCCTTAATGACGCCGGTAAAGCTTTGGGTGGCTTGCGCCCAAACCGGCCCGGCCTGGGCCATCAACAAGACCAGGGCCAACCCTAAAATAATCTGGTTGTGGCGAGTTATTTTCATCTTTGAAGGTGAAGCCTTATCGGGTGTGACTGTCCACCGGCCTTATTTTTTATTATTTTTCCCCACCTTTCTGCGGGTTGGGTAGGGGGAGTGGGGGGAGATTGTAAGTGGACCTCAGGTCCCTGGCCCTCCCCCCACAACATCCCTACCTATCCACGTCCGCCAGGACGATGTCCATGGTGCCGATCAAGGCGATGATGTCCGACAGCAGCCGTCCCCGGGACAGCTTGTCCAGGGCCGACAGGACCACGAAGGACGGCCCCCTAATCTTCAGCCGGAAAGGGGTGGGACTGCCGTCGCTTACCATATAAAAGCCCAGCTCCCCTTTGGGGGCCTCGATGGCCTGATAAACCTCGCCCTGGGGGGGGCGGATGCCTTCCTGAATGATGAGGAAATGGTTAATCAGCGAGGCGATGTCCGTGTAAACCCGCTCTTTGGGGGGCAGGCTCACCCGCGGGTCGTCCACTTTCACCGGCCCGTCGGGCAGGTTCTCCAGCACTTGGCGGACGATGCGGTTGCTTTGCAGCATCTCGGCCATGCGCACCAGGTAGCGGGAGTAGGTGTCGCCTGCTTTGGTCCCCAGGGGCACTTCAAATTCGAACTCTTCGTAACTGGAGTAGGGGTTGTCGCGGCGCAGGTCCCAGTCCACCCCGGAGCCCCGGGCCATGGGGCCGGACCAGCCCCAGTCCAGGGCTTCTTCGGCGGTCATGACGCCCACGCCCACGGTGCGTTCCTTCCAGATTTCGTTTTCGGTGAGCAGGGTGTCGTAATCCTGCCACTTTTCGTCAAAGGTCTTGACGAAATCCCAGACCGCGGGAAGGAAACCGGCGGGCAGGTCCGCGGCCAGGCCACCGATGCGAAAATACAAGGGGAACAGCCGGCCGCCGGAGACCATCTCGCACAGGTCCATGATCTTTTCCCGCTCCCGAAAGGCGTAAAACAGCGGGGTCATGGCGCCCAGGTCGTGGCCGTGGGTCCCCAGCCAGAAGAGGTGGGAGGCGATGCGGGTGAGTTCCGCCAGCATCACCCGGATATATTGGGCCCGTTTGGGCACCTCAATGCCCAGGAGTTTCTCCACCGCCAGGCAAAACCCGAAGTTGTTGGCTTCGCCGGCCAGATAATCCAGGCGGTTCATCAGGGGCATGCACTTGTGGTAGGTGCGGTACTCGCAGAGCTTTTCGATGCCCCGGTGCAGATAGCCGATGTCCGGGTCGGCCCTGACGATGAGTTCGCCGTCCAACTCCAGCAGAACCCGCAGCACGCCATGAGTGCTGGGGTGCTGGGGCCCCAGGTTGAGCATCATGGTTTCGGTGCGCGGCATGGTTGCGATGCTAGTCATCTTTAAGTCCTACTTGCCCTTTAAGGGGTAGTCTTTGCGCAGGGGATGGCCCACCCAGTCCGGGGGCATGAGGATGCGCCGCAGATCCGGGTGGCCTTTGAAGCGAATCCCCAACAAGTCGTAAGCCTCGCGTTCGTGCCAGGTGGCCGTGGACCACACGGAAGTGACCGAATCCACCACCGGCGTGCGGTCGTCGGTAAGAAAGACCTTTAAGGTGAGGCGATCGTGGTTTTTATGAGAATAAAGATTATAGACCACGCCGAAGCGGGGGCTTTGGGGCGAATAATCCATACCCGCGATCATGGAGAGGTAATGGAAAGAAGTCTCGGGGTCGTCCTTAAGCAGGCGGCAGATGTCCACCAGGCGCTCGGGTTTGAGGGTGACGGTGGTGTCCCCCCGAAACTCGGTGACCTCCACGATTTCGTCCGGAAATTTTGCCTGCAGCAGGGCCACCGCGGCGTTCATGCGGCCTCCTGCCGGGCCTTAAGCCGTTCCTGATATTGCCTGGTCAGGAAGGGGTCCTTGAGGATTTTCTCATGAAGTTTCAGGATGCCGTACAGCAGGCCCTCGGGCCGGGGGGGGCACCCGGGGATATAGACGTC
>Ga0233423_10000512_pt1 | contig 20372 bp, 12 predicted proteins | sample Watercolumn_Mata_FD_180713 | JGI IMG/M metagenome (GOLD analysis project Ga0233423, IMG submission 180713) | Freshwater microbial communities from Lake Matano, South Sulawesi, Indonesia - Watercolumn_Matano_2014_112_MG | ecosystem: Environmental > Aquatic > Freshwater > Lake | place: Indonesia...
CTTCACCCAGAAGGTTGTATTTGACGTAAATGACAAGGACATTTACTGGTGCGCCGCAGATATCGGTTGGATCACCGGTCACACCTACATCGTTTATGGTCCATTGATCAGCGGCGTCACCTCTTTCCTATATGAGGGCGCTCCCGACTACCCCCGTCCAGACAGATGGTGGGACATGGTCGAGAGGTACGGAATCACCATCTTTTACACCTCCCCCACTTCAATAAGAATGCACATGAAGTACGGAGAGGATTGGGCTAAGAAACACGACCTCTCCACCATCAGAATACTCGGTACCGTCGGCGAGCCCATCAACCCCGAGGCGTGGAACTGGTACTACAGGTACATAGGTCGCGAAAGGACCCCGATAGTCGACACCTGGTGGCAGACCGAGACGGGCGGGATCATGATCACCCCTCAGCCAGGTCTTGCACTCGTCCCGCTAAAACCGGGTTCAGCCACCTTCCCCTTGCCGGGAGTGGACGCTGATGTGTACACCGAGGATAGAAGGATAGCCAAGCCCAACGAGAGAGGGTTACTCGTGATAAGGAAGCCGTGGCCAGGCCAGTTTATAACCCTGTGGGGCGACCACGAGAGGTTCAAGAGCACCTACTTTACCAAGTTCCCTGGCTTCTATTATCCGGGAGACTTTGCCATGAGGGACGAGGACGGCTACTTCTGGCTACTCGGCAGAGCCGATGAGGTGCTCAAGGTGGCAGGGCACAGGATCGGGACCATCGAGCTGGAGGACGCGCTGATATCACACCCCGCCGTGGCGGAGTCCGCAGTGATAGGTAAGGCTGATCCGATAAAGATGCAGGTCCCTGTTGCCTTTGTTATACTCAGGCCGGGGCATGTCGCCTCACCACAATTGAGGACCGAGCTTGTTAACCACATTAGGCAGACCATCGGACCGATCGCCGCTCCGCAGTCGCTCTACTTTGTCAACAAATTGCCAAAGACGCGCAGCGGCAAGATAATGAGGAGAGTAATAGGCGCGGTCGTAGAAGAGAGGAGCATCGGCGATACAACGACGCTCGAAGACGCAACCAGCGTGGAGGAGGCAAAGGAGGCTTATGAAGAGTTCAAGGCCGAAATTCGCAGTGTGGAAGAGGAGATTGGGAGGCGAGTGAGTAATGAGTAGCAGCCCGACGGAAAAAGCGCTACTGGCCGACCCAGCACCACTCGGGCTGGCGGCATTCGCATTCACCACCTTCCTGCTGAGCTTCGCAAATGCAGGCCTGCTAGGGTAAGAAGTGACAGTCTAGGCCAGCGATATAACTAAGTATATAATGAACTTTGTTATTTTTAGAACTTTAATAAGCCTCTCAAATTATTTGGTGTTGTTTGGATGTATGGCGAACTTATTGTAGCAACAAACGTGCTCCTGCCCCCGATCATGGGGCTAACATGTCTAGGATTAACTGGGAGAGGCGTCAGAAGAGCCGTAATCGCCATCACGGCCACCTCATTAATTGCCTCTTCTCTTCTGCTGTTCTACAACGGAGGTTTTGTTTACTCTCCAAATTACCTAGTTGAGATAAGTGCACTTATCCTCGACTTCTGTTTGGCCGCGTACTTTCTGTACGTAGGATTCAGGATAAAGAGTGCCCTAGTGATCGGACTTACCTCGCTACAGTTGCTGCTCGTCGCATACTTCGAGTATTCCGCAACTGGAGTCCGTATCCAGCCGGTTCTACTGGTGGATAACCTCTCCGTTTTCATGAGCCTGATTGTAAACATTGTCGGTTCTATGATATGCGTCTACGCCCTAAGCTACATGGATGAACATGAAGAGATTCTACAGCTCTCGAAGAGCAGGCAACCTAGGTTTTTCTTCTTCCTACTGCTCTTCCTTGGTGCCATGAACGGTCTCATATACTCCAACAATATCCTCTGGCTAGTCTTCTTCTGGGAGGTTACTACTCTTTGCTGCTATGAACTCATAAGGCACGATAGGACGAAGGAGGCCGAGAAAAATGCTGCGGTTGCCCTTTGGATGAACCTCATCGGCGGAGTCACCCTGGCCTCCTCCCTTTTCGTGGGCTACTATGCCGTTGGGAGTATAGCTCTCAACGAACTGCTTTTAGCTGGCGCAGCGCCTGTCATCCTGTTAAGTTTCGCCTTCATGGCGTTGGCGGCCTTCACAAAGTCAGCCCAGTTTCCCTTTCACGGCTGGCTTCTGGGTGCGATGGTTGCCCCGACACCCGTCTCGGCTCTCCTTCACGCAAGCACGATGGTGAATGCTGGCGTCTATCTGATCTTGAGGATCGCACCCGCCATCAAGGACACTCATTTAACGTTGGCCGTCGCCCTCGTGGGTGCTTTTACCTTCATGCTAACAGCGGTGTTGGCGATTAGCCAAAGGGTTTCTAAGAGGATTCTAGCCTATTCCACAATCGGCAACCTCGGTCTAATCATATTGTGCGCTGGATTAAACACGCCGCTAGCGTACTCGGCGGCACTGATCCTCCTTCTATTTCACGCAGTTTCGAAAGGGTTGTTATTCATGGGAGCCGGCGTGGTTGAGAACCGGTTGCACAGCCAGAACATAGAGAGTTGGGAGGGGCTTCTGGGAAGGTTTCCGCTGACAGCGATCATAATGATTGTTGGGATGATAAGCATGTTCTTGCCCCCATTCGGCATGCTGCTTGGTAAGTGGGCGGCTCTGGAAGTTGTCGCTTCATCACCGCCTTCAATAGTATTTTTATTAATCGTTTTTATGGTCATTGGCAGCGCTGCAACAACTCTTTTCTGGGCAAAGTGGTTGGGCCGTCTCATCATTCTTCCCGTAAAAGAAACAAAACTGAAGGCCGAAAAACTTCAACCCCCCTATCTGCTCTCTTTGTTGAGTTTGCTATCATTAGATCTCTTCATCAGCGTGGGTGCAGCTTTCTTTATCAGCAATCTCGTTAACCCAACTGTTGGAGGAGGCTATTCTGTCCAAATCGGGGCTCCGCTATTCAGTATAAACACTACCATCGGCTCATTCCCAGTCTTGCTTTTTTGGCTTGCAGTAGGGATTATTTTCATCGCCGGCTTTGCTATAGCAAAATCTAAGGGTGGCGTTGTGAAACCGCCTTACCTAGGAGGGGAGAACGTTGAGGGAAACCCCTCGGCGTTCAAGACTATGGCTGACACAGAGGCCGAATTTCAGGTCTCCGTAATGTCCTTTGATTCAATGGGCGAGGGACGTTTGAATAAATACGCTCTGATTGGAGGGACGTTACTGTTGACGCTACTATTTTTGATGGTGATATTTTGATGCCCGATCCAGTATCGAACTATGCCCTCCCCGTGCTGCTCTTGGCGGCTTTCCCCTTCATTGGAGGATTACTCAGGGGCATCGATAGGAAGATCACTGCGCATATGCAGAGCAGAATCGGTCCCCCGATTCTTCAACCCTTTTATGATGTCATAAAGCTCTGGGGCAAGAAACCGTTCATCACCAGCAGGCTTCAGCCTGTTCTTGCCTTCGGGTATTTGGGCTTTTCGCTAACGGCCGCAGCAATTTTGGTTTTCAGGCTGGATCTACTACTGCTACTATTTACAGTTGCCACGGCAGACGTCTGCTTAATAGCTGCCAGCTTCAACTCAAAGTCGCCATATAGCCACATAGGAGGGATGAGAGAGCTTCTATCGATGTTGTCATATGAACCTGTTATGATAATGTCCATCATCAGCATCTACTTTGTAACGCGCAGCTTCCTCGTAGGAGGCATGTTCTCCTTGGCCTACCCATTGCTCCTACTTCTTCCCGGGGTATTCGTGGCCATGGGGTTTGTGCTTATTGTAGAGATGAAGAAGTCTCCATTCGATATCTCTGCGTCTATGCACGCCCATCAGGAGATAGTGCGTGGCGTCTTCACCGAGTTCTCTGGCTATACGATGGCGATGGTCGAACTGGGGCATTGGGTCAAGATGATGCTCATACTGTCTATAATGGCATACTTCTGGGCACCGAACTTATTAATTGGAGCCGGGCTGGCCCTCCTTCTATTTTTCGTTTCCCTTGTCGTTGATAATGTCTATCCTAGACTTACGTGGCAGAGAATGCTAAAGACGACTTGGACCTTTGGTTTCGCGCTGATCTTGGCTAACCTCGCAGCCCTATTTCTTTTGGGAGGGGTCTGAGATGGACATAATGAACAAGGCCAGGGTCAAGTCTCCTTGGGTTCTCCACTTCAACTGCGGAAGTTGCAATGGTTGCGATATTGAAATCCTGGCAGCCCTGACGCCAAGGTTTGATGTTGAGCGTTTTGGGGCCATAAACATAGGTAATCCCAAGCAGGCGGATGTGCTGCTTGTTACTGGTCCGGCGAACAAAAGAAACTTCAGGGTCCTAAAGAACCTCTATGATCAGATGCCTGAAACTAAAGTTGTAATCGTTGTGGGTTCATGCGGATCCACAGGCGGTGTCTTCTACAACTGCCCGAACGTGCTCGGCGGCGTGGATAAGGTGGTCCCTGTGGATGTCTATGTGCCCGGCTGTGCCGCTCGTCCTGAGCAGATCATTGATGGCTTCATACTCGGTCTGCAGAAGCTTGCCGAGAAGGGCAAGAAGAGAGTTGAGGGGAAGAAGTAAAATGCAGGAAATATTGACCGACAAAGCCAACATGTTTACCGAGCTGGACAAGCTCAGAAATGAGAACGCCAGATTTCTCACCATAACGGTTCTTGATTTGGGTGCACAGCTCGATGTGATTTACCACTTTGAGAGAGGAAGGGACGTGATCAACCTTAAAATAAAGACAGGAAAAGAAGAGCCGTTACCCAGTATCACCGGCGTCTACAGCGCGGCCTTCATCGCCGAAAACGAGGCTCAAGACCTGTTCAAACTCAAGATCTCAGACCTCAACGTGGATTACGGCGGCAGGATGTTAAAAGTGGAGTCGGCGTCCGCCACGACTCTGCTGAAGCCTGTTGTTGGCGAGTGCCCTCCGATTATGAGGTTCTTTGGCAGGTGCCGCGAGAAGTGCCCAGCCATGGTGAACGTCCCGAAATACGTACGGCAGATAGCATTGGGCGATCCAGAGGGAGCCTACAATACGGTCATAGAACAGGCACCCCTACCCGCAATCCTCGGAAGAGTCTGCTTTGCTCCGTGCGAGGAGGGGTGTAGGCAGGACAAAAACGATAAACCTCTACAGAATCGACTGTTGAAGAGGTACGCGGCGGATGCTTTGAGTAGCCTTAAACGCGACGTAAAGAGGATGGAGCCGACTGGCAAAAAAGTTGCGGTGGTAGGAGGGGGGCCCTCGGGCATAACAGCCGCTTTCTACCTTGGGATGCTCGGGCACAGCGTAACGGTCTACGAGAAGATGGAGCGGGGCGGGGGCGCGATGTTTGCGTTCATACCGAAGTACAGGTTGCCCAGGGATATTCTAGAGGCGGAAGTAATGGCGCGGTTCGAGGAGGCGGGCGTTAAACTCGAAACTGGGGTTGAGATTACCAGCTTGGACATGTTGTTCAAGAAGGGTTTCGACGCGATCTACGTCGGCACTGGGGCATGGAAGGGCGTGAGGCTCATGATTGAGGGAGAGGATTCGCCTTGTGTGCTTGACTGCGTGGATTTCCTCTTTGCCGTAAATGTTCATAATGAAAGGCCAAAACTGGGCGATCGAGTCGCCGTAATAGGTGGTGGAAACGGCGCTGTAGACGCCGCGAGGATGGCAAAGCGGCTTGGCTCCAAAGATGTTACCATCTTCTATAGAAGATCGCGGGAAGAGATGCCCGCAACGCCGGAACAAGTTCAGGCTGCGATGGAGGAAGGGGTTTCTTTATGGTTTCTTAGGTCCCCAGTAAAGATCATTCCTGGTAAGCCCTTGAAGGTCATATTTCAAAACATGAGGATGGGTGAGCCTGACGAGAGCGGTAGACACAGATTTGTGCCGATAGAAGGCAGCGAATTCGTAGTGGAGGTTGACACGCTCATTAAGGCAATCGGACAAGCTGTCGAGGTTCCAAAAGACTTTGGCTTGAGGGTGGACAAGGCAGGACGCATTGTCGTAAATGAAGAGACCTACGAAACGAATGTCCAAGGAGTATGGGCAGGCGGGGACGCCATGACTGGACCTACATCGGTCATAGATTGCATCAAGGATGGAAGAATAGCAGCCTCGGCCATCGACAAGTATCTCAGTGGAAGGGGTCTTCCCCAGCCGTCCATAGACCTGGGCGAATTGGTATGCAAGCCTTCTAAAAGCCCTGAGATCCTTGAGAGGACGCCGGTGCCAGCGCGTGTTCTTCCAATAGCAGAAAGGATCGAGAGCTTTAATGAGGTGGAACTCGGCTTCAATAAGGAAGAGGCTACTAAAGAGGCTAACCGGTGCTGGAGGTGCGATTGGAATGAATGAAAGCACAGTAGTTAATGTGAATACCGTCATTCCCTTTGGGCCTCAGCACCCGGTGCTGCCCGAGCCGGTGCAGCTTAGGTTCAAGTTTGAGGGGGAGCGCATCGTGGACGTCATTCCGAATATAGGCTACGTCCACAGGGCGGTGGAGCGGGCGTGCGAGCTGAATGATTACAAACGGAATGTGACTCTCTGTGAACGGATCTGTGGCATTTGCAACTTCATGCACGCCATGGCCTACTGCGAGTCGATAGAGATGATAACGGACACAGAGGTGCCGGAGAGGGCGAAGTACCTGCGCACGATATGGTCAGAGCTCGGGCGTCTACAGAGCCACCTTCTATGGCTGGGGTTGTTCGTCGATTCCATCGGCTTCGAGAGCCTCTTCATGCACCTTTGGCGGGATCGGGAGATAGTGCTGCGGCTGAACGAAAAGACCGCCGGTCACCGCATCCATCTGTCGACGTGCGCCATCGGCGGCGTCAAAAAAGACATGGACGAAAAACTCATAGCCGAATACCGCTCCAGCCTCGCCGAGCTGAAGAAGAGAATAGACAATCTGGCGCCGGTCTTCGTCAAGGACAAGGGGGTGCAGGCAAGATTGGTTGGTAAGGGGGTCCTTCCCAAGAACAAAGCCTCCCTTTTTGGAGCCGTTGGTCCCACCGTTAGGGGAAGCGGCATCCCCCAGGATATGCGCACCCTGGGTTACGGAGCCTACTCATACCTTGATTTCAAGCCTGTGGTATATGATATGGAGGATGCCTATTCTCGCATGCTGGTGCGGATTGGTGAGATCTACCAGTCCATTGATCTGATAAATAGAGCGCTGAACCAGATGCCGAATGGTCCAATATTGCAGAAGAACGCGGTATTTCCCCGAGGCACGGCGATTACTAGGGTCGAGCAGCCGAGGGGGGAGCTCTTCTATTACGTCGCGGGCAATGGCACGAACAAACTTGAGCGGTGTAGGATACGGACTCCGACGCTGGCGAATATTCCTGCGCTTGTTACCATACTGATTGGTCACGAGGTCGCCGATATACCACCAATACTTCTGTCAATTGACCCGTGTGTTGCCTGTACTGAGCGGTAGGGAGGAACAAGATGCCAAAAATGCTTAGTAAAGTGCTGAAATCCCTTGTTTCAAGACCGGCTACAGTGAGGTATCCATACGTCAAGCCAGAGGCTGTTGCGGGGACCAGGGGAAAGATCACCTTCGACATGAAGAAATGCGACCTTTGTCAGGATTGTGAGAGGGTCTGCCCCTCGTTAGCCATTAAAGTTTTTCCAAATGAAAAGAGGATAGAGTACAGCCCCTTCCGCTGCCTCTACTGCCATCTGTGTGTAGAGAGCTGTATGCAGATGGCAATCATCCCTGATGTCGTTGTGAGGGCGCCAGAGTTCGAAAAGGTCATCGATATATTTGAAATCGAGAGAAGATAATAATCAGGATAACTTCAGCCAGTGGTGAGTTGATTGGATGGTATTTATGATGTGATTATCGTCGGCGCGGGTCCTGCGGGTTTGACGGCTGCAATTTACGCTAGGAGGAGGCTCCTAAAGACGCTTGTAATAACCATGGATATCGGGGGGCAGGTCGTGCTCACCGAGAACATTGAGAACTACCTTGGGTATACCGGGAAGAGCGGCCCCCGCCTGGCCATAATCTTTGAGCAACAGGCCAGGAGGTACGGCGCGGAGATAATGATAGGTGAGGTCAAGAAAGTCGAGAAGGAAGGGAGCCTCTTCAGGGTGCACAGCACAGTCGGGGACTTCCTGAGCAGAACGGTCATCGTCACTGGGGGCAGGATGCCCAGGAGTCTGAACGCGCCCGGGGAGGAGAAGTTCTTGGGAAAGGGCATAAACACCTCCCTCACCTGTGACATAGACCTGACTGCCAACAAGAACGTTGCAATAGTGGGCGGCGGGAACACGGCCCTGCAGAGGGCGGAGGTCCTCTCTAAAGTTGTAGCCAGAGTCTACCTGATACACAGGAGGGAGCAGTTCAGGTCGGACGAGGTGACCGTGGAGAGCGTGAAGAGGTGCCCCAACGTCGAGTTCGTCCTTAACTCACTGGTCGTGGAGATGAGGGGAGGGGAGAAGCTCGAGAGCATGCTGGTGAAGAACCTGAAGACCGACGAGCTGAGGGAGCTGAAGGTCGACATGGTCTTCCTCGACATTGGGAGGGACATAAAGCTTGACTACATCAAAGATCTTGTGGAGAGGAACGGGGCAGGCAAGATGGTCATCGACAAAGCCGGGCGGACGAGCTGCGAGGGGATATTTGCTGCCGGGGATATAACCGACACGCCGTATGCGCAGGCCATCATAGCCGCGGGGCAGGGCGCCACGGCAATTTTATCCGCCTACGCCTATCTGATGAGGGGAAAAGAGCAGAAAGTATGCTATTAGACCTCTTAGGTTTGGATCGACGCATTAAATCGAAGGCTTTTAACGCTTTATCTCGATCATCTTGAGTGCGAACACCAAGGTTTTACCTGCCAGTGGGTGTTTACCAGTCTTGCCGTAAGCCTTCTCCGGCGGTATGGTGATCGTCTTCTCCTCATTGACCTTCATCCCCATCAGGGCCTCCTCGAATCCGAGCATTACCTGCCCGGCACCGACCTTAACCTGGAGCGGCTTATAATCTCTGGAGGGGTTGAACATGCCGACGTTTTGCGCCACCTTGCTCATAGACGTGTCGAAGATCTTCCCGCCCTGGAACTTCCCGATATAGTGAACCCTCACCAGATCTCCTTTTTGAACTCTGATCTCCTGGGACATTTCGATCACTTTACAACTTTATTCGGATTAAGGGATATATTATACTAATTTTAGAGATGAGAGCTAGAACGCAGCAGATCGGACCGGATGGTGCCAATTTAATTTTTTACTGCTCATGGTAAAGTTTGCATTGTATTAGGCAATTCTGAGAGGATCAAGCTTCGGCAATTTATTGTGGCGTGTAGAACGCGACGCCGAATATCTCAGAAACAGGCAGAGAAGTTCAAGGCGCAACAGATATATTTAGGATCACCATGTTAGACGGTTGCACGAACTGTGCTAACAACTAGCCGCAGCCTATCGGCGGCGCTGATCGTGACCGGACGGGCCCTAGCCCGAGGGGTGATCGATCGCTCTCCGGCTGCGGTAATACTCATGGGGACTTGAATAACGCCGGCGCTAACGCCGCCGGGCTGCTTTAGGTCTTACGTTGGACTCGATATCCAACCATGATATATGGTTGGGGTAATAACGGGCCTTGCGGACGTTAATCCCGGTTGATCCTGCCGGACCCGACTGCTATTGGGGTGAGGCTAAGCCATGCGAGTCAGCGCTTCTAGTCATGAGGAGGCGCGGCATACGGCTCAGTAACATGTGGTTAACATACCCTCAGGACGGGGACACCCTCGGGAAACTGAGGCTGATCCCAGATAGATGATGGATCCTGGAATGGTCCTTCATCCAAAAAATACGCGTTTCATGCTATGCGTGTTGCCTGAGGATTGGACCGCACCCTATCAGGTAGTTGGTGGGGTAATGGCCCACCAAGCCTATAACGGGTACGGGCCCTGAGAGGGGGAGCCCGGAGATGGGCACTGAGACAAGGGCCCAGGCCCTACGGGGCGCAGCAGGCGCGGAACCTCTGCAATGCGCGAAAGCGCGACAGGGCCACCCCGAGTGCTATCCGCTGAGGGTAGCTTTTCCCTAGTGTAGTAAGCTAGGGGAATAAGCGGGGGGCAAGCCTGGTGTCAGCCGCCGCGGTAATACCAGCTCCGCGAGTGGTCGGGACGATTATTGGGCCTAAAGCGTTCGTAGCCGGCCTATCAAGTCTCTGGTTAAATTTCAAGGCTTAACCTTGAACGTGCTGGAGATACTGTTAGGCTAGGGGGCGGGAGAGGTTGAGGGTACTTCGCGGGTAGGGGCGAAATCCTATAATCCGCGAAGGACCACCAGTGGCGAAGGCGCTCAACTGGAACGCGCCCGACGGTGAGGGACGAAAGCCAGGGGAGCAAAGGGGATTAGATACCCCCGTAGTCCTGGCTGTAAACGATGCGGGCTAGGTGTTGGGTTGGCTTCGTGCCAACCCGGTGCCGCAGCGAAGGCGATAAGCCCGCCGCCTGGGAAGTACGGTCGCAAGGCTGAAACTTAAAGGAATTGGCGGGGGAGCACCACAAGGGGTGAAGCCTGCGGTTTAATTGGAGTCAACGCCGGGAATCTTACCGGGAGCGACAGTAGAATGAAGGCCAAGCTGACGACTTTGCTAGACAGACTGAGAGGAGGTGCATGGCCGTCGCCAGTTCGTGCCGTGAGGTGTCCGGTTAAGTCCGGCAACGAACGAGACCCCCACCCTATGTTGCTAGGCTTTCTCTACGGAGGGAGCCGCACACGGAGGGGACTGCCAGTGTTAAACTGGAGGAAGGAGGGGGCTACGGCAGGTCAGCATGCCCCGAATCTCCCGGGCCACACGCGGGCTGCAATGGCGAGAACAGCGGGTTCCGACCCCGAAAGGGGAAGGTAATCCCTTAAACCTCGCCGTAGTTGGGATTGAGGGCTGTAACCCGCCCTCATGAACATGGAATCCCTAGTAACCGCACGTCACCATCGCGCGGTGAATACGTCCCTGCTCCTTGCACACACCGCCCGTCGCTCCACCCGAGTCAAGCTTGGGCGAGGTTCGGATCAATTGTCCGCATCGAACCTAGGTTTGGCAAGGGGGGAGAAGTCGTAACAAGGTGGCCGCAGGGGAACCTGCGGCCGGATCACCTCCTACGAAAGACCCGCTAACCCCAACCATACATGAAAGAGGGTATCGAGTCCAATGAGTCATGCAACTGGGGAGGAAGCTCTTCAGTGAAGGGCGCAACAGGGTGACGATTGCCTTGTGATGACCGCCGTGCACAGGTTCCAGTGTTTCCGGCACCAGACTAGGTTTAGAAGTAACCGGGTCTGACACGCCGACGCCAATTGGTGGATGGCTAGGCTCGGGCGCTGAAGAAGGGCGCGGCAAGCAGCGATATGCTCCGGGTAGGCGCATGCAGCCTTTGATCCGGAGATCCCCTAATGGGACATCCTGCCGTGGGTTAACAGCCCCCGGCGTTCCGTAAGGAACGGGAACTCCCTGAACGGAAACATCCAAGTAAGGGATGGAAGAGATACCAATAGGAATTCCCTTAGTAGGGGCGACCGAAAGGGGAACAGCCCAAACCGAACCCTTAGCGAAAGCGAAAGGGGATGTAGGGTTTGGACCCTCCTTACTCTTACCCAAAGAAGCCGACGTAGCCTGAAAAGGCTCACCGTAGAGGGTGATAGTCCCGTAGGCGTATCTTGGGTTGACTGGGAGGAGTTCCAGAGTACTACGTCTTGGTCCTGACGTGGGAATATGGGAGTCACTGACTTCCAAGGCTAAATACGTCCCGAGTCCGATAGAGCACTAGTACCGTGAGGGAAAGCTGAAAAGAACCCCGAGAGGGGGGTGAAAAGAGTCTGAAACCAATTGGCTACTAGCGATGTGGCATGAAAGGAAAGACCCCTGCCGAAGGAACCCTCGAGAGTGGTAGTACGAGGCAGGGTGACCAGTGTCACATCTTCCGTTTCGGAGCACGGCCCAGGGAGTTCACTGAGGTGGCGAGCTTAAGAGGATCAACCTCGAAGGCGAAGGGAAACCAATAGCTCGCATCCGCTTCCTCTTCATGGTTCGACACGCGCAAGCGTGAGGGCTATGAATGATGTGGAGAGGAGCAAGGTCTGATGAGGGCCTGTATAGTCACCTCGGTGATAACCCGATACCGAGCGATCTAGGCCTGAGCAGGATGAAGCCGGGCGAAAGCCTGGTGGAGGTCCGCAGGGGTTCTGACGTGCAATTCGTTCCTCTGACTTGGGCCTAGGGGCAAAAGACCAATCAAGCTCGGTGGTAGCTGGTTCCTCCCGAAGTGGGTCCCAGCCCAGACTGCCCGGAGGTTGCTGGTGTGGTAGAGCACCAATCGGGAAGACATGAACCGAAAGGTTCAGCTTCTCTTTTGAACTCCGAACCTGCCAGCTCCGTAGATGGGCGGATACGGATTCCATGGGAAAAGCTAATGGGTCGAGAGGGGAACACCCCAGACTTGGGTTAATGCCCCAAAATGCTGGCTAAGTGTTAACGAGAAAGGCGTCTACGATCGAAGACAGCTGGGAGGTAGGCTTAGAAGCAGTTACCCTTTAAAGAGTGCGTAACAGCTCACCAGCCGAGATCGTGGGCCCTGAAGATTTTCGGGGCTAAGTCAGCTGCAGATACCCAAGAATACGCCGTAACTGGTGTGTTGGTAGGGAGGCGTTCTGGTTGGGCAGAAGCCGGGTCGAGAGATCCGGTGGACCGATCAGAAGTGAGAATCCTGGGGGAAGTAACAGCGTAGAGTGGTGACAATCCACTCCGCCGTATGGGCCAGGTTTCCTCGGCAACGCGTCGTCGACCGAGGGTCAGCCGATCCTAAGGCAGTGCATAACCTGTAGCTGCCGAATTGGGAAACTGGTTAATATCCCAGTGCCTTGGGGACACGTTATCAACCAACCTCTTCGTTTCGAGGTAGACCGAGCGGAGCCGCCGCTCTGTCTAACTCGCCGAAGCCCGGGGAGAACCGTAATGGTGAGAACCGGGTGAAGGCGGGGAATGGCCGGCCGTATGGCTGGTTCGACCGATCCTTGGAGCCCATGAAAAGGAGGTTGGCGAGTAGCCCCCAAGTTCGTACCGAGAACCGACACAGGTGCCCTAGATGAGAAGTCTCAGGCGTGTCGGGAACACCCTAAGGTCAGGGAACTCGGCAAATTAGCCCCGTACCTTCGGTATAAGGGGTGCCTGGGCCTTTAAGCGAATGCTTGGGGGTCTAGGTTGCAATAACAAGGAGGTCCCGACTGTTTAATAAAAACATAGATCCCCGCAAGCCCGTAAGGGTGTGAACGGGGGTTGAATCCTGGCCACTAGCGGTCCGTGAAAACCGGGTACAACCGGGCGAAGCGCCGCTGAAGGCCGGGAGTAACTCTGACTCTCTTAAGGTAGCCAAATGCCTTGTCGGGTAAGTTCCGACGTGCATGAATGGAACAACGAGGACCTCGCTGTCCCGACCTGGGGCCCGGTGAACCTACCTCTTGGTGAAAAGGCCAAGAACTTCCAACGTGGGGAGAAGTCCCCGTGGAGCTTTACTGCATCCTGTCGCTGGGGTAGGGTCATGATTGCAGAGCGTAGGTGGGAGCCGTCAATCCCAGTCCCTCAGGGGGCTGGGGGAGGCAACAATGTAACACCACCCCCTTATGGCTATATCTCTCACCAGAGCGTTTAGCTTTGGAACAACGGCAGGTGGGCAGTTCGGCTGGGGCGGCACGCCCTTGAAAAGGTATCAAGGGCGCCTTAAGGTCAGCTCAGGCGGGTCAGAACTCCGCCGTAGAGGGCAAGGCCATAAGCTGGCTTGATTGGATCCTGAACAGCAAAGGATCCAAGGGCGAAAGCCTAGCCTAGCGACCGCTCGTGCCCCCCTCAGTGGGGGCCGGGCATGACAGAAAAGTTACCCCGGGGATAACAGAGCCGTCGCGGGTGAGAGCTCCCATCGACCCCGCGGTTTGCTACCCAGATGTCGGCTCTTCCCATCCTGGGAGTGCAGCAGCTCCCAAGGGTGGGGCTGCCCGCCCATTAAAGGGGAACGTGAGTTGGGTTTAGACCGTCGTGAGACAGGTCGGACTCTCCCTGTTGGAAGCGTTGGTTGCTTGAGGGGAAGGTGCGCCTAGTACGAGAGGAACGGTGTGCCGCTGCCTCTAGTTTACCGGTTGTCCGGTAGGGCAGATGCCGGGCAGCCACGCAGCAAGGGATAACCGCTGAAAGCATCTAAGTGGGAAACCCGCCCCGAGACTAAGCAACCATTCCGCTAAAGCGGACGAAGGCTCCTGTAGAACACAGGGTTGATGGAACGGGGGTGTACGCGCCAAGGCTTCGGCCGAGGTGTTCAGCCCGCCGTCCCCAATCGCCTGAGGTGCTGATCCGGTCTTCTAAGCCTGGGTGAAACCGAGAAAGCTGGAACCTGTGCATGGTAAATTCTATTCACGACTTATGATTTGAGGCCGATAAAATTTGATGAAGAATAATCCCAGCTCGTTGAATAAATCAATAAAGCCTTTATAGTTTTATTTCCAATATTTAATTATGCATTGTAGAAAATCAATTTTATTAAGTTTGGTCATCACAACATTACTGTTATCCTCCATACCCTCTACATTAGCGTCTTCATACTCGGAATCGGCAATTCGTGATATTGATTTACCCGCTGGTTTTAAAATTCGATTTAATTATACGTTCGAGGCATCAACGTCCTCTGACCCTCTTGTAGAACCTGTTGCTAGTTTTGATTAATAATCGCGACTGGGTTTTGAGCTCTTAGCAGCTTTAACGAGTTTCCAATCGCCAAGAAGGCCTTTTTGGTAAAGATGATTCAGCCCACATGTCTTGCATCTCATTATTTTAATACTTTTTTTAGAATCGTATTCAATTAATTCAAGAGCACCTTTACAGTCGAAGCATCTTAAAGCCTTTTTTTCGTCTTCCTCGAACATCAGAGTTCACAACTAACCTTTTTGATGTATAACCGATATAACAATTACGATTGGTTTTTCCAAGTTTTGACCGATTTTATAAATCAAGTTTATCTTACAGTACGTGTGGAGTTTATTGGGCGAGTTGGTGGGCGGCTCACGGGCCTTGAAGAAAGACCTGAGGAAACTCCACCCTCCGTGTAGGACCACGGCTTGATTTTGGAGTAACGTATATCAAAACGGGAAAAAATCAACTCTTCTGGCTATTTGTCTCTCGGGAAGAGAAAAATTCTTTGATAAACTCTTCTCCTTCAAGTAACCCGAGAGCTCCTTTCTTGCAGTTCTCCTCATTGAACTTCTCAACGGACCCTCCCTTGACCTTGATTTTTGGGTTATAAATCAAGAAAGGAACGGGCTCAGACGAGTGCGTCTTCTTTATACACGGCGTGAAATGGTCGGGCAAAACCGCAATGCAGACTTCATCCTTGATCTCGTTCAATCTCCTCAGCGCGTTCCCGATCAGGCGTTTGTCAAAATACTCGATTGTCTTTACCTTAAGATCGTAGTCCCCCTCATGCGATGCCTCATCGCTCGCCTCGACATGGCAGTAGATAAAATCGTGGCTCTTGAGACTCTCGACCACAGCGTCTGCCTTTCCCTCATAGTTTGTGTTCGCTAAGCCGGTGGCGCCCTCGACCTTTATGATGTCGAACCCGGCATAGACCCCAATTCCCCGCAACAAGTCGACTGCTGAAATAACAGCCCCCCTTTTCCCCCACCTGTCATAGAACTTCTCCAGCCTTGGCTTCTTGCCGGGCGACCACGGCCAGATGTAGTTCGCCTTGTCCTTTCCCTTCCTTGCCCTCTCCAGATTTACGGGGTGGTTTTCGAGTAGCTCGTTCGATTTCAGGATGAGATCGTTTAATACAGCGCTCGTGTGTGCGTCCCCCCTCATCATCACCTTTTTCATCTCTGTGCCCGGAACGTCGTGCGGAGGAGTGCATTCCACGTTTTTTGAGAACTCGTTTCCCTTCAGGACGAGGATGTGCCTGTAGCTCACGCCGGGGTAGAACCTTATCTTGGCAGAACCAAACTTCTTGTTCAGGTCCTTTATCAGGACGGCAGCCTCCTCGCTTGAGATGTGACCGGCACTGTGGGTCTTTATTCTCCCGTCTAGAACGCAGATTAGGTTACACCTGAGGACTACCTCATCTTCTGCTATCTTTATTCCCATGTTGGCGGCCTCCAATACCCCTCTTCCCTCGGAGAATGTTCTTGGGTCATATCCCAACACGCTCAGGTTTGCGATGTCGCTCCCAAGGGGCATCCCCTCGTAAAGCGTTCTTAAGAGACCGCACCTCCCCTTTTTAGCCAAGGAGTCGATGTTTGGTTTATCAGCTACTTGCAGGGGGGTATTGTTGTGCAATTCTTTGATGGGATAGTCTGCCATGCCGTCCCCCAAGAAGATTACGTATTTCACGTTGAAGACCTCGAAGGCAAGAATTGTAAGTTCAACTAAGATATTTAAATTTTTAAAATTGTCTTGACTCTTTTGATGAAAGTCCTGATACGGTCACCGATTGATGGTATTCGAGGCCGAGGCGTTCAACCGGGTTTCCCAATCGCCTGAGGTGCAGATCCGGTCTTCTACGCCCTCCTGCTGGTGGCTTGAAGCAAAGCTGAATGAAGATGTTGGGGAAGAAGGGATATTAGGCATCTCCATCGAGTCAGAGAGCATGCGCCTGAAGAGCACCCTTGCCCTCGTTGTGACGACGCTGCTGTGGGGTTCCTCGTTCATCATGCTGAAGGTCCTGCTCGGGGAGGTGCCCCCCGTGGCTATTGCCTTCCTGAGGTTCCTGATAGCGGCGCCGTTCCTGCTGGGCATTGCTTTATGGAAGGGGAGGGGTAAAAAGAGACCGCCGGGGAGCTGGAAGTCTTTCATCGTACTCGGGTTCCTTGGCGTAGCTCTGTACAACGTCCTTCAGAACCTTGGGCTCAACCTGATCATGACCTCGGAGTCGAGCCTCCTCGTCTGCACGGACCCCATTTTCATAGCAGTGCTGGGCTACTACTTCTTGGGCGAGAGACTGGGGGCTGCCAAGGTCACTGGTATCCTGATAGCGTTCTTGGGTGTCGCCGTCATCGTGCTCAGGGGAGGACCTGGCTTTGCCTCCAGCTGGCAGGGGTTTTTGGGGGACGTTTTATCGCTTGGAGGGGCGGTGACTTGGGCGGTCTACTCGGTCTATGGGAAGAAAAGGCTCGCCTCGAACAGCGCCTATGACGTGGCGGCCTTTTCGGCTGTTTTCGGTGCGATTTTCCTCTTGCCGTTGATGGCGGTGGTCGAGGGGGTGGCACTGCCGGTCACGGCGGCTGGCTGGATCCTCCTCATCCTGTTGGGGCTACTTCCGTCAGGAGTAGCCTACCTGCTATGGTACGTGGCTATGGAGGATATCTCTGCCTACAAGGCCGGGCTGTCACTCTTCTTCATCCCGCTGGTCTCGATGGTGCTGGCGGCTCTGCTACTCGGAGACCAGCTGGACCTGCTCTTCAGGGTTGGGGCTTCGCTCGTGTTGGGTGGGGTTCTAGTAACGACCCTTTCAAAATAATTGACGTTACGAGTCTTTCAACTGGTATGCTCAAGAACCGCTTTCAGATGGGCGTACAGCGCATCATACAGTGGAAACTGCTTTGCCATGTTGTCGTAATCATCCTTGGAAGTGAGGCGGAAGCCATCGGCTATGGAATTCAGGCCAGGCGACTCTGGCGTCAGGTTGCGATCCTTAGTGTCGGCGCCCCTCACTATCTTGGCGAGCTCCAGCACCTCCTTGTCCTTAATGTTATACTTCCTAACGATGGCGTCGAAGCTACACTCGCCGCCGTGGTGCCCCAGCTCAACCCCCTCAACATCGAAGGGTATGGCGCCCTCCCTTTCTGACACCCCCAGAACCTTCTCAGCTGGAACGAAGAGGAACTCCGCCTCTGGATCTACAAAGTTCTTTATTAGCCAAGGGCAGGCAATTCTGTCAACCTTGGCGTGCTCGCGGGTAACCCACTTCATGAGAATTGCCTCAGGTTGCCCTCCGTTCAGGGGCTAATAAAGCTATCTCGTACGCTTCCGGTAGAATGAAAAGACCGCTAGATCGTAGGTCACCTTGGAGAATCCCCCCACCAATAAAGGTAAAGAGGCTAGCCCCGTGAAGAGGGCGACACCGCTGAGGGGGCCGCCGAAGATGCTGCTCAGGATCCGTAGGGTGTTGGTCACGGCGTTTGCCGATACGAGATCATTCTCGTCGAAGATCACGGCCATGAACGCCTGTCGGGGGGCGACGTCCATCTGGGAGACGCTCTGCCTGAGGAAGAGGAATGCAAGAGCACCGACTAAGGATCCTGCCAATGGTACTGCAATGAGGAAGGCGTTCGACAGAAGGTGTGTGTAGACCATGGTCCTTAGGTTGCCCAGCCTCTCGGCGACGAAGGAGGAGCCAAGGGTAGAGAGGGCGGTTATTACGTTGACCACGAAGAAGATGTTGCCAAGGTCCATGAGGGAGACCCCGTAGATGAGGAAGAACCAGTAGGAGAGAATGGACTGGGTGACGAAGCCGCCTCCGAAGGCATCCACGGAGAAGAGTATTGAAAGTTTGGTGAGGTCACTTCGAGCCTTGACCCGGGTGCGCCTGCCTTTATCCTTTGTCGCAGGCTCTATATCTGTCAGGTTCCTGTAGAGCACGAAGAGGAGAAGCCCCACGAGTCCGTAGGCGAGGTAGAGGTATTGAAAGATGAAGGGCTGCTCCCCCCAGAAGGAGGGTAGGGACGCCAACCACGCACCTATGGATGCACCGCCGTAGCCTAGAAGGTTGTAGACGCCGAAGGCTCTATCCATTTTTTTCTCGCCCACCATGGAGGGGAGGACGCCGGTCTCGATGGACTGGAATGGACCAGCTTCGGTACCAGTGGTGCTGATGTTGCCGATGAAAATGGCGAGGAGGATTAAGGAGAGGGACGTGGTGCAGAATAGGGCAAGCCCGGAGGTGAACATGAGGAGGCTGAAGAGCAGTAGGGAGTTCCTGCGCCCGAACCGGTCGCCGTACCAAGTAACGAATATGTTGGAGACGGCATTGCCAGCGATGATTACCATCAGGGAGAGCCCGACGTACAAAGGCGAGTAGCCCAGCCTTGTTAGGTAGACCGGAGTCATTATGCTGACAAGGCCAAAGACCGTGACCCGGGAGGCCTTTGTGATGAAGATGTAGGCCGAGCCCTTCATGGTGAGCACCCTCTTGTTTTTGTTAGTTCACTTGGGGCTTATATGAGAAGCAGTCGGGTGAGGTGCTGAGACGGTACTAGCCGACTATGAAGGGAAGATCATTCGACATATATTAGGGTGCGTCGCTAATCTTATCCACTATGGTGGTTTGTTATGCCAGAATCCGCGCTGATTGACGACTACAACAGGCTGATGGAAAAGAACAAGGAGATAATAGTCCTATCCTCCGTGGACGCGATCATCAAGTGGGATATGGAAACGAAGTTACCTCCGGGGGCGTTCGGTCTGCGGAGCCAGCAGCTTGCCCTGCTCAGCCAGCTAGACCACAGGATGACGACCGATCCCGAGATAGGAGCCCTTCTGGGGAGGGTAGAGGGGCACCAGCAGTACCGAGACCTCTCGGAAGTGCAGAGGAGAAACGTTTACCTCATCAGGAAGTTCTACGACGAGAACACGAAGCTCCCTGAGAAGCTCGTCGCGGAGATGGCGAGGCAGGAGGCGATAGCTTACGACGCGTGGAAGAGGGCGAAGGCGGCGAAGGACTTCTCGATGTTCAAGCCCGATTTGGAGAAGATGTTCGAGCTGAAGAGGCAGAGCGCGGAGATACTGATGGAGCCAAAGGGGGTCAAGACGCCCTACGACGCCATGATCGATCTTTTCGAGCCAAAGGTGACCCAGGACATCATAGCAAGGGTGTTCGACGAGCTGAAGGGCGGGCTCATTCCCATTATAAGGAAGTGCGTGGGCTCGACCGTAAAGCCGGATACGTCGATCCTCAAGCGGAAGGTGCCCGTCAAGGCGCAGGAGGAGATCTCCAAGTCAATAGTCAGGTTCATCGGCTACGACATCGCGTCGGAGAAGGCGAGGGGCAGGATAGACGAGACCGAGCACCCCTTCACGATCGGTTACTACGACGACGTAAGGGTCACGACGCACTACTTCGAGGAGAACTTCGCCTCATCGCTCTTCTCGGTGCTGCACGAGGGCGGGCACGCCATGTACGATCAGAACCTGAAAGGGGAGTGGATCTACCAGCCGGTCGGGGCGGGATGCTCCTACGGGTTCCACGAGTCCCAGTCCCGGTTCGTGGAGAACATGGTCGGGAGGTCGCACGAGTTCTGGGAGCACTACCTGCCGGAGCTGAAGAGGATCACGGGTAGCGCCCTCGCCGATGTTGATCTGGAGGGGTTTGTGCCAGC
>Ga0233423_10000513_pt1 | contig 20291 bp, 17 predicted proteins | sample Watercolumn_Mata_FD_180713 | JGI IMG/M metagenome (GOLD analysis project Ga0233423, IMG submission 180713) | Freshwater microbial communities from Lake Matano, South Sulawesi, Indonesia - Watercolumn_Matano_2014_112_MG | ecosystem: Environmental > Aquatic > Freshwater > Lake | place: Indonesia...
GACCCAGGATTTAAACGGCCAATGGGATTTCGGGATGAATTTCCTTTTCAAATCAGGCAATCCTGCTGACCTGATGATTTTTCTGGGCAGGCTTCCCATGATCCTATTGCTCCTAATACTCGGCCTCTATCTCTTTAAATGGACCAAAGAACTCTACGGAAACAAGGCATCCTTAATAGCACTCTTCTTTTTCTGCCTCTCCCCCACCTTCCTGGCTCAGGGCAGGCTGGTTACTACTGACGTGGGCGCAGCTTTCGGAATCCTGATAGCAACATACTATTTCCTGAAATCACTTTACCTTCCCTCAAACAAAAAAATCCTGATTTCAGGCATTGCCCTGGGGATAGCGGAATTGCTGAAATTCTCGGCAATCCTCCTAATCCCCTCTTTTGTATTCTATTGTCTAGTCTGGTGGCTCCTGAAAATGGGAAGCTTCAAGCAGACATTTAAAAACCTGCTCATTGTTTTCGTAATAGCATTCCTGCTCATCTGGCCCGTCTACCAGTTCCATGTCTGGAACTATCCTCAGGAAAGACAGGCCCAGGATGCTAACCAATACCTTTCAGGATACATAGATGCAATTAAAAACCCTGTTGTCTGGATGTCTGATAAGCCCATTATCAGGCCTTACGCCCAGTACCTGACAGGGCTTTTAATGATTTTTAACAGGGTGGTAGGAGGAAACACCACCTATTTCATGGGAGAAGTTTCCAATAAAGGCTGGAGGAACTACTTCCCCATTGTCTATCTGATAAAGGAAACTCTGGCTTTCCATTTACTAACCCTGATAGCCGTAATTTACGGATTCTGGTTTTTAATCAAAGCCCAGGGAAGGAAGATAACGGAAAAAATCTCAAACACTATAAAGCAGTATTTCTCAGAATTCTGCATGCTCTCTTTTATAGCTCTCTACTGGCTGGTCAGTATTTCAGGAACACTAAACATAGGGGTGAGGCATCTGCTCCCGGCCTTTCCTTTCACCATAATCCTGGTCAGCGGAATAGTGGCCAGTTGGATAAAGGAACCTTTCCTGAAACTGAAGCAGGCCTTAATAGCAATCCTGATGCTCTGGCAAGTATTCTCAATAGCCTCCATATATCCCCATTTTTTGGCCTATTTCAACGAACTGGCCGGAGGACCTGACAAAGGATACATATATGTGGTTGATTCCAATCTGGACTGGGGACAAGACTTAAAAAGATTAACGCAATGGGTCAATAAAAAAGGCATAGACAAGATATACCTGGACTATTTCGGAGGCGCTGACCCGAATTATTACTTAAAAGACAAATACAGCGGCTGGTGGTGCGAAAGGCCTTCCTTTGAACTTCCCAAAGGAAGCTATCTGGCTGTTTCAGCAACATTCCTCCAGAACGGCAGAGGTAAGCCTGTATCAGATTTTAGCCAGGCCAAAAACTGCTACAAATGGCTGGATAATTACCAGCCTATAGAAAAGATAGGGTACTCAATTTTCATCTATCGCAAGGACTAATACTTAAAAGGAGCAAAATTCCCGAAACGAAGCTCAATGTAATCAAGATTCTTCCGCTTTTCCGGAGGAATCTTTTCTTCCAAAACAGCCCTAAGCTTGGTGATCTGCCATTCCAGATCCCCCCCCAGATTGAAGTATGCCTCCCAGCCCTCGCGCATTTTCATAACCAGCTTGTCAGCAGCCTCTATCTCAAAATGCTTTACAGGAATCTTGAAATCAGAATTCATCCTGGAATAAAGATCTGAAACAGCAGAAAGGTCTTTGGGCTCGATGACCTTTTCCCCCAAGGAATTATTATTCTTCAAATCAATTATCTTGGGCAGATTGTCATCTCCCAAAAGCGTCTGCTCAAAGATAATCCCCTCTTTATCAAGAAAGAAGCTCTTCTCTTCCTGGAAAAAAACAGCTAAAGGAATCCTTTCTGAAATGGAAAAAGAAACTGAGCCGGGAAACGTCTTTTGGGAATCTATTTTTGATATCTGGATGAATTTCTTGGATAATTCCGAAGAAATTGAATTAAGGTCGGCCAGGAATATGCTTTTGGAATTCAGAAACAGAATTTTCCTCCCGATCCTGCTCTCAATCAGCTCCCGTATCTCCTGGGTGGAAACCTTCTGGTTTCCCGATATCTCTATCTTGGATACCTGAAAATAGGGGACAAAACAGAAAATATAGAAAGCTCCAAAAACAATAAGAAGCAATAAAACAGAAAACCAGAAATACCTGCTTTTAAATATTGATCTCTTCCTTTTATACTGGTGGGGCTTCCTGTATTTGTATTTCATAATCCCCTTTTGGCTTTCCTTAATTTCTCAAAAAGAAAAGTCAAATAATACTTGAAAGACAATGGAAAATCATATGTTTTCAGATAGTGATAGGCCCTGCCCCCGAACCCCATCTTAAACAAGGTAGGCCCTGCCCAGGGATGTTTGGGATTCTTCTGGGGATCAACAAACCCCCAGAAATCATACAAAACGCAGCCCCTCTTTTTAGCCTCCTTAATGGCCTGCCACTGCATCAGATATGAGATGGGCAAATCATGGTGCTGGGGGGATAAAACAGCATGGTGATAGAACCCTATGCCTGACCAGAAAAGAACAAATGAACCGGCCACTACCTCGCCCTTGTATTTCCCGAAGAAAAGCGCAACCTGTTCATCAGAATCAAAAGAATAGAATTCATTCTTCATGTACTCCAGGGAAAAAGGAATGAAATGCTGGTGTTTGACCAGCTCCTGCTGCATTACGTCAAAAACATTCAGGTTCTCCACCCTTCTGCTCTGGACCACCTCAATATCGCTGTTTTTCTCGGCCTGCCTGATCAGATACCGAGTAGTTTTTCTCATCTCGGATAAAATCTTTTCTTCAGAAAGAGAAATGTCCAGTTTCCAGCTGGCCTCAGGATGGGCATGGATGGGAGCTAAACGAAAGCCCAGTTTTTCAAAAACAGAGGCGTTTTCAGGATTATTTTCCCAGATGCAGCCCAGCCTCAGAAAATCAACCCCTTCCTCAGCCCCTATACTCTTCAATTCCTTTAAAAGCGCCTCGGCTATCCTGTATTTTGTCACCAAATCCTTGGTAATGATATTGGGCCCGTGGGGCACCAATAAGAAAGAGCCTCTTTTGGCCTGGTTTTTAACAACCAAAGCCACGGAAACAAGTTCTGAATTTTCAAAAAATCCCAACCTCCAGATCCTGCTGCCCATTGTTTCCTGGAAAGCTCCCCAATTCCAGGCATTAAGAAAAGTCTTCTCGCTGCATTTGGCCAAAAACCCTTCCCAGATCTCTTTGTTTTTTATCTCTTTTACTTCCATTTGCTTAAGAATGATATTATCTTTTGAGCTTCTTTTTCTGAAATATTGATATGGGTGGGCAGATTGAGAACCTGCTTTGACAGCCCCTCTGCCCCGATGCAGCACCCTGAAATATATCCCAGTTTTTCAGCTCTGGTGTCATGAGGGGCAATAGCAGTGGTATACCAGTCCCCCAAAAGAATGTTCTTTTTCCAGGCCTGGCGTATAATCTGGTGAGCCTGGGCATGTTTAACTGTAAATCTAAGAAAAACATTCTCCCTACCAGGATATGTTTTGGGCAGTTCAAAGGAAGAATTTTTCAGGCCCTCAAAGTATATCCGGGCAATCTGTTTGCGGTGCTGATTGAAATAATCCAGTTTTTTAAATTGGTTCAAAGCCAGAAGGGCCAAAGCATTGGGCAGCCTTTTTGGGAAATATCCTGGCTTCCTGCCCCTCTTTTCCTTCCAATGCACTGCCTTGGACAAAACATTGAGCCATTGAAGCAGTATCAGGAGATATTTTCCTAAAAACCCGTAAAAGGGCATAATAACCCAATTCATCAAAACAGGATGCAATAGCTGTTGCCAGATCCAGAAAAATGAAGGATAGCCCATGTTTTCCTGCAAAGATTGAAGCTTCCTGCCTATCTCATCATCATTGGTCACTGCCACTCCTCCATAAACAGAAGAAATTATCTTGTCCCTGGAAAAGCTGAAAAAAGAAGCTTTTCCAATGGTCCCCAGCTTCTTGCCCTGAAAAGAGCTTCCCAAAGAATGGGCGCAGTCTTCAATCAAAACCAGGTTATTGCTCCTGCAGAAGTCAGAAACCCTGTCCATATCAGCAGCCAAACCAAAAGTATGCTGGACCACTAATGCCTTGGTCTTAAGAGAAAGCTTCTTTTCCAAACCATTGACCTCTATATTAAAGTCCTCTTTGTTAACATCCTGGTAAACAGGCTTCAAACCTGCCCAGATTATGGGATTGGAAGCTGCATTGCAGGTAAAGGCCTGGAGGACTATCTCCGATCCCCTTTCAAAACCCAGGGCTTCAAGAATTGCTAAAAAAGCAGACCTGCCGCTGTTAAAAGAAACAGCATATTTAACTCCCAGATATTTCCTGAATTCTTCCTCAATCTCTACAACAGCCTTACCCCTCTTCCAGTGCCAGGACTGAAAAAGCAGCTTAAAAGCCATCAAGACATCATCTTTTTCAGTATTGGGAGACAATGATATGGAGATTAGCTTAGACACTTGACAAAGTGATATTTTATATGGTATAATATTAGCATAGGTGAGACCCTTGAATTTTGCTGCTATGATTGTCACATCGGTGTTTGCTGGAGTAGCCGTTCACCTTCATGGAAGTAAATCCTACGGCTGGGCCGCGTTCTTCACGACATGCGCTGTATTGTACGGTCTTGGATTCATTGCTACCTTGACCTAGGGGTAAACCATGACACCGATGGCACTTTACATTATGATGGACGGAAGAACAATATTCTCCGTCCGAGCACCTGGAAATCCGAAAGGAAACCGGGCAAAAATGTTTCGCAAGCTGAACAAGAGGGTTGCAGGCAACTAAGCCGCGACCGGAACACAGGAACCAACCTGTGTTCTACTCTTTTATTAAAGACTTCAATATCTCCTTTGACACCCTTCCCTCTAACAGGATTATATCATTTTCATTCTTAAAATCATTGACTCTCTCCAATATCTCTTGAGGCTTTTCCAAAAACACAATGCTCTCCAGCTTCATTCCCCTATCAACTGAAGCCCTTTTAATTTCCTCAAACATTTCCTTGGTGGTAATGACAGCCAGATCGCAAACCTCAGCAATCTTTTCCCCCATCTTTTTGTGAACTTCGTTGGCAGCAGAACCCAGCTCAATAAGGCAAGGCATAACCACGGCTTTCTTCCCGGACCAGGCTTTAAGATATTCCAGGTCAGAAAGAACCCCGTCGGGATTGGCGGAATAAGAAGAATCAACAATATTCATTTCCAAAGAATTCTTTTTTAAAACCATTCCGCTACTAGAACCAGGAATCTTCTTAACAGCTTCTGATATTTCGGAAAAACTCATTCCTAACTCAGAGGCAGCGGCAATAGCAGCCAAAAGATTTAAAACACTGTGACCCCCGATAACGCCAGCCCTGATTTCAGCAGATTCCCCCTTTGAAGATAAAACCTTAAAAGAAACAAAATCCCTGCCAACAGAAACATTCTCAGCCCAGATATCAGCCTTACCTTTAGAAGAATAGAAAACCTTGGATTTCAGATTAAGCTTCTCCAGTCTGGGCTTCAAACCTAAAACAAAAGCATTATCACCGTTTAGGACAGCAACCCCGTCAGCAGGCAAGCTCTCAATCAATTCAAACTTGGCATTAATGATATTCTCCTGGGACCCGAAAGTGGCCAGATGCTGCTGGTTAATGCCGGTTAAAACTCCAATCCTGGGCTTAACAATGCCGGCAAGCAGCTTAACGCCCCCCTTTCCGTAGGCCCCCATTTCAGCCACAAAAATCTGGTGCTCGGGCTTTAAATCATTGAGAATGCACTGGGCAATCCCAATCTCGCTGTTCTGATGCTCCTTGGTCTTTAAAACCCTGAACTTAGCAGAAAGGATGGAAGCCAGAAACTCCTTGACTGAAGTCTTGCCGAAGCTTCCGGTAATCCCCACCGCAATTAAACCCTTAAAAGAATCTCTTTTTTTAACAGCTTTACCAATAATCAGGTTTCTGGATAAAACAGCGAAGGGCTGGAAAATGAGCACCAGAAAAGAAACGATGACAAAGGTAAAAAGATCAAAAAGCAGAATGCCCAAAAAGGGATATACGGGCTCAATCATAAAAGAAGGAAAAAGAAGCCATATGAAAGCCAAAGAAACCAAGGAACAGACAAAAACCAGAAACAGGGTCTTTAAGGTAAAAACAGGCTTAACTAGTTTTTTCAAAAACAAAGCTTTGAAAAACCTGAAAAATTCAAAGAGATAGAAAAAGAAAACAAAAGCCAAAAACAGAAAAACCAGCCAGGGATTTGTCTGATGCCCGAATCTCCAAACTCCCAGAAATCCCAGAACAAGCAAAAACTTAATGAGGGAAACAGCATTGAGCAGGCTCTTTTTCCCTTTTTCCGTTCTGAAATGGGCCAAAAACCTGCCTATATGGTATTCCTTTAACTGCCAGAGATATACCCAAAACAAAATGCCCCTTAAAACGGAGAAAAACCAGAAAAAAGAAAGAAGTTCAGCAAACATATCACTTTAAAAAGGAATCTATGATTTTAGCAAGTTCCAAGGGCTTTTCCAGATGCGGGCTGTGCCCTACCCCTTCCAGAACAACAAACTCGGAACCGGCTATTTTCTCCTTAAAAACCTGGGCGCATTTCAAAGGAACCAGCTCGTCCTCATCTCCCCAGACAATCAAAGTCCTTAAACTTATTTTTGGAAGTTCTGGCAATAAATCCTCGTTCAGAACCAGCTTCATGGTCTCCCTCATTACGCCCCTGGCTTTGACATAGTCCTTGTTGCGCAGAACAAGATAGAACAGGTCCCTGGCCCATTCCCTGATAATGGCAAAAATCCTCAAAGAAAACAAAGCTTTCCCTATCTTGGCAGCAGCCAGTACGGTCTTGGTCTTGATATCAGGCTCGAACTTTATTCCTGCGGCATCGCACAAAACAAGCTTCTTGATTTTCTCGGGATACCTGACGCTGAACTTTATGGCAATCCTGCCTCCGAAAGAATGGCCCAGCAAAGAAAAGAATTCCGGAAATTCCTGCCTGGAATTCATATATGATATGAAGCCCCTGGTCCATTCCACGTAATCGTCAACAGCCCAGGGTTTGGGAGGCCCGTCGCTCTTGCCGAATCCCGGCAAATCAGGGCAGACAACTGAGTATCCCCTGCTAACCAGGTCATTCTGCACCTCAAGCCAGGAATCGGAAGAGCCACCCCAGCCGTGCAAAATAAGAATGGCAGGACCCTGGCCTGCAATTTTCAAGTTGATATTCAGGTTGTTGATCCTAACTTTTTCTTCCCTCATTTTATCTTCTTGAACCCCAGATATTTCTGCAGAACTTTGGGCACCTCGATGCTGCCGTCCTTCTGCTGGTAATTCTCTATAATAGCAATCAGGGTTCTGCCAATAGCAGAAGCCGTAGCGTCATTCATGTGAACGAATTCCATAGAGCCGTCTTTTCTCTTTACCCTGGTATTGAGTCTTCTTGCCTGGTAATCGGTCATCAGGTCAGAGGTATGGGTTTCACGGTATTTCCCCTGGCCGGGCATCCAGGCTTCAATATCAATTTGTCTGGCATCGGGAGCGCCCATGTCCCCCGTACAAATCATCACTGCCTGATAAGGAATCTTCAAAGACTGCATAAGATGCTCCTGGATAGCGACAAAAAAGTTCTGTTCTAAAAGAGAGTCTTCCGGAACAGTAAAGGATTCCATCTCAACTTTGTCAAATTGATGAACCCTCAAAATACCTTTGGTATCCTTTCCGTAAGAACCAGCCTCTCTGCGGAAACAGGTAGAAAAACCCAGATACCTTATAGGCAAATCTTTTTCGTTGATAATCTCATCCATATGTAAGGGACCAAGAGTATGTTCGGCGCTGCCAATAAGATAGAGGTTATCTTTGGGAAAATAATATCTTTCATCCTTGTCTTTTTCACTCAACCTGGCCATTCTTACATAAACTTCTGGGTTTATCATTACCGGCGGAATAATCGGAATAAAAACGTTGTCTGAATATCCTTTTTTAACTGATTCGGCTATTTTTTTTATCACTGTTTTCGAAGTTAAAACTTCAAAAACATACTGTATCAAAGCAAATTCCATCAAAGCCAACTCTTTTTTGAGATAGCCAAACCTGGAGCTTACAATTTTAGATGCTTTTTTAACATCGATGATATCCAATTTTTCGGCGATCTCCAGATAATCTCTGGGCTTGAAATCAAATTCAGTTTTTTTCCCAACCTGGCGCAAAACCACATTATCCCCTTCATCCCGGCCCTCGGGTACATCATCAAAGATTAGATTCGGAACTTTCAGCATTAATTCGTTGAATTCTTTTTCGATCTCCACCAGGTTTTGATCCAGCCTGTCGGAATTATTGTCTAATTCCCTCATTTCCAGAATCAGCCTGTTCTTTTCTTTCTCGTCTTTCAAAACAGGAATCTGCTTTGAAACCCTGTTCTTCTGGGCCCTCATGTCTTCCAGGGCCTGGATTATTTCCCTTCTTTTCTTATCCACCTCCAAAAGCCGGCTAATATCAACGTCAACGTGTTTCTTGCGACACACCTCTTCAACCTTTTGGGTATTCTGGCGTATGTATTTTATATCCAGCATGTTATTTCTTCCTCATTACGGGAAACAGTATCGTCTCCCTTAAACTATGGGAATTGGTAAGCAAAGCAACCAGCCGGTCAATTCCCAGGCCAAACCCGGCTGCAGGAGGCATGCCATATTCCAAAGCTTCAATGAAATCCTCATCCAGCCTCTGGGCTTCCTCCAATCCTTCCTTAAAGAATTTCTCCTGCTCCTTAAACCTTTCCTTCTGCTCAATGGGGTCATTGAGCTCTGAAAAAGCATTGGTCAGCTCCCAACCAGCAGCCACCAGCTGGAAATTAGCCAGCTTCTTGGGGTCATTCTCCAAAGACTTGGCCAAGGGCTGGAACCCCTCGGGATAATGAATCACGAAAGTGGGCTGCCAGATCTTGGGCCTGCAGTATTTCTTGTAGATTTCGTCAGCTAGCTCCGTCTTGTTGGCCCCCTTCTTGATTTCAATACCCAGCTTCAAGGCCTTTTTCTTTAAAGACTCAAAATCAATCTCTTCCAGATCAATGCCTGTTTCTTTTTTCAAAAGTTGTACAAACTCAACTCTGGGCCAGGGAGTCTTGAAATTAAGTTCCTTTCCCTCGTATTCAAGCTTCAAAGTCCCGAAGACGGATTTAATCACTTTCTCAAACATCTTCTCCACCAGCTTCATCAAATCCCTGTAATCAGCATAGGCCCAATAGAATTCAAAGTGGGTGTAATCGGGATTGTGGCTCCTGTCCATGCCCTCATTGCGGAAAACCCTGCCTATCTCATATACCTTCTCAAAGCCTCCTATCAGAAGTCTTTTCAGATACAGCTCGGGAGCAATCCTTAAATATAAATCCATGTCCAAAGCATTGAGATGAGTCTTGAAAGGCAAAGCTCTGGCTCCTCCGTAAATGGGCTGAAGCACAGGGGTTTCCACTTCCAGAAATCCCTCATTATCAAGAAATTCCCTGATGCCTTTGATGATTTTGGAGCGCATCTCAAAAGTCTTCTTGACCTCTGGATTGAACATCATGTCCAGATACCTTTTCCTGAACCTTTCCTCGATATCCTGGAGCCCGTGCCATTTCTCGGGCAAAGGCAGCAAGCTCTTGGAAAGCATCTTAAAATCAGCTGTCTCAATGGTCTTTTCCCCTTTCTGGGTTTTAAACATAATACCCCTGACTTCTATGAAATCCCCTATATCAAAAACCTGGCTAAAAAACTCGAAGGGCTTCTCCCCCACCCTGTCTTTTCTTAAAAATGCCTGGATCTTCCCGCTTCCGTCCTCAATATCAAAGAAAACAGAGCCCCCGTGCCCTCTCAAAGACCTGATGCGGCCAGCCAGAACAATCTCTTTCTTGGAACGGCTCAAAGAGCCGAATTCCTTAAGAGCCCCTGATATCTGATGGGTCCTTTTGGTCTTTTCAGGATAGGGGTTAATACGGGCCTTTTTAACGGCCTCCAGCTTTTTAAGCCTTGTTTTCCTCAATTCCTCGATTGTTGCCATATTAGCTAATTTTACTTTATTTTTAGAAAAGGGTCAAAAGAAAAACAAGCTGTTTCAGCCTGTTGGTTTAAAGGTGGTCCCATTGAAAAACCTCCTATCTACTGAAATACCAGTCCAGCACTTCCTTGGCCACGGGCAGAGCAGCTACCTGGCCCTCTTTTACCCCCTCCACAACCACCACCAGAACTATCTCCGGATTCTCGTAAGGGGCAAAAACTCCCACCCAGGAATCAAGGAAATCCTTGTTGCCATACTTGTCTTTTTTTCCAGTCTGGGCAGTTCCTGTCTTGGCCGCAGCTTCAACGGGCAAAGAATTCAAAACAAAACTGGACCCGTCAGGAGAAGAAACTCCCTGCCTCATGCCCTCCCTGATAACCTCAAGATTCTCAACACTTACCGGAAGCTCTTTTACAACCTTGGGCTCTGTCTGGGAAACAACATTCCTCTCCTTATCAACCACCTGCTTGGCCACCAAAGGCTGGTATAATTTCCCCTTATTGGCAATGGCAGCATAGGCAGCAGCTACCTGCAGAGGAGTGGCTGAAAAAGAGCCCTGGCCTATTGAAAAATGGTAAGTGTCCCCTATCCTCCAGTCCTTCTCAAGATTGGGCAGAATCCCTTCCCCTTCTTTTGGCAAATCAATGCCTGTCTTGGAGCCCCAGCCGAAAACCTGGAGCCATTTTTTAATTTTGGTAGCTCCCAAACCCTTGAATTTCTCATATCCTCCCCCTATCTGGTAAAAGAAAGTGTTGACTGATTCTGCAATGGCTCTTCTAATATCGCTGGTGCCGTGGTATTTCCAGTCAGCAAAACAATCCTCCTTGTCAGGAAACCAGGGATTCTTGATGCAGAGTTCTAAAGGACAATATAATTCCGTATCAGGCTTGATGATTTTCTCTTCCAAAGCAGCTGCACCTATCAGAGGCTTGATGGTGGAACCGGTAGGATACCCTATTCCGGAAATGGCTCTGTTAAACAAAGGGTTTGAGGGGTCATTGTTGATCTTCTTCCACTGCTCGGAAGTCATGCCCTGGCTGAAGAGGTTGTTGTCAAAATCAGGATAGCTGACCAGAGCCAGAACCCCTCCGGTATCGGGATCCAAAGCCACCACTGCCCCCGCATCAGCGCCAGTATTATATATTGACCTCTTCAAGGATTCGCTGGCCTTTCTCTGCAAGCCGGCATCCAGCCAAAGCACCAGGCTCTGGCCCGGCTGGGGCTGGGAAACAATCTCTTTGGAAATGGGAACCTGATTCACGTCCTTTTTAACCTGCATCTCCCCGGGATTGGCCTTTAAAACAGCGTCATAATAGCTTTCCGTGCCCGTCTTTTCATCATTCTTCCTCTTGTAGCCCAGAAGGTTGGCAAAAACAGAGCCGTCAACATATTCCCTGACCGTATTGTTCTGAACCTCAAAACCCGGGAAATCGCTGATCCTGGTCTCTAAAATCAGAAGCGTCTGCTCGTCAAGATTCTCGGCGATAAAAATCTGGGGTTCCTTTGATTCGGCAATCCTTCTCTTGATTCCCTCAAAATCAACCTTCGCAATCCCGACAATCTCCCGGAGATATGCATCCCGGCCCTCCTTAGGCAATTCAGCCACATTGGCCACCAAATCAAAGCTGGGCTTGTTGAAAACCAGCTGCTCCAGATTGCTGTCATATATCACCCCTCTCTCTGCCTGGATCTGCCTGATGATGAACTTGTTGTCCTCGGCTAAAGCCAGATACTTCTTGCCTTCCAGCACCTGGAGCTGGAAAGTCCTGGCAAAAAGGATGAAAAGCAAAGCAAAACAAAAAAAGAAGAAACCCTGAAGCACCCTTCTGTAAAGAGGAACCTCCATTTTGATCTGGGAAATGCCCCACTGCTCCTCCCTTTTTTTGGCTAAAGAATCCAAAAGCACCTCATGCGGCTCTATTTCCGAGCTGAAAGTCTTCTTCTTAAAGTTAAATTTTCCTGGCGAACGGAATCTTGACATGATGGCTTAGAATGAACTTTATGAAAAGCGCCAAGAGAAGGGAAACCAAAGTGTAAAATCCGAAAAAAAACATCTTGCCGGCAGAAAACAGATCAAGATAGAAACCTCCTATAAAAGCGGAAATAAACCCCATTTCCTCATCCTTTAAAAAGAGGTTAATCAGAGCCACCGCAATCAGAACCAAATTAAGATGCAGCCCCAGAAACCTGAAATGGGCCAGAAAACTGGACTGAACCAAAGACAGGAAATAAAAGAGAAAAATGGAAAAAAATATCTTCCTGAGCATGACTAAAAATAAGTGATTATGAAAAGGCTTTCCAAGCCGGAAACATCAAACGAAGGCTTGAGCTCTATGTCCTGGAAAGGCTCCAGGTCTGATTTTTTAGCAGAAGAAACCTCTCCCACCATAAGATTCTTGGGAAAAATCCCGCCCAAAGCAGAGGTTAGAACAATTTCCCCAGCAGAAACCTCTTTTTCCTTTGGAACCAGGTCCAAACTCAAATGGGAACCGCCCTTGACCAGGCCATATGTTTCTTTTTCGGAAATCTTGGCGTCAAAAGAACTTTTGCTGCTGGTGATAAGAATAACTTCTGAATAATCTTCATACACTTCCCCTATCCTGCCCACCAGTATTTTCTGGCCTATTATCACCGGCATGTTCTTGCCAATCCCCTCTTTGGCTCCCTTATTAACAAGAAGAGAACCGCCGGACATATCCTTGGACAGAATATCGCAGAGCTTGAGCTGAAAATCATCCTTAGAACCGATCTTTAAGGCCTCTTTAAGCAATGCGTTTTCTTTCCTAAGCTCTTTCAAAGCAGCCAATTGCCCCAGAAGTTCCTGATTTTCCATTTTTAAAATACCATTCTCTTCCTTTAACGCCCTGCCTTCTATCAGGCCTGTCCAGAAAGAGTGGTTGTCCTTTCCTGCCTGCCAAAGGCTGGCTTGCCAGGAAGAAGAAAGAGAAAAGAAATAATTCTTCAGGTTTCTGTAGTATCCTGTCCTGTTGATAAAAATAAAAAAAGCAATGATTACAGCCAGCAATATTAAAATTTTGGCGCTGAATGAAGTTTTCATGCTTGTTAGATTATACAATAAAGGGGCTTTAAAGGCAAAACCAGAAAAACAAAAAGTTATCCACTTGACAGTATGGTTGGGCTAAATATACTTTAATTAGTAATAAGAAATTAATAAGATAAAAACTTAAGAAAGGTCGCAGTTTTTTAAAAATAATCGCCGGACATGGAAGAAAAATTATTCTATCCCCTTTCGGACGGAGACGGAGATGAAAACTTCTCCGAGGACGGAGACTTTGACGAAGACAAGGATTCGGACGAAGGAGGAAAAGACGAAGACCAGGACGACTGGGGATTTGAAGAGGAATAAAAGGATTTGGAAAAACAAAAACCGCGCAAATAATGCGCGGCTTTTTGATTAAACAAAAAACCGCTTCTGAAAAGGATTGCGGACATCGTAGGGAAGCTACCTACTTTCGCGCAAAAGCACTATCATCGGCCTTGGGAGATTTCACTTCCGTGTTCGGTATGGGAACGGGTGGAGCACTCCCAGTATAGCTTCCTTACGATATCAACAATCCCAGAAGCGGTAATTCGTATCTAAATGGTCATTAATTGCTAGTCAAACGATTTATTAGTACTGCTCAGCTCAACGCGTCTCCGCGCTTACACTTGCAGCCTATCAACCTCATAATCTCTGAGGAATCTATGAGTCCTTATCTTGGGGTGGGCTTCGAGCTTAGATGCTTTCAGCTCTTATCCCTTCCCGACTTAGCTACCCAGCAATGCTCCTGGCGGAACAACTGGTACACCAGAGGTCGGTTCCTCCCGGTCCTCTCGTCAATTTTGCCCTACATTTCTGCAGGATCAGACTATATCTTTACCCATCCATTAATATGAATTAGGGTATCAACGTATTATACAAGATTAAACCTTGTATCCCTTGAACTTTCGTTAAAGAAGTCGTTACGGGGTCGCTTTTTCAGCGACTTCCCACGGTATTGCCTTAATTATTATTTAGTTCTCAAAATTGTACCATAGGATTACGAAGACCGTTAAATCCTACGGTCGCTGCGACCAAATAATATAATGAAGGTTTCACCGTTATTAGTTGAATTGTCATTACAGATTACTCTGTAAAGTAGCAATACTTTACTAGGGAGAAATCCTCTCAAGACTCGACGCCTGTGGTAGATAGAGACCAACCTGTCTCACGCATTTATCATTTATCACTAAATGTATGGACTATACCATCACCCAAACATAATGTTTGGGGACCGACGTGTAATAAAGGTTATTCCTCTATTGTCTTGATTAAATCAAGAGAGTCTCTACGGGGTTACTATACGATTTTTTCGTTTCTTAGAATAATTAAGATTTCTGAAACGGTCAATTAATTTCATCAATTTGGTAAAATCTTTTCTGTCTTTTACCTTTTCTTTAGCTTCTAAAATTTTGTTCATTAAAGAAGCCTGTTCTTTTTTAAGGATAAGATAGGGAAATACCAGAGCAAGGAATCTTTTAATATTATCTGTTTTGCCGATAATATATTCCAGAATTCCGTCACTGCGTTCTCTCATATATCCCAACCCAATCAAAGAACAAATTCTTAAAAAATTAGATTTGTCCTTTAATGATTGGTAAAGCACAATGTAAGGCGCGACTTGGAATTTATAACGATAACTTGAATTTGGCTTAAGCTGTACGTAAATACTGCCGTCGCCATCAAGGAATCCTGCCAAATACGCCTTTTGTGTTGATGAAATCTTTTGACTCATATAGAACTTCCCTCGGTATTATCCTACCATGCGACAGGTTGAGGTGTCAAAATAGGAATTTACCGATATGAGTCGGTTTTTCAATCGCAATTACTCGTGATTGCCGCCGTGTGTCACTCAATGTATGGTTCTTTTTGACGGTTTGAACCCAGCTCACGTACCTTTTTAATGGGCGAACAGCCCAACCCTTGGGACCTTCTCCAGCCCCAGGATAAGATGAGCCGACATCGCTGTCTTTATTTTTCTTTCCTTTCGGAAAGGATCGGACTATATCTTCATCCATCAAAATTTGATGGAGTTTGGCGTATTATGGAAGAAAACTTCCATCCTTTTGGTTTGACACCAAAAAAGTCTCTACGGGGTTATCGCCAAGCTTATATCTCATTTTAGGAATTACCAATCTCTTTATAAGGTTTCTAAACCTCTTAGAGCTTGACTGCCTTATTCTTATCCTAAAATAAGTTTTGTCCTTGTTTAAAGTTGTCCGTATTCCTAGTTTCGCTAATAATTTCATTAAAAATCTTTGTGTCTTAACATCAAATTGCTGCGAATTCAGGTAATACGTCTTGCGACTCTTGTGACCGTCATCCATAAACCAAACGGCCAATATTAGAGGATTTAACTTTAACCAAGAAGGAATTACTTTTTCTTTGTTCTTATAAAACTCTTTAAAAAGATGGGTTAAATAAGGAATCTGCTTAGTATAAAATCTATAAGCGATTCTCTTACCGTTTCCTTTTCTCTTTTTGGGTGGAGATTTAACAAGCTTTTTAAGATGATCGTATTTCCAATCAACGTATTGCTTTTCTGAATATGAATGATTGATCTCAAGAAAAGCATCTTTTCTTCCGTCTACAATCCTTAAATAGCCGTCTCCTAAAAGAGTTCCGATAATAACTCCTTTTTGAGCTTGACTTAAACTTCCCACGGTATTGCCCATTCTTTCATTTTAACATGAAAAAATTAGGGTTTCACCGTTATAAGCCAAATTTTTCGTTCTGTTAAGATAACAGAATACATCATTACTGATGTAGCACCCCGATATGTTAAGGTGCCGAACAGGGCCGTTGATGTGGACTCGCGGGCCCTACTAGCCTGTTATCCCCGGGGTAACTTTTGACTGATGATCTTCTCCGGTTCTACTAACCAGAGTCGGTTCACTAAGTTCTAGTTTCCTAACTGCGCGAGATATCCCTCTTGCAGTAAAGCTGGCTTGCGGCTTTACCCGACCACTCCGATTTCCATCCGGAGCTAGCCAACCTTTAAACGCCTCCGTTACCTTTTAGGCAAATTGTTGATCCTACTCAGCCCATTTCTTTCAATGTAGGATTCGCTTCATGTCGCCATGAAGATCAGACTATATCATCTCCTTTTAAGGAGTCCAGCGTGTAGTCGTTGAGGGGTCAATTAAGACTTCCCTGCGGATTGTCTGCACCGAAAGATTTTTACTTGAAAATCAAGTACTTTCGGATTCTCAGATGTTCCCGCATATAGCTGGAATGCCCCATCGCTCCAATGCCACTTAACTTCATCTTCCGACTCAGTAACGGGGAATCAGAAGATTACTGAAGCATCAAGCTTTAAGGCAAGCGCCCCACTTAAACTGCCCATCAAACACTGTTTCCTTCACTTTAAGAAGGATTAGAAGAAAGATTTTTAAAGACGGGTGTTTCATCGGCGGCTCCATCCCGTCCGAAAACGGAACTTCAAAGCCTACCCGCTACGCTACGCATCAAAAATCAAAATTCAATATCTGACTACAGTAAAGCTCCCGGGGTCTTTTCGTCTAGCCACAGGTAACCGGCATCTTCACCGGTATTGCATTTTCACCGAGCGCCTCGTTGAGACAGTCCCCAAGTCGTTAAGCCTTTCATGCGGGCCGGAACTTACCCGGCAAGGGATTACGCTACTTTAACACGGTTCATTTCTGTTTTACTGCTAAAAATACTTTTAGCACCTACGGTCGCCCGTAGGATCGGACTATATCATCTCTGTTTTTGCAGAGTCTGGCGTATAGTCTCTGAGGGGTCAATTACGACTTCCCTGCTGATTGTCTGCACTGGAAGCATTTTCACGCATTTTAATGCGTAGCTCCAGATACACAGAGTTTCCAGCAAATAGCCAGATTTTACAACTACAATCCGTGACTTCATAGTTACCGCGGACGTTCACTGGTGCTTGGCACGCTCAGCCCGAACGCATAAGCGCCCGGACCGGCATGTTTAACATTCCAGCACTGGTCAGGCCTCAGCCCCTATACATCTTTTTACAAATTGAGCAGGGACTTGTGTTTTTGGTAAACAGTCGCCAGGGGTACTTTCGCTGCGGCCAGCGTCAAAAACGCTGGCAGGTCTTATCCCGAAGTTACGACCACTTTTTTGCCTAGTTCCTTAACGAGGTTTCGCTCGTTCACCTTGGTATATTCACACCAGCCCACCTGTGTCGGTATTCGGTACGGGTCCAATATCTTTAGCTCAAGAAAGATTTTCTGGGCGACCTGTTAGTTTGAGACGGGGAGCGAACTCCCCCTAGGAAATCCAATTATCCCCTCAAACCTTCAGACCGCGTCCTCTTCCCTGAAAAAATACTGAAGGGCCGGAATATTAACCGGCTGTCCATCACCTACTCCTTTCGGATTCGGCTAAGGCCCGCCTAACCCTTGGATGATCAACATTGCCAAGGAAACCTTAGGCTTGCGGTGTGTCAGGCTTTCACTGACATTGCGGTTACTCATGCCAACATTCTCACTCCCTATCGCTCCACCAGACCTTACGGTTTTGGCTTCGCTGCAATAGGGACGCTCCCCTACCACGTACGCATAAAATGCGCACATCCTTATCTTCGGTATTGAGCTTAGTCCCGTTGAATCTTCGGCGCAAAACTCCTTAGTTAGTAAGCTATTACGCACTTTTTAAAGGATAGCTGCTTCTAAGCTAACCTCCTAACTATCAGAGGAATCTTACTTCCTTATAAACACTTAGCTCAATTTAGGGACCTTAGATGAAGGTCTGGGCTGTTTCCCTTTTGACCATGGAGCTTAGCCCCCACAGTCTTACTCTCCCATCAGATGCCTTGGCATTCGGAGTTTGTTTGGAGAACCTAGACAAAGTCCACGGAACTCCATTCAGTGCTCTACCTCCAAGACACTATAGATGGAAGGCTAGCCCTAAAGCTATTTCGGGGAGAACCAGCTATTACCAAGCTCGATTAGCTTTTCACTTCTTACCACAAATCATCCCAGAATGTTGAACGGTTCACGGGTTCGGGCCTCCCCCTAGCTTTCGCACGGGTTCACCCTGTTCATGGTAAGCTCGCCTGGCTTCGGGTCCTAAACATGCAGCAAAGATGCGCTTTTAACACTTGCTTTCGCTGGGCCTTCGCCCCATAAGGGCTTAGACAAGCTGCAGGCTTAGACTCGTTGGCTCGTTCTGCAAAAAGCACGCCGTTACCCGGTCGTTTGAGCCCATTACTAGTTTCGTCAAATCAGGAATTTTAAAAACAAAAATTAAAGAGATAAGACACACTTGGTAACGAGCACAAATGACCGGGCTGCGGCTCTTTGTGAGCAAGATGGTTTCAGGTTCTATTTCACCGCCCTCACCGGGCTGCTTTTCACCTTTCCCTCACGGTACTGGTTCACTATCGGTGAGATTAAGTATTTAGCTTTAGCCGGTTAGTCCGGCCTGCTTCCCTCAGGGTTATCTTTTCCCGAGGTACTCAAGAGAAACAACAAGGAGCACGAAGTGATTTTCGCTTACAGGACTATTACCTTCTTTGGTGCCTCTTTCCAGAGAGCTTCAACTAATCAAACCCCGTCTAAATGTTCTCCCTCAGGTACCAATCACATATGTGAATATGTGATTGGCTCCCGACGTCGTCTTCTTACAACCCCCGCCCCAACTTCTTGCGAAGTCTAGGCGGGTTTAAGCTTCTCCCTTTTCGCTCGCCGCTACTAAGGGAATGATCCTTCGACAATTTCAGGGTTCTCCTGAAATTGTAGAAGGATTGATTTTTTTCTTTTCCTCCGCTTACTTAAATGTTTTACTTCAGCGGGTTTACTCTCCAACCCGTTAGAGTTGAAGTAATCCAGTTATATTGCTGGATTGGGTTGCCCCATTCGGAAATCCCCGGATCAAAGCTTGCTAGACAGCTCCCCGAGGCTTATCGCAGTCACGCCACGGCCTTCTTCGCCTTAATCTCCCAAGGCATCCACCATCTGCCCGTAAATAATTGACTAGCAATTAATAACCACTAGTTAAACGATACGATTTACGAACTTCACTAACTTCAGTTTTCAACGTCCTTCCTTTTCAATCAAAAATCGCTTCGGAGGAAGCGACTCTGGCCTGTTCAGAACCAAAAAAACCAGAATTATTGTCCGCTTCCTTTGTATGGAATGTATGTCTTTATGTTCATACCTGGCATTGATTTTAGCAGACCAAGCAGGCTTGTCAAGCCCATATGAAAACAGCGCCCAAAAAGGCGCTGTCCCATTGAATTCAGATATAAGCTATTCCCTCAGCTTCCTTCTTAAATCCTGCAGGATGTCTGCAGCCACTTCCTTTCCTCCCAATCCGAAGGCCAGACCGAATGATATGACCAGCACGGCAACCAGGCCCGTAAACAATGTTTCCATGAAAGCCTTGGCAATGCCCAGCTGGTAGAGGATGGCCATGATGGCAAAAGTCCAGATGGACCATTTGACAACCACGCTCACCATCTGCCCGTATCCGACCCTGATGCTCTCCACGCTTGCCCTCAATACTTTCTCCACTATGTCAACCACTATCACGGTAACAACGAATATCAGGGCAGCCACTATGACATTGGGCAGATAGGCCAGCACGCCTTTCAAGAATCCGGCAAACTGGACCAGACCCAAAATCTCTACCGCAGCCACCATGAAGGCTATTACCATGATCCATTTGACAATGGCTCCGATGAATCCCGAGGCGTCAACTTTGATGTCAGCTCTTTCAAAAGCTGTTTTCCAGCCCCCTTTCTCAAAAAGCTGGTTGAACCTGAGCTTCTTCAGGATTTCGCTGATCACCTTGCCCACTCCCACTGAAATGGCCCAGCCGATTGCGAATACGACTACGGCTCCCAATAGAGCAGGAATGAATTCCAGGAACGATTGCCAAAGGTTTTGCAGTGATTGAACGGTAACGTAATACCAATCTAAAACCATGATTTTAATAGTTAGTGTTTACTTTGAAAAACACCGACCTTTAAAGATTATCATATTATACAGAATCCAAGGGACTAAGGAAAGACGGGGTGTGGATAACTGAATTGTGGTGTTTGTTGGAAAAAGTCAGAACTCATTTTGAACAAAATCCTGACTAATTCGCTCCGCTCCGCCGCCGCTCGCTTCGCTCGCTGTTCCGCAAAAAAGTTTTCTTCGCATTTTTTGATTTGGCG
>Ga0233423_10000514_pt1 | contig 20280 bp, 23 predicted proteins | sample Watercolumn_Mata_FD_180713 | JGI IMG/M metagenome (GOLD analysis project Ga0233423, IMG submission 180713) | Freshwater microbial communities from Lake Matano, South Sulawesi, Indonesia - Watercolumn_Matano_2014_112_MG | ecosystem: Environmental > Aquatic > Freshwater > Lake | place: Indonesia...
ATGTCCCCCCTCCTGGCGCCTGTACAGGCCAAGCCCCTTGCCATCTGCTCCGACCAGATCCGGATGTCGCGCTTTGTGTAGAAGGTCGTGATCGGCTTGCCAGTGCTACCGGACGAGGTGTGAACCATGAGGATCTTATCGAGCGGGACGGCAAGCGCACCGAACGGGAAGCACTCTGCAATGTCCTTCTTTGTGGTGAAGGGCAGCTTTTCGAGGTCTTGAAGGCCCCTGAAGTCTTCCAATTTTGTTTCTCTTATTTTCTCCTTCAGGAAGGGTATTCCTTTGGCCCTCTTGAAGGCTCCAACTAATTTCTTGTTCTGTAGTTTCTTTAGTTCAGTTTTGTTCATCCTTTCGAGTTGCGGTTGTAAGCACCCATCAACGGGTGTAAATGCAACTCCTCCGTAGAATAGTCTGCACTATCCATGCACCTCTAAAATTCTTGTAGAAGCTGGAGTCGACAATATGGTGTGCTCTAGCGGCGTATTAATAAACGCAACTCCTCCGAGAGCGCATCCGTATTTCCTCCAGATCTTTTCAAGATTTAGAGATGTGTGTATTTAAGCGTTTTGCATTTTTGCTCTTCTTATCATCTATCGAGTCGTGATTGACAGATCCTAAGTCTGTGTAGAAGGGGCAGATAGGAAAAAGAAGGGGAGGCCGGCAGAGGAACTAGTAGGTCACTCCCCTTTAGAGAAGAGCTTCGTCAGCTTATCCTCCGGTAGTGGCTTAGTCAATAGGCTTATGCCGACATAGACCAGTGCGCAACCGAAGATGAGTGCCAGGGCCCAGACGCCCCAGTGGGTGAAGGGCGGGAGGTACTTACCGTAGACCGAGGGATGTAGGAGCGCCACCACCATGCCGTAGGCGATTGTAGCCACCGCCCCCCACTTCGTCGCCCGCTTCCAGTACATGGAAGCCGCCACCACGAAGAAGAATATCCCCGCCTGTGCCACGGCCGAACCGGACATGAACTCGGAGAGGACGGGCGGAGGAGAGGTGTAGGTCCACCAGAGAGGTATGGCAACGAAGGGTATGATGAAGAGCCTAGACAGATGGAGAAGACCTCTTTGGGAGGTCTTCGGCCAGGCTGTTTGGATCAGGTCGCGTGTCACATTGGTGGCCATGATCATGACCATGCCTGCCAGCGTCGAGACTGCAGCTGCGAAGACTGCCATGGAGAAGACCGCTCCGCCCACCGGACCGCCGATGGCCATGCTGGCCAAGGAGGCCGCAGCGTCGCCGTAGATAGGCTTCATTGTTATTGCCATGAGGTCGGCGCCCCATACCCCCTTAGCCGCGAGACCCATGGCGCCCACCATCAGCGGAGTGACGCAGTTCAGGATCACTATGAGCATCAGTATGGAGTACTCCTTCTTCGTGGTCTTCCTCACGCCCAAGAACCTAGCGATGTTGTGGGGGAAGCCGGTCGCCATGAAGAGGAACATGAAGAGAGTCGCCGTTACCCCGAGCCAGTCGTATCCTGGGAAAGAGGGGGCGAGTGGTACGGTGTAGCCCCCTAGGGGCAGTGCGGTCACGTTCCCTCCCGGCTTGACGAAGGTAGCAGTGGCTATGGACTCAGCTATCTTGGCAGGTCCCCCAGCCCAGAAGATGGAGGCTATCCCGAAGACCCAGCCGACAACCATGAATATGCCCCCCTGCAACGCCAGGGAGAACTGGGTTCCCGCGTAGCCCCCTACTGCCAAGTAGACGGCGCAGAGGGTAGCGGTTATAACGAGGCCCCAGAGCCAGTCCGTCCCCGTGGTCAGCTTCCAGACGGACGCCATGGCCTTGTACTGCCCGACGCTGTAGACTATCAGGAGTATGATCATCGTGAGGCCGCACAAAGCCTGGACGAGCCTGCTGTCGAACCTGAGCCTCGTCACCTCGGGCACCGTCCGGGCTCCCATAGCGGAGTAACGCCGCATCCTGTACCCGATGACGACGCAGAGGGAGAGGCCCATCACGTTCATGGTGCCGATCAGCCAAGCCCCGGACCAGCCATAGGTGTAGCTGAGACCGGCGTTGCCGAAGATGGCCCAGCCGCTTAGCCACGTGGCCGTGAGGGCAAGTCCGGTGACGACCGGACCCATGTCCCTGTGTCCCACCATCCACTCATCGAAGTTCCTCGCCTTCCTGTAGTATATGCCCACACCGGCGCTGACGGCTAACATGGCAGCGACGGCCACGGTCACGGCTAGGGATGACTCAGGCGTGGGAACCGGTATTGGTATGGATGCTTGCACTGCTCATCCCTCCTCCCAGAACTTGGTAACTCTAAGCCAGAGGAGAACTAAAGCCCAGACTGTGCCCAATAGGATCGGGCCCCAGTAGGCATACCATCCACCCACCGTGGCAGCCAAGATGGGTACTGATACAAAGCATATGGCCAACACCAGGAGACTAAGACCTATAGCAAGGCTCATCCTCATCTGTCCACACCTCCCTTCAGCCCTTCCGCGACCAGGAGTCCCGAGTATGTTACCTTGGCGGGTACGCCCTTCTGGGATATGCTCCCACCCTCTATGAGGCAGGCATCCCTGAGGGACCTGATGCTCCACTTCACGGTCGACTCAGGTACCCCCATCGACTTGGAGATCTCCCTTGCTTGTCTGGAGCAGGTCATGCCAACGTGCTCGGTCTCTGTTATATGGAGCAGTATCCTCTTCTGCAGGTCAGTTAAGGCCTTTGAACAAACCCTTTTTAGGGACTCTTCGAGAACGGCAGAGGGACTAATTTTAGAATTTTCGTATGGGTACTTATCTGAAAAGGCGAACACCTTTGTTATAACGGCAAACACCTTTGCTCACGTATTACCCTCCGTGGGATAATAGTGGGTGCTATTGTCTTATTTAAAGCTAGTGGATAACGGGGATTGACCATCGAGCGTCTAGGTTTTGAGCCCATCCCTGAAGGACTTGTTTCATGGTCAATGTAAGATAAATAAACCCAGCAACCATTTCATATAACATATGGAAGTTTGGGTCTGGATCATCGCGGTAATCATCATTCTGGTGCTGGTTGTTCTAATCGCGGGGCTTCCAATTGTTACTCCTCCCCGTCGAGAGTCATTTGAGGGCATAGAGGATCCCGAGGCGGTGAAAGCCTATGACAGGATGAGCCAGTGGCCTCAATTTAAGTATCTCAGACGAATGTTCATGGATGAGCTGGAAACATATAATCCCAAGGGAATCATGGTGGACTTGGGCTGCGGCCCGGGCTATCTGGTCACACTTATTGCGAGGGCATTTCTTGATCTGAATGTAGTCGGCGTGGACATCGCTAAGGAGATGGCCGAGGCTACAACCCAGAACATGACCGCATATGGTCTCAGCAACCGGACGAAGTTTCTGGTGGGAGACAACCAAAGACTGCCCCTCAAGGACGCTTCTGTGGATTTTGTGGTCAGCACGTTATCATTGCACCACTGGTCTGACCCAAAGCAGGCGATGCTGGAGATCTACAGGATCCTTAAGCCCCAAGGGCAGCTACTGTTGCTTGATGCAAACAGGGAAAATCGCAGAATGTTTTACTGGTTAATTCGGTTCGTTACGAGGTTTATCGTGCCCTCTGCCATAAGGCATATAAAAGAACCTTTGGGATCGTTCTTGTCAAGCTATACGCCCAAGGAGTTGGAGGCACTCTTCGAAGAGATCCCGTTTCAGGAACATCGCATCAAACCGAAATTTGTTCTCATGTTTTTCTGGGGACGCAAGGCTTGAGGGCGCCTTACGATTTTAATTAGTGGACAAGATAGACCTGAAAGCGAGACTTAACGACCAATGCCGTGAACTATTGCAATCTTTCGTCGCTGTCTCCAGCGAAAACCCTTAGCCTCCTGAGTGCGTTCATTCTCGCCTTCTCGTTGATCTTCGCATTATCTATGGCGACCCTTAGGAACTCTATGGCCTCGTCCATCTCCCTCCTCTTTACGGGGAACGGAACGCCGTCCTTGCCACCGAAGGCGAAGGAGTACTTCACCGGGTCCCTCCAGCTCGGAGCCTCCCCGTATATCAGCTCGGATACGAGCGCCAAGCCCTTGACGGTGGCCGACCCTATTCCCTGAACTCCTAGGAGCGCCTCGTAGTTCCTCGGCTGGGTGTTGTAGGCTACCTCGAGCGCCTTCCAGTTTATGTTCCAAGGCATCACGAGGACCCTCTTCCCGTAGTACTCGAGGAGGGACCTCTGTCCCCTGTCGCGGATGAATGCCAAGTCGTTTCTGAGTTTTCGCGGATCCCCCTTTACGATGTCAACGGACGCCTTGCGACACCCCTCGGCCTCCCTAGCCGTCATGTTAAGGACCTTATCCTCCTTCTTTCCGACGACCGCCTTATGGGGCTCCACCACGAAGTCCTTCAGCTCGTCGGAGAGCCAGTGGTATCTCCTAGCCATGTGGCTGTCGGTGTTCATCCCCTGTTGCACTATCGCCCACTTCCCGTCCTCAGAGAGCAGGAACGCGTGGTGGTATAGCGGGTAGCCGGCCTGAATGGCGGTGTTGTCCACTTTCGCTCCCATCCTGCTGGCGTATACCAGTTCCTTCAGCTTGGAGGAGGATAGACCGAGGGCCTCTCCCTTCTGAATTATCTCGGCAGGAGTCTTCTTTGAGTGCCTGCCCTTCCCGCCGCAGACGGCTAGGCCAGTCTCAGAGGGGTCGACCCCGCTCTTCAGGGCGGCAGTAACGACGGTGGTGACGCCGGAGGAGTGCCAGTCGAAGCCCAGCACGCACCCGAATGCCTGAAACCAATAGGGGTCGGAGATCCTCCTTAGGAACTCGTCCCTGCCCAGATCGTCCACCATTATCAAGGTAATATTACGGGCTAACCCTTTCATCCTCTTCACGAGCCACGCGGGCGCCCACCCACCATGCAGGGGGAGGTACGCAGAACCAGTATGGGACATACGCTTCACTTCCATAATAATAGAAGTAGGATTTATCTCTCACTTCACGTACATCTTATCGAGTAGTCCATGCCTCAGTTTTCATCATTGCTCGAAGACGCCAAAGAGATCCTCAGAAACGAGAGAGTCGGCAAGGGTTTCCTACGCGAGGGCGCCCTGCTGGTGCTGGAACCGTCGCCGATCATAGTGATAGGCGATATCCACGGAGATCTTCTCTCCCTCAAGAGTCTTTTGAAGAAGGCAGACGTGAGGGAGAAAATCCGCTCGGGGTGGAAGGCGGTCTTCCTGGGGGACTACGCGGACAGGGGACCAGATCCCTTGGAGGTCTATAACGTTTTATTTGATCTGAAGTTGTCCTTCCCTGAGAACGTCTTCCTCCTGAGGGGGAACCATGAGGGCATGGATGTCGTACCGTTCTACCCCCACGACCTACCCTGGCACCTACGCACGCTTCATCCGGATCGGTGGGAGGAGATCTACCAGTCCCTCTTGGAGATCCACAAGTTGATGCCGGCGGCAGCCATAATCGATTCGTGGCTGATACTCCTACACGGCGGGCTCTCGCCTCAGATAACTAGAAGGAGCCTGTCCTCCCCGACCAGAGATGAGATGGAGGCCATACTATGGAGCGACCCAGTAGAGGAGACGGACGGAACTGCGCCCTCAACGAGGGGGGCTGGCATGCGCTTCGGTCAGGCAGTCTCGAGGGAGGTGTTGGAGGGGCTGAGCGTCAAGCACCTCATCAGGAGCCACTCTCCAGTGCAAAGAGGGTACAGGTTCAACCACGGCGGGAGGGTTCTAACGGTATTCTCCGCAAAGTACGTTTATGGGCTGGAGAAGGGCGCCTATCTCACACTCTCCCCCTTTGAGCCCTTGGAGTCGGGGATAAACCTCTTCTAAACATCTAAGGCTTATTAAATAGGTAGGAGGAGTTTTGGGTATGAGCGAGCCCGCTGATAAGGTTAAGTCTGAGTTGAAGGGGACGACCCTCAGGGTCTACTGGCTACTCTTGAAGAAGGGGTCGGGAGGCACAGGACCAAGGGAGGTGATGAGGGAACTCGGGCTCAGCAGCCCCAGCGTGGCTGCCTACCACCTGGAGAAGTTGAGAAACCTCGGGTTGGCGGAGAAGGACTTGGGAGGCAACTACGTGGTGAGGGAGTCAGTAAAGGTGGAGGTCTTCTCAGACTTCGTAAGGGTGGTGGGCATGATGCTGCCGAGGTACCTCTTCTACTCGGTACTCTTCACCACCATGCTCGTGGCGTACGTGGTGTTCTATCCCCTCCAGTTCACACCGCAGACTATTACGGTACTCGTCTTCGGGCTCACTGGGTGCGTCATCACCTGGGCGGAGACCATTAGGGCGTGGGTGAGGAGGCCGTTCTAATGACCGTTCTAATCTGTAGATTTATACCCCCCGGAAAGGGCCTATATTACAGGGGAAGTGGAAAATGAGACTGCTCCCTCTGGCGCTTCTGGCAGTGGTTGCAGGGGTTGTCCTGGTCTACGCCCCACTGGTAACCACAGGCACGGCACCGAATTTCGTTGAGAAGTTCGCCGTGCCCGCGGTGGGCGACAACACGACAGCATTAGGTGGCGAGGACAGGATCGCGTCTTTTGAGAGCAACGTCCTGAACATTCAGCAGTCGTCTCCTTATGGTGTGCTCTTAGGACCTTCAATAGCCGTTGTGCTGGGACTGCTCACGGCCATTGTGTCCTACGTAATCGTCAGAAGGGGCCTTGTCTGGTTTTAAAATGAAACTTGATCACAGGCGCATGGTTCACTGCGAGTAGTCCTTCAGAGTCCTGCTGGTCATTTTATCCATGAACTTTGCGAAGTGTTCGGCCCTCCTGCGCACCCGACTGATGCCTATGAAATCCACTTTATCGTCGAATTCCTTCGAGGTCGAGGGGGCTGATAAGACTATGAGTTTTTTGCACATACTTGAGATGTCGAACCCCTTCTTCGGGTCGTGCACCAGGAGTAGGTCGCTCTTATTTGCTATCAGTATGACGAGGTCGTAGGGAACCTTCAGCAGGTCGGTGATTATCTCCTTTGTCCTGAGCTTCTCTGACATCGCCCTCAGGAAACTCCTTGGCTTGCCCGTGAGTCTGATCGCATAGGGAAGGAGAAGATCGCTCTCGGCCACTATCCCGTATCTGGGGGTTATGAGGAAGAGGTCCGCCTTGATCCCTTGGCTCCTCGCGTCCTCAACACCCTTTACGATCTTCCTGAAGGAGCCCTGGAAGAGGTCCTTTGCCCGCTTCGCAAAGCCCCCGGCAACATTAAGGTACAGGGTCTCGTTCTCCATGTCGGACGACGGAACCTGGAGACCCGCCTTCCTCAGGGCTTTAAGATAATCTGGATTCTTGGGCGAGGGAAACATGTAGACCGGAGTGCTGGCGATGACCAATATGCGCATGAGAAATATCTCCGCTTACCCTGAATGATGATCGTTGGATATCGTTATTATGACTTTCTATGGAGGCGAACGTAATTTTACGGCGAACTTCCGTAGCAAGAATATTAATACACCGACTAGGGATACCTAAATCCAATAAATGAGCCTAGAAGGAGGACATGCAATGAACTCTGCACTCATACTCGGACCGCTTGGAATGATTGTTGTGGGCATCCTCGCGATAGCCTTTTGGAGGATGAGAAGCAGGGCGGGTCTCAAATACTTCCTAATGGGGGGCATTATATGGGCCGTTGCCATCGCCCCCAAGATTGTCATGGATCTGACGATAACCAACTCCATATCGTCCTGGTTTTACTCCTCCCTCGGCCTGGAGGGGATGCTAATTGCCGTGGGGGCATATGTGGGAATCAGAACGGGTCTCTTCGAGTGCGGGTTCACATACTTGGGTTTCCGTGGAACAAGGCTGAAGGAGGCGTCTCTGGACGAGGCCACGGCCTTCGGCGTCGGCTTCGGGGCTGCGGAGGCGATTGTTATAGCAATCCCCTCCCTGGTTCAGTTGGCATTATTCATTTTGAACCCGGCCATGCTGGATCTGCTACAGCCCGCCCAGAGGCTGGCACTCGAGGCTCAGCTAAATATGTCCACTTGGACAGTACCAGCCCCAATAATTGAGAGGCTCTTCGTGATATTCGTCCACACGTTCACAGCGCTACTGGTCTTCATCTCAGTGGTCAAAGGCAGGCCCTCCTTCTTCGTTGCTGCCTTTCTCTTTAAGACTCTGCTGGACGGTGTGATTCCGTATCTGCAGTGGGCCCTACAGCCATACACTTCTCTTACGGGGCTCTACCTGATAGAGGGGTTTGTTGTAGTCATGGGCCTGATAAGCCTGTGGGGCATCATACAGCTACGGAAGAGGTACCAGCAATCGTAAGTTGATTAAAGTCTGAAGAGCCTATGTCTCCAGTTTGTGGTTCGACTCAAACTGCGCAGCCAAATAAACCTTTACGCAGACTAAGCAGTTAGGAATTCTTTGGCGCTTACCGCCCGGTACCTCTTGAATACGTCCATGAAGAGGACGGCCTCTCTTGGGCAGTAGGCGTAGCACCTGAGGCAGGCCTGGCACTCACCCTGGCGCTCGGGGTAGTCCTTCATCACGATGTTGCCTGCAGGGCAGAGTTTGACGCAGAGCCCGCATCTGGTGCACCTCTCCGGGGAGACGCGCATCTTGGGCCACTGCCTAGCGAGCCACCAGAGGAACCTGTTGGAGAAGGCGGCGTGCGCCAGGTCGGAGAGGACAGGATAGCTAACCCAAGAGGCACTGTCGCCCACCAGATCGCCCACATACCTTCGCGCCTTATTCAGACCCTTCTCGATCTCCTTGTTCTTCTTCTCCTCGCTGTAGTAGAGGAAGTTGACGGGCATTCTGATCTCCCTCGCCCCTATGGGCGTGAAGCCCTTTCGCCTGAGCGTCCTCTTGAGAGGCGCCATTATTCCCATGGAGATACCACCAAGGGTATCGACCATGAACGCCTCAGTACCCTTAACTTCAGGAAGGGACCGGATGAAGTTCCAGACCAGCGGGTATGTCGTGAGGATGGCAACAGGGAAGGCGAGACCGAGCGTGTTCTCTGGGTTTATAGTACGAGGATCCGATCTCTCCATGGGGTGGACGGCGGCGGGAATGTCCGCTACCTCGAACTCGTCCCGCATTGCCCTCGCAACGAGGAGCGTGTTGCCCGTGCCGGAGAAACAGTAGATGTCAACAGCCCTCGCCTTCATGAACGAAACCACCGCAACGACCTTTTATTATACTTTGAAACAGCACCGTTTATATGATCTCTCGTTTGCGTTGAGTTCTGTCGAACAATCAAATCTTAATAGTCGCGCACCCGGGGTAGATATGAGAGGAAATGTTCCCTAACCTTGTTGAGGAGCCGAATTTCAGGGACAGGCTGCACGCCGGGGAGCTACTGTCCAAGAAGCTCTCGAAATACGCAGGAAAGGGAGACGTTCTGGTTTTAGCCATCCCCGCAGGAGGCGTCCCTGTGGGTTGCACCGTTGCCAGAGAGCTTCGGGTCCACTTCGATGTAATCGTGGTGAGGAAGATCCAAGTTCCTTGGAACACTGAGGCTGGCTTCGGGGCCCTGACATGGAGTGGTGAGGTGATCCTGAACATGCCCCTCTTGAGGCGACTGGGGTTGAATAAAGAGGAGGTCGACATGTCCATTCACAAGACTGACGCCCTCGTTCGGGAGAGGGTAAGGAAGTTCAGGGGAGATAGACCTCCTCCTGATTTGAAGGGCAAAGTGGTCATTTTAGTCGACGATGGTCTGGCCTCCGGGTTCACCATGCTGGCAGCGGTTAGATCCGTGAGGAAGGAGATGCCGAGAACTGTGGTGGTCGCTGTTCCAACGGCCTCTCTTGGTGCGGTAAAACTTGTGGCAACGGAGGCGGACGAGGTAATAGCCTTGAACATCAGGAGCGGCCCAATCTTCGCGGTTGCAGACGCCTACGAGAGATGGTACGACCTGTCCGACGACGAGGTGATGGAACTCCTCAGGGGATGCCTGTAACAGCTCGGTATTTCTCTAAATTAATGTGTAGACGAAGACATCAAAGTAGAGCAAAACGAAGCTCATTATGAATGAGAGTTCTATTCTTATCCCCTTGGACAGCGATGCGAAGATTGCAATGGCGACCACTGACAGGAACGGCCCGAGCGCGAACGTAACCGCCGAGGTCAGCCAGAAACTGACGCCCAGAACCTTGGGCAAGAGTATTAGCATCAGCGGGAGCCTGGAGAGCATTATGCCTCCTATCAGATAGAGCTCGCCGCCGGTCCTCTTGGTCAAGGCGTAGGAGAACCCCTCGACGATGAGGAATAGGAGGAGCAGGTTGCCCAAATAGTAGAGGTAGATGGGGGGTGCGTCTGCTGCGACAGAGGCGCTGTAGCCGAAGAAGTATGGCCTGAAGCCATACCAGTAGCAGGCGATAAACTCCACCGCTGCCACGGCAGCGCCTACAGGCAGGAGGATCTTGAGCGAGGAGAGCCTTCCGACGAGACCCAGCCTGGGTACGATCTGTCCGACCGGCGTCTTTGCGATGACATCATCCTTTATGGCCTCTTGGTATAGGGCGAGCCCACTCTCGGTGGCGGCGTACTCACCCCGGGAGGTCTTGGTCACGAGTCCCCTCATGAGGTCAAGGTGGTAGTAGACCGCCGGGACCCCCATCTTCAGCTCCTTGGCTATCTCCTTGGGGGTAGCCGCCTTCCTAGAGCATAGGATCTCCAGTATCCGTTGCCTGATGGGGTTCTTCAGAAGTTCGTCCACGCCTGCCCTCACCCTTTCATTGTTACCATTTATAGAGCTAAAAAAAGGGTTCTTATAACTTTTCATATGAATTTGTAGAAATGCCCGGAAGCGGTTTTCAGATTTCTGAAAAGCTGTGAATATTTTTGAAAAGTGATACCTTTAAACCGCACCTTTTCACGAGTTTTTGCTGGTGAAAAAAGTGAGTCTATCGGAAAATCTTTCGTTTGCCACCGACTATACTAGGCGGTTCTTCGACAGGGCCGGCGATCTGCTACTGCTCTTCATCCTGACGCTCATCCCCCTCGTCAACATACTGACCCTGGGGTACTTGGGCAGGGTTGTATCGGACAGCTCAGCCTCCAAGCAACCACCGAAGCTGGATAGGTACGGCGACATGTTCGTGGACGGACTCAAAGTCCTAGCCGCGGCGATCATATGGGCGATACCCATCATTGTGATAGCCGCAATCGTCTTCGCCGTATTTTTCACACCCGTCGCCCTCTTCGCAGCCTACCCGTTCGTGGGTAACATAACGGACCCGAACGCTTGGCAGAACTTCAACTGGACCCACTGGGGAAACATGTGGGGGCAAGGGGGAAACATGTGGGGGCAAGGGGGAAACATGTGGGGGCAAGGCTACTTTGCGTCCATAGGGGACATGTTGCTCGGACTGATACCCGTCGCCATAATCATCTTCGTACTGGGAGTGATCCTTGAGATCTTCGCGGTCACCGGCATAGTGCACATGTTCAAGACTGGCTCCTTCGGCAAGGCGTTCGCCATTGGCGAGATCTCGCACATAATACCCAAGATCGGCTGGCCAAGGTACCTTGGACTGATAGTCGTGTACATCGTGCTCAGCGTCATCGTCGGGCTCTTCGACGCGATACCCGTGCTGGGCTGGCTGATAGCCAGCTTCCTGGCACTGCTGGTCGGTATATGCATGGCGAGAACCATCAGCCTGATGTACGACAGTGCCATGGGCAGAATAACTCCCGCGGCGCCCGTGCCCCCGACGCCCCCGGTAACTCCAGCGCCTGCCGTTGCGCCAACACCAACACCAACACCAACACCACCTACGCCACCGCCGGCTACAATCTACTGCAATAACTGCGGAATGCCCAATCCGCCGAATGCGAACTACTGCAACAAGTGCGGGAAAGAGATCAAGCATTGAGTTGATCCTTCCGCATTTTTTTTCCTTTTTTTAATTTTGTTTCCCCTTTTGCGAGTTGCCACAATACTAATAGCAAACGCGGGGTAAGTGTTACAAGAGTACTGATGCCCTACTATGTTCTTTTATCGAAATTAATGGCAGAGGACAAGAACGAGGCCCAATAACCCCTCTTTTTTGCCCTCCAATTACAGTCAATTAGTTTGAGTCTGCCCTTCCCATAAAGACAGCCGCTAGTCTACAAGCAATAAAGCATATCTGTTCATTTCCCGTTCGTAGCTGTCCAGAACATCTATCGGGAAGCCGAACTTCCTCACTGTTGCAAAGACATCTATCACCATTGCCTCCATCGATGGCCGCGCCTCCACCGGGTTCTTGCACTCCGCCCTCTTCCCGGGGCACTTCGAACACAGTCGGCACTCGTCCAGCATCAGCAGGAACGCCTTGTAGTACCCTCGCAGAAACACCTCTTGCTCCAGCTTCACCAACAGCCGGCCCAATTCCTTGGTCCAGTCCTTCCTGTCCTCTGGGCGGTCGAGCTTCTTGGCGAAGTGGATAATCACGCCGTGGTCATACTCAGAGAGAATGGCGCGGGCCTCCTCTATCGACACTGTGTTCGGCGGGCACGTAGCGACCCTGCCGTAGCTGTCGCATCCGAACATGCACTTCATCCTCACCCAATGCGAGACGACGACCTCCTTCGGGTCGATCCACCTGTATCCGGTGCAGTCGAACGTCTTCAGTAATGGCTCTAGCTCCTTAATCATCTCTATCGCCGCACTCTGCCTTGTGCCGGGTGCTTTAATAGCTATCCGTCATGGTGCTCAGAAGATGCCCGGGAGCAGGGTGCCAAGCATGTACGTGACCGCAGCATTGAACACGTAGACGATAACCGATGCCAGAATAGCAATGCCGACCGCCTGCAGCCACCCAGTGCTGAAGCTGGACTTGTAGACCCATACCCATACCAAGAAAGCGGCGAGGGTCGCGATTGCCGGGGTGGCGGAGCCGAGCGCGGGTGATAGGAGCACCCCGAACAGGAAGCTGACAATCGCGTATACCACGGTTCCCAGCAGTGTAGCTGCCATCGCCTGCCCGAGGGCCGCCCTCCCACCGGTGATCAGCTTTGCAGCAAAGTAGACTGGAATCGAGGCGATTATCCAGGCGACAACCAGTCCGACGATCAGCGCGACCAGCCCAACCAATCCGAGGAGCGCAAGTTCGAACATGGTTGAACATATAAAACTAAAAAAGAAAAAGCTATCGGATCATCTTTCATGGGTAGTAGCTTTACGCGATGGCAGTTTGCATGAAGATCTGCTGGCTGCCACATCACTTGCCGCTCAGCGAGTCCACGAAACCTCGGACGCAACCCTTTATGGCAGAAAGGAACGTGTGCCTCATCTTGGAAACATCGAGGTTGTCCAGTGTCCTAATCCTGTAGTAGAGAGGCGGGTGAGGGTCCCACTTCAACCACTCCCCAGAGTTCACCAGCTCGAAGACACGGGACTGGTACTTCCACAGTCCGAGCTTCCTAAGCGACTCGGCGAGCACCTTCGGCTGCCCGGTCATTACGGCGGCATCCAGGTCCGCCCTTGCCTCCAGAAACTTCGCCACGAAAAAGAGCAACGTGAACGAGAAGAAGAGGTACGCGAAATCGATTATCAGGCCGAACTGTAAGAGCAGGGGCCAGAACAAATAAACCCTGACAAGGTACTCGATGGTCGCAAGCGTCATCAGCACCAAGGGATCCCTCGCCCTCACGTGGCTGAACTCGTGTGCCAGCACAGTCTTTATCTCCTCCTCGTTCATGGAGGCGAGTAGCCCGCTCGTCACCAGAACGGTCGCCCTGTTCGGAGAGATCCCGGTCGCGGCGGCATTTGGCGGTAGCACGTTCAGGAGTGTAATTCGCGGCTCCCCAAACCCAAACTTCGTCGCCAAACCCTTCACGATGTTGTATGCGTTGACGGTTTTGATCCTGACCAACTCTGGCGTACAGACCGAACCGTACTGGTTGAGCGCCTTCACTATTGTGTTCTGGTCCAGCTCCTTCCCCACCGCCAGCGTTTGATCATAGATCTCCTTCTTCACCTCGGTTATCTTGGGCATGCAGCTCTTTATGACCTGCTCGAACTCGTTCCGCTTCATCCGCAACTCAGCGATGTGTATCGAGGCGTTGTCCGCCGTGATGTCCATCTCCCCCCTGTAAGCCACTAGGTTGTTTGCGAAGATGACTATCACGAACTGCATCAGCACAAGTGCGATGGGGGTCCACTCTAGGAGGAACTGGTAGAGGAAGATCCCTACGAACAGGATGAGCACAAAGAAGTATAGGAAATTCCCGAAGATCACCGAGGCGATTAGCTTCTTTATCCCTCCCTCCTTGCCAGGCAGGAGCTTCATCTTTGGTGAGAAGACCAGATAGAGCGAGGCCCTGCTCTGGTCCGTGAAGTACGACCTTATGATCGTCTCCAGCTCCACATCCAGACCGACGTAGTCCTTTTCCTTTATTGAATCGACGGGATAGGGGGCGTAGTATATCTCAACCCTGTCCGGAAGGAACTTCACGGCTACATCAAGAACGCTCCCGTCTCGCGCGTTCAGGCGGTACTGTAGAAGGGCGCCACCTTCTATCGACGAACGGGAGAGCTGCGAGAGGTAGGGGCTTCGTTCAAGCGCGCCGGTTATAAAGTCTAATAGGGGGGTCAGCTGCTCGGGAGGAACCCTTATGTCAATGGTAGTGGTCCTCCTCCATGTATGGCTGATGGAGTTGCTATCGATACTGCGCCCCACAGAGATGCCCACCAGAAACCCTCTCCAAAGAGAGTATATATTGACTGAGTAAAAAGTGTATCATACAACACCTGCGAATTTTCGCTCATCTTTTTAAGCAGTAAAACCCAGATATCTATGAGGTCTTATCATGAGGGAGACAGACGAGATCGACCAAAAGGTTCTCTCATTCCTGAGGGAGAACGCCAGGGTCCCATTCACAAAGATCGCAGATGAGGTCGGGCTCTCTGAGGCGGCTGTCCGCAAGCGGGTGGAGAGGCTGCAGGAGGACGGGATAATAAAGAGGTTCACGGTAGAGGTCGAGACGGGCGAGAAGGTCAGGGCGGCAATCCTCGTATCGGTCCAGCCCTCTCACCCCAACCCTGTCATCGCGCAGGCGGTCAAGAAGATCCATGGCATTGACCAAGTCTTCGAGGTGGCAGGCGAGGTCGACATCATCGCCATAGCCTCCGGCGGGAGCATCCAAGAGATAAACAAGTACATTGACGAAGTGAGGCGAATAGAAGGGGTGTCCAAGACCAGCTCCATGATAGTTCTACGGTCTTGGGTTTGATATTCGCACTTATAGGTTCTTAAAGCGTAATATTGTAAGAGATTTATTAAGCGAAACATTTAAATAATTTCGTTATTCGAATCTATAAGGGTTGGATAGATAATGCCCAAGCTCAACATACTCTTCGATCATATGAGGTGGGAGGAGAAGGCTCTCTACACGGCGTGCGAGAGGAAGGGAGTTGACTTCTCTTTGGTGGACGCTGAGAAGATCTTCTTCGACCTCACATCTGATCAAAAGCCTAAGGAGGTAGGGGACGTAGTTGTCCAGAGGTGCGTGGGTCACTTCAGGGGGATGCACGCGACGGCCGCGCTGGAGAGCTATGGGGTGCGCGTCATAAATAGGTACAGCACCGCCGAACTCTGCGGGAATAAGGTCCTAAACACGCTCATATTCAAGAAGCACGGCATACCGACCCCCCGTACGTATATGGCATTCACGGTGGACTCAACGCTGGATGCCCTGCAGGAGCTAGGCTACCCCGCGATACTGAAGCCGGTGGTGGGGAGCTGGGGGAGGCTGGTCTCGCTACTGAACGACAAAACATCCGCCACAGTCGCGCTGGAGCACAGGGAGATGATGTTTCCCCTATATCAGATATACTACGCGCAGGAGATGGTCAAGAGGCCGCCAAGGGACCTGAGGGTCTTTGTCATAGGGGATGACGTTCCCGTTGCAATCTACAGGGTGATTACCACAGATGACTGGAGGAGCAACACCGCCAGGGGTGGGAGGGTTGAGAGGTGCCCAGTAACGCCCGAGATAAGGGAGCTGGCGCTCAAGTCAGCCGAGGCCGTTGGAGGGGGAGTCTTCGGTGTTGACATGATGGAGGAGGACGGCAGGCTGGTGGTACATGAGATCAACAGCACCGTTGAGTTTAAGAACACCGTGCCGGCTACAGGTGTTGATATACCTGGCATGATGATCGACTACGCGCTGAGGGAGGCAAAGAGATGAAGACCGTTGGTATTATAGGTGCATCTGGCTACACCGGCGGAGAGCTCCTTAGGGTTCTGATAAATCACCCGGAGGCGGACATCAAGGTAGCCACATCGAGGGAGAACGCTGGGGAACCAGTCTTTAGGCTCCATCCGCAGCTGAGGAAGCTTACCGAGCTGAAGTTTGTGGAGCCGGACTTGGAGAAGGTGGCGGGGAGCTGCGAGTTCGTATTCCTTGCGCTACCGCACGGCGCATCTGCCCCGGTCGCAAAGAAACTGCTGGAGAAAGGGGTGAGGGTAATAGATCTAAGCGCCGACTTCAGGCTAAAGAACAAGGATGACTACCCCACATGGTACGGCTGGGAGCACCCGTGCCCCGAGCTGCTTCAAGAGGCGGTCTTCGGTCTGCCAGAGTTCCACAGGGAGGAGATCAAGAAGGCGAGGCTCGTGGCAAATCCGGGCTGCATCGCCACCGCAAGCATTCTCAGCGTTGCCCCTGCCATAAAGACTGGAGCAGTGGAGAAGAACAGGGTCGTGGTGGACGCGAAGATAGGCTCGTCTGGGGCCGGAATCGGCGTGAGCGAGGCGAGCCACCATCCTGAGCACTCAAATTTGGTAAGGGCATACAAACCTTCTATGCATAGACACACGGCGGAGATAGAGCAGGAGCTATCGCTGATGGCAGGTGGCGAGAAGGTGACCATTGCCCTAACTCCTCATGCAGTGGACATGGTGAGGGGGATAATGACAACCGGCCACTCGTTCCTTACGAGAGAGGTGACGAACCAAGAGATGTGGAAGGTCTGCAGGGAGATGTACCAGAACGAGCCCTTCGTAAGGATCGTGAAGGACCACAAAGGTCTCCATCTGCTCCCGGACCCAAAGAACGTGATCGGATCGAACTTCTGCGATGTGGGTTTCGAGATCGACCTGCACGCGAAGAGGCTGGTAACCTTCGGCGCCATCGACAACATGCTGAAGGGGGCTGCCGGGCAGGCGGTGCAGAACTTCAACCTTATGATCGGCGGGGACGAGAGGACCGGAATAAGGTTCACCGGAGTCAGACCCGTATGAGGGTAACGATAAAGATGGGCGGGGACCTCCTCAAGGGGGAGGGCGTCAACACCGCCTTGGTAGAGGATCTGAAATTATTGACCAAGGAGCACGGCGTCGTGCTGGTCCACGGCGGCGGCGACCTAGTGACTGAGATGGCAAAGAAGCTGGGAAAGGAACAGGTCTTCGTCATGTCCCCTGAGGGGTTCAAGAGCAGGTACACGGACAAGGAGACGGCCGAGATATACGCCATGGTGATGGCAGGGGACATTAACACCAAGATCGTCGGCACTTTGCAGTCCTTCGGGATAAACGCGATGGGCCTCTCCGGTTTTGACGGCGGGCTTCTCAGGGCTGAGAGGAAGAAGAGGCTGGTCGTAGTGGACGAGCAGAAGCGCAAGGTAGCCATAGAGGGCGGCTACACTGGCAAGATAACGTCTGTCAACAGCGGACTGCTCGAGGACCTGCTGAGGGAGGGGATCACGCCGGTTATATCCCCGCTGGCGATGGGGCTTGAATACGAGCCGCTGAACGTCGATGGAGACAGGACCACTGCTGCAGTGGCGAAGGCGATCAGGTCGGACGTCATAATCTATCTCACCGATGTGGAGGGTGTTATTCTTGAGGGGAAGGTCGTCCCCAAGATAGGGGCGCTCGAGGTAGAAGGGCTTTTAGAAAAGATCGGGCCGGGCATGTCCACGAAGATTCACGCCGCAGTGGACGCGATAAAGGACGGCGTAGGCAAGGCAATAATCACTTCAGGGTTTACTGAGGCCCCGCTGAGGAGGGCGCTGGAGGGCAGGTGCGGCACGGTGGTATCACTATGAGCAGATACGAGGATACATTCCTGGCAGATACCTTCTGGAAACGCCCTGTGACTTTGGTGAAGGGAAGGGGTGCCAGGGTCTGGGACTCAAACGGCAAGGAGTACATAGACTGTAGCTGCGGCTACGGGGTAGCCCTGCTGGGGCACTGCCACCCTAAGGTTGTAGAGGCGATAAAGAGGCAGGCCGAGAAGTTATTGACCTGCCACGGCTCATTCTACAACGACGCCAGGGAGGAGTGCCTCTCCAAGCTGGCGAAGATAAAGCCTAATGGCACGGACAAGGTCTTCCTGAGCAACACCGGTACAGAGTCTGTAGAGACTGCGATAAAGCTCGTGCGCAAGTACACGAAGAAGAAGGGCTTCATAGCGATGATCAACTCCTTCCACGGGAAGACGATGGGCGCGCTCTCCTTGACGTGGTCTTCGAAGTACAGGGAGCCTTTCATGCCGCTACTGGATGGCGTAAAGTTCGCGCCCTACGGGAAAACAGACAAGCTAGAAGGGTTAATCGACGACAGCGTTGGCGCGGTCTTTGTGGAACCCGTACAGGGAGAGAGCGGGATCAATGTCCCCCCACCAGACTACCTGAAGCAGGTTAGGGAGATCTGCGACAGGAGAGGCGTGCTTCTCGTGCTGGACGAGGTACAGAGCGGCTTCGGCAGAACAGGAAAGATCTGGGCTCACCAGCACTTTGGGGTGAGGCCGGATATTTTATGTTCGAGCAAGGCACTGGGAGGGGGGATGCCCATAGGCGCTACCTTCGCCCGTGCTGACATAATGGGCTCGCTGAAGAGGGGGGAGCACTCCAACACCTTTGGAGGTAACCCGCTTGCCTGCGCGGCCTGCGCCGCTGCAATAGACGCGCTACTGGAGGAGAACCTTGTTGAGAATGCCAACGTGATCGGCAGTTATCTGAAGAAGGGGTTCGCCGACATGAACAGCAAGATGATCCGTGAGGTTAGGGGACTTGGACTGATGATAGGAATCGACATGCGGTTCGAGATCATGAACATCATTCTTAGGTCCCTAGAGATGGGCGCGATAGTTCTGGAGGCAGGTAAGACGGTGCTCAGGCTGCTCCCTCCACTCGTCATAACCAAGGAGGAAGCGGAGAAGGTTCTCTCAGTCGTGGGAACAGCAATAAGTGAAGAGGAGAAAAAGAGAGCGCTCGGTGCCTGATATTATGAAAAGAGGATACCCGGAAAGTCTGTTGCTCAGAATGTTAGAGATCTACAGCCCCAGTGGCAGGGAGGGGGCGATATCCAGATTTCTGGCAGATGAGATGGTCCACTTAGGATTCGAGGTTAAAGTGGACGAGGTTGGAAACGTGGAGGGTCGTTATGGCAGAGGCGAACCAAGGATACTTCTCTGCGGTCATATGGACACCATTGAGGTCCCCATAGAGGTAAGGAAGAGGGGCAAGGTGATATTCGGAAGAGGGGCGGTGGACGCAAAGTCCCCTCTGGCTGCACTAATATGCGGTGCAAAGAGGTACGCCGAGGAGGGCGGCAAAGGTTCTGTAACGATCCTCGCGGTGGTGGACGAGGAGGGGAAGAGTAAGGGGATGAAGCACTTCCTGTCGCGGTCGAGGGAGGTGTACGATTACGCCATATTCGGGGAGCCCAGCGGTGCCTATGCGGTGACCGTGGGCTACAAGGGGCGGCTCCTCTTCAAGGCGACCTGCAGGACATCTCCAGGTCACGCCAGCGCACCGCAGCTCTTCGAGAATGCAGTTTATGTTGCCGTGAGGCTGATAGAGAGGCTGCGCGCCATGGAGCTTGAGTGGGCAGGAGTAGGTGCAAAAGACTTGTTCGAGGTTCCGACCCTGTGCGTGACCGGCATAAGAGGCGGCGCCGAGGACAACACCGTTCCCTCGAACTGTGAGGTGATGGTGGACGTTAGGGTCCCGCCCTCCATGACCATGGCAGAGATGAGGAGGAGGGTTCTCTCGGTGTTGAACGACTTCAAGTCCAGGGAGAGCAGGGCAGAGGTTGGTGTTGAATTTTTGGACGAGAATGCGCCCTATCTGGAGGACCCAGACTCAAAGCTCGTCAGAGCGTTCGTGGACAGCGTGAGGAAGGTCAAGGGGAGGGAGTGCAGGCTATCGCGGAAGAGTGGGACGGCGGATGTGAACGACTTCGTGAGGAGGTTCAGGACACCCTCGGTGGTCTACGGTCCTGGAAACTCGAAGCTGGACCACACGACGATGGAGAACGTCGCGATAGAGGAGTTTTTGGACAGCGTAGACATGGTTGCCACTGTTCTGAAGAAGCTAGTGGCGTAGTCACCTTTTGACGCCCTATTCTACCAAGT
>Ga0233423_10000515_pt1 | contig 20211 bp, 13 predicted proteins | sample Watercolumn_Mata_FD_180713 | JGI IMG/M metagenome (GOLD analysis project Ga0233423, IMG submission 180713) | Freshwater microbial communities from Lake Matano, South Sulawesi, Indonesia - Watercolumn_Matano_2014_112_MG | ecosystem: Environmental > Aquatic > Freshwater > Lake | place: Indonesia...
GGACAAATCCCGGCCTGCGGCGATCGGACTCAGCCCTTCGCGCTTCTAGAAAGCGGGAGACTGGATTTGAACCCGCGACCCCTACCTTGGCAAGGTAGTGCTCTACCAACTGAGCTACTCCCGCATGCGAACTGACGATTTCCGACTTGCGATTGCCGATTGGCGGATTCCGGTCCCCGCATTCGACAATCATCACTCGTCACTCGCCAATCCCAGTTTCCGGCCCCAATTGGAGTCGAACCCATGTCTTCACCTTGAAAGAGTGATGTCCTCAACCGCTAGACGATGGGGCCATCTGTCCGGCATGGCGTTGCCCGCCATGCATCACGCCAGGACACCGCGTCAGGCTCCGACATCCAGCGCCCGACTCCAGGTTAAATCTATCCCGCCGCAGCGGGTTGTCAATACGTCAGCGCGTCCCGGTAGTCTCTGACCTCGGGCTGCTTGAGCAGTTCGCCCATCACTTCCTGCCCAACCTGCGCCCGTCGCTGCTCGACGTACGTCGCCGGCTCGAGCGTCGCTGCCACTGTTCGCTCGTCGCAGCGGATGATGAACGCACCCCAGTTGGTCTCGACGACGCCGAACTTCTCGCCGGGGTTAAGCGCGGCCAGCGCACCGGCAAACTCGGGTCCCTTCCTGCGCCGACAATCCACGATTCCGGTGCAGGAATCGCTCTGCAGTTCGACGCCCGGGTTCTCCGCGGCGTACTGCTCCAGCGTCTTGCCGGCCTTGACTGCGCCGAGCGCCTGCCGCGCCAGCTCGGTCCAGGCCTGCCTTTCCTTTTCCATACGCAGCCGGAAGGTCGCTGCCTGTTTCACTTTCTCGAAGTCGGCAGGACCGGCGGGCTTTACGTCCGCCAGTGCGAAGACGTAGTATCCGCCGATGCCGCGCTGCGGCAAGTCGAAGACCTGCCCGGGCTTGGCGGCTTTGGCCCACTCGACGATTTGCGTCGGGTTTTCTACATCGAGGCCGGGCAGATCCTTCTGGTCGCCGATGAGCGGGCGTGTCTGCTGTACGGCCAACCCGAACTGAAGGGCAAGCGTGTCGAACTTCACCGTGGCGGCTTTCTCGATGAACCCGCGAACCGAGTCCCGGACCGTAGCCAGAACTTCAGCGCCCATCTTGACGCGGACGACTATGCGACGATAGGCTACCGAGTCTTTCCTGGCGCTGTCGAGAAGGGATATCTGCCAGCCGTACCCGGTAAGGTAGGGCGGGCTGTGTTGCCCCGGCTTGAGTCTGGCCAGAACGCTGTCGGTCTCCGCACCGACAGCGGAGCGCGGCGTCATGGCGGACAGCGTTTCGCCATCAAGGTCGCTGTAGTCGAGTGTCGTGAGGTTGAATGTCTCCCCTTTGAGGAGTTGGTTGTAGGCCCGATCGATGACCTCCTTGGCGTCGGCCGAATCCTGCCGGCTGACGACCAACGGGAAGAAGACGTATCGGAGCTGCCGCATTTCCTTGGTGCGGAAGCTGTCTCTATGGGCCCCGAACCACGCCTTTGCCTCGGCCTCGGTCGGCTCATACCTCTGCTTCATGGCTCCTGCCCCGAAGTAGAGCGAAGTGGTCTTCCAGCGGGTGTTGGCGGCAGCCAGCGCGTCTTCCGCCTCCTGGTTCGTGACCCGGTAGGCATTGATGGCGTCAATCCGCAGTTTCTCCCGGGGCAGCATCTCCAGAATCTGGCGGAGGTACTTGGTGAAGTACTCGCGGTTCTCTGGTGCATTCATGGCCTGCTCATACTTCTGAGGGTCGAACTTGCCGTCGGTCAGCAGCTCGGGCCTGTTGCGCAGCTCCTCAGGCGGGTTGGATCTGACGATTTCCATTATCTCGGTCTCGGTGACGCCGACTCTCTGCGCCTTCAGGACCTTCTCCCAGGTCAGTTCGCTGACGAGATACTTCCACGCCTGCTGCTCGATCGCTTGGTAGTCCTCGTTGGACAAATCGCGCAACCGGTTGTCGCTCTTATACTTATCAGTCATGTAGCTTACGATGCTCCGGTACTCTTCGGGGGTGACGTTGTGGTTCCCGACCTTCCCGACGTACCCGTGGGTGTCCTGGTTTCTACCCCGCTGGTTCCCGCGGGTCCCGAGCATTCGCCAGAGCTCGCTCATTAGGAAGCCCGCGATGAACGCCGCGGCCACGATGAACATCACGACACGGACGCGCTTGCGCATATCGCTTAGCATAGGCATAGAGGTGTATTCTATTGACATTGCCTCTGAAGTCAACCGTTGTCCGCCTGGCCCTCCTTGACTTGGTTCACCGCAGTTCTATCATCCTGCTTGGTGAAACCCCGGACCAGCGGTTGGCTCCTCGTCGCCGGCACTGTCTTGTATGTCCTTACTTTTCTTGCGCTTTATCCGCGCACGACTGCCATAGTCGACGAGAATGCGTATCTGACCGAGGCCTTTCTGTTGCGAGCCGGCCGGGTTTCCTACGAAGGTTCGGCCATCCCTGCCCCGCACATGACTGTCGCGTCGGGCGGCCGGCTGGTCAGTAAGTACCCGCCCGGCACTTCCATCTTCCTGTTGCCGTTCACTCTGTTCGGCTGGCGAGCGGTCTTCGTCTCCGGGTTGCTGCTTGCGCTCTCCGGAACTGCGGTCTTCTTCCTGATAATGAAGCGACTGGCCCCCGATGCCGACCCGGCATGGGCGCTGCTCTACCTGTTCTACCCCGCGGTCGTGCTGCTGTCGCGGACGGTAATGAGTGACCTGCTCGCTGCGACGCTTGTTCTTGCCGCTTTCTGTTGCCTGCTGCTCCGCCGTGGTTGGTTGTTCGTGTCCGGGTTCATGCTCGGGCTGGCCTGCCTCGTCCGCTATTCGAACGCGGTGCTCGTCCCCGTATTCCTGCTGCTGGTATTGCGTCCGGCCGGATTGCGGCTACGGTCGGCCGTTCTCTTTCTGGCCGGGGTTGCGCCCCTGGCCGGCGCCATAGTCGCCTACAACGCCCACGCCTACGGCTCGCCGCTCTCGTTCCCGATGTACCTGACCGGCCAGTTCTCCCCCGTCTTCTTCCCGCACAATGCCTGGTACTACGGCCCCGCGTTGCTGCTCGTCTACCCTCTCATGCTGGTTGCACCATTGGCGGCAGGCCGGGGACGGCGCCTGCTGCTGGGGTTGCCGGCTTACGCAGTGCTCGGTCTCTACTGCTTCTTCTCCTACACCTACGACGTGCCGAGCCTGCCGGCCCGCTTGACCGTTGGCCTCCGCTATCTTCTGCCGGGGCTGCCGTTCTTCGTGCTTGCCTTCGTCCTCGCGGTGGACCGCCTGCTCAGACGACTCAGCGCCGGCTGGGTCAGGTATTCATCGGTCGCAGTAATGGCGCTGCTAAGCGTCGCCATCCAGATCCGGCACGACGGCTACCTTGGAGTTCAGGCCCACTACCAGCGTCTCCTGCTGGCCAGCGTTCCCGAGAACGCCCTGCTCCTTTGCGACGCGGGTGTGTCCGAACTGGTGAGCTACGCCTGGGGCTGGCGCGACTACCGTCACATTGCCGAGTTCAACGTGCCAGTACCTCTAGACTCGGTTCTGGAGGACAATCGCCCCCTCTACGCGGGTCTGGCCGAGCGACCGGGAGCCGCCAACCCGGTGGTTCTCACGATTTTTGAGAGTCTGCTGGCGCGCTTCCCGCAACGCGTCCTGGTGGCGGAGACGCGAAGCCCCTGGAAGTTCCGGCTCTACCTCCTCAGGTAGGAGCCCGGCCCGCGCAACGAACCCGAGGGTCAGGCCTGTGCCGCCGAATCCTGATCCCTGCGGATGGGCTTGAGCCGGGCGAGCCTTCGCACCGTATTGAACCAGACGAGGCCGGTGATGATGAGCGAGGCAAACAGACCGTATGAGCCCAGCACGATGCCGGCAACCTGGCAGCTGACCATGTTCGCCGGCGTGGTCTCGGCCAGTATCACGACCCAGAACGAATACGCAAGCAGGACCGCGCTGAAGATGACGCCGTCGACGGCTACATGGTTCGACAACACAAACGGGCTCGGGCTGGGGCGGAGCAGCCTTAGGTAGCTCTCGCGTTTGTCTTGCGCGTCATGGGGCGACGTGTCCTCGCAGAACTCGGCCTCAAAAAGACCCATGGACCGGCGACACAGGGCGGCAAGCACCGCCACCAGGGCCACGAGTACCAGGGCGTATATCACGGGCCGGAAAGCGTAGAACTGTGCCACGGGCTCTATTGAGCTGCTACCGGTCAGCGGAAAGCGGAGCAGGAGACCGGGCCCGAAACCGGCATGGACAAGCAGCGCGAGCGAGAAGAACACCCGCAGGTAGAAGGTGGCCCGGGCAGCACGTCCGAGGTGTTCGCGAAATGCGCTGCCGGGACTCGCAGACTGCACCGACATAGAGATTCAGGATAGAGGCGGTGGGACGATTGTCAACCGGAAGTGCGCCGCAAACGCCCTGTGGGTGACAGCGGCTGCCCGGTTCGACCTCGCGGACGAAAGCGAGCAGGTGCCCGAGCGAACGGTAGGTGCTGATTGTCGCGTGCAGCGGGATCGTGGTCCCGTCGCGCCTGAGACCGTGGTAGGAGCAGCTGGTCGGGGCATCCTTCCCCTGCTCACGCATCCGGGCGTAGCTCTTGATGAGCTCCCGGTCCTCGGGCGCGTCGTAGCCGAGCAGCTGGGCGTACCTCTGGTTGGCGTAGACCACCCGGCCCCGGCTGTTGATGAATACCCTGTTGGGCGCTTGCTCGGCGACGCTCACTCGGTTACGTCGCGCGTAACGGACATTATCCGACGCTCGCCGCCGGCCGCGACAACTGACGCCACGTCCTTCCTGCGCCTCCGGATGGTCTTGGTCACGAGCCGGCCCGCTGCCGGGCTCGCCATCGCGTCGGCTGCAGCGTTACGGTCTTCCGGCGCTACCACATCGGCGAGCTTCATCTTGCGGCCATGCGCGTCGGAGCGCTGCGAGCCCCGCCGGCTAGACGCCGCTTCCTGCGGCGGCCGGGGCCGAATCGTGCTGCAGCAGCGACATCACTCTCCGTCCCGCGCAACGACAACCGGCGCGATGTCCGTTGCGTGCGCGACGAGATAGTCGGGGCGGAAAGACCGGAGCAACCAGGCCGGTCTGAACCCGTAGGTAACCGCGCAGCTGTCAACCCCGGCCGCCTTGGCCGACTGGACGTCGAACTCGGTGTCCCCGACCATTACGGCGGCACCGGGCGGCACTGCCAGCTGTACAAGGGTAGTCAAGACCGGCTCAGGGTGCGGTTTGTGTTCGCGGCCCTCCCGCCAGCCGTGGATGTAGTGGAAGTGGCGCGTCAGCCCGAAGGCAGCGAGCGTGAAGTCTGCCTGCGTCTGGTGCTTGGTTGTAATCAGGGCCAGCTTGACCCCGCACGCCTTCAGGTACGCGAGCAGTTCTTCTACGCCCGGGTAGAGCTTGGTGTGCTCGTTGAAGTGTTCCGCGTAGTGGGCCCGGTATGCGTCTGCGAACCGGCGTGCCTCGTCTTCTCCCGCCGTGCCCTGCAGTTCTCGTGCTATGGCCTCGAGCGGCTTGCCGACCTGCGCCAGGACGTCTTCGGGGTCTGGGAGTTCGCGACCTGGGAAGACGCTCGCGAACGCGTGCCGCAGCGATGAAACGATGTCCTGCGCAGAGTCGATCAGTGTCCCATCCAGGTCGAAGAGCGCGGCGGCGTACCTGAGAATGCCGAGTTCCCTAGGGTGTGACCTTGGCTGCGTCGGAACCGCCGACGGCGGGGTGCGGCTGCACCCGGGGTTTTCCTACTTTGCTGTGGGCCGCCAATACTTGTCCAGGTAGGCGTCGCGCACGCGCTTCAGCTCGCCCCGCGGGAAGCCGGCCAGCAGCTTCCAGCCTAGGTCGAGAGTCTGCTCCACCGTCCGGTTCTCGAACTCGCCCTGGGAGATGTACTGCTCCTCGAACTCGCGGGCAAAGCGCAGGTACTGCTTGTCCGCCTCGGTCAGTGCCGCTTCACCGAGAATGATCTCGAGCTCCTCTGCTTCCTTGCCGCGTGCGTAGCAGGCGTAGAGCTGGTTGAACAGGTCGGCGTGGTCCTCCCGGGTCTTTCCGGCGCCGATGCCCTTGTCCTTGAGCCGCGAGAGCGAAGGCAGTACGTCTACGGGCGGGGCGATCTTGCGCCGGTGCATCGCACGGGAGAGGATGATTTGCCCCTCGGTGATGTAACCAGTCAGGTCGGGAATGGGGTGGGTCTTGTCGTCCTCGGGCATGGTCAGAACCGGCATCATGGTGATCGAACCTTTGCGGCCCTTTATGCGGCCACATCGCTCGTAGATCGAAGAAAGGTCGGTATAGAGATAGCCCGGGAAGCCGCGGCGGCCGGGTATCTCCTTGCGCGCCGCCGACACCTCGCGCAGCGCCTCGCAGTAGTTGGTCATGTCGGTCAGCACCACGAGGACGTGCATGCCGAGTTCGAATGCCAGGTACTCTGCCGCCGTGAGGGCGGCACGGGGCGTGGCGATCCGCTCGATGGCCGGCTCGTCCGCCAGGTTGAGGAACAACACGGTACGCTCGATCGCCCCCGACTGGGTGAAGTCGCGGATGAAGAACTCCGCCTCCTCGAACGTGATACCCATCGCCCCGAACACGACAGCGAACGGCTCACCTGTCCCCAGCACACGTGCCTGCCGGACGATCTGCGCGGCCAGACGGTTGTGAGGTAGACCGGAGCCGGAGAAGATGGGCAGCTTCTGACCGCGGACCAGGGTGTTCAGTCCGTCGATGGGCGAAACACCGGTCTGGATGAACTCGTTCGGATACTCGCGCGCGTAGGGGTTGATCGGAGCGCCGTTAACATCCACACGCCGGTCCGGGATTATCGCCGGCCCGCCGTCGCGCGGCCGTCCCAGGCCCCCGAACACGCGGCCGAGAATCTCCGGCGACAGGTCGAGCGTTATGCCGCGGGCCATGAAGCGCACCTTGGCCGACGGCACGTCGATACCGGTCGTCCCCTCGAACACCTGCACCAGCGCCTTGTCGCCCTCGACCTCAAGCACCTGGCCGCGCCGTACATCCCCGGACGGGAGAGTGATCTGCACCAGTTCCTGATACTTGACACCGTCCACGCCGGCAACCAGCATCAGGGGGCCGGCAATCGACGTGACCGTTTGGTATTCGCGGATCATTTCGCCTCCAGTGCGGCCAGTTCCCTTTCAAGGTCGGCGCAGGTCTGCTGGATCGCCGCGGGCGCATCGGCCTCGGCCAGGTACTTCATCCGGGCAATGCGGTCGCGCCCCTTGGCGCGCTCGACCCGTTCGATCGCAACGCCGCGCGCCAACGCGGCGCGCCCGAGGTCGTGGAAATGCAGGATCGCGCTGAGCATTGCCGCCTGCTTGCGTAACGATGCGTAGGTGTCGACCTCGTGAAACGCGTTCTGGTGCAGGAAATCCTCGCGGATGGACCGCGCCACCTCGAGCACCAGCCGGTCCTGCGCGGAGAGAGTGTCCTTGCCGACCAGCCGGACTATCTCCTCCAGTTCGGCCTCCTTCTCGAGCAGTCGCATGGCAGCAGCAGCGTCCTTCGTAAACTCAGGAGTCGCCATCCGGTCAAACGCTTCCCGGAGAACGTCGGCGTACAGCGAGTACGAATTCAACCAGGAAATCGCCGGGAAGTGTCGCTGGAATGCCAGCCGATCTTCAAGCGACCAGAAGACCTTGACTACGCGCAGCGTCGCCTGAACTACCGGGTCATTCAGGTCTCCGCCCGGTGGCGACACTGCGCCCACCACCGAGACGGCGCCCTCCTGTTCCTTTTCGTCCGGGGTACGGCCCAGGCAGACGACTCGGCCCGCACGCTCGTAGAACTCGGCCACGCGGGTTGCGAGATAGGCGGGGTAGCCTTCCTCGCCCGGCATCTCCTCCAGACGGCCGGAGATCTCGCGCATCGCCTCAGCCCAGCGCGAGGTTGAGTCGGCCTGCAAAGCCACCGAGTAGCCCATGTCGCGGTAGTACTCGGCCAGCGTGATTCCGGTGTAGATCGACGCCTCGCGTGCGGCCACCGGCATGTTGGAAGTGTTGGCGATGAGTACGGTCCGCTTCATGAGGGGCTCGCCCGACTTGGGGTCGACAAGGTGCGGGAACTCCATCAGCACGTCGGTCATTTCATTACCGCGCTCCCCGCAGCCCACGAAGATGATTATCTCTGCGTCCGACCACTTGGCGAACTGGTGCTGGATGACCGTCTTGCCCGAACCAAACGGCCCGGGCACAGCCGCGGTTCCTCCTTTGGCGATCGGGAAGAAGGTGTCGACAACCCGCTGGCCGGTTACGAGCGGCTGATCGGGCTGGAGCTTGCGGCGAAAGGGACGAGCCTTGCGCACCGGCCACCGCTGTGACATCCGTAGCGGCTGCTCCCCGTTGGGCGTCCGGATGACAGCCACGGGCTCGTCAACCGTGAACTGGCCCGGCCCGATGTGGACGATCTCGCCGGCCATCCCCGGCGGCATCATCACCCGGTGGCGAACCAGCACCGTCTCCTGGACCTCTCCCACAATGTCGCCCGGCTCGACCCGGTCACCGGGCCGGCGCAGTGGCGTGAAGCCCCAGCGCCTCTGCCGGTCCAGCGGCGACACTTCAACGCCACGACTGATGAAGTCCCCGGCCTGCTTCTGTATGACGTTGAGAGGACGCTGGATGCCGTCGTAGATGGACTCGATCAGCCCGGGACCGAGTTCGACCGAGAGCGGCTCAAAAGTGGCAAAGACGGGCTCGCCCGGCCCCACGCCGCCCGTTTCCTCATACACCTGGATAGACGCACGGTCCCCGTCCAGTTCGATGATCTCGCCCACCAGACGCTTTTCGCTCACCTTCACTACGTCGTACATTCTCGCGCCGGCGAGGCCTTCGGCAACCACCAAGGGGCCCGAGACTTTTGTGATCGTGCCTTTGCTTTCTATCATCGCTGGTCTCCTTCAGGCGGAACCGCTGTTGCCTCTCCGCCAAGGGTGTGCGCGCGCCCGAAGATGTCCGCACCGACCGCGCGCCTTACTATCTCCCTGAGCCGCTCGGATCCGCGTTGCTCCGCGCCCATGGGCAGCATCACCAGGCAGGGAGTCGCGCTCCGACTGTAGCGACCCAGCAATCCGCTCAGGTGCGGAGCCAGGTCCTCGGTATAGAACAGCACCGACAGGCCCGCCGCTATGAGCGACTCGACCTCGACGCTGGCGCCGGGTCCGGGTTCTACCGGGTGGACGGCAAACCCGGCGGCGCGGAACGGCGCGATTACATCCGAACGGCCGACGACGCCAATCCGTCCCGCGGGTACCCCTCCCCTGCCGTCCGGAGCGCTATTCGGCATAGGCCACCAGATCCTGCGTTTCCTCGGGCGCCAGCCCGGCCAGCTTCGCTGCGTACAGCAGCCGGAGGTTTCGCTGCTCGTTCTCGTGCAGCAGGAAGAAGGTCACCAGGGGTTCGTGCCCCAGTGTTGCGTAGCGAGTCTGAAGCAGATAGCGGAGTTCTGCTTCGCGGCCGAGCTTCTCCATGCGTGCGAAGGAACGCTTTTCGCTGACGGCCATGCGCCCTTGGTCAAGGTACTCTCGGAACGCTTCGCTTCCCGCTCCGTAGGGAGGCGCCTTTGCCAGTAGCTCCAGCATGGCGGGCCAGGGCTGCATCATGCCCGCCAACAGGCTGTTGAGTGCGAGCGTGCCTCCCGCCAAGAATGCCATCTTCATTTCTTCGGCGCGCACCCTCTCTCCGTCCTCTTTTGCTCTCAACCTAACCGCGGTTCGCAGGTTTTCTATGTCCGCGTGCAGTCTGAGATAACCAAGCAGGAAATCGCTCTGCTCGGCCAGCGCCAATTCTGTCTCCTGCGCCAGACGGTCGACAGCCATATCGACTATTGCCGGGTTTTTGTGGGCGGTGAATCGCTCCACTTCCTCTACGACCCTCTTGACGTCCGCCGGACTCATCCCCGTTGCCTGAAGATCCTCTGCCAGTTGGTTTCCGACTTGCCCCTGCGCTAGTACTTGTTTTATCCGTGTCTTTAACCTGCGGAACGCCTTTGGTAGCGAAAAGAGACGTATGAGCCAAACGTCCATCGCATAGGCGGAAAGGAAAGCTGCGTTCTCTGTCGCCGCATTGTCTAGAGCCTGCGCTACTCCGGTAGCTCCACCATCCAGGAATCTTGCGTACGCCGTTTCGCCAAGAATCGCGACGAATTCCTCTTCGTCACGGGCACGGATGAATCTCTCGTAGCGGGCTCGATCTATCAGGGCAGGCTCTAGCGCCCTGACGCGCCCTATCGCGAATCCGTACTTCGGATCCTCGCTCAGCCTTACCATTTGCTGTTATCTCTTTCGTGTGGCTTTGTGACTGCCGGACAGCCGAAGGGTAATCATATTCAGCCTGATTGTAGTGTCAACCAGCGTCTGCTGAATAGTGAGACATCTGCTGTCCAGATTTCCTCTTTCTGGTTGGCCAACCTTGCGTTGCACAAAGAAGACCTAGGCAATCTCGAAGAAAGTAGATGCTGGCAGATGTCTGTGGTCGCCTCTTGCTTTTCATCACATCACAGAACAATAGATACTATTATAAATAGTCACTATTTTTTAGTAACTATTGGTATTGACTCCTGTGTCGGCGTATCATCCAAATGTAACCTCAGCCAAAAGAAAATAGGGATACTGATGTTGTTGTTGGTTTGTGAGCTTTTGTTGACAAACTGTAAGTGACTAATAAACAAGCTGTTGTGCAGTAGTTCTGTATGGAAGTCAGCGTTCACATCTTGTGTGGTGGCCAGAGAAAACCACTATCCACAAGAGGCTCAACATGGTTCTCCACGGCTTATCTGCTTGGTCAGCTTCTCCAGCCGTGCGGCGAAAAGAGGGTCACTCGCTCTAAGATCTCCGACACGCTTGATGGCGTGCATCACTGTGGTGTGGTCTTTATTGCCAAAAAGGCTGCCTATCTCTTTTAGGGAGAGGCTGATAGTGGCCCGGAGAATGTACATCGCTACCTGCCGTGCAAGGGCCAGTTGTTTGGTTCGTCCACCATTCGTGATGTCCTTCAATGTAACGCCGAAGTGTTCGGCGCAGACCTTGATGACGCGATGGTGGTCAACCGGCTCATCCTCCTTGATCAGGTCCTTGAGCGCTTCCTCGGCCAGAGGAACCGAAACGGGCCGTCCGTCGAGAGAGGCGAGCGCCAGCAGGCGAATCCAGCTTCCCTCCAGGGCGCGAACGCTGGTGCGGACGCGGGCGGCGATGAAGTAGGCAACATCGTCCGGCAGCACTGCGTGGTCCATGGCCGCTTTCTGTTTGAGAATGGCAATGCGCGTTTCGAGCTCGGGCGTCTGGATGTCCACAACCAGACCGGAGCCTAGTCGTGAAGCAAGCCGTCCTTCAAGCGCCGGGATATCCTGCGGCGGCCTGTCGCTGGTGAACACGATCTGGCTACCGGCATCGTGAAGAGAATTGAAGATGTAGAAGACCTCTTCCTGTAGACGTTCTTTCCCGACCAGGTAGTGAACATCATCGAGCAGCAGGAGGTCAAGGCACCGGTACTTGTTCTTGAATTCAAGGCGCGCGTTCTTTTCGATCGCCTGAATCAGCTCGATGAACAGGTCGTCGGCGGCAGTGTAGTACACCTTCAGCCCCGGCTTTGCTGCCACCGCCAGGTTGCCTATTGCCTGTACCAGGTGAGTCTTACCCAGGCCGACGCCGCCGTAGATGAAAAGCGGGTTGTAGTTGGCGCCCGGCCGCTCGGCGACGCTGCGGGCGGCGGCCACGGCCAAGCGGTTCGACTCGCCCACGACGAAGTTGGCGAACGAGAGGTGGGGCTGGAGCCGATACCCGTTCTGTCTGGACACCGGTCGTCGCGCCGGGGCGCGACGGATCAGCACGCCGGTGTCGGCAGCATCCCGCGGGCGGAACGACACGGACAGTTCCTGCCGAGAGACATTCGTCAGCGCCGCCCGGACTTCCGCCGAGTAATGCTGGCTCAACCAGTCGGCAAAGAAGGAGTTCGGAACCTCGACTTCAAGAACACTGCCGGAGAGCGCAATGCCCTTGGTCGGTGCAAGCCAAGTATCAAATCCTTCGCGACTTACGCGTGGCTTCACGTAGTCGAGGACATCGGTCCAAAGTGCTTCGGCGTCGAGCAGGGCTTCACGCTCAACGCTTGTATGAACGTCGCTGTCAGCCACACCCATCTGCAGCCCCTTTCGGAGAATATCGCGCCTTATCTCAATAGCGACCTCGAGCGAGGAGCGTTTCCTCGGCCGGTTATCCACCAAACCGTCCACATTCCCGCGTCGCCTCTCTGTGCGGCAAAAACGCAACACGCCGACGGCGCGTCAGCTGTCGCAAGGAACGGATTGTAGGGTCGCTTGTCGGTCGGCGACGATTCTAGACTCGCGGGTCTGAGTGTCAAGTTCAGCCTGCTGGCGCGAGAAAAAAGCGGCCTGCGGCGGGCGTCAGTCGTGACGGAGCGGACGCTGGGCGCAGGCGCAGGCGGCGACCTGACCGTAGGCAATGCCGCCGTCATTGGGAGGGACCGTTCGGTTTGTGAACACGTTCCTGCCGCGGGAGCGGAGACCGTGGGCCAGGCTATCTCGGAGCAGAGAGTTCTGGAAGGACCCGCCGGACAGACAGACAGCTGAAACCCGGTATCGGGCGCAGAGGACGTTGGCAAGCTCGAGCGTCGCCAAGGAAAGAGTGTTGTGGAACCTGGCCGCAACCTTGGCCGGGGCTGTACCCCTCGCTGTTTCACCGGCAACACGCGCAAGCAGCGGCCTGGGACGCAACTGCGCGGGCGAGACAGAAAGGTCCAGCAACTCGTCCGTGTACCAATTCCCGCGCTCCGAACGGTCGGCTTGGGCCTCCAGCGCAATTGGGGCTTGCCCATCGAAGCTGGCGCTACGGCAGGCCCCGGTCATCGCCGCGACGGCATCGAAGAGACGCCCGGCCGAGGATGTCAGTAGATTGGCAGGACAGGCCCGACGGCCGCCTATTCGGCGCGGGCCCGGCCCCGGCAATCCTTGGGGCAGGAGAGCCACTGTGTCGCCCTGCTGGGCCAGATACTCGCGCCTCACTCGGTCGGGGTTCGCAACTTCCTCGCCAGCGCTCGTTAGGGTCAGGTATCCCAGGTGACCTACGCGCCACCAGTTAGCATTATCGTCCACCAACAGGAACTCTCCGCCCCAGATGGCTCCGTCGGTTCCGTACCCGGTTCCATCAAAGGCGATACCGAGCACAGGGCCGCGCAGGTCGTGCTCCGCCATCACCGACAGGATGTGCGCGCAGTGGTGCTGTACCCTGACCAGCGGTACGCGTAGTGCGCGGCTCAATCGCTCTGCCAGGCGAGTAGAGGCGTAGTCTGGGTGCAAGTCGGTCGCGATGACCTGCGGCCGGATCCCGGTCCACGCGGTGTATCTGTCGAGCGTTTCGAGCCAGAACTTCTCTCCGGCATCGGTAGCCACCGTTCCGATGTGGGGGCTTAGGTACGCCGAGTTATGCCTGGCCAGGGCAAACACGTTCTTGAGTTCGCCCCCAACCGCAAGCACCGGGTGTTTCACGTGAAACACCCGGCCCAGCCGAAGAGGTTGGGGCGCATAGCCGCGGGCTCTCCGGACCAGCACAAGGGGCTCAGGACTTCCGACCATGGCCACGGAGTCGTCGCAGCGGTTGGCAATCGGCCGATTGTGGGTTAGCACCAAGTCGTAGACCCCCGCCAGTGAAGCAGACAGGTTCTTGTCGTCAGCGGCAATCGGGTCTTCTTTGCGGTTGGCGCTCGTCATCACCAGCACAGCGGGTGCGCCGGTCGCGTCACGCAGCCGGTCGAACAGGAGGGCATGCAAAGGTGTGTAGGGCAGCATGACGCCGAAGTAGGGATTGTCCGGGGCGACGGAGGCGGAGACTCGGAGCGTCGGCCGCAATGACTTCGGCAGCAGCACAATCGGTGCCGCGGCAGAGCGCAGCGCTGCTTCCGCTGCGGCCGAGACGCGGCAAAAGCGGCGGGCAGCAGCGACGCTCTCGCACATCAAGGCGAAGGGCTTGGCAGGACGGTGTTTGCGACGGCGCAATCTCCTTACGCTCCGGTCATTGGTCGCGTCACAGGCGAGCTGAAAACCACCCAGGCTCTTGATGGCAACCACGCGGCCGTCCAGCAGAGCCTGGGTGACGGCATCGAGAGGGGAGAGTTGCGAGTTTGCCGGCAACAGGGAGAGTTCGGGTCCGCAGTGCGGACAGGCGACCGGTTGGGCGTGGTGTCGACGGTCTTCGGGGTCAGCGTATTCGCGTCGACACAGAGGGCACATACGGAAGCCGGCCATCGTCGTGTTGGGTCGGTCATAGGGAAGTCTCTCGATGATAGTGTAGCGCGGGCCGCACTGCGTGCAGTTGGTGAAGGCATAGCCATAGCGATGGTCGCGCGGGTTGGCGATTTCCCGGCGACAATCCCGGCAGACAGCCAGATCAGGCAGGACGTCCACGCCGCCTCCTCGTTCTGCGCCACTGGGGCGGATCGAGAAACCCCGGTACTGCCGCGTTCGTACGCGGGTGATGTGAAAGGAAGTGATGGCGGCCAGAGGCGGGGGGGCCTGGCGGAGCTCTTTCAGGAAGCGACCGGCCAGCCTGCCTTGGACCAGGACCTCGACGCCACGGACGGAGTTGCGGACGAACCCTTTCAAGCCCAAGGCTCCAGCGAGGCGATACACGTAGGGCCGGAAGCCAAGCCCCTGGACTTGACCCTGGATCGCAGCCCGATAGCCGTTGACCAACGACGGCAAAGTGCTCAGTTTAAGCTATTGAAAAACCTGAACTTATATCCTACGATGCCTGCGAGGCTAGTCCCTCTTGGCTGGCTCTTCGGCCGCTGGTTCGGGTTCGAGGTCCTTCAGTTCAGGATTGGGGGCCGGCTCTATCAGTTCCTCTTCGTCCTCGGGCAATTCGAGGATGTTTTTCTCGTCCTTCTTGTAGGCGAGAACCGCGAAGTTCAAGGTCATGCCGGTGAACCAGACCGAGAGGCCATAAGCCACCACCATTACGGCAAGCAGGTAGAACAGGACGCCGAGCAGCAATGCGGAAACATCCTGGCTCCATCCCAGCGAGCTGTAAACCCCCGGCATGTAGATCTGCGGGAATCCGTAGAGATTCATCTCCGCTTCGAAAGACCGCTGCAGGATCGCAGGACAGCATTTCGGCGCCGACAGCTTGAAGTAGTAGGCGGCGTTGCCCATCACGGCCGCCAGTTTGTCGCCCATGAAGGCGCCGGTAATAGCGTAGCCGATTCTGCCGGCGGCGCTGGTTGCGAGCCCGAGCGCGAAGGAGCCGACCTTGGCGAGCAGGGCGATGGTCGCGGTGTACCAGACAACGCGGGCAGGCTGCTCGTTGACACACGAGAACACCTCAAACAGGGTGTCGAAAGTATCGGAGTGGGTGGCGCCGACCAGGCTCGGGCCCAGCAGCAGCGAGAAGAAGAAGACGACGAGCAGGTAGACGATGAACAGGGAGGCGACGAAACCCAGGACTGCCAGCAGGCCGACGAATATCTCCCCCGCAGCGGGTATCTTGCCGAGCAGGCTGAGGAGGAGGCCGCAGGCCACGATCAAAGCGACGAAGGCCAGAATCAGGAGCGGGCTGGCGAGTACGGCCGAGCGGTTCCTGAATGCAAAACGGAACGCCTCCTTCGACTCGAAGAACTCGTCGCCGCACAGCTGCTCGTAGGCGACCTTGGACACGGCAGTGCCGGCTATCAACAGGGCGCATAGGAACCAGAGCACGCCGGCCCCAAAAATGACCCAGGAATACCAGGGGAAAGGAAACTCATACGGAGAAGGAAGAGGCAGCAGACGATAAGTCTCCCAGACAGCCAGCGAGTCGTTGCCGGCCACAGCATACGCGACGTAGGTGAGAACCGTGTAACCGGCGAACCCGACCAGCAGGCCGAGCGACATCATCCAGACTTTCTTGGCCGAGAAACCGAGACGCAGCGCCCGGAACACGTCCTTGTAGCCCCAATGAAGTTTCGTCATCTAGCGACTCCTTTCCATGTCAGCACAGTCCGGCCTACCTGAACAGCTTCATAAACAGGACGAACACCAAGAACAGCAGCGCAAACGCTCCCCAAAGAACCCAGCGCAGCGGCTGGCGGGTCTTTCGTTCCGGGAAGAAACGGCGCTGCCGGAAATTGACCACGCCCGCGCCTCACTCCGGGAGCGACTCCGACCGTGACGCCCCGTTCAGACAGCAGCGCTGCACGCAGTTATAGTATCGGGCCCGGCGCATTTGTCAAGGCGCATTCGGCCTGACCTGCCCCCGCTGATTCTGGGTATGGTCTGGATGGGAGTGTTTTGGTAGACTGTGCGTCGTGCGGAGCACTGCCCGCACTGTCCGAGGGTTGCTCAAGCGTCGGTTTGGTACTGCTCTCCGGTCCCCACAGCTCGCCAATCTAACTCTACTCACTCTCGCTGCGCTGCATGGCGGGTCGCAGCAACCGGCCGCGCTGGCGCGCCGCCGTGAGGCTCCAGTTGCTTTCCACCACAACGAGAAGCGGGTCCACCGCTTCGTCGGCAATCCCCGACTGCCGACCAGACTTCATCGTGTGGGGGTAAGTCAGGTATGCGGCGGACTACGCCGAACGTTCGCCGGCTATCTCTTCGTGCAGCGCCGCCGGGATGTTGCCGCCCGTGACCAGGCAAACGGAAAGGCCTCGCTCCTCCTTCGGCGCGGCTAGCGCGGCGGCCAGGGCGAGCGCACCCGCGCCCTCGGCCACGATTCCAGCCTCGTGCGCCAGCATGCGTATGGCCTCTCTCGCCTGCGCCTCGGTCACCACGGCGACGCTGTCGACGGTCTCCCGGAGCAGGGGATAGAGCTGGTCGGTGGTGAACGGGACCGCCACGCCGTCGCAGATAGTGGGGCGGGACTCGATCCACACCGGCCGGCCCGCATGGAAGCTCTGCGCGAGGGAGGGGTACGATTCGGTCTGGACGCCGATGACCCTGACCGCGGGATTGAGCATGCCGACGGCGGAGCCGATGCCCGCGGCCAGCGCGCCGCCACCCACCGGCACAAAGACCGTCGCGACGTCGGGCAGGTCCTCCACGATCTCCAGCCCGATGGTCGCGTGTGCGGCGATCATCGCCGGCTCGGTCCAGGGATGGAGGAAGGCGTAGGGCTCGTCCCGCCACCCGGCGCCGAAGATGTAGTCCGTCATCTCCTCAAAGGGAAGCAGCACGGTCTCGACGCCACGCTCCCGCAGCGCCCGGACCTTCAGTTCCGGCGCGTAGTCGGGCAGCAGGCTGCGGCAGGTGGCGCCGAGGCCCCGGGCGCAGTACGCCAGCGCCAGCGCGGTGTTCCCGGCGCTGAACGTGGAGAACCCGCGCCGGATTTCATCGGGCGTGAGCCCGGCCGCCCAGTTGTAGACGCCGCGGATCTTGAACGAACCGGTCGGCTGTCCCACCTCGGACTTGAGCAGGATGCCTTGCTCCCGGGGCCCGAACGGGACCAGGGGCGTGCGCCGGGCGACGCCCTCCAGTCGCTCACGCGCCTTCTGAATGGCGTCAAGGGTCGGGGCGACGACCGGCGGATCGTCCCAGCCGGTCGGACGCCCGGTTGCCTGGCGCATGCCCGATGATAGACCGCGACGCCACTCTTGTCAAGTCACGGCGACCCTGACCTGCCCCCGCTGATTCTGGGTATGGTCTGGATGGGAGTGTTTTGGTAGACTGTGCGTCGTGCGGAGCGCTTCCCGCACTGTCCGAGGGTTGCGCAAGCGTCGGTTTGGTGCTGCTCTCCGGTCCCCACAGCTCGCCAATCTAACTCTACTCACTCTCGCTGCGCTGCATGGCGGGTCGCGGCAACCGGCGGCTCTGGCGCGTCGCCTTGAGGCTCCAGTTGCTTTCCGCCACAACGAGAAGCGGGTCCACCGCTTCGTCGGCAATCCCCGACTGCCGACCAGACTTCATCGTGTGGGGGTAAGTCAGGCGGCGACCGGAGACGGCCGGGGCCGGACGAGCGCGCTCCCGACGCGGCGGACACGCCGGGCTTCCGGGCGGTGGAGAAGGCGGTGGTGGCGAGGCGAGAGCGAAGTAGACAGAATCCAAGAGGCAGAAGACTGGAACGGGGCGGGCGAAAGCCCGCCCTTCTGACTTGCCGACAGGCGCAAGAAACGTCCCAAGCGTCATCTATGTGCAGTGGATGGGCCGTCTCCGACCACAATTCTGCCGTGGGGTGGTCTGCCCGGGGATTGTCCGGGGGATAGCCTTTGCCGACGCAGCGTCTTATTCACTGACCCATGCAATCACGGGCACCTTTGTCGGAACAGCGAGTTGAGCAATGACCCGAGCGATGAACGCTACAACGTCAGGAACAACTCCGCATGCAGTTCGCGGTACAGCGAAGGGCAAAGATTGAGGTCAAGGTCGAGGTGGAGCGCCGGATCCAGTCCCCGACGCAGTTGAGGATACGGTCCGCGACACAACGAGTGATACCCTGACCAGTACCTTCCGACGAACAGTGTCAGGTACAGCGCGGGACACAATCGCTCCCTCAGCGCGAAGCTCCAGTTGCCGGATGCCAGGTTCCGATGTGAAATCTCCCGGTCTCCGGCCCCTGATCATCTACGTGGGCAGTAACAAGTTGAGTCGAAGGTTGATGTCGAACCGGGAATCCGGGCGACCAGCAGCGAGGAATGACAGATGCGCAACGGTGTAGAAAACTGGCGCGGCCCGGAAAGGGCCGCGCCGAGGGGGGCACGCCTCGCTATCAGTCGGTCAGAACGACCTTGGCGGCCGAGGATGCGCCGCCATCGGTCAATCTCAGGAAATAGACGCCGGCGGCTGCGCCGCGCCAGACCACCGTCGAACCCGCCGCCGGCAGGGAAGCCACCAGGTTGCCGGCCTGGTCATAGGCTGCGACCGCGACGCGGCTCTGCACCGGGGAAGAAAGCCTTAGCGTCACCGGCGCGCGGCCCACCGTCGGCACGACGCCCGCGATGCGCACGGGCCGGACAGCCGCGTCTGCAGCCACACCGGTTCGCGACGATGCGCCCGCCAGCTTCGCGATCGAAGCCACGGCCGCCCGGATTGCCTCGGTCGCCATCGGCCAGTTGTTGGTGCCGCAGTTGACGTCGTAGAGCGGGCCGACAGTATCGCCCAGGGTGTGGTACTCGGGCGTGAAGTCGTTCTCGATGCCGCAGAAGGCAACGTAGCCCTGATCCCAGAACGAAGAGTGGTCCGAGTACCTGGCGCCGGCGTCCATTATGCGGATGGGCTTCAGGGCAGAGAATGTGTCGGCCTGGGCGATGTAGAAGTCCATCAGCCAGGAGCAGTCCGGGTTCGAAGGATGGCCGACGACCTCGAACGAGTCGAGGTCCTGCCGGCCGTAGGAGATCATGTCGAAGTTGAACACCCCGCACACCGAATCGCTCCGCGCCCGGCAGCGCCGGGCAAAATCACCGGACCCGAGCAGCCCCTGTTCCTCCCCGGAGAATCCGATGAACCAGACCGTGCAGGCGAAGTCGATGTCGGCGAAGACGCGCGCCGCCTCGACCACCGCGGCAGTGCCGGACGCATTGTCGTCCGAGCCCGGGCAGTGGCCCGGCTGCTGGTCAGAGGTATTGTCGATATGGCCGTCAATGATGTATATCAGTCCCGGCGTGGTCTTGCCCACCTTCACGCCGACCACGTTCGGCGCGTACTGCGAGCTCCAGGTGTCGAGATAGGCTGAGTCACAGCCGAAGTCGGCGAGCCGCGTCCGCATCCACGAGCAGGCCTGGCGCAGGGACTCGGTCGTCGAATGGCGGGTATAGAAGTTCTGGAGGCGACGTATGGTTCCAAGCACCGAATCCGCGTTCACGCTGTTGACCAGCCGCCAGACCAGGCTGTCGTCAACCGCGGGCAGGGCCGGCTTTGAGGCGGGGCCTCCGGACAGGAGAACCGGTTCGCGCGCCACCTGGGCGAGTTCGACAGGCAGCCGATTGAGTTCCCGGATTCCCTCCTCCGTTGCCGCGACAATGAACCCGCGCGAGTACCGGGCGAGTACCCGGCAGCTGCCGGTCAGGAGGTTCTGCTCGAAATCCGCCGCCGCCCTCACAAAGTAGTAGTCCTCGTCGCCCGTCCGGTCCAGCACGGAGACGGCGAGTCCCTGTGCGGCGAGGGCGGCGAGGTCGTCGTCTGATGCCCGGACCAGGCAGAAATCACCCACGTCGGCCACAACGGGAGCGACAGACGCAACCGCGGCCAGGCCCTTGCTCGCGCCGAGGTCGACGCGGGCAAGAAAGACGGGGGCGGCCTGCACGGC
>Ga0233423_10000519_pt1 | contig 20159 bp, 18 predicted proteins | sample Watercolumn_Mata_FD_180713 | JGI IMG/M metagenome (GOLD analysis project Ga0233423, IMG submission 180713) | Freshwater microbial communities from Lake Matano, South Sulawesi, Indonesia - Watercolumn_Matano_2014_112_MG | ecosystem: Environmental > Aquatic > Freshwater > Lake | place: Indonesia...
TGCTCGGCTCTGCTCTGAACGAGCAGGGCGGCGGGGTTTCGCTTCGGCTCGGGCGGCTCGGCATTCCCCCCTTGAACCCCCCTGCCGAGCCGCCCTCGCATTGACGGCGGAAATTTTTTCGCGCGGCTGTAAAATGATGGGTGGTGGGTGGGTTCAGATTTCAAATCCTTGCTTCTGCTTTATTTTATACAATCCTTCCAAAAAGTCAGTACCGGCGTAGCCGGCGATTATAGCTAATCGCCAATCGTGGTTGGCGATTGCCCCAGCCACTCCGCCGACTATTGCCGCGACAAAGAGTGAGAAGCCAAGATACCCAAATCTGACTTTTTGGTTTTGCTTGTTCTTTTCAAAATACTTGGCAATTCCTACAAGTGCGCGGACGAGTCCGCCAAGAACTCCGAAAAGTATTGATTGCAGTATTGGCTCCATAATTTTACATTTTTGATTTTTCAAAAGTTACCGATTCAAGCTGCTGATATCTATCGAACCAACTTATTTTACCACCAAGTGTATCGCTATACTCATATTTATTCAAACTGTGCGGTATGAATATATCCAATCTGCCTTCGTTCATTCCATAACCGACCGCACGGGCTTCTTCTTCAAACATTTGTAGGGTGGCCTCGTCAAAACCTTTGCCAAAAGTAATCGAAGCATCAAGTCCCTGTGCTTTCGTCAGTAACACGCGCACAAAAGCTCTATAGACCTCGCTGTTTGGAAGCAAAGAGTATGGCTTTTCAACAAGCAAAGTTTTTCTTTGTGTTTTCGACTCAAAATCATTTTCGTCTCTTTGGTTTGTCAATTTAACAATGCTTCTCGCCACAATTCTGCCTTCGCCGTCGGCGACATTAAGCACTTTTTTATTGCTGTCTGCCACATAAGCTAACAAACATTCATTAAACCCACCATTTCTCCACGATTGGCAAGTTTCTTGCGGCTCTACCCCGACCCTTAATAAAGTTAGCGCGTCATCCGATTCATATGCCGTTACGCTTTTTATGTCGCCGACGGTAAAAATCTTCTCTATCTGTTCTATGTCTAATCCGGCGAGCGGCAGGTTAAGTTCGGTAATTCTTTCGCGCAGCTCTCTCGCTTGTATAAGCATTCTTTCTCGAGTAAAAGATCGCGGAGTCGCGTTTTCTATTTCCAAGACTCCATTGATCAAAGTTGCCTCTGCTTGCACAACTCTTTTTTCAAGAGCGAGTCGTTTTTTCTCGTCTTCTGATGTAGCTGATTTTATTCTTTCGGTTAGCTCATTAACTTTAGCGGCAAGTGTTTGCGCTCTTTCTTTTGAAAAATCAAAATCATGCTTTGAGTCAAGAATATGCTCTTTAGCGTTTCTGATTATTTCCTGCGCCGCTTTTAGCTCGTCCGCTCGTCTGCCTTTTTCATCCTCGGGAAGTTCAATATCAATAGTGATTGGCTCTAGCGTTCCTTTCCAAAATTCTTTTTGTTCTTCTGTAAGTCCAGCCAATTGTGCTTCGCTTCTTTCGTTCGCATACCGCCACGATTTGAAATCGCCCTCAATAATGTGAGCTGTTATTGTCCGCAAAAGATTTTTGACTTCCACCTCATTTTTTCCTTCATATTTCCCAGCCAACGAGGGGACAATTTCAAATAACCCGCTCTTTAGCAATTCTTCTAAGTTATTTTCTATCTTGTCTCTAAATCCTTGCGGCAACTCCAATCGTCTGCATGCCGCATCTACGACTTTTTGTGTCATTGCGTCCTCAATGCCTTTGAGGCCAGTCAAATTTTGCAAATCGCTGTTCAGCGTCTCAATTCTGTTTTTAATCTTTTTGCGCTCGGCTTTATCTTGTGTTTGCGAGTATTGATTCTGCAAATCGGCAATTTCTTGGCTAACGCTTTCTGCTTCGGCTTGAGACGGCGTTACAAAATCGTATTCCCCAAAGCCGTCAAGCGTGGAGAGAAGTTGGAATACCCGCCGCATCCTTGCCGGATCGTTTCGTGCGCCTCTATACGCGCCTAAAAGCGTTTCCAAAACGGCCTTGCCGTTTTCTTTTGAATTGAGCAAAACTAGGCCGTCTAAAAATGCTTCCCTTTCAAATCCGCTTCCTTTGAATGTTTTAGCTTCAAAGATTTTATCCAAAACCGCCAACATTTTTTCGTCAGAAACGCCTAACCCTTCTTGTGCAATTCTTTTTGGAAACGCGACGGTTTCGCCGTGGCGGGGATTTACAAGAGCGGCAAGAAGTTTGTTCGCCGATTGTGTCCAAATCCCCAATTTGCTGTCAATTATCACCTTTTCAACCTCTGATCGCGCTCTCAAAAGCGGTTCCAATGTTTCGGGCGCGTCTTCGGTGTGTCCGAGATAAAAACCTCTCAATTTTTCCTCATCAAGTTCTCCACCCTTATCCAAAATTTTTGTCAGTTGTTCTCTTGCCACCGTAAGATCACCATTTTGTAAAAGATGGCAAGTGTGGTAGCGAGAGTTGATTCTGCCGAAACGGCTCATGTACGAATTTTCATCGGCCAGAGTTTCCAGTAAAATCCTTTTGCTCCTCGGTAGAGATTCCAAGACCTGTTGAAGTTCTGCCCGATTGCTTTCTTTTAACAATCGTTCCATTTCATAAACAACGATATTATTCGTATGACCCACGCCGGAAGCTTCAATATGGCGCAACATAAGCGGCAATGCTTCAGGGTTGCCGAGTTTGCCCAATTTTCTAGCGGCCGCAGTGCCGTCCCAAGATTCATGCCCGCCGCGGAACAACTGTTCGTCAAACAATCTTTGAATAATTACCTTTTCTACTCGCGCAAAAACTTCTTTCGGTATCACACCAGACGACTCCGCGAAGCCTTTGATCACTTGCCACCTCTCCAGTCCGTCAAGCCGCTTTAAATCATCAATCGGCAATTTGCTTAAATCCAAAACTTCTCCTCTTTTTTCTCTTGGGGTTTGCCAATCAGAATAAGGATAAATCACTCCTTCTGTTATTTTGGCGACCTTCGCCTGCAATTCAGGGCTTAACGACCCGCCGAGCGAACCGCGCAGTTGTTCAACTTGCTCTTTTGTCGCTTCGCGAAGCAGAAAATCAAAAATCTTATCATAGTGGCTATCCGCCGCTTCGTTGCCTTCACTACTGACACGATAACCAATATCTCTTAAGCTATATCGCGATTTTTGATTAAGTTCGTCTAAACGCTTTCTTCGCGCATCAATCGCCTCCTTCTTTTCAATAGGATCATTCCAGTTTGATTGACTGCCTTCAGCTAATTGCGTCTTTAATAATCCAATATATTCTTCGGCGTCCTCTCTTGTAATTCTTCCCTCCGCTTGCAATCTGTCTAATTCGGGCAAAATTCTTTTTGCTATTAAATCCTCGTTCAACTCATGCTTAACAGCAGGGGAAGTCAATTTTTCCTTTAATTGTTTGTGTATCTCTAGGACACTTTGGAATAACTGCTCTGCCGCATTGAGGGCAAGTTCTTGATGTCTTGCGGAAAGTTCCTGCAAACCTGCTTCTATTTGCCCACCGCGAGATTGCCGCTCTGTAAGTAGAACGTCTATTTGAGCAATGCTATCAGACGTTTCTCTTAGTTGCGCGGAAACCACTTGTCGTTCTTTCCGGCGAAAAAGTTTGGTAAAAAAATTTTTCTGCTCTTCTCCTGCTAACTGCGTTGATAGCTCACTGCTTTTGGTTTCCAAACTCCCTTTTCCCGAAACAAGAGAATGAACCTCATCTTTATTTGCCGTTAGCCAAGACTCAACATCTCGAACTCCCAATCCAGAAGTAATTAAAACTCTAGAAATATCGTCAATGGTAGGGTGTTCTAAACGCGAGATGTCGGCTTTAATTCTACCCATAACTTCTTCGGGGTTTTCCACCACTCTTTCACTTGACGTTTCCATCCTTTCAACTGGCCGTCTTTCGAGCGCACTAAAAATCTGCTGTACTGTTCGCGCTCTGGACTCTATCGTAGAGTCAATACTTCTTTTATCGTCTGCAACGCTCCGGACGATGGTCTCTCTTTGTCGTTTCCGTTCAACTTCCGGCTCATTGGGCCTTTCGGTTTGTATTTCTGGAGTCGGAGGTTGTTGTTTTTCAAATTGGTCCATAATTTTTTCTTAAATTAACTCCTCCACGGATACATCTAACGCCTTGGCAACTTTCTTTAGTGTTTCGATGGTAGGATTCGGATTTTCTCCCGACTCAATTTTAACAATCGTGTTATACGCGACATCAGCCTCGCGTGCGAGTTTATCTTGCGATAAGCCAGCTTTCTTGCGGGCTTTCCGTACTTTTTCAGCTATTGTTGATTGCGTTGCCATTTGACTAATTATTTAGTAGTATTAAAATAGGTAGTAATAATTATCCCTCTTTTCTAAATCGCTACTTAAATGATACTAAATTATTTCAATAATGTAAATGAGGGGAGTTCCTTTCTATCGCCCGCGCACGGGTGTGGTGGGGCAAGGGCGATTATAAATGAGTCGGCCGCGCGAAAAAATTTCCGCCGTCAATGCGAGGGCGGCTCGGCAGGGGGGTTCAAGGGGGGAATGCCGAGCCGCCCGAGCCGAAGCGAAACCCCGCCGCCCTGCTCGTTCAGAGCAGAGCCGAGCAAAATACTCTTTTCCTTAATTGAAAAAGTTGGTCGCGCGCAAAACAAAAAATGTAAAGAGTATTTTGCTCGGCGGCGAGCGTCAGCGAGCGGCGGCGGGACGGGGCGTCAGTTTCGCCCAAAGAAGATTCGCGCATTTTCAAACAAAGGGCACCAAACTGGACTTCCCGATTTTTTGGAAGCCAAAGCAATAGTTTGCTTGCCGCGCCTGCGGGCGCGGCTCGCAAGGAATGAAGCCGCAAAATCATACGGCGGAACAAAATCCCAAGACGCGATTTTTTCGGAAATGAGGCGGTTCGTTCCAATTTTTTGTGCAAAATATCCCGCTTCGCGGGATTGAGGCGATTTTTCATTCCCTCGCCGAATATAAGCCACGCCAAAATATAAAATTATGAATACAACACCACAACCAACAAAATATTTTCTCTACATCAGGAAAAGCACCGATGAGGAAGACCGCCAAGTTTTAAGTTTGGAAGCGCAACTGGCGGAATTGAAAGAATACGCAGAAAAAGAAAGTTTAGAAATCATAGAAACATTTGTGGAAAAGAAGACCGCCAAAGTGCCGGGCAGAGAAATTTTCAATTCCATGCTCAATAAAATTGAGGGTGGTCTTCCTCATCCCGTCGGTATTTTGGCGTGGCATCCGGACAGATTGTCCAGAAATTCCGTGGACGGCGGGCGTTTGATTTATCTTTTGGACACCGGAAAATTAGGCGGTTTGAAATTTCCGACTTTCGCGTTTGAAAATAATCCGAGCGGGAAATTCTTTTTATCTATCGGATTATCAAACGCCAAATACTATGTGGACAATCTGGCCGAAAATGTTCGGCGAGGGAATCGCGCCAAGCTGCGGCGAGGCGAATGGCCCGGGCAAAAACCTTTGGGCTATATTTACGACCATAGATTGCGAAATATAATACCAGATCCGAAACAATCGAAAGTCCTTAAGCAAATATACGAGGAGTTTGCAACTGGCAAGCACACGCTCAAATCCATTTCGGCTCGCCTCGCCGAGTTTGGCGGGAAAGAAAAATCAAACTACGCCATCGAGTACCTACTCACCAATGACTTGTACATCGGTGTTATGCGCTGGAGAGGCGAGGTCTATGAGGGTAAATACCAGCCGCTCATCTCAAAGCAATTGTTTGCGAAAGTGCAGGAAGTTTTGGCAAACAGGCGCAAGCCCCGCAAGAGCAAGAAACGACATGATTTTCCGTTTGTCGGATTGTTTCGTTGCTCTTGCGGCTCCATGTTTACGGCGCAGTTCGCCAAAGGCAATGGCGGAATTTACCGCTATTATCGTTGCACAAGAAAGCACGGGGCTTGCGCCGAAAAATATATCCAAGAAAGTGAACTGCAAAAACAAATCATAGAAAAGTCGCAAACAATTGCTTTGCCTGCTGATTGGGCAAAAGGAATGCTGGAAAAATTGGAGCGTGAGGAAAAATCACAAGCCCAATCAGCGAACGCTTTCGCAGAAGCGAACAGAAAGAAGATGTTCGCCCTTCAAGAAAAGCTGGATAAACTTCTTGAAGGTTATCTCGATAATTTGATTGACGAAGACACTTACAAACGGAAAAAAGAAAGTTTGGTACAACAAAAAATCGCCTTGAAGGGCGAACAGGACTCGCTTCTGCGAAAGCGGATGAGTGGCTGGATCGAACCAATGCGGGGTTACATAAATACCTTAATTTACGCGGGAAAAATCGCCTCGGAGCAATCTCCTCTAGAGATTGCTCATTTTGCACAAAAAATTGGAACGAACCGCCTCATTTCCGAAAAAATCGCGTCTTGGGATTTTGTTCCGCCGTATGATTTTGCGGCTTCATTCCTTGCGAGCCGCGCCCGCAGGCGCGGCAAGCAAACTATTGCTTTGGCTTCCAAAAAATCGGGAAGTCCAGTTTGGTGCCCCCGGCAGGACTCGAACCTGCAACCTAGAGATTAGAAGTCTCTCGCTCTATCCAACTGAGCTACGGGGACATAAAAAAACACGCTCGAAAGATTGTAAAAGATTTTTTTAGAAAAGTCAATCATAGTCCATGCACTTTTTTGTATTCTTTCCACTCCCGGCTTGACCAGCCTTCCGGTTTTTCGGTGATTTTTTCCTCTCCGGGATGAGGATATTTGGAAGGAGAATCATAACTGCTTTTAAATTCCGATTTTCTCACAAGATTGCCGTCTTTATCATAAACTTCTTGGGTCACAATTGCTTTCATTGCCCCCGCCGCGCCGCGCGAGGTGACATATGGCCCGACAATTTTCGTCTGCCGGCCGTCGCTCGTTCCATAGAAATCAAAAAACAATTGCGTTCCTTCGATGCGGGTTTGGATGAGAATATATCCCGGAGTGTCGTTTATGAAGCGCAGGTCCGGGGAGGGGATATAGACCGTCGCGTCCAGCCCCTGGGGATTATAATACTGCACCGGATAAGCGTGATTGGTGCGAGCCGTGATTTTGAGCCCGCTGTTCAAGGCTGCCCGAAAGCAGGTAGTTGAGACCTGGCACATTCCCCCGCCGTATTCGGGAACGGTCTTGTCGGTTTTGATGACGAGTTCCGGCAAATATCCTGTCGACTTGTCAACGGGCCCCAAGGTTTTTATAAAAGAAAATTCTTCACCGGGTTTTATTAGCACTCCGTTGAAGCGCGCCGCCCCCACACCGATGTTGTGGATTCGGTTTCTGGGCGAGCCGCGGAAATTGGAAGCACCGGTGCCGATGAGTTCCTTTATCCCGTATTGCTCAACGTCGGAGCTCGTTATTTCGGGCTTGAGCACACTCGTCGCCAGATTTATGTCCTTGGTGAAAGAATTTTCTTTCAGATTGTCCAATACTGCGTTGAAACTTTCCCCACTTGCAACCTCATAGCCATCCCGGCTGACAGAAAAAGCGCTTGCCCTCCCTCCCGAAAAAGCCAGTTTTGCGTTTTGGGGTGCGACGCGGGTCTCGTCTTTTATTTTTTGAAGATAATTTTCGAGTGCTCCGTCATTTACGGATAAATTGGTCGAAATGCGCGTGTGATACAAATCCTGCTCGCGGCGCAATGCGCGAAAATATATTTTTACGCCCGGATCGTCGGTGGGATGATAGTAAATGTTTTCAATTTCGGAATTGTAAGCGGGGGAAATTTTGAGCGCCGGGCGGATTTTGAGAAACGATTGCAAAACGCTCTTGTCAGCAATTACTTTTTGGTCTTTGATGTGGAAATAAACGGGAGAGCCAAAAATTCTCTGCATCTCTTCCACCGAAAAATCGCCAAGGCTCGTCTCCTGGGCGCGCGTCGCAAACGGAAGAGACAAAAACAAAATTGAGAGTAAGATATATTTTTTCATTTTTTCTTTTGAGGCTGGAAACAATTAAAGGCTCGACCCCGTGATTACTTTCTTCTTGTCTGTGAAATCTTTTGAAATTATAAAAACTTCTTTTATTTTTATGCTCCTGGCAATTTTTGAAACTTTCCTCAAATCGTTTTCCGTCCCTTTCAATTTTATCTCAAAAGCGGTCTTCCCGTCGAGGATAACGTCTATTTCAGAAGTATTCTTTTTGCGATAAAAACTCACAGAACCATACGCGCTCAATTGATTGATGACCGCATTCTCAAAAAGCTGGGCTTCGTTGACTTGGCCGACCGTGTTCAATATGCCGGTATCGGAAAAATACACCTTTCTTCCGCCGGCAACTGTTCGATCAATGCTTCTTGAAAATTTCGGGAGAAGTTTTATAAAAAAAGTCCCCTGCAGAAATTCGAGAAAGCCGTAAACTTTGGGCCGGTCGACGCCAAGTTCACCGGCCAGTTTTGTGATATCAAGCAGAGAGCCGACTCGCGGCACGAGGAGAAGAATGAAATCACGCAGTTCTCTGATGTCCCGATGGTCGGAAAGAATTTTCAAATCTTTCTCAAAGAAAGACGCGAATATATTTTTGAGAATTTGCCTTTTTGTCTCAGTGTCGTTTGTCAGAACAACTTCCGGGAAGCCGCCGAATTGCAAATAGTCTTCGTAATCCAGCTCGAATTTTTTGAATTCAAAAATTTCGGTCCGGCGAAGCGTTTTTTCAAGATTGACTTTGCGGGCCCCCTCGAGAGAAATTTTATCTTTGAAATAAAGGTATTCCTTGAAATTGAGGGAGGCAAGATTGAAAAGAAATTTTCTTCCAGAAAGGGATTCCGGAAACAGATTCTTGAGGTAGAAACTGGATGAGCCGGTGACGACGAACTTCACCCCGAAATGATCAATGAGATATTTGATGATTTTGGTAATTTCGGGAAAATTTTGAATCTCGTCCACAAAAACAAACAGCCGATCTCTTTCCTGACCCTCGGCCATTTTGGCAAGGCGAAAATACACATTGCGGTAGTCAACATCTTCAAAAACCTTTTGGTCAAGAGGATTGTCAAGATCAAGCCAAATCTTCGGTTTTCCCTCAATTTCATCAAAAATCTGCCGCATCAGAGTGGTTTTTCCGACTTGGCGCATTCCGGTGATAACCAGCGCGTTTTTATGATTTATATGCGGAAATACGTCATAATAGAGAAGCCTTTTTTTCATAATGTAGAAAAAATATTACAAAAACATATACTATTTGTAATAATTTTATTACACTGCTAATTATTTGTCAACCCCGCACCAATTCTGGTAAATAATACACAAAGACACTAAAACACCAGGCATCCAAAGTGACTGTGAATTGGTGCGGGGTCAAGGGGCAAGTTTCCAAAAAGAAAACCGCCGCGATCGATTCCTTGGTAATGACAAACGTGTGTCATTAGAACCAACCGCGGCGAGGTGAAATTGTTTCAGGAGATACATTACTCTCCCCACATTATTTTTTGGCAGGTTTCGCAAATGGTATGCGAGGTGAAGGGAGTTGTGTCCAACAGAATTTTACGCAGGAGAGTCACGGACAAGCTCCTTCTTTTTTGAAGGATTCTATTGAGATCATCTGTTGCGATGTCCCCCAACTTGAGCGGGGGAGCGCACATGCAATCGCAAGTGGGGAATAAAGAACCATCTGCAGATAGATGAATTGCGTTAGAGTATCGATATCGAGAAGAAAAGATGAATTGACAACCTCGGCCATGCCAGGGGGATCCAACAATGTCTCTTGCTCTCCCATGCTTAATCATCGAAAAGGGGCTAATGACCAACCGCATTTCGTTTTGATCTTCTCGATCGATGATTAAATGACAGGGAATTCCAAAAGAGTTCGCGCTTATCCGATGAAAAGTTTTCGCTGACCAAGTTTTTTGTGTATAGCCCTGCCAGCCAAACTTGCGATCCCACGTCTCAACGAGCAAGTGGTATATGGTCGAGTCGGTTCGCTCTTCGGCTTCAGCAAGACAAGTATAAAGCGTCCTGTAGGTTTTATGAAAGTTCTCCCGGCTTGAACAAAGATTAATACTTACTAAGGCAGTTCTGCCTTTTTCAATCAACAAGGAGAGGGTGTCTACAAGCCGTCGAACTGCTTTGGCTGAAAACGCGTGAAAGCTGATGCAGAAATGAATCGCCTCAGCATTGTCCATCTCGAGAATTTTCTCTATTGTCTTTTTTTCATCCTCTGATTCAGAAGTGAAACCAGAGGTGACAATTTGAATCCAGTTAGTTTTTTTACCAAGCTTGTCAAGACAAAGCTGAACGATATCTGACAAGTGGGGATTTAGCAAGGGCTCTCCTCCTCCCGTAAAACAGAGATCTATCCGTTGCTCACCGTACTCCAAGTTATTGATTTGTGATACAAGCTTATCAGCAGCTTCAATTTTGAGGTGCATAGGTTCGCCCATATTGGAGCGAAATGCACAATGACTACAGCCTCTATCGCAGGCTGAAGTCGCATCCGCGGTCACAACCAGATTACGATTATGCATATGTCGCTCCTTTGTGAAAATATGGTTGTATCATAAGTTAAAGAACTTCGAGCTAGTTTATCAAGACAAATAAGTTTTGTCAATTTGGTGCATTTATTCATGACATACTCGACAAAAAACGAACCTAATGGTCCGTTTTCTTGTAAAAATGATGATTTCGAAATCCTAGAACCCTCTCACCTGAATCTTCTTTGATTTGGTCGTGTCGGCCTTGGGCAAACGAATGGTGAGAATTCCGTTTTTCATCGTCGCTTCGGCTTTGTCGGCCAAGACTTCCACGGGCAGAATCACTGATCGGGAAAATGTTCCCCAGTAGCATTCCTGATAATAATAATTCTCGCCCTCGACTTTTTCCTCGTTCTTGCGGTCGCCGCGGATGGTCACCATGTCGTTGTTGATGGAAACGTCCAAGTCCTCCGGTTTCACGCCGGCGATGGTGGATTTAATGACAATGTCGTTATCGGTTTGATAGACGTCAATGGTGAGCTGTCCTTCCGAATCCCCCGCCCAACTCTCATCCTGCTCGGCCGGAGGGCTGGTTTCCGGCATCGTCGGCTCAACGGCGTAATCTTCAGCCGGACTCGCCTGCGGCTGAATGCTGTGCCCTCCGTAGGATTGAGCGGGACCGGGATATCCATAACCGGAAGGCTGGCTTTGTTCCTCGGGGACTCTTCGCGAGCCGGTCAGCCGCTCAAAAAATGACCTTTTCTCTTTCATGTGATTTCCCTATAAATGAAGTTATTTGGACAATATCAATATACACCCGTTTCGAAAATTAATCAAGTTCCCGAAAATTAAAGGCAACGATTGACATATTTATGACAAAAACCACAGCCAAAATGATCCCCACCAGCCAGTTGGTGAAATTTCCCCTTTGGACAACCAAAAAATTGAAAAGCAAGTGAATGAAAGTTGCCGCAACGATTGTCCGAAGCGCGGCAAACCAGGTTTCCCGGTCGCGAACGGCAACAAGAACGGCAATGAGAAAAGCGGTCAAGATATGGACCAGAAGAACCGCCCCGAGCGAAAACAAAGTTTCACCACCGAGCACCCCGATATCCTGAATTCTTCTTCCGTTGGCGAGAAGAACAAAGTATGTTTCCGTTAGCCCGAAAAACAAGCCGGTGAGCACCGCGGCAAAAATAAATATGAATCCCTTGAGACCGAAAATCCGCCGCAGAATATAGACGGCGGAAAGATATTTGAAACTTTCTTCAATGATAGCCGCCGCTACAAGAAAAGAGCTAAGATTATGATAAACATCCAGCACAATTTCTTTTTGGAAAAAGACATTTACGATGACTGCCAGCAGTTGCTCGGCAATGACCGAGGCGAGAGCCACCAAAATCCCAACTACCGGCGCGCCAAGAAATACATTAAGCATAAAACTTTTGTAGCGGTCGAACCGCAGTCTGCTAAGGTAAGCGGTTCGACCGCTACAAGACCTTATAACTTCAAATTCGCGTTCGCCTCGAGCTTTCTCCAATTATTATAGAACGCTTTTTTGTTTTTGGATAATTTCCACTTGTGATATCCGGCCACGGCAATCATCGCGGCGTTGTCGAGGGAGTATCTGGTATCTGGTATAGCTAATCCGCAATTTCGAATTTCGAATTTCGAATTTCGAATTTTTTCTTTAAGTTGCCTGCGCAATTCTTGATTCGCCGAGACTCCGCCGCCGAGAAGAATGGTTTTGGGCTTGTATTTCTTGGCCGCTTGTATGGTTTTGTAAACCAAAACGTCAACCACCGCCTGCTGAAATTCAGAACATAATTCTCCGGTCAACTTTTTGCTTTTGGTAATCTTGGAATTATCCCGAACCGTATAAAGCACAGCCGTCTTGAGCCCGGAAAAGGAGAAATCGAGACTGCCGGAATCAATCATTGGACGAGGCAGTTTCATACATGGAGCATGGAGCATGGAGCATGGAGCACTTTTTTTCACTTTTGTTCCATGTTTCATGTTCCATGTTATGTGATTCGTGGCGCAAGCGGAGATTGCCGGTCCTCCCGGATACCCCAACCTCAAAATCTTCGCCACTTTGTCAAAAGCTTCTCCGGCCGCGTCGTCCAGCGTCTGTCCGATGATTTTGTAGCTCAAATGCTTTTTCATAAATATGAGTTCCGTATGCCCGCCGGAAACTATTAGGGCCAAAATGGGAAACTTTATCGAAAGGTTCGACCTTGAGGAATTCCGAGAGCTATGCTTGAGGAAGGGAAAGGTCGAACCTTGTATAAAATTCGCATAAATATGACCCGCAATATGATTCACTCCCGCCAGCGGTTTCTTCCAGGCATATGCCAAGGCTTTGGACGCGTTTGTTCCGACAAGAAGCGCTGGAATAAGCCCCGGTCCTTGAGTTACTGCAATTAGATCGACATCGTTTCTCTTAATTTTGTTTTTCGAAATAATTTTTTTCAAAAGAACGGGAAGGTTTTTCAAGTGGTCTCGCGCGGCCAAATTCGGGACTACGCCGCCGAACGGCGCGTGGGTTTTCACTTGTGAAGAAACATATTCATCCACGACAAAAAAATTACCCTTTTCCGCTTTCACAAGAGCAACCGCTGTTTCATCGCAAGATGTTTCGATGGCGAAGATAAGCATGAAATTAGTATAAAGTATATTTACGAACTACGAAATAAGCGAAAGTACGAAAAAATTCGTAGTTCGTATTTTCGTAAAGCGAAGCGTTTTCGTAGTTCGTAATACCAAAAAATCCCGCGATTATGGCGGGATCTTTTGATTGAAATAGATGACTGGAAGCTTGCTATTTCATAACCGCGTCCTTGAGTTTCTTGAGCACGCGGGCTTTCAGGACCGTCTTGGCCGGAATCTGGATAGATTCGCCGGTCATCGGGTTGCGTCCCATGCGGGCGGCCCGGTGTTTCTTTTCGATTTTCACAACACCCGGGATTTCAACCGCTTCCTTTGTGACGGTGCTTTTCACGACTTCCGTCATTGTCTCAAGGACCGCAATAACGTCCTTTTTTGCGAGTTGAGTCTTCTCAACAATCGCTTCCACAAGCTCTTTCTTCTTCATGTGGTTTTTACGTTAATGATAATTTTTGAAGTTCGACTTTTCAAATACTATCAGAATATTGGGATTTTTGCAATATTTTGTCAAGAGGTTCGAAAAAAGTCCAAAAAACCGGAAAGTATGATTCTGGTACCGCGTAGGGGATTCGAACCCCTGATTTCCAGGATGAAAACCTGGCGTCCTAGACCGGGCTAGACGAACGCGGCATACTAGAAAAAAACAACAACTACAGCGATAATCATAACGAAAATAGGGAAACCAGTCAACAACATTTGCCTTTTTTCCGCCCAAAATGCTAGAATTGGGAACTGGTTAATTTGTTTTTATGCCCCAAAACGACGTTGAAATCTCACAACCAATAAAAGATTTTTTGGAAGTTCTGCGGAAAGAAACGACCAAAATCGAAGAAATCTCCAAAGAAAAGAGGAAAGAAGAAGTGGAAACCGAAGAAGCCAGCTCGCCTCGATTCCCGGGCGGCGAAGCGGGCGAGAGTATGGCGCTTTTTTACGAGAAAATCCGCCGGCTTATCGAATACAAAGATGACCATCTCATAAAAAGAAGCGCCATCGAGAGAATTCTCAAGCGCAGTCTCATCATTGAATGGCGCCAGAGCGATTTCACCGGGCAATTCATAGAGGAGCTTGTCATGGCCGGCTATCTGACCCGCGAGAAGGTAAGCGAGGAAGTGAAATCCGAAGTTGGGTGGATCATCGGAAAATACCAGACTCTTTTTAAAAATCTCTATAATCTGGAACTGCGCCGCTGGCTGGTGGGAATGGCTTCCTGCGAAATTGAGGAAATCCTCTTTCCCCAACCGGTGAAAAAAGCCCTGGTGAGAGCGCTGTTTCAATCGCTTGAAAAAAGAATCGTCGTCCAAGACGAAAGTGAACCAGCCGACTCGCCTCGACTTCACTCCGGCGAAGCGGGTCGGGAAATCCAAATTTATCTGGCCAGTCTCCGATCTCTTTCTAAAGTTGATAATGTTATGCTTGGTTTTATTCTTCTCAAGATCTATCTTCCCCAATGGTTTCAAAGAGACGCCGAAAAAAGAACCTATTCAGCGAAAGAACTTTTTTCACTCAAGAAAAAGATTGAAAGAAAAATCGCCTCTCCTCTTATATCCCGGATTGCCATCGCTGCGAAGAAAACAGCTCTCTATTTCAACATCTTCTCCGAAACTATGTTGAAAAATACCTCGAAAGCTGAAGTGATCACCAAAGACCCTGAAGCGCTGCGCTTCGCGGTTCAGATGACTTGCGAGCAGATTTATGACCAGGAGATGAAAAAATTCAAAAAACGGGTGAGGCGCAGTCTGGCGTTTCTGGTCATCACCAAAGTGCTTTTAGCAATTTTTCTCGAATATCCCTATGCGAAATATGTTTTGGGAAGCGTCACTTGGCTCCCGATTTACATCAATCTTCTTTTCCCTCCTCTTTTTCTTATATTTCTCTCCGCAACTGTGGCCAAGCCCGGCTCCAGAAATTCAGCTCTCATTGCCGAGGGAGGCGAGGGCGTAGTTTATGACAATGGTAAAAACAAAGAAAAAATAATAGTTAAGGCCCGCGAAGAAAGAAGTTTTCAGGCAATTTTTCTGGATCTGTTTTTCTTTCTGACTTTCGGGCTCTCTTTCGGACTGACTGTTTGGATTCTGCATTTTTTGAAATTTGACCTTCTGGCCATTCTCATATTTCTTTTTCTCGCCAGCGTCGTGAGTTTTTTCAGCGCCTTGGTCCGCCAGCCCATTCGCGACTTGGTCGTCATGAAAGAGAAAGAAGGACTTGTCACCACCCTTTTGGACACGCTTTTTCTGCCCTTTGTTCGCATCGGAAAATGGATGACGGAAAACTTTTCCAAAGTCAACGTTTTTCTTTTTGTTTTCGACGTTTTCATCGAGGCCCCCTTCAAAGTTTTCGTCCGCTTCATTCAGGACTGGGCGGGATTCATTCGGAAAAAGAAAGAGGAAATGATATAATTTGAATTACGAAGTATGAATTATGAATTATAGATATTACGGATTCCATAATTCATAATTCCTGATTCTTGATTCAAAAGTCTTGAAAAAACATTGGGATAAAATTATTCTAGGTTTGATTTTGATTCTAGCGGCTGCCATTCGCCTCTATCATTTTCACGACTGGCTTTATTTCGCGATGGACCAGGCTCGGGACGGAATGCTCGTTCGCGAGGCTTATGAAAACGGCGTCTCGCAGCTGCCGCTTCTGGGACCGCGGGCGGCAGGAACATTCTTGCGATTGGGGCCGATCTTCTATTACTTCCAATTCATCTCAGCCAAAATTTTCCAATCCACCGATCCAGCAGTGCTTGCTTACCCGGATTTTCTTTTTTCAGTCCTTTCCGTCCCGCTTTTTTATTTCTTCCTGCGCCTGTATTTTCAAAAGGCAGTTTCGCTTTTGGCAACCACCATTTTCGCTGGGAGCTTCATCGCCATCCAGTACGGAAGATTTTCCTGGAACCCGAATTCAATCCCTTTTTGGACATTACTTGCCTTCTTTGCTCTTCTCAAGTTTTCCCGCTCCAAAAACAACAAGCAAAAATATACTTGGCTCGCCGCGGTGGCCGTGGCGTGGGGTGTTGTCAGTCAGCTTCATTTTTTGGTTTTCGTAACTCTTCCTATTCTCATTGTCACTTTTCTCATTTGGAATGGGAACGTGAAAAAACTGGACTGGAAAGGCGCGCTTCTCGTGCTGCTTATTCTTCTTCTTTTCTATCTTCCCGTGATTTTGAGTGATGTAAAAACCGGCGGAGACAACGTGAAACAATTTCTGTTTGCTCTCAAGAACAAACCGCAGACGGATTATACATTTTCGCAGAAATTTTTCCAAAATTTCATAAATCACGGAAACTATTATACCCTTTATCCAACCTCTTATATCAGCCGGACCGGAAAAATATCGATGCTGGCTGGCCTAGTTCTCACTTTTGCGACGCTTCTCAAGATGTTCTGGGCAGTGAGAGAGGAAAAAAATGAAAACCGCAAGGCGTATCTGCGCGCAGTTTTTGTTTGGTTTTTGGGATTCTTTCTTCTTCTTGTTCCCTTTGCCTTTCAGATTCGCCCCCGTTTCTTTTTTCCCGTTTTTTTCCTGCCGTTTGTTTTTTTCGCTTTCTGGTTCGAATGGCTCCTTGAGCAGAAAAAAATTTTTGGCCGAGCGGCAACCGCGATCGTGCTCTTGGCGATCCTGACTCTTAATTCGGAAGCGACCTACGCCTGGTACAAAAGTCTGGCCGGAGAATATGATCCCGAACCCTGGCTGGGACGAATGCTTGTCATTCAGCAGTTTCAGAATGTGACTGCAACGCAACTTGAAAGTCTGGCTCAATATCTGAAGAAGAGAAGTATCGAAGAAAATCGGACGTTTGATCTTTACGGCAATATGACTTATCGCGTTCCGGTCCAGTATTTTTTGGAAGCCGATCCAGCGGTGGACTACGGCCTTATCACCAAAAGCGACAAGGATCCGTCGAAACTATATTTCGCCATGACTTCCGACAAAGACGGCTATGAGGCCATTCCGGCCGATATTCGGTCTAAATTTAATCTGGTCGCGACGCATTCCTTCAGCTATCGCCTCAAGCTCTTTGAGCTGGAGCTCAAAGACATCCAGCCGGAGTACAAAAAAGAAAAGAAACCGGAAAGCGAGAACAATGAAAAAAAAGAACCAAAACCGAGAAGAGAAGAGAGGGTGAGGTGGGAAGAAGTATTTTAGGAATTTTGAATTTTGAATTTCTAATTTTGAATCAATTTTTAATGACTTAATTATTAATTAATAAATTCAATATTCATTCAAAATTCAAAATTAGAAATTGAAAACTTGGTGATGAGGGATAATAAGATTGAGAAAAATAGTCCCTTTTTCCTAAAAGGCAGCAACAAGGTCGGCGTGTTGTTGCTTCACGGTTGGTCTTCTCCTCCTGATGAGCTCCGCCCATTGGCGAATTATTTGAATTCTTTTGGATACGCAGTTTATGCTCCCTTGCTCTCTGGACACGGAACTAAGCCCGAAGACCTCAAAGGCATAACCTGGCAGGATTGGTTTCGCGACAGCCAGAAAGCGCTCGAGGAATTGAAAAAGCACGCGGACAAGATTTTCGTCGGCGGGATTTCAATGGGCGGAAATCTGGCGATGCTGGTTTCGGAAGATGAGTCAATCGCTGGAATCTTCACGATGGGCGCGGCTATGCGCTACAAATTTCATAACTTGGCGAAATTATCCCTTTTTTTGATGGGGCTTACGAAGACCTACCGCAAAAAATACTATCCCCCCTGGGTCCGAAAAAAAATGGGGCATCGCAAAGTGTATTCCTACTATCCGATCGAGAATGCTAAGGAAGTTATGCGCCTCGCCGACGCGACGCACGAATTTTTGCCCCGTATCAAAAAACCGATTCTCATTATGCAGTCCACGACTGATCATATGGTTTCCAAAAAATCGCCCCGAATTATTTTCGACGGCGTAAAATCGAAAATAAAAGAGATTTTCTGGGTGGAAGATGTTTATCACGTATTCACGGGAAATAAGAAAGCGTGGGAAAAAATTAGAGAATTTATTAAAAAAAGCACAAATACACAAAGCTGACAAAATGCCAAACAAAGCCACAAATCACAAACTACCAAAACGTACAGATTTTGTGTTTTGGAGTTTTAACATGTTTGTGTTTTGTTTGGAATTTTGTGTATTTGTCTTTTTGTGTTTTTTATGAGAATTGCTATTTTCACCAATAATTATCTCCCCAACCCCTACGGCGTCGCCGGTTCAGTGGAAAGCTTTCGAAAAGTTTTTGAAAAGCTTGACCACGAGGTGTATGTGTTCGCGCCGCGCTGGAAGGATTACGCGGATAAAAATCCAAGAGTTTTTCGTTATCCTTCGATTGATATTGAGATAAAAATAAAGTTTCCCCTGGCGATTCCACACTCTCTTAAAATTCATAAAATTCTTAAGCGCCTGAAACTTGATATCATCCACTCTCAACACCCCAATCTTCTGGGAAGCGCGGCGGCGCACTGGGCGTGCAGGAAAAATATACCGCTTGTTTTCACCTGGCATACGCTCTACGACCAATACGCTCATTTTGTCCCTTTCGTTCCGCGGCGCCTGGCGGCCTGGTGGGCAATCCGAAACGCCCGAAACTACGCCAACCGTGCCGACGCAGTCATCACCCCCACGCCGTCAGTTATCGAAATCATCAAGCACTGGGGAGTGAAGAATAAAAACATATTTTCCGTTCCCACAGGAGTTGACGAAGAACAATTTGCGAATCCCGATGGGGAAAGTGCGAGAAAAAAATACGGCGTCAAGAACGACGAGATACTTCTCCTTATGATCACCAGGCTCACCGCGGAGAAAAACGTGGAATTTCTGTTTGAGGCGATTTCTGACATCCTCGCGCGAAATGAAAAAGTGAAGTTTTTGACGTCCGGTGAAGGGCATTTGCGAAACAAGTTGGAAAAGATGATCAAGAAAAAGAACCTGAAAGACAAAATTATTTTCGCCGAGGAAATTACGAATGAAAATAAAAAAAATTACTACGCCGCCGGGGATATTTTCGTTTTTGCTTCGAAATCGGAAACGCAAGGAATGGTGCTCACCGAAGCGATGTACTGCGGGCTTCCCATTGTGGCTGTTCGGGCCACCGGCGACAAGGATATCGTCGAAGACGGCAAAACCGGATTTTTGGTTTCGGAGAATAAAAAGGAATTCGCAGATGCGGTCCAGAGATTGATCGACAACGCAGATTTGAGAAGAGAATTTGAGCAGGAGGCAAAAAGAATCGCCGGGGAGAAATATACTTCGAAAGTCTGCGGGGAGAAAATGCTGAAAATTTATGAGAAAACAATCGCGAATTATAAATAGAAAATTCTACGAAAGAAATACGTTGAAAGTCGCCCGAGACCTTCTCGGTTGTTTTTTAGTCCGCGAGTATCGCGGGAAAATCATCCGAGTGATGATTACCGAGACCGAAGCTTATCACGGCGAAGATGATCTCGCTTGCCACGCTTCGCGCGGAAAAACTGCCCGAACGGAAGTTATGTATGGGAACCCTGGCCACGCCTATATCTATATGATTTATGGAATGTATTTTTGTTTGAATATTGTGACTGAAAAAAAGAATTTCCCGGCGGCGGTGCTTATTAGAGCGGTCCGTCCGCATAGAGGTCGGTCCGCCCCCCGTGTTGGCTGGCGGTCCGACCTCTTGAACGTCAAACTCAACGGCCCCGGAAAGCTCTGCAAATTCCTGAAAATAGACAAAAAACTGAACAAATGGAATTTAACAAAAGGTAAAAAATTGTGGGTAGAACGCCCCGCCCAAAGTTTTTCAAAGAAAAACATTATGGCGGGCAGGCGGATCGGGATTGACTACGCCCAACACTGCCGGGAATATTTGTGGCGGTTTCATACCGAAATATAAGAATTATAAGGCTTATAAAAGCTATATTTTAGAAATGTTTCACAGGATTTTGCCTCCTATTGACAAGGTCTTTTTCGTATGCTATCATTGGGCGTTAAAAATTGAATAATGCAAGGAAAGAGTTTAGCACTGCTTTTTTACCCAAAAAGCGAGGCTAGTTGAAATAAGAGCGGTTGGAAGGTCTCTTTCCTTGCAAAATAAGAGAAAAATCTTCCAGTCGCTCTTATTTTTGCTAAGTTCTTTGAGAAA
>Ga0233423_10000520_pt1 | contig 20151 bp, 20 predicted proteins | sample Watercolumn_Mata_FD_180713 | JGI IMG/M metagenome (GOLD analysis project Ga0233423, IMG submission 180713) | Freshwater microbial communities from Lake Matano, South Sulawesi, Indonesia - Watercolumn_Matano_2014_112_MG | ecosystem: Environmental > Aquatic > Freshwater > Lake | place: Indonesia...
CTGCATCGGCAGGATCGACTATTGTTGCACCATTCTGCTTCATCACGTCGAAGGCACTACTCATCAGCGCGTCAACGCCTTCGTGAAATCCAAAGTACCGTCGCACCACGCCGATGCGCGCTCCTTGAAGTCCCCTGGGATCAAGATGTTGAGTGTAGTCAGCCGATGCTTTTCCTCGGCTCTCGGCCGTTGCACCGTCTTCAGGGTCGATTCCTGTCAATACCCCAAGCAGGATGGCGGCATCGCGAACGGACCGGGCCATTGGTCCGGCAGTGTCTTGATTGTGTGAAATCGGGATGACGCCGGTTCTGCTCACGAGCCCAACGGTAGGTTTGATGCCGACGATTCCGCAAATCGATGACGGACTCACAATCGACCCGTCTGTCTCTGTACCAATACCTGCGGCGCAGAGGTTGGCTGCGACAGCGGCACCAGTTCCGGAACTTGACCCGGAGCAGTTGCGATCAAGTGCGTAAGGATTCTTGGTCAGTCCACCGCGGCCACTCCATCCGCTGGTCGAGCGGCTCGCCCGGATATTTGCCCACTCGCTCAGGTTTGTCTTTCCCAGAATGACGGCGCCGGCCGCGCGCAACCGTTGAACAAGAAATGCATCAGAAGGTGGCTTCGAACCAACGAGTGCCAGAGAGCCGGCGGTAGTGGACATCCGGTCCTTGGTGTCAATGTTGTCCTTGATGAGAATGGAAATACCGTGGAGGGGTCCCCGTGGCCCTTTTGCCTTTCGTTCTTTGTCGAGCTCCTCTGCGATCCTGAGTGCGTCGGGATTCAGTTCAATGACGCTATTGAGCCCCGGGCCTTTCTTGTCGATTGCAGCGATACGAGAGAGATATTTCTGAACGATCGAGCGTGCGGTGAGTTTTCCGCTACTCATCGCTAGTTGGAGACCTTCTATCGTACTCTCATCGAGTTCGAATGTTTGTACGTCAGGAGGAGGAGAGAACGACGGATCGCCCTCGGCAAGAGAAATGCCTGGGATGGTGGCTGCCGCAACTCCGCCTGTGATACTTGTTCTCAGAAAGTGGCGTCTGCTGACGTGATGACCAGGTTGGTGCTTCTTCATAGGCGTCTTTCTCTCCTTCATGAATTTCGACACGTAACGCGGAGGGTTCGCCGGCCGCGTCGACGCGGCCACAGGCGAACCCTCCGCGAAGTTCGAATTGCCGGTGGGCCGGTCAAACCTGGACGAATTTCTCCGGCTTCGCACCGCAGATCGGGCATTCCTTCGTCGGTTTGCCAAGCTCGATGTATCCGCACACCGGACAGAGGTAGAAATCCACGCCTGTCAGGTCCTTTCCCTGCTTCGCTGCCTCGAGCGCCATGGTATAGAGCTTTGCGTGAACTGCTTCAGCTTCCACGGCATATCCGAACATACGTTTCGCCTGGTGATTGTCCGCCTCAGCCTGCTTGAGCATCGGTGGATACATTTCTTTGTATTCATAAGTCTCGCCGTCGATCGCAGCCTGCAGATTCTGTGCGGTGGTGCCGACGCCGCCCATCGATTTGAAGTGACCCTCTGCGTGTATCCTCTCAGCTTCGGCGGTCATCCGGAACAGCTTCGCAATATTGTGCAATCCCTCTTGTTCTGCCTTCTTCGCAAAGTTGGTGTATTTCTGAAATGCCTGGCTTTCACCGGCAAACGCTTCCTTCAGATTGTCGAGAGTGGTTGGCATGTATTTCTCCCTGGTGATGAGTTAATGATCTGAGTTCTGGCCGACTGAACTGCGGACGACGGTGGCGTCCGGTCTTGCCATGTTCATGCAAGAACTTTTTCAATCGATTCGAACTCTTCGTTTGTGAAAGATACATTTTTAAGTGTCCTGACCGCATCGTCAACCTGTGCAACTGTGCTTGCGCCGACAAGAGCTGAAGTGATCTCGGGGTATCGGAGAACCCAAGCCAGCGCCATTTGAGCAAGCGACTGTTCTCGTTTTGCTGCAATCTCATTTAGGCGACGGACTTTCGAGAGCTTCTCGTCGGTGATTTGATGTGCTTTCAGAAATCCGTGCGGTTTTCCCGCCCTTGAGTCGGGCGTGATTCCATTGAGGTATCTGTTTGTGAGGAGCCCTTGGGCGAGAGGGGAAAAAGGAATACAACCTATGCCTTCTTCGCGCAACGTACGCAACAAGTCGTTCTCCACCCACCGGTTGAACATATTGTAGACTGGTTGATGGATGATGCAGGGGGTGCCGAGTTGCCGCAGGATCTTCTGTGCTTCGCGGGTCAACTCGTGGGGATAATTGGACAGCCCGACATAAAGCGCCTTGCCGCTGCGGACGATCTGATCGAGCGCCCTCATCGTCTCCTCAAGCGGCGTCTCGGGATCAGGGCGATGATGATAGAAGATATCGACATACTCCAGACCCATACGTTTCAGACTCTGGTCCAGGCTGGCGATGAGATACTTGCGGGATCCCCAGTCGCCATAGGGTCCGGGCCACATGAGGTAACCGGCTTTTGACGAGATGATCAACTCATCGCGGTAGCCGGCAAAATCCTCCCTCAAGATCTTTCCGAAGTTCTCTTCGGCGGAGCCGGGAGGGGGACCGTAGTTGTTGGCCAGGTCGAAGTGCGTGACGCCAAGGTCGAATGCTCTGCGGAGGATGGCTCGGGCGACTGTGAGATCATCCACCCCGCCGAAATTGTGCCACAGGCCGAGGGAGAGAGCCGGAAGCTTCAGGCCGCTGCTACCGCAGCGGTTGTACTTCATCGACTCATATCGATGGTCCGACGCTTCGTATGCATGCTGTTGAGCCACGACGATTCCTGTGCCAGTTATTGAAGTCGACCGGGTTTGTACCGAAGATGGGTAAAAGACAAATGAAAATCACTTCAAATCAGTCAACCAGAGGAGTTGAAAAGGACCGACGACGCCGGAATCATTTGCCGCCTGTTCGGCTTCTGGCGTCTCAGTGAAGGCCCTTGCCTTCTCCACGTCATCGACCCGGAAGAGGTAGACAATGTGGTTCCTATCGGTGGGATCATGAAGGAGGTAGAGGAGATGAAGTCCCGCTTTTTGCTGACCTTCCAGATCGGAATTGAATATCCTAAGCCAACGGTCAAAATCTTCAACCCTGTGCCGGCAGAGCATATAATTCATCGGCGTCTCCTGTTGTGGTGAATCTGTTCGTCAGAGAATCCCAAAAACACATTGATGCGTACGTCAGGTTCTGGCAAGCGCCTCCTTGACTCGCTCGGGAGTCATCGGGAGATGGTAGAGACGAGCCCCTGTGGCGTCGAAGATTGCATTTGCGACAATGGCACCCATCGCCACAATCGCCGGCTCGCCGCCTCCCTGGGGATCCGCGTCCCTATTGTCGAGGATGACCGTTTCAATCTTTGGCATCCAACTGAAACGAGGAATTTCGTATGTGTCGAAGTTCTTTTCGAGGATCTCGCCTCCCTTGAAGCGAACCCTCTCCGTCAGCGCATAGCCGAGACCCATCATGATGCACCCTTCCATCTGAATGGTCGCCCCGGCGGGATTGACCACCAGGCCCATGTCTTGTGCACACACGACGCGCTTCACTTTCACTCTGCCCGTCGTCTTGTCGACACCGACTTCGGAAATGGATGCCACGTAGGTTCCGGCGTCAATGCCGCACCCAACACCATAGCCGCGGCCGCTCGGTGCCTTTGCAGGGGTCCAGCCGAATTTCTCCGCCGCCTTCTCGAGCACGCGTATCATCTTCTTATCTGTCAAATTCCTCAGGCGGAACTCAACTGGGTCCAATCCCGCTTTTGCAGCCAGCATATCGATCTGCGATTCCCGGGCGAATGAGTTGGTGTTGTTTCCCGGTGCCCGCCATGGTCCTGTGGCAAAGGGATGCGAGCCAGGTGCTCCGACCCAGCTTGTGTTGTATGCTGTCGTGAGGTGATGCGGAATGTTGTAGAAGTGCTGTGATCCTCGCTCGCCGGCAAAGTACACGCGGTAATCCCACAGACTGATCGCTCCGGACGAAGAAACGCCCGACTTGATTTTCACTATTGCCGCGGGCCGGAAGGCGTCGAAGAAGAACTCTTCCTGTCTATTGTATGCTACTTGCACCGGTTTGCCTGTGAGGCGTGCAAGCTGCGCCGCTTCAACAGCCTGCAGATTTCTCGTCTTCCCACCAAAACCACCTCCGACGTACGGCGTGATGACACGAACCTTTTCGGAAGCCACCCCGAGGCCGCGTGCGATTTCTTCTTTTGCCGTGAATGGATTCTGTGTCGAGGCCCACACCGTGATTTTCTCATCCTCAATTGCCGCGACTGCGGTGTGTGGTTCTATCGACGAATGGGCGACGTAGTCGTTGAAGTATGTTGCTTCGATCATTTCTTTCGATTCGCTCTCGCCGACCTTGAGATCGCCGCTGTTTTGGACGCTTTTCCCGGCAGGAGCAACGTTGAGGAGGTGATCGAAGATCGACGTTTCGTCGGGTGTCGGGGGCGCGGCGTCGAACTTCGCCTTGACCTGTGCGAGCGCCGCTTCGGCGACATCGGGCAGCTCGTGGAGGACGGCAACGAGCTCCTTTTCCTGAACGACAATCACCCCATCAACTTTCTTTGCTTCGGAAACGTCGACCTCGAGGAGCTTCGCGCCGTGCGCGGGGGGACGGAGAATCTTGGCGTACAGCATTCCCTTCAGCCGAATATCGCCGGTGTACTTTGCCTTTCCCGTTATTTTCTCCTCGGCATCTCTGCGCAAGAGTGCCTGGTTCATCGCTTTGAACTCCGAAGGTTTTTTGAGTGGGGCTTTCCCTGATGCCCGTCGCTCAATTCTCTTTCCTTTCGCCAGTTGGCCGTACGAGACTTTTTTCTGTTGGTTTGTGCTATCCACAACGAAGCCGTTGACGGTGATGAGTCGATCCTGCGGAACTTTCAGATACTCAGCTCCCAGCTCAAGGAGTGCCTGCCGGGCCTCGGCGCCGGCAGCCCGCAGAAGAGGTCCAAAGACGCGGGTCGACAATGATCCAAAGGTCCCCATGTCCCAGGGACATACGTCCGTGTCTCCCATGACCATATCGATCGACCCCACGGGTACATCCAGTTCGTCAGCAAGCATTTGTGCGAGCGATGTGACGACACCCTGTCCCATCTCGATCTTGCCCGTGAAACACGTGACACGGCCATCCTCGCCGATTTTCAGAAGAGCATTGAAGTCGGTCGGAACAGACCGTTGAGGTCGATTCTGACGCTCCTGCCATTCAAGGAGCGGATCCGAGACCGTGAAAAGGATGAAGATGCCGCTGCCCGTGGATTTGAGAAAGTCACGGCGGCTCATATGTTGATCGGAGGAATTCGCGAGGAATTCGAGCCCACTGCGTTCGTTCTTATTCATCTCAGCGTCCTCCTCTCATTTCACTGGCCGCAGTTTGAATTGCCTCCACGATACGCGGATGGACGCCGCAACGGCAGAAATTGTCATCCATCCCCTCAATGATCTCCGCAACGGAGGGGTGGGGATGTTTCCTGATGAGGGAATAGGCGGCCATGATCATGCCGGGTGTACAGTACCCGCACTGCAGAGCGTCGTGGCTCATGAACGCTTTCTGCAGGGGATGCAAAGAGCCGTTCTTCGCCAGGCCCTCGATGGTCACGACATCTCTTCCGCTGACGTACTTCACAGGGGCCGAGCACGACTTGACAGCAAGGTTGTTTACGAGGACGGTGCACGCACCGCAATAGCTCTCCCCGCAACCGTACTTGGTTCCAGTGAGTCCGAGATCGGTTCGGAGAATCCAGAGGAGCATGCGTGTTGGGTCGACGTTAATCTCTGTGGGTTGGCCGTTGAGGGTGAACTTGATGGTCTCAATCATGATCAAGTCCTCTGTGGAGTGTGGAAAAATCGAGTGCAGCAGAACACGAATGATTCGTGGGATGACAGAATCGGGAGCGAAGTTACAGCGTATGCTCTGCTATAATCTTGAAAGCAATTATCAAAAGCACAATACCGCCTGCGATCTGGCCTTTTGTGCCGAGCCAGTGTCCCGCGCGTTCTCCCAAATGAATGGACCCAACCGACATTGCCAGCGTGATCAGACCGATCAGGACGCTTGGATACCAGACCGAGATGCGCAATGCCGCAAGGCTGAGCCCGACGGCAAGTGCATCGATGCTCGTTGCAGTCGATAGCGTGACGAGGCTCCATCCCCGGCTTGGATCACCCGCGCTGGTATCTGGCTTGTCAGGTGTAACAAAGATCATCCGCAGTGCTACGATGGCGAGAAGCCCGGAGGCAACCCAGTGGTCGAACGCCGCGATATATGGTGCCAGTCGTGTTCCAATCGCCCATCCCGCAATGGGCATGAGAAATTGAAACAGGCCGAAGTGAAATGATATCCTGAATTTTGCGCGTCTGTTGTTCAGCTGGCCCGCCGCGCTGAGTGCAAGCGACACGGCTGAAGCATCCAGCGACAGAGACACGGCAAGAATCAGAATTTCCAGGGTGGACAATCACTTCCTCCACGAATCATAAACATCCGGACGGCGGTCGTTCAGGAACAGCCGCCTGGCATGCGACTTCTGGACGCGGCTCAGGTCAATGTCACAGAAGAGAATTTCATCTGTTCCTTTGGCTGCGCGGGCAATCACGTTTCCATCTGGATCACAGACGAATGACTCTCCTGCAAACTCGAGCTTGGGCTCTTTTCCCACGCGGTTGCAGAGTGCCGTGAAGTATCCGTTCTGGAAGGCGGCCACTCTCATCTCCGCTTCGTAGAGTCCTTCCGGCCATTCACCAACCGATCCTGCTTGCGGGACGACGACGAGTTCTGCGCCAGCGACGGCGAGAGCGCGCATGTACTCGGGAAAATGCCTGTCATAACAAATCGCTACGCCGATCACGCCCGCCTGGGTTGCATAGACCGGCGCACCCGTATTCCCCGGTGTATAGTAGCCCTTTTCATGGAAACATGCATAATCGGTGATGTGAACCATGCGTGTCTTGCCGAGGATCCTGCCCGTAGCATCAATGACGGGCGACGTGTCGTACGTGGCTGCGCCGTCTCGCTCGAACTGATTGAGCACGATGACGACACCGTGTGCACGTGCGATCTCCGCGAACGATTCTGTGGTAGGACCCGGAATCTCCTCAGCGAACTGTCTGACGTCTCCACTTGCCTTGTCCTGAGGATAGAATGGCTCGAACGCAAGCTCTGCGAAACAAATGAGCTTTGCCCCCTGTGTAGCAGCTGCCCTGGCGGCTTCAAGTCCACGCTTGAGGTTGTCGGATTTGTCTGGTGATGCATGCTGCTGAACGAGGGCGATGATCATCCTGCTCGAACTCCTAGGAGTGAGTGCCGGAATGGGCGTACGTCTTTCGAAACAGATAGAAAGCCGGAATGCCGACGAGGACCGTCAGGATTGAGATGGATGACTCGACTGGTCGCTCGAAATACGACAAGATCAGCATACCAATCCCGAAGAACAAATAGACCAGCGGAGCAATGAAGAACCATCGTCCCAGAATTTCGAACTTTCTGAGTGATCTCAGTTTGAAAATACCGAAAACCGCGAGAAGAGGAAAGAGGCCGAGCGAGAATCCCATATAGGTAAGAACCTGGTCGAGGGTCCCCGAGAGAACAATCACCGATGCAATCGCACCCTGGAGGACAATCGCTTTGGTGGGGATCTTGAATCTAGTGCTGACGTCTGCTGCGAACCTGAAGAAGCTGCCGTCACGGGCCATGGCATAGTACACACGAGGACCCAGAATCATGAAGGCGCTGAGCGAAGAAAGAAGCGCGAACGCGATCATGAGGGAGAAGAAAGTCCCCATGCCGCGGCCGATGAGATTTGCCATCGCCAGGCCCCCTATCGAGATGACGCCTTTCATCTCGTCGGGCGTGATCGCATACACATAGATGATATTGAGGCACACGTACAGAAGTGTGACGATGGCGGTGCCGAGCAAAAGAGATCGGGGAATGGTCTTTTCGGGAGACCTGGCTTCTGAGCCGATGTACGTAGAAGCGTTCCAACCGCTGTAAGCGAACATGATCCACAGAAGCGAGAGACCGATCGTTTTCCATCCGCTGAAGTCGAACGACACCTCAATTCCTTCGGAAAAGTGGGTCATGTCCCCGTTTCCCAGAACGATCCCAACGAGGATGAATAGGCCGATGAGCCCGACTTTCACGACTGTAAGAGTATTCTGCACCAGCGCACCGAACTCGATTCCCCGCAGGTGAATGACAGTGAACAAGGCGATGATGAGAATGGAGAGAATATCCTTTAGAAGAAGAGGGCTGGCTATTCCGCCGGCGCTTCCCCAATCGAACAGTTGAGGGAATGCCCGGGCAAGGTATTCACTGAAACCGATTGACGAGGCGGCGATGGGGGCCGAGAATCCGACGACAAACGATACCCATCCGCTGAGGAAACCGAGAAGCGGATGGTAGAGCTTCGAGAGGAAGGCGTATTCTCCGCCCGCTTCAGGAAACGCAGATCCGAGCTCTCCGTAGCAGAGGGCGCCACAGAGAGCGATGAGCCCGCCGGCAATCCAAAGGATGATCATAAGCATAGGATTGCCCAGGTCGCTCATCAGCAGGCCGGACGTCGTGAATATCCCGGCGCCGATCATGTTCGCGATGACGATATTCATCATCGGAAAAAGGCCGAGTCTTCGTTCAAGCCGATTCTGCGAAAGGTCATCCATCGGATTCGAGTACCTTTGCCAAGTCGTCAGGACTTCTGTTCTGACGGGACCATGCTCACTGCGCAGATCGCTTGTAGCTAGTTGCTACGCCCCCGCCGTCTGTGTTGAACGTTGTCTCGAAGTTCTTCAGGCTCATGAGGTAGTCGACGTACTCTCCCATCCCGCCATAGCCCCGCCGGCGTCCAGATATGTTGTGTGTCGTGAAGCAGCCTCCCACCTCGAGCTTTGGAGCGATGTCGATGAAGTACTGCTTGTACCACTCCTTGTCTGCATCACTGAACACAAAATCAAACGGTCCCTTGAGTTCCTTCACAAGGTCGTGGGCATCAGCCAGTCGGGCGTCGATGTACTCCGACAGTCCACATGCCTTGAAGTTCTCAACAGCTTCCATGTGCCGGTCCTCATCGATGTCGATCGTAATCAACTTGCCGCCAGTCTTGCTGAGAGCCCATGCGATCCAGATCCCGGAATGACCGGTCGACGTTCCGATCTCCAGAGCTTTCGTATACTTGTTCTTCACAATGATGTCGTACAGAAGCTTGCCGTCGCTCGTCGGAATGTTCATGTCGCGCCATCGGCCTGTACGACTGTCGAGAAACTTCATCACCTTTTGGTCGAGAGGAGAAACCTGTTTCGTTCCCTGTCCGTGCACTTCCGCGAGAGCGCAACCGATGAGGATCGCCAGGCAGACCAAGCGGAAATGGGATCGAGGTATTGGCTTCATGGAACCCTCCGGATCTGTACTCACACAGCCTCGATCGTTGAAGGCGGTTTCGTTGCAATGTTGTAGGTGACGCTGACAACTCCCGGAACAGTGCGAGTGATCTCCTTGGCGATCTTCTCAAGAACATTGAAGGGAAGCTTCGTCGGTGTCGCCGTGCGAGCATCGATGCTGTTCCAGCTGCGCACCTCAATTTGCTGCCCGAACTCGCGTTTCCCCTCGCGCATGCCGGTCACACGATCCTCATGCAGGATTGCCATATACTGAAACGCTTTCGTCCCTTTGAGCAACCGCTCGACGACCGATGTTGCCTTGCGTACCGTCTCAATGCGTTCCGGTGTGGCTTCGCCGATGACACGCGCAGAAAGGGCAGGCCCGGGAAATGGTATCCGCTGGAAGATCTCGACAGGAAGTCCGAGCGCCTTGCCAGCCTTCCGCACGCCATCCTTGCGAAGCTGGATGAGCGGTTCGAGGATGCGGTAGCCGAATGCGGCCTGGGGATCGATCCCGAGCTGTTCGAACACATTGTGTTGACGTTTGATACCGGCAATAGTTTCGTCGACATCCGTGAGGATTGTTCCTTGCAGGAGAACCTTCGCTCCGCTCTCACGGACGATTCTGCCGAAGACATTCTTATAGAAGGTTTGTGTGATCGCTTCACGCTTCTGCTCAGGGTCGGTGATTCCCTTCAGAGCTGCGAAGAACTCTGCCTGCGCGTCAACGATTTCCACGGCCGCGCCGAGTTTCTGGAAGAGGCGCACAACGCGTTCCGGCTCTCCTTCACGCATGAGGCCGTTCTGTATGAACACAGTCCTGAGCTTGTTCCCCAGAGCGCGGTGGCCAAGCATGGTAACAACCGAGGAGTCCACGCCCCCGGATAGAGCGTTGATCGCAATATCTTCTCCGACGGCAGCCCGAATCTCTCTTACTTTTTCGTCGATGAAACGTTTCGGATTGAGTTTCTTTGCGGTGATTTCTTTGATCATGACGCACCTCCCTTAAGGTATGTAATGACGATGGGAGGAAGGTAGTAATCAATAAGGAAAAAAGGGAGAGGGAGGGGGTGTGGATTGCGGATTGTGGATTGAGGATTGTGGATTGTGCGTTTTCTGCCTGCCCGACACCAATCGCCTCATCAGGTCAGGCGGGCATCCGCCTTCTTTCTGGCGGACGGATTGCGGATTGTGGATTGAGGATTGCGGATTGTGCGTTTCCTGCCTGCCCGACACAAATCGCCTCGTCAGGTCAGGCGGGCATCCGCCTTCTTTCTGGCGGACGGATTGTGGATTGAGGATTGTAGATTGCGGATTGCGGATTTGCGGATTACAGATTGACCACTCAGCCAATTAACCATTGACCAATTGACCAAGTCGGCACAGCGCACGCAGTACGTCTTTGTGCTGTTCTTTCGTCCGCCTTTTTGGTAATTTCTCGGCACCGAATCAGGAAGGAATATTCAGGGATAGTTTCCATGGCAGATGTTCACATAACAGTAATCGGTGCCGGTGTCGTTGGACTGGCGATTGCTGCACGGCTTTCAGAGAAACGACAGAACATCATTGTCCTTGAGAAGAACGAGAAATACGGGATGGAGACCTCGAGTCGTAACAGTGAGGTGATTCATGCCGGCATCTACTATGAACCGGGCTCACTGAAAGCGAAGCTTTGCGTCGAAGGTCGGGATGAGTTGTATACAATCTGCCGCACGCACAATGTCGGCCACAAACAACTCACCAAAATCATCACTGCCACATCTGAGAAGGAGCTGAGGCAGCTCCAGTCCGTCTATGAGCTCGGCAGGACGAATGGGGTGAAGCTTGAAATCCTGGATCGGCAGCAGACTCTCAGACTGGAACCTCACATCAATACTGTTGGATCGATCCTCTCCCCGATGACGGGAATCGTGAGCGCACATGACCTTATGGACTACTACTACCGCACGGCCGTGAACAATGGCGTGACAGTCCAGCACCGCTGCAAGGTCGTCGGAATCGAGAAGAAGAACAACGAATATGCAATCACGATCGATGAGGGAGGGCAGCGATCCGTCATCATGAGTGAGTGGGTTGTGAACTCCGCCGGTCTCTATTCTGACCAGGTTGCGCAAATGGTTGGCATCGACATCGACAAAGCCGGCTATCGCATGGTGTATGCGAAGGGATCGTATTTTTCCGTCACCTCGTCGAAAGCGAAGCTGGTGTCGAGACTTGTGTATCCGATGCCCAACAAGGAGACGCTTGGTGTGCATGTCGTGCTCGATCTTGGTGGCCGGCTGCGATTTGGTCCAGACATGGACTATCAGGACACCAGGGATTTCGACTATCGAGTCGATGAATCCAAACGGTCCATCTTCGGCGAGTCTGTAAGGAGAATACTCTCGGCTATCACAGATGATGATTTGGTCCCTGACATGAGCGGATTCAGGCCAAAACTCCAGCGTCAAGGCGAGCCGGAAAAAGATTGGGTGATCGTTCACGAAAAGGGAAGGGGATTCCCGGGATTTGTCAATCTTGTCGGTATGGAATCGCCCGCGCTTACAGCCTCTGCCGCGATCGCGAGGCACGTGGAGGCGATGTTCCTATGAACGGTGCGGACCAATCCTCTCCGGCACAAAGAGGGCTCTCCTTCCTCGACGTTATATCCTCTCTCCCAAGTTTCGGGCTCAGCGGACTCTATTTCGTCACCTGGATCTCTCCGCTGGCGATCGATACCACGATGATCTCCTACCTGATGCTGGTCATGCTGATGGAGTTCATTATCATGCACTCTTCGGCCTTCATGGTGAGCGTGGCGTTCGAAGAGATTCCGCGAAACAAGAAAGTCCTCAGGGTGGCTGGCCTGAGCCTCTTCTACATTCTCTTTGTCGCAGGATTCTCAGCGGCCTTTCAGACATGGTGGCCCATGGTTGCGTTCCTTGTGCTCACCTTGAATCGCCTTCTTGGACTCCTGATCGGGAAGGAGCCGACGGGGGAAGAAAAGAATGCATCGCACTTCTTCTGGGGATTCTCCGCGTTGATGTACATCGTCCTTGCAGCCGTGACAACGATCTTTCCTGTTCCCGGCTTTGGGATTACCGGTGAGGTGGTCCAACTTCAGGAGTTCTCAGGGGATGGTTTATGGGAAGTGGAACCTCAGAGGGTGATTGCGTTTGGCTTCCTTTACTTCGGGGCAATAGGTTTGTACGATCTCTTCAGCTCTCGGTGGACGTCGCGAACCTCGCTCTTGGCAAAGCGTACGTATACCACCTGACCACGCGGCATCTGTTTCCGGACGTGGCCTACATTCTCTTGATTGTTACGCGTTCCAGGTACTTCACCTTCTCTGTCTCTACCCTCACTTTGTCTCCGGTTTCGATGAATTGTGGCACGAGAATTTCAACACCGTTCTCAAGGATTGCCGGCTTCATCGTGTTATCCTGGCCGTCGCGGATTCCCGGCCCGGTTGAGCTGACTTTCAACTCGACGATCTTCGGAAATTGAATGGACACGGCTTCCTCGCCCAGCAATTCAACGCTGATCTTCATCCCTTCTGCCAGGAATTTCTCGATCTGCCCGATGGATTCCTTTGGAACGCTGACCTGATCGAAGGTGATGGGGTCCATGAAGTACGAAGAGTCGGCGTCGGAGTAAAGAAAATCCATCTGTCTCTTCGTAAGTTCAACCGGCTCGAATTTGTCGGTTGTTTTTACGTGCCTGTCGGCGGTATGGCCGGTGCGGATATCTCTGAGCTTCAGCTCGATGAAGCCATGCATCTGTCCGCTCCCGGTGTGACGGACGACATCGAGAACCTTGTAGAGTTTGCCGTCGATGTTGAGCGCTAATCCGTCTTTGAGGTCAGAGGCAAGAACCATGGCGGTATTCATCTCCTTCCCTGAACTCCCACTGAACCAAAGTAGACAAGCTGAGGCTGAAGGTCAAGACGGGCTTTCTTTCATCGTGCAGAATATTTGAGTAGATTATCGGCCAATGGATACAGATGTCAATTCCCATCCTTTTCAGCAATGACCATTCTCGCGCTTATACTGATTTCCTTTGTTGTCATTCTCGCCTATGAAAGAGTTGAGTTGAACCGCCTGCGCAGGGCAATCCCGCTCGTCATCGCCGTCACCGGTACGCGGGGGAAGACGGGGGTGGTGAGGCTTCTGGCTTCTGTGCTGCGGGAGAGCGGAAAGAAGGTGCTTGCGAAAACTACCGGTTCCAGGGCGCAGTATGTTTATCCTGACGGGAGCATCCACGACGTTCCGAGACGCGGCATCGTCTCGATTCTCGAACAGAAGAAAACCCTCAGGAAGGCAGTATCGCTCGGCGTTGATTGCCTAGTCGTTGAGATCATGAGCGTCCATCCCGAGAATCACGGCGTGGAATCCCGGATGATCCTGAAACCTCAAATCGTCGTGCTCACAAATGTTCGCCGCGATCACACCGCAGCGATGGGAGAGACTGAGAGGGAGATAGCGAATGTTCTCAGCCTCGATTTGGTTCCGGGCTGCACTGTCTATCTGCCGGACGAGTGTCTGCATCTAATGCGCTCGGAGAGCCAGAGTTCTGAAAAGATCCGCTATCGGGTCCCTACGCCGGACGCAAGCTCGGCTCTGGTCGCAGATCGTTCGGCCACCTCGACTGTTCTTTCTGCAAACCTGGACCTCGTGATCACTGCTGCACGTGACCTCGGGATCGCTGATCCCGTCATTGCGCAAGGTATCAGGAAGACAGTGCATGATGTTGGTGAGTTCAGGATTTGGAAATTCAAGATCAATGGAAAGCAGCTGTTCGTCGCTAATGCCTTCGCGGCCAATGATCCCCTGTCAACGCGGCAATTGCTCGACGCGACCCGTCGAAAGCTTGCCCCGCTGAATCCTCCGATGACCGGGCTTCTGAATCTCCGACGCGATCGGGCCGACCGGACACTGCAGTGGATAGATGCGCTGGGGACGGAAGAGAAAATGGGATTCGGGAACATCTTCGCCGTCGGAGGGCATGCGCGTGTGCTTTCCAGGAAGATCGGAGGTACGGGCATCCTCTCACCAGGCGGGCCGGAAGAAATTATGAGCCGGATCGGAAGCTCCGTTCAGGATGGAAGCGTGATCTTCGGATTTGGCAACATCGGCGGTGTTGGCGTGCAACTCGTTGAACACTGGCACCGGTACGGAGAACCATATGGAACTTGAGATGGTGTTCCTGGCACTGGTTGCTTCACTGCTCTTCACTGGACTCACCGGATTCTCGCCGGGCGGAATCATCGTTCCGAGCTATCTTGTGTTCTTCATGCACGAGCCAACCCGGCTTGGCGGCACACTCGTCGCTGCGTTCCTTACACTTCTGTGTTTTCGAATTCTCTCGCAGTACGTCATTATCTTCGGCCGTCGCATGTTCGTGTTTATGGTGCTCGTCGGCTCGCTTTGGGCATTCCTTTGGCTGGAACTCTTTCCATCGTTCCACCCTGCTGCGCTGGAGTTCAGGGTGATCGGGTGGGTCGTTCCGGGTCTTATCGCAAACAACTTCGAGAAACAAGGTGTTCTACCAACGACCGGAGCGCTCGTCACCGTGACAATTGCAGCGTACCTCGTTGGCAGGGTGTTTGGACTTGTGGCCTAGTCTCCGCTGATGAATTCGCTGTTTTTGAAGATGACCCTTTCCGATCGTCGCACGCAGGCGCTTCTTCTTTCCGGGTTGCTGAGCCTGATCGCTCTCGCGGTTGTGGGATGGCTCTCCCCTCAGGGTACGGTAGCTGGCTCTCCTGCATCAATACGGGCTGCAGAACGTATGAGCCGGGCGATTGAAGTTGTCCGCTCGATGTACACCCGCCTGGGATTTCAATTTGATGATGCTGTAGATCCCAACAACACGGGATTGATCGGGGAAGAATACACCGAGATAACAACAACCCTCGGCAACGTCGAGGCGAAGCGCACAACAACGAATCCCGCCATGGCGGGGATGATGGTGAGGCTTCTTGAGGAGGCTGGCGTGGTTGCGGGAGACACGATTGCTGTCGGCTGCTCCGGCTCGTTTCCCGCGATGGCGATTGCCACTCTGGCAGCAGCGGAAGCGCTCGAGGTGACCCCTCTTCTGGTTGTCTCCCTGGGTGCATCATCGTACGGTGCCACGCACAAAGAGATGACGTTGCTCGATATCCTTGAGGCCCTGAAAAGGGAAAACGTCATTGTGCATTCTCCAATGGCAGCGTCGCTTGGAGGCGCTGATGACGTTGGGAATGAATTCGAGCCGGAGGTGAAGGAGATCCTGCTTGCCAAGATCAGACAGTCAGGTGTTCCGGTCTTGTATGAACCGGATCTTCAGAAGAATGTTGCGCAGCGGCTCCAGATATATTTCGGCCCGTCTGGATTGCGGCGGGTTACGGTGTTTGTCAATATTGGCGGGAACTATGCCGACCTTGGCACAAGCCCCCTAATTCTCAAAATCGAACCTGGTGTCAACAAATCAGTTGAAATCCCGCAAGAGAGTGAGAAGCATGGGGTTGTTTTTGCAATGGCGAACCGCCATATTCCTGTGATCCATGTGCTGAATATCAGGGAGTTGGCGCTGAAGTACGTCATGCCATGGGACCCGATCCCGCTGCCTGGTGTCAACGCGGCTACCATGAGTGATGCACCGATTGCTCTCACAAGCCCTGCGGGGATTGTTGTAGTTGTGTATTTGATTCTTCTTGCTGCAATCCTTGTCGGCTATCGAGATGCCTTTTCCCGAATCCCAACCTGAAGGAGATGTCCATGAAACGCCTTACCGTACTCCTTTCTATTCTCATTGTCCTCTCGCTGCTCTGGTCTCCCGCATGGTCACAGAAGCAGAACGTCAAGCTTGACCATCCGGTGTTGCTGACATCGTGTGGCCAGAGTCCGGGACCGCTCAAGATCAAAGTGTTCCTCGCGAAGCTGAATATCGATCACGTCTACAATCTTCAGGCCAGCGTGAATGATCTGGCGGCGAAAAAGAAGGATGGGAAGCCATTCAAGTCGGTCATCATCGTCACTGGTGCGAGCCTCAAGGGAATGGGTGCTGCCAAGGTCTCGATCGATGATGAAATTGATCGCATCAAGAAGCTCATGGCCGAGGCAAAGAAGCAGGGGATCAAAATTGTGGGTGCGCACGTGGAAGGGATGGAGCGCCGTTCGCAAGGTGCTGCGGCGGGCGACAACTCAGACGAACAATCGATTGATGCTGTGTGTCCGGCTTCCGATGTGCTCCTGATCCGCAGGGACGGTGATGAAGACAAGCGCTTCACAGCGATATCGACGGGGAAAAAGATCCCGCTGATCACGTTCGAGAAGAATATGGAGCTGTCAGATGTAGTGAAGACCCTCTATTCCAAGTAACATGGCGGCAGCCGCCTCGCCACAAAGGCACGAAGTCACAAAGAGAATCGTGGGCGGAAATCAAACTCTATCGTGATACTGATGTGCGATCGCGAGCCGCAGCTCTTCTTGGCCTGTACAGGGTGCAGTAACAACTGAGACTGAATATTGCCATGGATGCAACCACATCGGCAACAGTAGTTCTCGTTGTCATGGTTCTTGGATACGCTGGCGCCAAGTGGCTGAAGCTGTCCACAGAGCTCTCAATGGTCGTCGCAGCAATCGCCGGCGGACTCGCCGCCGGCTTTGGCGTCCCGGCCCGGCACATTGCCGAAGGTGCGATGACCTACCTCGATATCAACCTCATTTTCTTCACCGCAACGTTGTTCATGAACATCCTGAAAGAATCCGGCGGCGTAGCATTTGTCGTGCGGGGAATGTTCACCCGTTTCCATCGCAAGCGTGCGGTCTTGCTCGTCATGTTGACGATTCTCTTGCTGATACCTGGAGCACTGACCGGAGCGGGAAGCGTTACAGTGCTGATTACTGGGGGAATGGTGGCAACCGTACTCGTCAGCATGGGCGTGCCCAAAGTGAAGACAGCGGCGATCGTCTTCATCCTTGCCGGATTGAGCGCTGCAGCTCCGCCCGTGAGCCTGTGGGCAATGATGACCGCCGCAGGGGTAAACATGCCCTATGTCGGTTTCTTCTGGCCCCTCATGCTGCCATGTCTCCTGGCCGGATTGCTGACGATGTTCATCCTTGGCTGGAAGGGAACGCCGACGGAGATCGACCAGGCGCTACAAGAACTTCCGTCACCGCCCCAGGGAATGAATTCGTGGAAAGTAATTCTTCCCTTCATTGTCTTCATAGGTCTTGTGCTGGCTGGAAGGACATGGCCTCACTCGGTCGTGATCATGGGTCTTCCCCTTATGTTTCTGTGTGCGGCGCTCACATCATATGTGCTCTCGCCGATCAAAATCGATTTTCTGAAGATCAGCAGAGAGACCATTGTCCAGCTTCTGCCGTTGCTCGGCACGTTGACGTGCGCCGGCATTCTCGTGCAGCTGATGACGTTGACAGGCGCACGTGGACTGCTTGCGGTAACTACTGTGACACTGCCGATTCTTGTGGTCTATGCGTCACTCTTCATCGTGCTGCCGGTTTCCGAGGCGGTTCTGATGTGGGGCGCTGCCCCTGTGATCGGTGTTCCGTTGGTGCTCCTGTTTAATACAATTGGATTGAATCCCATTGTGGCACTCGCCGGCATGAGCATCATATGGCCGCTCGGGGACGCGCTGCCGCCGACGGCGATCATCGGGAGACTCACGGTAGACATCACAGGCTACAAGGAGTCGTACATGAGCTTCCTGAAGGCCTGCATTGTTCCAGCAATCATTATTTCGATCATCGGTACTTTGATGGTCATATATAGCAAGCAACTGGGCTTTCTCACAGGCCTGTAGGATGAAATCCGAATTACGAAACTCGAAATCCTAACAAATACGATATTTGAAATCGTAATTCTAAAAAACAAACAGCTCAGCATCCTCTTGGTTTGAATTTAGTGCTTCGGATTTGTTTCGATATTCGAGTTTCGGATTTTTAGATCTGCAGGAATAATCATGGAACTGATTATTAGCATTATCTACTATTGTCTTGTTGGCTTTGTGAGTGCGCTCCTGATTTACAATCTCATCAAGACAAAGGAGTGGCAAAAGGAGCTCCTTACGATCATCGTCCTCATTCCGTTTCTCCTTCGATTGTTCATGCTGAAGTGAGCTGATCTCATGACGCCAACAATCAGAAAAGTTGTGTTCTCGCTGTTGGGACTTGTGCTCCTGGTTCTGTCGGGCATCAGTTTCTATGAGAGCCGTCGTTTGCAGGAGCCGGTTGTGGTGAGTGACGGAGTTTCAAAGGTCGTGAAGTTGAGCACGTATTTCTCTCCGCTCGAAGGGACGGCGAATGACTGTAATCTCTACTTCTTCGAAGGAAAAGAACCGGGAGCAACGTTCTTTGTTCTCGGAGGCACACACCCGGAAGAGCCGGCAGGGCGGCTTGCGGCATGGATCTTTGCCGAAAACGCTGTGTTGGAGAAGGGAAGGTTGATCGTTGCTCTCAGCGCCAACCGAAGCGGCACAACGGTGACACGCGTCGGCGGCGCATACCCGCCCGATTTCACAATTCCCACTGCATGGGGCGGACAGACGTTCCGGCTTGGAGACCGCTGGTCCAATCCGCTTGATCAGTGGCCGGACCCGGAAGTCTATATTCATTGTCCGAGCGGCCAGGAACTGGCGTACGTCGATATCCGAAATCTCAATCGTTGTTGGCCTGGCAGGCCGAACGGGACCCTCACAGAAAAGACCACGTATGCGTTCATGGAGATGATCAGGAAGGAACAGGTTGATCTGGTCATCGATCTGCATGAAGCGGAATTGCAGTATCCGGTGATCAACACCATTGTCGCTCACGAGAAGGGGGAAGAGCTGGCGACGATGATTTCCATGACGTTGACCGATGTGGAGGGATTCAAGATGGGGATGGAGTTCTCTCCCAAGAATCTCCACGGACTATCCCATCGCGAGATCGGTGATCACTCGCAGGCGATTTCACTTCTGTTCGAAGCTCCCGAGCCGTTTCTCGATGCAACACGCGGCCGTACGACCCGGGAGCAGCTGCTGACCGGCAAGGACGATTTTGTGGTAAAGGCGGGCAAACATGGCCTTCTCTTTGAGAAAATCGACGAAAACGGATGGCCCATCGACATCCGTGTAGGAAGGCACACCTCCGCCGTGCTGCAGACAATGGTGAGCTGGACGGAGGCCCATCCCGATCGTCCAATGGTCTGCGACAGCGTTCCGAAGTATGCAGATGTTGTTGCGAAGGGAACCGGGGCGTTTCTTCATGCTCCCGCGCAAGCGCGGAGAGACAGATTGTATCACGAATAGATCTCTTCATCACTTATCTGAAAGGATAGACTCCTATGAACCTCCGGTCATCCAAAGGCGTGGTCCGGCACTTCCGGCTGCTGATCGCGCTGTTCGCTTTCGTTGCATGGACACAGGTCGATGCACAGCAGAAGAAACAGGTTGATGTCGATGAGGGCTGTACGAGTATCCAGGTCGCCCGCCTCGCCAGCACCGATGGCTCAATCATGGTGGGCCACACATGTGACGGCAACTACCGTACCTGGCTGAACATTGTTCCTCATACAAAACACGAAAAAGGTGCTACGAGGAAAATCTACTGGGGAAATCTCCACACCGAATTCTCCACCGACATGCGGGCCAAGATGCTCAAGGGCGAGATACCGGAAGCGGAGGAAACCTACTCTTACGTCAACGTTGCATACCCATGCCTGAATGAGAAGCAGCTTGGATTCGGGGAGACGACGATTGTCGGAAGGGATGAGCTCCGGAACGATGAGGGAATGTTCCTGATCGAAGAGCTTCAGTCGAT